>Ga0265294_10000289_pt1 | contig 66413 bp, 90 predicted proteins | sample MunlanPumphouse3_FD_192504 | JGI IMG/M metagenome (GOLD analysis project Ga0265294, IMG submission 192504) | Groundwater microbial communities from a municipal landfill in Southern Ontario, Canada - Pumphouse #3 | ecosystem: Environmental > Aquatic > Deep subsurface > Groundwater | place... | reverse complement strand
AAAAAGTCAATTTATGGATAAAAATAAACTAATGATAAGGTCTTGACAAGATTCAAGACATCTGTTTAGTGTCACAGACAAAATATGGTTTTAACTAAATGAGATCTCACCAACCCACTACAGGTAAGGAACCGTTTTGCATAAAAAATTCATGATATTCATAGCTACAGCCTTTATTCTGATATATCTTTGCAGCGCATGCGCAAAACAATCCCACCGACCGACGGTAAATGGCAATGCCCAGGCACAGCCAAAAAATCAGATCGACGAGACAATTTCAGACGAGACAGTTTCAATTGATTCGACCACGGCATTCTGCCTTGCGACAAACGCAGCAGCACCAGATAAGGCTCAACGCATCCCTGCCGATTCAGATTCATCAGACCAGACAGTATCTGCAGGTACTCAGCCCTCATTCAATGATCAGGAAAAGGACTCAGACGGCTATGCAACCGAGGAAAACCCCTTCGAAAAATTCATTCAGCCCAAATTGGATGAGTCACTGGACTACTGCAAAGAATCACAACATTACTGGCAAAAAGGTGATTTTGACAATGCGATAGAGTCACTGGATCAAGCCTATTCCTTAATTTTAGACGCCGATACAAATGATGATCCAAAGCTGTTTCAACAAAAAGAAGATCTTCGTTTCATGATTTCAAAACGCATTCTTGAAATCTATGCGTCACGAAATATCGTCGTAACCGGAAATCACAATGCCATCCCACTGGTTTTAAATAAACACATACAAAATGAAATCGATTGTTTTACCCATCAGGAGAAAAACTTTTTCATTCAGTCCTATAAACGTGCCGGTCAATTCCGCCCCTCGGTTCTCGCAGCGCTCAAAGAAGCCGGATTACCGGAAGAATTGTCATGGCTGCCACTGATTGAAAGTGGATTTAAAGTAACCGCCCTGTCCAAAGCCAGAGCACTTGGACTATGGCAGTTTATCCCCTCAACCGGTTACAAATTCGGACTGACGCGGGATATGTTCACTGATGAACGGCTGGATCCGGTCAAATCAACCCATGCGGCAATTGCATATTTAAAAGAGCTGCATAACATGTTCGGGGACTGGACGACGGTGCTGGCCGCCTATAACTGCGGCGAAGGTCGGGTACTCAAATTGATACGGAATCAAAATATCAACTATCTGGATAATTTCTGGGATCTTTATGAAAAACTGCCGCAGGAAACGGCCAGATATGTTCCAAGATTTCTTGCAACCCTCCATATCATCAAAAACCTCGAAAAGTATGGATTCAGCGATATAGAGTCGGACGATCCCTTAGAATATGATACCATAACCGTCGCAAAACAGATGCGCTTGAAAGACATTGCATCTCATATTCAAGAACCCGAAAAACTGCTCGTTCAACTAAATCCGGAACTTCGATATAAAATTCTTCCACAAGAAACTTACACGTTAAAAGTCCCCAAAGGCAAAGCGGAAATCATACTTTCCGAGATTGACAATATTTCCATATCATCTCCCCCTGAAAAAGAGTTTGTGCACCATCGTGTTAAACACGGCGAGACGCTGTCTTCAATTGCCGGTCGATATCATACCAGTGTCAGAAAAATCATGCGTGTCAACCATCTTAAAAAAAGCAACCATATTGTTGCGGGGAAAAAACTTAAAATTCCTCTCAAAGGCACGATGGTATCTGAGCTGAACGCACCTTCCGATCGGAACAAGGCAATAAAATCTTCCATTCCTTCGACTCATGTGGTGAAAAGAGGGGATTCTCTCTGGATTATTGCCAAACGATATGCTACTACAACACAAAAAATTCAACACCTCAATAAATTGAACACAACCCGGCTTTATATCGGTCAGGTTTTAAATATTCCCGGATCAGCTGATCAAAAAACGGCCGATAAAGGCAACCTTAAAACTTATTGTGTTAAAAACGGTGACAACCCTTTTGGCATATGCCAATACAATAACATGTCACTGGAACGTTTTTTGCGTATTAACAATCTGACTTCAAACAGTAAGATTTATCCGGGACAGACCGTTTTTGTTGATTAAAAGCTGACAATATCCGCCCCCGTAGCTCAGTGGATAGAGCAATGGATTCCTAATCCATGTGCCGCAGGTCCGATTCCTGCCGGGGGCACCAATAAAATCAAGGGTTTACGGTTTATATCGTAGGCCCTTTTTTACTTTCTGCTACCAGTTTGCTACCACTATTTTTAAACACCTTGGTTTCCAGTTTACAGGCCGCCTCTGGATTTGTCGCGTTCATTAGGTGGGCGTATATGTTCAAAGTAACCATCGGGCTTGAATGTCCCAACTGTGTTTGAATATATTTTGGGTTTTCTCCCTGGTCTATTAACAAGCTCGCGTATGTGTGGCGCAAATCATGAAAGCGGATTCGCGGCAATCCCGCCGCTTTTAATGCAGGCCAATAATTACGCGCCAATATATGTCCGTGGTCTAAAGGGTTCCCTGCTTCATTCGGGAATATCAAATTTAGGTCATTAGGTGGACAGGCAAGCTCCCACTCCTTCAGGGCATCCACTGTAAGAGGCCCTATGTCGATTTTACGCTTGGATGTTCTGGACTTTGGCCGATACCATGCCCCATTATTAAAAGTGCGCTCAATGCTGATCTGCTTATTGAAACGGTCAAAGTCTGTCCACTTCAGGCCCACCAGTTCGCCTTGACGCGCCCCGCTAAAAATTGCCAATGTAAACAGCATCTTGTATTTTTGATCCTGTACGGCATCCAACAAAGCGGTGATTTCATCGGGTTGTAATATCCGTATATGTTCCTTTTGGCTCCTCGCTGTTTCAAGTGGGTAAGCCGAAATTAAGTTTTCCACCGAGAAGATAAATAATAGTAATAAGAGTTTGGGTTGTACGGTAACCTCGAGCCCGGGCCTTGGCCGCCTGAATCAGACTGTTTATTCCTTCCAGAATCCCGTTGTTGATTCCGGATTGAAACCATCGAAGTACCCCGTTCCAGTGTCTCTTTATCGTGTATGCGGCCTGTTTGATCGGTTCCAGACGACTGTGAGTAGCCCAGAAATACCATTTTTTAAGGTAATCTTCTGCACCTTCAGTAGGTTGGTTAAACAATTCCTGAAAATTGAGTTTTATGTGGTAGGCTCGACTTGTCTTCAAATTGAGTTTTTTAACTGTGAGTTCTTCAAGGGTTTCGGTCTGGGATGGTTTCAGATTTTTATGATTTTTCAGCCAAATGTATCGTGTCTTGAACAGTTCAGGGCGGTCTTTCTGTTCCTGACGGCGCACCTCGTCCACCGCATGATTAACGACTTTCATGATATGAAATTTATCAAATGTCAAATGGGCGTTAGGAAAGCAATCTTCAACGCCGCTAATAAACGCTGGAGACATGTCGCTGCACATTTCCTTGATGGCCTCAGGGTCTCCATTGTGATCGATTAAATCTTGTTTGAAACGTTTGACTGTAGAGGCATCTTTACCTTCTGTGGCGAAAAGAATTTTGGGACCATCAAGGTCTACAAATAGACTCACATAATTGTGGCCGCGTTTGCTGGACGTCTCGTCCATACCGACTTTACAGACACCGGAATGATCCGCTTTATCCCTGGCGTCATCAACGTAGTGATGCAGCACGCGCCATAATCGAGTATCGTGCTCGTTGACGAACTCGGCGATGGTTTTTACCGGCATGGATTTGGCCAGCGTCATGATCATGGCCTCAAACAGCAGTGTAAAGCCGCTGTCGGATCGAGCCCATGGGACACCAACCAGGTGGATACCGCACTTATCGCACTTGACCCTTGGTACTCTGACGGTCAGGTAGGCTTCGTGCTGAAAAAAATTTAGATGCCGCCAGCTCTTTTCTTGAGTGTCGTAGGCTTTTAGACCAGTCTGGCCACACTCAGGGCAGGTAAAGGTGCTTCCTCTGGGAAAATCGATCTTGATGTCGAGGCGCTTTTGTTTGGGATCAAATTCTGAAGTAGACACCTGCCAAGGGGGTGTCAAACCAAGGGCCATTTGCAAAAGGTCTATGTCTCTCATAATGCGCTACAACTATCACTTTTGTTATTTGTAAATCAAGATTTACCCACCGGAAACAGCGAGGAGCCCAATAAAATAGCACAGTATGAGGACGGGGCTTATCGGACTGAGGGCTTTTTGAGAATGGCAGCATAACGCAGTTGTTCGGAAATCCCGAATCACTGAAACAGTCGGGATTTCCGACAGGTTGGAAATGGAGAATTAAAAGATGGCAAACGATTTAAACAGATGTGAATTTATAGGCCGATTGGCGCGTGATCCAGAATTAAAATCTATTCCGTCAGGTGACGCGGTGGCGAACTTTACGCTGGCCTGTGGCAAATCATACAAGGATAAATCCGGGCAGAAACAGGAGCGTACTGAGTGGGTGCGTTGCGTTGCTTGGCGTCAGCTTGCGGAACTGATCGGGAAATATCTCACAAAGGGCAGTCAAGTGTATTTGTCGGGGGAATTTCAAACTCGCTCATATGAGCAGAACGGTGAAAAGAAATACATTACCGAGATCGTGGTTTCAGATATTCAATTTCTTGGCGGGAAATCTGACAGTCAGGGTCAACAGCAAACCGGAGGCCAGAACGATCGGAGCCGTCAGCTACCGCATCAGGGCGGACAGCCGGGGCCGCAAACGCCAATGGAAGATGACATCCCCTTCTGATTTAGTTAATAAAAACAGTATGTTACGGACGGAAAGAGGTTGTATGAACGAAGCAGTTGGTTTAGAAATATTTGTTATAGGATTGTTTATCGGTGCGGTTTTGATGGGATTTGTTACGGCCTATTTGTATAGAGATCTCCCAATGGGAATCCGGAAATCAGTCCTTTGGTTTGCTGGCCGCATGGAAAGAAAATTGCGACGGGACGATGAAGCGAAAGGCGATTGGAAAAATTTGCCGGTAGCCTATCTATACCGGCGATTGGTTGAGGAGTCGGAGGAGTTGCGGTGTGCGATAACCGCGGGAGAGCCGATGGAGGCAATTATAGATGAGTGCGCTGATGTCGGCAATATGGCTCACTTTATTGCCTGTAAAAATAATGGGGAAATGATGAAGCTGAAACGGGGGCGGTGATTGAAAAAGAAACAACCAGAGTTCCCATACGAAGTTGACGAACAAATAGCCCTGTTCGAGTGGGCGGGGCTGATGGAGAGCCGGATTCCAGAGCTCAAGCTCCTGAACGGATCGCTGAACGGGGTCCGGATCACCATCGGACAGGCCATGAAGATGCGTCGGGCCGGGATGAAAAAAGGCTATCCGGATATATTCCTGCCTGTTCGAAAGGGGCGGTATTCCGGGCTGTATATCGAACTGAAGCGGATTAAGGGTGGGAGCGTAAAGCCCGAGCAGAAAGAGTGGCTGTCCGATTTGAGCATGCAGGGGTTTAAGACGTGCGTTTGCAAGGGGTTTGACGAGGCGCGGGGCGAAATTGAGAGGTATTTTTTGGAGGGGAAAGCATGAAAATAATAATTCTGAACGGCCACAATCAATCCGGAAAAGACAAGCTCGCTGATCTGATAGCCGGGTATCATAAGCCGACTGTGAAGCTGTCTACGATCTGGGATACCCAAATTCCTAAGATTGCAGAGCAGGCAGGATGGGACGGTAAAAAAGACGAGAGGGGCCGGCAACTGCTGTGTGACCTGAAAGACGCTCAAACGCGGTATAACAACGGCCCGTTTTTAGATGTCTGTGCCATAATTAACCGTTGGGCGGATGTTATCGGAAATGCCTGGGCCACCGTGATGTGCCGTGAGCCTGCCGAGATTCAGAAATTTGTCGAGGCATATCCTGGGCAAACGTTAACGGTACTGGTCCGGAGAGATGGGGAGCCGGCAAACAATCACGCTGATCAGAACGTGGAAGATTTTGTTTATGATGTGATTATCGAAAATAATGGGACTGAAGCGGAGTTGGCAACCGAAGCGTTTATTTTGACCAAAAACATTGAAAATCTTGGGAATGATAATTGGCAGGGCTTTAAATCGTTAACAACTACCGTGGAGCGTAAAAATGAGTAACGGAATGGGCAGCCACCAATCTCATAAAATGGAAACTGATGAATGGTTAACCCCTCCCGATATTTTGGCAAAGCTTGGAAACTTTGATCTGGACCCTTGCGCTCCTGCAATCAGACCGTGGGTGACAGCGGAAAGCCATTATTCCAGAGCAGACGATGGCCTGTCAAAGGATTGGGCGGGGCGTGTGTGGTGCAACCCTCCGTATGGCGCTGAAACTGTCAAATGGTTGCGGAGGATGGCTGATCATAAAAACGGGATTGCGTTAATTTTTGCCAGAACTGAAACCAAGATGTTTTTTGAAACCGTGTGGATGAAAGCAATAGCGTTATTATTTATCCGTGGACGGCTTCATTTTTGCCGTGGCGATGGAGTGAGAGCAAAGTTTAACGCCGGCGCTCCATCAGTGCTTGTTGCGTACAGCGTGGCGGATGCCGATATTCTGGCAAAATCAGGAATCCCCGGAGCGTTTGTTTTTTTAAGAAACTACCAAATAAGAGGAGAAAAATCATGAATAGCGAACCATGCAGTACGGAAATAAGACAAGAAAAACACATAGCGCTGGATGAAGCAATCGGCTTTATTCAATATGTAGAAGAACAGTTGAGAGGTTTACGAGATAGACTCCACCCCACACCATCAGCCGAGGTAAATGGCTGTTGTGTGGAATCAGTCAAACGTTCACCACCATGTTTCGTTGATGTTTTAGATGCTGCGCCTGAAAGAATTACCGACAAATGCAACAGCCTTCAGGAATTAATAGATCAAATTGAGGGGTTGTTGTTCTAAATTCTACCAAAATGTAGCAAAATAACCCAAAAACCGCCCGGGCCCCACTCTCCACCGGGCGTAGAAAGCTACCAAAATGAAGTTTTTAGATTTTTTCAGAGAAAATGATGTTGATCGAGTGAAACGGGCATTCGAAGCCTGCGATTATTTTTTCAACTGCCTGCGTGGAACGTATCCGGATGAGATTCATACTGTGGACTATGGCCAGATTGAATTTGTGTTATGGGGAACGATTGAAAGTCGAAACGCTGAATATCTTCGGCGGCATGGTGTGAAGTTTCCGGGGTATTCGGTGTGCTGGTCAGTTGCATCTGGTACATTTGAAAGCCTAAAAACAGAGGTATGGTGTCGAGTTAAAAAGTTGAAAAATGGTAAAATTGTTGCGTCACCTTGGATGCTTCAGCATGAGACAGAACATGCTTTGGATATTGCTTTACGTTTAATGGGAAAGCCGGACGGTATGAGCAATCCAGATAAATGGGTAAATGAGGAGTTTTACCGATGAAATGTGTTTATTGCGGGAAAGATTTGCCAGCGAGAAAGCGGAAATATTGCAATGAGTTATGCCGGTTTAGGTTTTTAAGTATTGAGTCCGATAAGCCCGAAAAATTCAGCGTGGCTCAGCATTTGCGGATTATAAGGGCCGGCAGGGCGCAACGACGTAGCGACGTGCGATATAATTAATACATTGCGAGGAGTTTTATAAATAATGCCAAGATTTAGCGAACGATCAAAACAAAGGCTATCAACATGCAGACAAGAGTTACAGGATCTTTTTAGCGAGGTTATCAAGGAGTTTGACTGTACGATTATCTGCGGGCACCGAGCAGAGCCAGAACAGACAGAAGCGTTTAAAGCCGGATTTTCCAAGGCGGAATGGCCGAACGGAAAACACAACTCAAAACCATCGAACGCCGTGGATGTCCTGCCATGCCCGATCATATACGCTGATACGGATCGGATGTATTATTTTGCAGGGTATGTCAGGGGGGTGGCCTCGAAAATGGGAATCAAGATCAGGTGGGGCGGGAATTGGGACGGAGATACGGAGGTTCGGGATCAGACGTTTAACGATTTGGGGCATTTTGAGGTGGCGGTATGATCGCAAAATTAAAAGACCAAAACGGCAAAGGGTTAGGCATCGGGGACCTGATCGAATATGAACAGGGAACCATGACGGTCAGGCGGAAGCTGGTATGGCTCGAAACGCTGGGAGTGGTGGGTCTGGTAAACGAGGCCGGTCAGGGTTGCGGCTGGCTGGCTGATATCAGGGCCGAGAATGTTCGGCGGGTCAAAAAACGCGAGGGCGGGTTGAGGTGTCCGTATTGCGGGGCGGTGCTATACCGACAAACCGATGAGCAGTATGATACAGCGATCCGCAGATACCGAAAATGTCCGAATGGATGCTGGGCGGGGTGGACTGTTGAGGAGTTGCCGGGGTCTGCGATATTGGAAGCGCATCGGCAGAAAAAAGAAACCCCGGCTTGATAGGCCGGGGTATGTGATAGAATTACTTTAGCGTTACATGCCGACCCAAATCAGGGCGATATTCTGTTGCTTGCCCGTGCTTTCGGTAGACGTGGCCCCATCTGCGAGAGGCTCCTTCCCCGGTCTCCCAGATGCAGAAATCTGGAGTTCCGCCCGGGGAAAGTTCGTCTGGGGTTATTCCTAACTGTCGGAGTCTCAGGATCGCTGTTCCGGATACGTTTCCGTCAATATGGCTATGGCTATCTACTCTCATTTTTTCCTCCATCCTGCCCGTCCGGGTAGCCGCACCCGGACAAGCTCAAGGTTTTTGTGATCAATGATCCAATCCCGGCCGATTTTTTCGGCAGGGAGCCTGCCTGATTTGATCAGCGCCTGAACTCGGCGGGGTGTGATGCCGAGTTCGAGGGCTGCTTCTTTTGTTGTAATTCTATTCATCTACATCGGTCCATTTGCCATTTTTTTTGTATGCCAACTCTGACCCATTAGGGGCCTCGATTGACAGGACCGTCCCCTGAAACACCTGCTTGCGGGTTGCGATCCGCTTCGCATCAGCGAGGTCTTTTGCTTCCACGGCCTCTGCGTTGCCTATGCTTTGCAAGTTCTGCTTTTCTATTATCGCGTATATCGGCATTGCATTCCTTTCTGCCCCGGCGAACCGGGGCGGTGGTGTGATGGTCAGAAATTTTCCCAAGGCTCACAGTATGCGGGGAGATTGTTCCCCGCCTTGGACATATCAAGGTATCGTCCATACCGCCGAGCCTCTTGACGTGTGAGCTTGCGGGCGGTCCCCTCATTGCGGTAAGCCGCGTCCCGTTCAACTTTGGTCGGGTATGCCTCTACATAGCACCCGGACCCTCTGTTTACGCTCATATAATATCTCATAGTCTCCTCCATGCCCGGATTACCCGCCGGGCTCGGGAAGGATTGTATTGGATTATTTGCCAAGAATGGCGTCAATCTCGGCAAGCCTCGTAACCAGAGCATCACGCTCCTTGCGAAGCGTGTCAAAATCTTGGGCAACGACGTTGCCCTTGTGCTCAAGAAAATATTTATATGCATTGCCTTTGTCTCCAATGTCTTCCATCCCACCATCCACGCCAACAACGCTAAACTCCGCGGCTGAGTTTGACGGTTTGCGAAAATCTTTTTGCCCAATGGCGACGATGTCGCCTGGGTTAGCGTCAATGGTCAACACCCCCTCGCCACCATTATAGTGATCGCCAGTCCAGTCGCCAAAGACGAATTCGCCTTTGGTGGACTCGGAAAAATCTACTTTGGCAATCCAAGGTTTTCCGTAACGTCTGTGGTTGTAGCTGCCGGTTTCGCTGATTATTTTCATTCTCAATCTCCTCCAAGTTTGTTTTAGGTTAAGTTCCCTCACTCTTTAAATTCACTATACGCCTTGCCGTATAGCATGTCAAGAAAAAAATGCATTAAAAAACGCATAAAGTGATTTTTTTTTTAAAAAAACTTTCATACCTACAATCAGATCAAAGGTGCACAACATCTTGTATATCAAAAATAATAGGGTACTATATGCGTACACGATCTCCTCTCCTCCACCCGTCCTCGGAGTGTCTCCGGGGGCGGGACTCTCAAAAAAAGGACCAGCAATGAAAAAAATAATCATAATATGTTTTTCAATTCTGTTTTTTTCCGGCTGCGCTCAAACTCACATACTCTACACAGATCCCGCTGGTGCGACTCTCAACATCTCAAAAACTCGACTGTTTTCCGACGAGCAAATCTCTGATCTCTCCGCGACAAAATCCGCGACCACAACAAAAATCTCGTTCGGCAAAATTAGCAACACGGCAAACGCTGACGCGGTAGCACAGATTATCTCTGCGGCCGAACTTCTTCGGGGGGCTGCTGAGTGAGAAAACCAGAATTTCTTTCAGAACTCATAACCCGAGAAATTATCGGGAGCACATATGCTCAACTCGTTGCCCCGTTCGGATTTTATTCAGCGATTTTGGGCAGGGAATTTTGGGCTCCAATTGGGTTTATTCAAGATTATGAGTCGGTACCATTTTTTAAGGCTACATCAAAATATGCCGGAGTGGGGCATGATTATTTATGCCGGATCGATTCAGATCCGGTCGTGACGAAGAAAGTCGCTGCACAAGTCTATCTCGAAATGATGACATGTCGCGACGAGATTCTCTATGCAGCCGCACTCAAAAATTATTTTGCATGGTGGCAGAGAGCAGCTATTGAGCTCAAGCGGGCCGATAGGTTCAACCGGCGATGGGCAAAATACGATGTAGTCAGGGTGTGGCCTGGGTATTTTCATCGGCTGCCGGTCATGGCGACCCTTGAACAGATTAAGGCGGCCTGATGCAGACGGGCTCGGAAAAGACATCATTCGGGATTGCGATATGGGGATGGATCATGGCGCACTGGCCCACTGCCCCCGAGTTCATTACCTGGGGTACAATATTCGTTATTGTTGTGCAATGCGGGTTGCTGACCCGGAAGGCTTTGATTGCGATCCGAAAAGACCGGCAGTATCCGTGGTGGCGACGTGATTAGTGATTCGACGGTTGACCCCGTGAAATATTGGGAGTGGAAGTTCGATGTCGAGGAAAAACTGATTGATGATATTTCAGCCCGTGCCGAAGCAGAAAAATTATCGAAGCGAACCGTACAAGAAGTTTGTTCGAGGGCACCAGTGCTGGAAGTGCGGAAATCAAGGGACTGTGGCGCATCATGAACCGTTTGGGCACCAGGGCACAGGGCTGAAAGCACCGGATACATTTTGCACTCCGCTTTGTCCGAAATGCCATGCGTTGAGGCATCAGATCGGGTTCGGGCGGTTTTGGGCGGGGATTGATGTGAAGATGAAAATCATTGAACTTTTGACTGAGTATATTGAGGGGTTGAGGGGATGAGCGGAAAAGAAACAGACACAGCGGCATATGACGCAGCAAACGACATCTTTGATTTGTCAAAATTCAAGAAAATGGGGGGCGAGGGAATGAGCGAACCAGAACAAAGAGAAATCATAGTCCAGGCCGTCAAGTTCACCACGCTCTCAACTGGTGGGGGCCGGATTACGTTTGATATATCAGAGGGGTTTCTGCCGGACATGATGTATTTGTGCGGGATTGCTAACGGGCGTGAGGTTATTAAGCTGGTGATTAGCTCGGCTGGTGAGATTGGGGATGCGTAAAATTAAAAAAAAATGGGGAGACGCTTAAAATGAGTGAATGTAAAAATGTAAAAATCGAATTTAAAGGTGAGCAGCAGAATAAGCCTCCGCTCGGGTTGAGACCGAAACGGATCAGCGATAGGCAAAGGGCCGTTGAAATTTTGGAGGCAATGCTCAGATATACGGATGGCGGCGCTGCTATACCGAGCCAATGGTTTGATGAGTTGATTGATATCCAGACAAAGCTTTTGGTTAACAGGGCAGATACCGGGGAAAGCGCGGCGATGCGAGAGGCTGGCGGGATATCTGATATACAGGTATGCCAAGCATATGCTGACGCGAGGCAAAATTCATTTAAACAGATGCCCTTTGAGGCATTAGAGGAACAAACCGGCGCACGGCGTGAAGTGTGTTTGTACGCGATAGAGAGAGCAGAGGAGCACGGATACATAAAAGGCTGCGCATCATATTTGCTTACTGGGTGGCTGACCAAGAAAGGTGAGAAGCTTCTGCGGTGGTATAGAGCCGGGGTGTATGGGGAGCGCGGCGAATGAGGAAATAGGCGAGAATCGGAGTAAATTGTATGGAATCGAAGGGATTGGGGGTGCTTGGGTCCTTCCATGGCTATTTTGGGCTTACGGATAGCAAAGGCCCGATATTTGCGTAGTTACCGACTCAAAAAATGGGTTATATAACCCTCCCGAAAACAGCCCATCAACTCATGATAACAACCCGAACATAAAACAAAAGTCTGGTTATACTGTGAAACAAAAAACCGTCACGCAAGTTGAGCTTGCAGAGATCCTTGGAGTCAGTCAGCCGGCTGTTCACAAATACATAAAGCAGGGGAAAATTCCTGAATCATGCATTGTGAAGGAAGGCCGGCATAAAAAGATCAAGCTCAAAGACGCTTTGGCAGAACTTACAAAAAGCCTTGACCCGTCACGCTCAAAACAAAAACAGGCACAAGGCGATGATGCGGAACAGGCTGAAAGTGACGCAAGCATAACTCTCGATACAGGCATTTCGTTTGCAGAAGCCCAACGTCTCGACAAATTATATTCGGCGGAATTAAAAAACCTTGAGCTTGAAGAAAAAAAAGGCAAGCTGATAAACGCAGAAGAAGTAAGGGAGGCAGCCTTCACAAAAGCCCGCACCGTTCGGGATGCAATCTTAAACATACCAGACCGGATATCAGCAACACTGGCCGCTGAATCAGATCAGATAGCCGTATCAAAACTTTTGATGGACGAACTTGTTCAGGCACTTGAGGACTTGTGCTAAGTGCCACAGAAATTTATAACGATGCTTTTTCAAAAGGCTTCAAGCCAGATCCGCGAGTTGATTTTGTTGACTGGGCAAATGAAAAAATGCAGCTCACCAGCGAGAGCAGCGTTGAGCCGGGGAAATATCGAACTTCAAGAACCCCCTGGGTAGAGGAAATCCTGCGTGAACTTTCCCCTCAGTCGGCAACTCAGGAAGTGGTGGTCATCAAGCCGACACAGATGGCATTCACTACAATTGCCAATATCGTCCTATTTGCGACCGCTGATCTTTACCCGGGTCCCTGCCTGATGGCAATGCCGACCGATGCAATGGCGATCAAGCACAGTAAAAAAAAGATAGCCGCATCCCTGAAAATGATTCCATGCCTGAAAAATAAAGTCCGTGAGGCAAAGTCTCGGGATTCCGGCAACACTATTTTATTGAAGGAGTTTCCGGGTGGATCGTGGACGTTCACCGGGTCAAACTCTCCGACTTCTGCCCGGTCAGACTCGGTGAAAATCGTTATCTTGGATGACCTTGACGGATTTGTTCAGGACATGGGCGGCGAGGGTGATTACACGCTCTTTCAAAACCGGGCAGATGCTTTCGGAACCCGGAAAAAGATCTATAAAAACTCAACCCCGACAAACACCGAAACTTCTCACATTACAAAGGAGTTTAAATCTTCAAGCCAGGGGCATTATTCGGTAGCTTGCCCTCGTTGCGGGAAATATCAATATCTGATTTTTGGAGGCAAGGAGTCAGATTTCGGCCTTAAATTTAAACACAACGATTCAAACGAGGTCACAGAAGTTTATTATGTCTGCCAGCATTGCGGAGGCCGGATTGAAGAATATCAAAAGACAGATCTTTTCAAGACTGCAAAATATATTCACAAACACCCGGACCGGAAGAAGCGCGGATTCAAAATTAACTCGCTGTATTCTCCGCTCGGGTGGGTATCATGGGCGCAAGTTGCAGAGGAGTTTTTAGCTGCCGGGAAAAATCAGCGAAAGTTAAAACGCTGGACAAATACCAGGATGGCGGAACCGTTCGAGGAGAAGGGGGCGCGTCCGGATTGGCAGCTGTTAAAATCACGATGCGAACCATATCAACCGCTCACAGTACCGGAGGGCGGTTTGTTTTTAACTGCCGGAGTAGATACACAGGATAACCGCCTTGCCTTGGTCGTGAAAGCTTGGGGCCTTGGGGAGGAGTCGTTCGTGGTTTATTACACAGAGCTTTTCGGAGATCCCGGACAGGCTGCGGTATGGGACCAGCTCGACACAATGTTATCAATGCCATACAAGCACGCATTAGGGCCAGAGCTTTACATCTCATCGACAGCAATTGACACGGGTGGCCACCATACTCATGACGTTTACAATTATGTCAGGCGAAAAGGAAACCGCGTCATAGCAATCAAGGGGGCATCCACTCCGGGGAAACCCGTACTCGGCAGACCCACTTTGCAGGATGTAAATTTCAGGGGCACAGTAATCAAAAGCGGGATTCAGTTGTGGCCGGTTGGAACCGATATCGCAAAGGGTATCATTTACAATCGGCTGAATTTAACGCTGGACGGCGACGGGTCAACCCCGCCGGGTTATGTCCATTTTTATATTGGCCTGAACGATGATTATTTTTCACAGTTGACCGCTGAAAAGCTCATAACCCAATACGATAAAAACGGATACCCCCAAAAAAAGTGGGTCGTTGTAACCGAAGATAAACGAAACGAAGCGATTGACTGCGAAGTCTACGCATACGCAGCGGCGATTCATTCCGGAATTGCCCGGATGAATTGGGACTCACTCGAGCAGATGATTCGGGGCGGAATGAAGAAGGCAGAACCGGCGCAAAGAAAAACAGCCCGGCCAGTGGTCAGAAGTAAATTTTTAAGCTGAAGGAGCCTCATGGAAAAACGGGATAAATTTTTGATGGTAAACGTGGCGGCGGATAGGATCGGATGCTGCGACCAGCACATTTATAATTTGGTCCGATCCGGAGAGCTTGTTGCAATCCGGGTAGGCGTCCGAGCCATGAGAATTTCTGAAAAATCACTAAATACCTTCATTAATGACCGAATTATTGATCCAGAGGAATTTTACGCATAAAAAACCCATACCGTAGTATGGGTTTGGTTGAGATCGTCGCTTGTGGGGCATTTGAGAGCGTTGGTTATTTTGTGTTATTTCGGGAGGTTACGGTTTAAGACTTTTTGCCGTATAAATTCACTCGGCCTCAACCCTTCAGCCATTGCCAAAGCCTCAACCCTCCGCCATTCGTCAGCAGTCCACCGGATTTGCCTTATTACGGCGCGAGGGTTTTCTATTTTGGAGCCGAACGGACGCCCGGCTCCTTTTCTTTTTCCGCCTTTCATATCGCTTTCACATTCGCAAAGATGCCGTATGCCCGGATGCCGTTCAATTCTTCAGCTACAATTTTGCGGGGCCGGCTTTCACCGGCCCATTATTTTTTTACATCATTCTAATTTCTGTCACAAGCTCCCCGATTTTCGGAATTGAGAAGCTGTTTAAGTCATGGGTTATTAGCGGGTGGCAAAGGGCCGGGAACAAGCAAGCAAGGCCTAACAATCTTTGTATCATGTTTTCTCCGGCAAAATCGCTTCCGGCTTTTGAGCAGGTTGGGATTTGCCCGATAAGCCCGCCTTGTTCGTATCTTACCGCACCTTCGTTGTCGGCATCTTCGCAAAGTGCGCTTATCGTGAGGAGCAAGTCCCCTTTTTTGGATGTGCATCCATAATTACAAGCCATTTCCTCTGTTATTTTTTTCCAACCTTTTGCCATTTTGCCTCCCCTCCCAAAGCTTTAAGTTAAGTTCCTCACCCGTTAAAAATAATCTATCAGGTCCTTGTTTGTTTGTCAACACAAAGAATCAATAAATCATAAAAAAATCAATTAATCCGCAAAATTTAAACCACTCAAGCCAATATCCCCAAGCAAGCCTCTATAATTCCCACCAATCACATGTAATTATCAGCCATGGCTTACACATCCACAGATTTATCAACAGTCGAAACAGCAATTTTAGCACTCGCAGCTGGGCAGCGGGCCGTTCAGGTCACGCTTTCCAGCGGGAAAACGATCCGTTATGCCGAGGCTGATTTATCGCAGTTGCGTAAATTACGCGATGAAATCCGGTCAGAAATTAACTCAGCGGCGAGTCGGAAGCGGTATTTCAGAACATCCACTTATAAGGGGCTTTGATGTCGTATCTCAGGATTTTAGATTCCAACGGAAATAAAATATCAAGGTCCCGGTTTATGTCGTCTTCAGGCGCCTATGAAGGAGCTGCATCAGGGCGCAGGATGGGCACGTGGGGAACATCCTCGGCCGGTCCAAATAACGCTATTTACTCCTCACTTACATCTCTCCGATCCAGAACCAGGGAGCTGATTAGAAACAATCCACTGGCGCACGGAGCTATTGACTCATTCGTTGCGAATCTAATCGGAACCGGGATCACACCAAGGTGGAAGCTGGCTGACCCGGTGCTGAAAGAAGCACTCCAAGAGCTTTGGGCAGAATCAGTTCTTGAGATGGACGCAAGCGGCATGTGTGATTTTTACGGGCTTCAGGCACAGATCACCCGTGCATGGCGGGAAGCTGGTGAGTGTTTTGTCCGGTTTAGGAACCGCAGACCGGAAGATGGCTTGCTGGTCCCGCTTCAGCTTCAGGTTTTAGAAAGCGATCACGTTGATGAAACTTACAATTCTATTTCCGAAAATGGGAACGAGATCCGGATGGGCATCGAGTTTAACGGGATTGATCAGCGAGTTGCCTATCATATGTTTAAGGATCACCCGGGAGAGAGCTTTTTACGAAGCAACACGACCGAACGTGTCAGGGTTCTTGCTTCAGAAGTTCTCCATATCTTCCGGCCACTCCGGCCAGGCCAAATTCGGGGAGTTCCGGAAATGTCTTCAGGGATCGTAAAGGCCCATGAAGTCGATCAGTGCGACGATGCCGAACTTGTCAGGCGGAAAACTACGGCGATGTTTGGCGGGTTCCTGAAAAAACCGCCCTCAGAATCAGCAGACGATCCGAATCCGTTAGGGCCGCAGGATGATGACGACATAGAAGGAAATCCGGTCATTGCATTAGAACCCGGGACGTTTCCCGAACTGCCTCCAGGGTGGGAAGTCATTTTTTCCGAACCGAAGGACGTTGGCGGAAATTACATTGCCTGGATGAAGGAGAATAAGCGCGACCTTGCCCGGGCTTTCGGCGTCACTTACGAACAGCTCACCGGCGATCTGGAAGGCGTTACGTTTTCCTCTATCCGTTCAGGGCTTGTTGAGTTCAGAAGGCTCATCAAACAATTTCAGTCACAGCTTATCGTTTTCCAGCTTTGCCGGCCCGTGATTCGTCGCTGGCTGGATATGGCCGTTTTATCCGGCGCAATCGAGATTCCAGGCTACGCGCGAAACCGCAGAAAATATCAAAAAGTTATTTGGTGCCCGGATGGGTTCGAGTGGGTCAATCCGCAGCAGGATATCAAAGCCGCGATCATGGAGATCAGGGCAGGATTAAAGAGCCGTGACCGGGTGATTTCCGAGCGTTACGGGGATGATGTCGAGGTCGTAGACAGAGAGATTTCCGCAGATAACGCAAGATCAGACAAAGCCGGTTTAATTTTCGACTCAGACCCCCGCAACACATCAGGGGCAGGAGTTTACCAGGACACAGAGGGCGCAGATGAAAATAAAAACAACGAGTAACCCGGTCCCGCTTCAACTGATCAATCAGCCGTTGGCGATTGCTCCAGGATATCTGGATGCCTATCTCTCGGCATTCAGGCCCGAAGCGCTTCAGGCGATCACGGAAAAAGCGTTTTTAGATGGGTTTGGGCCAGCAAAAGGGCAGATTCAGAAAGACGGAGATATCGCAATCATTCCGGTGTGTGGCCCGCTTCAGCACCGTTCAGATATTTGGTCGTATTTTTTTGGGACCGGAACATATGAGCAGATTCGGGCAGACTTCAGGGCGGCGTTAAATGATTCCAGCGTTAGAGCTATTTTATTTGATGTCGAGTCTCCTGGCGGTGAAGTGGCCGGCATTTTTGATCTGGCAGAAGAAATTTATCAGGCCAGAGGGCAGAAACCCATTTTTGCATTCGCCAATGAATACGCCTTTTCCGCGGCTTACGCCATAGTGTCCGCAGCAGAAAAAATTTATCTGCCGAAAACGGGCCAAATCGGCTCTATCGGGGTCATCGCGGTCCATGTCGACCAGAGCGGGTATGACGAAAAAATAGGCGTCAAATATACGCCCATTTTCGCAGGGGACCGGAAAAACGATTTCTCTCCACACTCCGCACTCTCAGAGGCCGCATTTGAGACGGCAAAAGCTTCAGTCGATAGAGCGTATGGCTTTTTTACAGAGGCCGTCGCAACGCATCGAGGCATGAAAAAAAAAGCAGTAATAGACACTCAGGCAGGCATCTTTGACGGGGCGGAGGCGGTGAGCCGTGGGCTGGCTGATGGGGTCATGTCTTACGAAAAAGTAATCCAATTAATCAACAAGCAAATATCAACCACAGGCAAGGGGAAAAAAATGGAAGGACAAGATTTGAAAACGCAGCTTTCCGCATTGATTGAAAGCGGCGGAGATCAGGCTAAAGAGGCTTTGGCGGCGCTTGGCTATGTGCCGAAAAGCGAAGCAAAACCGGAAGATACCGCGAAAATCAAAGCAGATGCCGAAAAAGTGGGTATTTCTGCCGAATTAGCGCGAACCACTGAGATTTTCGACCTGTGCGAACTGGCAGGGCTGGCAGATACAGCGGTGATTAAGGGCATGATTTCAGAAGGCGTCACAATTAAGGATGCCCGGGCAAAGATCATCGAGGCCAAGGCCGCACAAAATGACGACACACTGATCCGATCCACTCACAGCGGATTGAAAAATGGCGGCGTAAACCCGCTGATCGCAAACGCCCGAAAACGGGCAGGGCTGGAGGGCTAAATTATGGCAAGTTTAACTCAAGGAAACACGCTCCAAGATGTTTTGAAATGGGAGCAGGAAAACTGTTTTTCACGCGAGGCAATCACCGTTGCTGCCGGCCAGAATTTGGAAGCTCTGACCGTTGTCGGGAAAATCACCAAGTCCACTCCGACTACCGGAACAAAAGCCGAAGCCAACACCGGCGATGGAACCTGTACGGGCGTTACTGCCGGAGCGGATACGCAGATTGGAACTTATACCCTGACGTGTACTGAAGTAGCTGTTGGAGCTAATGTCGTACCGACTACCGGCACGAAAGCAGAGGCCAACACCGGCGATGGGCTTATGACCGCTGTAACTGGCGGTGATTTCACTCAGGTTGGCACATATACCATGACTTGCACAGCTCTTGGTGTTGGTGCGTTTACTGTACCGGCAACCGGAACTTTGGCTGCCGTAGGAAGTGCAGACGGAACTTGCACCGATGTTTCTGGTGGAGCTGATGTTACAGACGGCACTTACACTTTGACTTGCGTTGACGCTGAAACCAATGCTGGTGCGTTTGAAGTTGTTGGCCCTGATGGATACTCTCTCGGTGAAGCAATTGTAGGCACTGCATTTGTAAGCAATCAGATTTTGCTTACCATCAATGACGGTACAAACGATTTTGAAGTTGGCGACGTTTTCACAATCGCAGTGACTGAAGCTGATAGCAACAGCGGAACATTCAGTGTGGTAGCTCCTAATGGTGCGACCCTTGAGGATGCTACCGTAGGTGTTGCCTATACATCCGGTCAGATCAACTTTACCATCGGTGATGGTGATACAGATTTCGCGCTTGCCGATAGCTTTACCGTTACCGTAACCACCGCAGATCATGACAGCGGAACCTTCAGCGTACTTGCCCCCAACGGTGAGGCGCTCCCGGATGCCACCGTAGATTCCGCCTACACCAACGATCAGATCAATTTTACCATCAATGATGGGGATACTGATTTTATCGTGGGCGATTCGTTCACCATTGCCGTTGCTGCCGGGTCCGGGAAATATGTGATTATTGACTTTGATGGCGTTGATGGAAGTCAGGACGCTGCAGGGTTTGTAATCGACGAATATGACGCGAGTTCAGCCGATCTTGCCGGTGTGGCAATCGTCAGGGATGCCATCATCGTTTCGACCGATCTTGTGTGGCCTACCGGCGCAACCACCGACCAGAAAACAGCGGCCCTTGCAGTGCTGAAAACTGCCGGGATCGTAGAAAGAGACGAGGTATAACCTATGATAGTCAATCCGTTTGAATCCGATGCGTTCAATATGTACGCGCTGACCGATGCAATTAATATCCTGCCGAATAATTACGGAAAACTCCGGGCAATGAATCTTTTCCCGGGTAAGGGCGCTCGATCTGAAAACGTCATCGTTGAAGAAAAAAACGGCATCCTCAATCTGCTTCAGACCATGCCCAAGGGCTCTCCTGGCCAGCAGAACAAAATGGGCAAACGCGGGGTTCGGTCTTTCGTGGTTCCCCATATCCCGCTTGAAGACGTGATTTTGCCGTCAGAGTTTGACGGAATCCGGGCGTTTGGGCAGGAATCCACAACTGAAACACTGGCAAGCATCATGAACGGCCACCTTCAGACTATCAAGGACAAGTTCGCAATCACTCTTGAATATCTGAGAATGGGCGCGCTGAAGGGCATTATTTTGGATGCCGACGCGACCACTCTGTACAACCTGTACACCGAGTTCGGCATTAATCAGAAAACGGTTGATTTCGACCTTGGCACATCAGGAACCAAAGTCATTTCGAAGTGTTTGGAAGTCATCAGACACATTGAAGACAATCTCAAGGGCGAGGTAATGACTGGCGTTCACTGCTATTGTGATTCAACTTTTTATGACGCGCTCACTACCCATGCAGAAGTTGAGGCGGCGTTTGCCAACTATCAGGCAGCAGAGCAGCGGTTGGGCGGCGATATGAGATCCGGCTTTAAATTCGGCGGGATCACATTTGAAGAATATCGCGGAACGGCCACCGACAAAGACGGAACCGCAAGACCGTTTATCGCAGCCGGTTACGCGCATTTCTTTCCTGTTGGAACCATGAACACGTTCGAAACCATTCTTGCTCCCGGAGACTTCCTGGAAACCGTGAACACGACCGGAAAAGAACTCTACGTCAAGCAGGAAGCCAGAAAATTTAACAAGGGCATCGATATTTGGGCAGAATCTAATCCGCTTCCGATCTGCAAACGTCCCGGCGTTCTCGTAACCGGAACCCTGTAAGGAGTAGCCAATGGCTGAAATATTTACAGGCAGCATAGTTGATAAAACTCAGGCAGACGGAGCGCAAACCATCACGCTCAGCCAGGGCGATAGATTCAGACTCCATCAGATTCAGCTTGTACCGAGTGCGATCCCGGCAGCCGGAACCCTTCAGGTGTCCATCAAGACGCCTGGAGCGTCCGACTTTTCCGATATCGGAGACGCTATCGACATGACCGATTCGACAGAATACGTCATGCAGTTTTCCGGGTTTGCATCTCACATCAAATTCACCCCGACCAGTTTTGACGCGGCAAAAACTTATTCTGTTTTTGTGTGCAGTGGGGCCGGACGATGAGAGAGCCAATCCCTGAACTGAGAAAAGTAATCCTTGAGCCGGTTTATTTGTCTCCGCCGGATCTGGTCGAAGCGGAGGCAGAACCGCTCTTGGATGATACCGGGAATCTAATCTTGGATGACGAAGGGCGCGTTATTTATGCTTGATGAGACGATTTTCACCACAGCAGCAGAAGACATCCGGGACCAGTTGGCGAATGCAAGCGCTCTTTATACGCCTGCTACTGGCGATCCGATTCCGGATGTTGAGATATTCCTTGAATTTGAGTCCCAGATAAAACCAGACGGTTATGAGTCTGGGACTTGGATTCAGGAAACCACCATCGAAGCTCTTTTATCAGATCTTGGCGCGGAGCCTACACGAGGAGATACATTCACAGCAGGCGAAACAGTTTACACAGTGGATGGGGTCGTGGAGAACGATGGGCAGTTCGTGAAGGTGGTAGTCAAGTGAAAGTTCATATCAACTCAGAACAGTTAAACTCGGTCAAACTCGCATTAACCGGTATTAAAAACGGGTATCCAAAGGTCATGACTCGGGCGCTCAATAAGACGATTTCTGGCGTTAGAACGGATGAGTCAAAAGAGGTTCGGGCAGACCTGAACCTGAAGTCCGCTTATGTTAATGCAGCGATAACAACTCAAAAAGCAAGCTGGACAAACCTCACTGCAAGGACTGACGCGAAAAGTAAGCCAGTTGGATTGATAAATTTTTCAGGCACAAAGCAGAACGCAAAAGGTGTGTCTGTCAAAGTCAAAAAAAAGAATCGGAGATCCACATTAAAACATGCCTTCATCCAGACTGCAAAAAACGCAAAGAATGTATTTTGGCGTGAAGGAAAGCCTAGATATCCGATAGACCGGCTTACCGGGCCGCGTATCACTGACATTTTAGCAAAAAAAGAGATCATCGGACGAGTTGAGGACAAGGCCGGCGTCAGGCTTAAAACCAATATAGATTACGAACTTACCAGAGTTTTAAAGGCATTATGAGCACAATCCGAGAGCAAATCATATCAGCCATTACAACCCGAGCAGAAATTATCCGAACGGCAAATGGATTCAATACCGATGCCGGGTCAAATGCGATCCGTGCCCGAAAAAACCTTGATCCATCAGAGCTTCCGGCAGTCGTTATTTTCCCTCAACGGGAAGAGGTCGAGAGCCGGAAATTCGGCGTGGAATCTAAAGCCATGCCGATCCGAATTGAAGCTCATGCAGTTTTTGGCAGTACAGATCCTTCCGTTATTTCAGAACAGCTCTTGGGGGATCTGATCGAGGCGTTTACCGGGGTTGATTACTCATTACCCTTCACGGGTGGAACCACAGCGCTTGTTACGGGCGAAACGGTTACAGGCGGAACCAGTGGAGCCACAGGTTATATCGTGAGCGTCACGGTCACGTCAGGCACTTTGGCGAGTTGTGATGCAGCGGGGATCTTAACTATCAGGCGATTAACTGGAACGTTTTCAGCGGAAACCTTGAAAATTTCCGGCACTACATCCGCATCCACTACCGGAATTATTTCAGGCCAATCAGCAATCACGCTTTCAACCGCTGGCCTCGCTGAGTCAATCGAATACGCTTCAGGCGGCGCAGATGATTATCCGGAGGCGGGGGATACCATCGTGGGCGTCAGTGCAATTTTTAACGTCAAATATAAAAACAAATCAGGCAATCCGTACAATCAATAAGGAGTAAAAATATGGCTACAGCATCAGAAGGAATTTTATATTATGAAGCCGGGCAGGATCTGACGGCTTTTACCGCACTGACCGACAGTGGGGACCATACCGTTTTCAATTCAGCGGCAAATCTTTGGAGCAACAAATCAGGGTACACGCCGGAGGTTTATCCTAACGGATTGGCGACTGGCGGAGTGGTGAGCCCTGGCGCGTCTGGAACTAAGGATATGGTAGACGTTACGGCGTTCACCTGTTACCTCGCGGGGGTTTTAACATCGAAGGTTGCAGCGGCTGACAATGCGATTACAAGAGGCACGACAAGCGAATGCACTGTCCACTCCGTAACGATTACAACTGCGGGTGCAATTGCCATCGTAAACGGTACTGAAGGTGACGCGATTGTTGAAACCCGAGGCGCGGCAGGCGGTCCTCCATGGATTCCCACCACAAGTATTGAAATTGCTCAGGTTCGCGTAACCTCAAATGATACAGCGGTAATCACAGCAGCTGAAATTAAGTCAACCCCAGGCACTCATACCGAAAAATACAATTTTCCGACATGGGTAGTTGATCGTGCGAGAGTAGAGTCAGGTGTTCTCGGGCATGCCGGTGTCGATATGAACTCGGCGCTTCCTCTCATCCACTCCGACGATAACGGGACGGCCACTGCAACAAAGAAAATCTATGCCAAATTTTATGAGCCGGATTTCGCGCAGGTCCCCGAATCATCAGATTTCGTACCCGCAGAAACTTCTCATTCCGTCAGCTCAACTCAGATTTACGGCGGGACAAAAGGATCAACTTCGAGCTCTCTCGGCCAGGGCGGGTTTACCGCATATCTTGAGGACGGAATCACCGACGGCTTGCTGTCCGAAAAGAACTCCAATCTCTGGTTTAAGTTCAAACCGGATCGCCTGAAAACGCCCTATGTTCTCACCCAGGGCATTCTCGGAGTTTCTCGGACATTTCCCGCAGGAGATTCTATTCAGGCATCCTGCACAATTTCAGCAGACACAGGGGCGTCAGAGGTAAGCGCATAATGGCATTTGATCAGAAACTTTTCATGAAAACAAAGTTCACGGCACGGGAGGAGGCGGTTCCCGTGCCGGAACTAAAAGCGTTTTTCGGTGAGGATGAGCCGGTGTGGACTGTGCGAGGGCTGACCGGCGTTGAACTCGGTCTGGCAAACGAAGCGGCAGAAAAGAATAAGAATATTTCAGCTATCCTTGAAGGGCTTTTATCTCAGACAACCAAAGAAAAAACAGAGGCAGTTAAAGAGTTGATCGGCACAACCGGAAAAACCCCGCAGGATGTCGCCAAACGCCTTGAGATGCTGATGGTCGGCTCAGTTGATCCGGAAGTCGACTTGGAATTTGCTCTAAAATTATGCGAATGCTACCCGATTGAGTTTTTCCAGTTGACTAACAAAATCACTCGTTTGACCGGCAAGGGTAAAGTGCCGGGAAAGCTGCCAGGCTCTGGCGAGACGCAACCGTCAGGGCCAAATTAGCTTTATGCGATCAACGCCACAAGTTTCTGTTTGAGGTCTGCCCGGACCTTTTCCCGGAAGGCTTTTTGACTGATACGGAGCTTGAGTTATGGGATTTATGGTTCAGGTCACGGAAAAAATAATCAGCCGTTATCCCACCATCTACCAACTGATCCGGCACTGTAAAAAACAAGACCAGCGCCAAGAAGCAGACAGGCGATCACAAGCGGAAACATGCTTGCTGAACCATCAAGAGTTCTCTCTGTTGACATGGCGGTTAATTTTACGAATACGCCTCCAAAACAAAACAGGAGAATTCCAATCAATTTTTGCAGTTTGTGTTTTTTGGAAGTCTTTTCAACCGTTACGATTTTTTCAGGCATGTTTTTTCCTCCTTTTTTATTTAGTACAGGCTGAAGGGCTGAATTGTCAATGGCTGATTTAGAAAAAACAGTATCAATCATATTCGAAGGCGATGATAAGCTTTCTTCAACTGTCAATTCGATTACAAGCAAGCTTGATTCTTTTGACGACAAAATCACCACCATTGCCGCACCGTTTGCAAAGGTCGCCGATGGGATTCTGAAAGTCGATGCGGCGTTGGCTGCGTTGGCCGTTGGCGGAATTGCCTATTCGATTAATAAATTTGCTGATTTTGAAGATGTGATGCTCAAGGTCAAGGGTATTATCGGTGCATCTGAGGAAGATTATTTAAAGCTAACCGAAACAACGAAAGAGCTTGGCGCTACTACAAAATTCACAGCTGTTGAGGCCGCAGAAGGGCTTGAATTTCTGGCGCTTGCCGGAATGAAAACTGACGACGCTATTTCGGCATTACCGGATGTGTTGAATTTGGCACAGGCAGCGGCGCTTGATCTTGGGACCACTGCCGATATTGTAACAAACATCATGGCTGGATATGGGATCGAGGTTGGAGATTTATCGAAAACAAATGATATTCTGACCGCCACGTTCACAAACAGCAATACAAGTCTTGAGCAGCTTGGCGCAGCGTTTAAATTTGTCGGGCCTGTAGCGAAATCTCTTGGGTTTGATATCGAGGAAACATCGGCGGTTCTAGGCGTTCTTGGCAATGCAGGGTATCAGGCGGAAATGGGTGGAACCGCTTTAAGAAATATCATGCTTGCCTTGGTTGCGCCTGCCGGGAATATGGGCAAGCTTATGAAAGAGCTTGGCGTTGACACGGAAGAACTCGGCGTTGATTTTGCCAGTAGTAAAAATGCTTTAGATTCTCTCGGGGTAACGATAAAGGACGCTAACGGTGATATTTTACCGTTTACCGATATTCTCGGGCAGATCAAAGAAGGGCTTGAAAAAATACCTGATCCCGCAGACCGGACCGCAACACTGATTGAAATATTCGGTAAGCGGGGTGGGCCGCAGATGGCAGCTCTACTTAGTCAGGGCGTGGATGCCATAACTGGGCTTGAAGGAAAAATAAACGATCTTGGCGGGATTACCGGGAAAATTGCCGATGAAATGGAAAGCGGAATCGGTGGGTCGCTCAGGCAGATAAGATCAGCTTTTGAAAGCCTTACAATCGAAATCGGAGAAAAGTTTTCGCCCGGGTTTGAAACCGCTGCCGATGGCGTAACCCTGCTTTTAAGGGCGCTTTCAAAGGAAATTGATTCAGAATCTTTTGATCAGCTGTTTGACGCTTTGGAAGATGCCGGCCAATCAGCATATGACTTTTTATCAAAAATTGCAGAGGCCTTGCCGGAAGCCTTCAAGGATGTTGATTTTGATAAGCTGATCAACTCCCTTGAGGATCTTGGCGTTGAAATATCCGCTCTATTTGATGGTATCGACCTCACTACTCCAGAAGGGCTTTCAAAGGCCATACAGAGCGCGGTTGATGGCATAGCCGGGCTTGTCAATGTTACTTCAGGCATTATCAGCGCTTTAAATCCGATTATTGATGGATTTGTAACGTTTGTTCAGGGCTTTTCCGAGATGGATGCAGATGCTCAGAAAAAATCCGGAGAGATTCTCGGGGCAGCAAAAGCAATTATGGACGCTGGCACACTTGTAGCCGGGGCGATTGTTTTAATCGGTGAAAAGGCGGACCTGATAGCACCGGTGTTTAATGTCGTCGCTAATACCGTATCGGGGACGTTTAATGCAGTACTCGCTGCGTTTGATTTGCTCAAGCTCGGATTTATAGATGTTGTTGATGGCATTCTTGCTGTCAGTGAACTTTTGGCTTACATACCGGGTCTTGGGAGTTTTAGGGAGGATATTGAAGCGACAAGGAGTGGTTTAGTCGAGTGGAGGGATGCAGTTGAAACAAATACCCGCAAGGCAGCTGATAGTGCTATCAGCGATTTAACCGGGTTAAATGCGGGATTTTCAGAAGTAAAAGAAACTGTTGAAGCTATACCGGAAATCAAAACGCTTAAGATAGATGCTGATACCGAAGTAATCGACATGAAACTTGTCGAACTTCAAGAAGCTAAAGAAGCGACGATTCTTGTCAATGGCGACGAAGTGTCTTTTGAAGAATATTTGAAGGATGTCGAGGAAATAACTCAGCCGGTTGAAATGAAAGCGTCAGTTGCTATTGATACAGCCCCGGCAACTGATTTTATAGAATGGATTGACGAGCAAGGAGAGAATCACACAATAAATATCCCAGTCAATTCTGACGATGTTGATTCTATAAAAAAAGAGATCGAAGAAATCCCGACTGAAAAAATGCTTGAAATACAGCTCCAAGGCGATATCGACACCGAAATAGCATCCATAAACGCCAAGGCTGAAACCATCCAGACAGCCGTTGAATGGAAAGCGCAACTCGATATTTCTGAAGTTGAAGCAAATGCAAAAATTGTTTCAAGTGCTTATGAATCTATTAGTGAAACAATATCTTCTACTGGGAGCACTATATCTGATTTATTTGGTATGATAAATGATACACATGGTTTGGATAAATGGAATCTTGAGGACGCCATTGAACAAGAGCAAGAAATACAGAAGGAGGCTGCTGAACTTCAGGCTAAATTGACAGAAGCGCAAATTAAATATCTAAATCTAAGAAATAAAGCAATGGAAAGCGGAGAGGGCCTGATAACCGTTATCGCAGACGGTCTCGAACCGGAGCTTGAGGCTTTTATGTGGAAAATTCTTGAACGGGTTCAAGTCCGGGCAAATGAAGAATCATCAGACTTTTTACTGGGGTTGTAAATGATCAGTATAGCGACAATTACTCAAAACACATCAGGCAATATTGACTTTGACGAATTGCCAAAAACAACTCTTTACGATGCCTCTGCTCGAGTGACAAGAACAGCAACTCTCGATGGTGGTTCAAGCATAGTCCATTCCGGGTTTTCTGATTCGGACCGTACCTTTTCAATTTATGCCATCGTAACAGAAGTTCAGGCGAAAATATTAAAATCAATTCATGAGACCGAAACGCTTATCAATCTGTCATGTGTTGAAGGATATTTTTCCGGCATGATAAAAAAGCTCAAGGTAGATGATACGGAAATGTATATTCAATTTTTGATAAAAGAAAAACTTTCAGAATAAGGAATAATTATGCCAATAGAAAATGTAGGAATGGGAAGCAAAATATCTTGTAGTGTAGAACGAAATATAGGTTTAGCCCAAAAAGCAATTGTATCATCAGTTTGGGGCTTTGAATGTTTTGATAAAAACGGTAATTTGAAATGGACTGAAGAGCAACATAATCTTTGTACTGATGAAGGATTGAATGCTCTGCTTGATATTATGTTTCATGCTTCAACCCAGATTACGACCTGGTATGTCGTAATATTTGAGGATGATTACACACCGTTATCAACAAATACTTACGCCGTTCCGGGATACACTGAATCATCTGCATACACCGAAGCAACACGGCCTGAGTTCGTTGAAGCAGCGGCCAGCGGTAAAGTACTGTCAAACGCTTTAAGTAAAGCAAGTTTCACCATGAATGCAACAAAAACGATATATGGCGGGGCACTTGTTGGCGGTGGTACTGCGGCATCTACGATATCCGATGTGGCTGGTGGTGGTACGTTATATTGTAGTGTAGCATTTTCAGAGGGAAAATCTGTTGATGCTACTGATGTTTTGAAGGTTAAAATCACATTAACCGGTGCTGACGTATAAGGAGTTAGGATAATATGGGATCAGGTATATTTTATCCTGGAGCTGACACTGACGATGGATATGGAGAATTAGGCACAAGCGGCGGTTCTTTTGATAACAGTAGTGATAAAGCTTATTTAGGAACGCTGAGTGGCCTTCCAGGGTATTCTATATTTATAAGATTTCAATCTGTTAATATTCCAAAAGATTCTATAATAACAGAAGCTTATATTACATTTTATTCAGGTGCCAATGCTTCCAGAACTGCATCTGCAAATTGTTATTTTAATGCTATTGATAATGCGATAGCGCCAACAACTCTTGATGAATTTAAAGCGTTAGATTTAACAGATTCGATTGCATGGACTATAGATTCTGCTTGGAAATATTATGTTCAAGTAGATAGTATTAGTTTGATTTCTATATTACAGGATATTGTTGATAGACCCGGATGGGGTAGTGGCAATGCTGTACAATTTATTGCTGAAAATACATCAAGTGAAACATTAGCCTATAGAATCATTAAAACTTATGAGCAAAGCAGCGGAGACTATAAAGCTGAACTGCATGTAACGTGGGAAGAACCTTACAATGAAATTACAGCCGGAGCATCAATAAACGCAGACATAGACGCGGTAAATCTGACAGGCAACATATCCGGAGATGCTTCTATTAATACAGCTATTGAAGCTGTAAATCTAACAGGCACATTACCACAATCATTTTCGATTAATGCAGATATTGAAGCGGTAAACCTTGACGCTAAGATCAGTGAAACTGCCGGAATATCTGCAACAGCTGAATGTAATATAGAAGTTGAAGCTGAGGGCTCAGATACTTTTTCCGTTAACGCTGCTATTGATAATTCAATTATTACTGAAAAATCAATAGATGAAGAGTTTTCGATTGATGCAGAAATTGAAGCGGTAAATCTGACAAGCAACATATCAGGAGACGCTTCGATCAACGCTGAGGCCGAGGCGGTAAATCTAACAGGAAAACTATCACAAACAGTCGGCATATCGGCAACACTTGATAGATCAATAGAAGTTAACAGAACACTACCACAAACCTTTTCAGTTAATGCCGCAATTGACAAATCAATCATAGCCGAAAAATCAATATCTGAAACTTGTGGGATGTCGGCTGATTTTGAGTGTTTCAATTATTCACAATTCTTGCGCGACAATGATGATGCATCCGTCAAATTATATTTTTTCACATTAACAGGAACCGCCGATGGAGTTGATGATATAACAATACCGATTTCATCATTTCAGGCCAGATACAGGGACGGAGAATCTACTTATCTATCATGTGTTATACCAGATATCAGCTATTTAGATGCAATCAATTTGAGACTGAATGGCAGCATGGTTGTTAAGATGGCGTATAGCGTCAAAGGTGTTATTGAACTGATAGAGGATATCATTACAGTTGATCTTGATACAAACGGAGTCCGTGTTGATGAGGGCGGGAATAATCAATCATTGACGCTTATTGGTCATCGAACCGAATCATTTTCTTCAAAAACTGTATCGTTGCAGAATGTATCATACCGGCGTGTTGATAGTAGCGGAAAGATATCATTACGATGTAATACCCCTGATATTTATCTCAGGCCGGGTGATACAGCAACATATGGTTCTGATTCGTTTGTTGTTGGTTTGATTTCATATACAGTAAGCGTTAGCCAGCAAACAATGGAGGTATCTGAAGCATAATGGGCGTCGGAACGATAAAAAATAATATCGGTGATGGTAAATACTCTGTAGAACTTAATTATGATACGTCACTACTCGATAATCAGATTGCTAATGATACAGCTATAGTCGCCACAATAAGTGCAGATATTGATAATCTTGACCCATTATCTTCAACATATGATGCGGATTTAAAAACACTTACCGCAAGAAAAACCAGATATGAAGATCTTATTAAAAAACTTGAGGCATTAATACCGGATGATCCAATTGTTGATGCTTGGTGTGCTGATTTATCTGATGAATTATCCGGCGAGGTTAGCACGATTGAAATACCTGGCGAGAAAACATTTGTGAATGTTGCACCGGGATATGTAGACGGTGTTTATTATGGTGCGCCTGTTGATGTGGCTAAATATGGGCAACTTACGCCGGTTATGGCAATGTCGCCTTCTGCCACTTTTTATAATCTTGCAATGCTTCCAGGATGGCAGAAATGGAAACCGACGTATAGATATGGACAGATTACAGCCATAGACGGTGATTTATGCGATGTCAGCCTTGAAGGCATAGAAAGTTCTCAGCAAAATCTTGATGTAAATCAATCAAATACGTTATCAGATGTATCAATATCCTACATGACTTGAAATGGCTCAGCATTCGCCGTGGGCGATGACGTGTTGATACAGTTTACAGGGCAGGACTGGAATAATCCGGTTGTGGTTGGGTTTAAAAGCGATCCTCAACCCTGTGAAATACTTTGCGATATAACTTTTACGATAAACGGCATAACTCCAACATTGCCGCATTCATTATTGATTATTGATTCATCAGATACTCTTGATCCGCCTATGCCTCTCAAAAATGTTGATGGTGCATCAGATGCAACAGATCCAAATATTGTAAAAAATGTTGACATTACCGATTTTGTATTTCCGATTAAAATTTATATTACCGATAATGTTGATTATTATAAGCCTGATGATAATGGGGAATATTATTTTCTACACAAAATAATTATTAATCAGTATGAGCGTTCAACATTTTTTGTTGGGAAATTTGATTATAATGAAAAGAATCCACCTAACCCAGAAGATTATGATTATTTTGAACGAGTTACAAATATTACAAGAAGTTTAGGCGCTACATATAGCAATGATCAATTTAACGAAACTACGATAATTGATTCAATTCATCAATTAAGTGCTGAATTTAGCATATTAACTATTCAAGAGAATTTTGATAGAACATATGTAAGCCACTTCAGTTGCGGTCTTGTTTCAGATAACTTTTTATCTTCAGATAAAATAGACAGAATTTCGTGCAAAATCCTTTATCCTGATTTAAACAACGCATATCCTGATCGCTATGAATCATATCCTTATTCAACAGCGGTAGATAATTGTCAGGATATGCTTGGATATCAATCGAGCTATACCGAACAAGGCAAAGAGTTTCAATCAACCAGTATATCTTGCCCGTTTATATCATCTGATGAAAATGGATTATATGCTCAATTTGCAGAACAAAATGTAATCGTAAAAATATATTATTATCTTTATCAGCAGGTGATACTAAATGATAACGGGGAGATAGTGGAAGAAGTATGCAATGGAGGAGGTTCAAGAACCGATGCAGATATTTACACGTATTCGATGATTCCTTTACAAGACAAATATATATAACAATTTTTTATTCTCCTCACAGGAATAACAATCGACTTGCAAAGATATATAAAATGACTGCTTATTATGATTATTAAACAACATTTCAAAAACCCTATATAACATAAGCAACCAACAAAATATAAAAATAAGTATATCAATAATAAACACACACCGGAGGTATAAATGCCAAAATTCACGAAATACGATCAAGTAACAGAACTGACCGGGGCTGAGATATTCCCGGTGTCACAATCAGGCAAAAGTATGAACGCCGCGGTAAGCCAAATTATTTCGATGATTCCAAGTCCGCTTCTGTTTAAGGGCGGAATCGCGGCGGCGGCTGATTTTCCGGCATTGGCGGATGTCGAAACCGGCTGGATGTATAAAATAACCGCTGATGTCACAGACGATGACGTGACCAAAACCAATACGGGCGAATCGTTTTTTTCCGGGGCTGAGATTGCTTGGGATGGTTCGGCGTGGCTGGATTTCGGAAGCGAAAATGAGTATATCAAAAAAGCGGAGTTTACATCTGCTGATGAAATTATGGTCGGGACCGGATCAGGCACTCACGGACAAATAACACTCGATGCAAGTGAGATATTAGGTAAAGCGGCTACTGGTGCGGCTAAAAATCTTTCTGCTGCTGAAGTTCGGACTATTTTGAATGTCGAAGACGGGGCAGAAGCAAATAATATATCTGATATAGATGCAACTGATCTTACAGATGGTGGTGATACTACACTTCATGATCATGACGGAATTTCTGAAAATACAGCAGCAAGACATTCACAGAACACTGATACAGGCACCACATCAGGCACTTTTCAGATAGATAGCGGTAACACTGGCCCGAAGATTAAAAACAATGCTTTGGTTTTAGAAACACGAAACGCGGCGGATGACGCCTATGCTGATTTAAAAGTTAAAGACGTAACGATTGATGGGCAAGTTGCATCGTTGCCAATTTTTACAGATGCATCAAAAAAGCTTGAGACAAAAACTTTATCAGATGCTTTTACAGCCATAAAGCAACCCGCAACAACTGACGCAACAGGAGTTGTTGAACTTGCCACAGACGCCGAAGTACGCTTAGAAACAGCAGACAAATTCCCAGACGCATCACAACTACCGCTATCAACCCGCAAAGTAGGTCCAGCAGCCGTAGCAGGCATAGGCACGATATCAACATCAGGATCATCAACAACCGTAACGCTATCCAATGCTGATGATTATGCAGCAATCCAACCAGGCTCAACGATTATTGCAAACAGTCTGACTCGGTATGTGGTGACGAAAGACGGAGCAAATGCGGTTACGATTAATACGGCTACGGATTTCAGCACAGGGTATTCATTCACTTATCAGAATCCGATTACGCTGTTTGAAGCGAGTGATGGGACGATTGCAGGGTGGATTCGAGCTGATGGGGTGCTGTATAATGCTGGAAAAGTTGGAGTTGGGGAAGTAGTACCAACAGAAAATTTAACTGTTAAAAATAGCATTAAATCAATTAGCGGAAATATATATATTGGTGCTAATCGTTATTTAATGAACACCCCTGGCGTAGGTTATATACCACGAATCGGCGCTACATATTCGTCTGCGTTAAATACTGTGGATAATTTATATCTAAATATTGATTCAAATAATTCTTCCGTGTACAGTGCATTAATTATTGCGAATAATGCTCAGGATGCATTAGGTAATGAACTATTCAGATTTCAAGAAGATGGAAATTTTGGCAGTACTTCATCCTTCGGCACATCAGCAGCCGGCATCCTCGGCATGGCAATAGGCACAGAACCAGAATCAGCACCACCTGATATATGTCAGATGGGCGTGAGTGATTACGCGGCCGGGGATGCTCGGTGGTGGTTCATGGGGGAGGCGAGTACTGATAAGGTTTGGATTGGGGATGGAAGTATTGTAATTCCATCTGGTGTTGGTAAAGGATATTGGTTCGGAAATGGAGCTAATGGAATTACAGACGATGGCGGTGGCAATAATTATCTATATGTATATTTAAATGGATCAAAACATTGGATTTTTGCGACTACCTATATAAAATCCAATATTTCTGGTGGAGCAAGAATTTCTTCATCAGTACCTACCAGTACAGTTCCAGCATATAATTTTGATGCAGACACCGATACAGGAATAGGTAAAGCAGCAGCCGACCAACTCTCATTAATAGCAGGTGGAGTCGAAGGTATCAGAGTAATCGAAGATGCCGGAGCAATCGAAGCCTACACGATGGGAGCCAGTGGTGTTAGAGTAAATGATACATCAGGTGGATTTAAAGCTAAACCATATTTCGGCTCAGTTGAAGTAACGGCAGCCGCAACACTTACTATCACTCTCAACATCCCAACAGGTGCAAAGCTCAAAGGATGCCAGCTCCATGTACCAACGGCACTTGCAGCCGGTGAAACTTGGGACGCGGAATTTAATGATGGGGCACAAGTTGAGGCTATTGGCGCAGCTATCGCCGTAGCACAGAACACAAACGTAAACTTCTTCTCAGCCGGTGTGGAGACGGATGCAACAACAAATATCGTTATCACAAAAACAGGCGGAGGGGCATTCACGGCTCAGGGTGAGATTGAAGCTGTGGCGTATGTTGAAGAATTTACTGCATGGACTGACGAAGCATAAAATAAGGAGTAAAATAATGTTTACAATAATCATAGACAATCCAGCAATCAACAGAGCAGAGTTCAAAAAACTTATCGTAGAAAAGGGAACATCCGTCACAGCAAATGCGGATATTGAATATTATGAAGGATATGAAAATGCAGGAGGGGGATTTATATCGTGCGGCGTGAATAAGTATCATATCCAGAACACGGCTGAAGTAGTCGACGATAAAGGTAATATCACAACGCCTGCTGGTACGGAGTTCGATGATTTCATGAAATTGATGAATGAATCAACAGATACAGAGGCAGGGATTGTGGCGTATCTGATTGAGAAAGTAGGCGTATAATGGGTGATAATACAGAAAATACCACAATGGACGAAAACACAGTTGATATCAACGAGAAAACTCAGGCGCAGCTCCAGCAGCTCAACATGGCACTGATGACTGTTCAATCTCAGATGCAGGCTATGGTTCAGGGGTATGTTTCAGCTTTGGGGTTGGATGGGAACTGGAATTTGTCTGGTGATATGAAAAAGCTGATTAAGGTGAAAGCGTAGCGGAGTAGCCCAATCCTCCCCGTAGCAGCCGTCAGTTGGCTCCTACGGGGAGATTATTGTTTATTTGGGTGAGTGTGTGGGCTTGGCATCTGTGCTGTATAAGGCGGTATGGAGCGCCTCACAATATGCAGAATAACAAATGCCACCGATTCTATCTCTTGATAGATGGGATTTTCTCATGCCCCAGTATTTTTTTAATATCGGAACCAGCGCTTCGATGATTTCGGTTTCAAGGCTTTGGGGTAGACCTCGTTTTGGCATTTAATCAGCCTCCTTGTCAACCAGCTCCCAAAAATGATCATCTACCGTTTTTGAAAACTCTGCCGGCAGGGATTTTTGATTTTCTACAAACCGTTTCAGTTCGTCCTCAATCCGTTGCATCGAAAGACTCCTGCCGTCACCATTTAGCATTTCAGTCAACTCAAACCCGACCTCATCCGGCATTATTCGCGCAATAATGCAAACACTTTGCCTCCCTCCGTTAGGGTGCTCTGCATAAATATAGCCTGCTGTTTTATCGAATCTGAAGGTCCAGCCTTTTTCTCGGTATTCGTTTATTTTTTCGGATTCTGGCATTTATTCTCCTCCAATTAGCCTCTCAGCCTCCAGAATAGCGTCCCAATCAACGGTTGATTGTTTATGAGCGGCGAGTATTTTCTTGAGTACGGTTTCAAGTTGTTCTGTTCTGGCCGCTACCTCGATGCTCAGTGTGGGCATCTCCACATACTCAATGGCCTCTTTGCTGACAAGTGAACCATGCTCCCCAAGTTCGCACATGAAGGAGATAGCGGTACGGGTATCATCTTCTGCCAAGGTACACCGGAGTAAATCCGCTGGTGTGGCCTTACGAAGCCATATACTTTTCCCAGGGCAAACATCTGCCCACCATCCCCATCGTTCTCTTGGAATTTGCGCCTCTATTCGGTTCCGGCTTTTTAGCTTGCACATATATTTACTGGTTTTCATGGTTTCTCTCCAATCAGTCCAATAAGATCATATTTACAAATATTATAGCGTTCTCTTATTGCGATATCATTTGGGCTTGTATTATGTACCTCTGCCGCGGCAATAAACTTAAACACGGCATCCCTTATTTCGTTGTGCGCTTTCGTTATCCGCACTGGTCCAAAATGGTCAAATTCTGCATCTACCGCAAATTGGGTCCACTCCCTATCAAATTTCATCGTCTCCTCCTCAAAAATTAAATTAAAAGTCAACCGATACCGGCCAACAGCCCGGCCACCAAATCCGGTATTGCGGCAGCCTTTTCCTTCTCAGCCTCCCGGATAGATTCAGCCTCGTTGTGATTCGGCCCCACCCGCTGCATGATCCGCACCGCATAGCCCCACCATTTCACCCCCTGCAATGTATTTTTCATTTGGCGCATCTTAGCAGCCAGGCTCAGCAAAACCGCTTCAATGGCCGATTCGGGATATAGTTTTCGATATTTCCCGGCAAAGGCCCGGGCATTAAATCCCGATCGGTGTTGAGCAATTTCCCGGCAGATTGAATCAACCCGTTTCCGCTGTTCATTTTTAATGCCGGCCTGAGCATCAGGAGGTTGTTTATTTAATATAATACTATTGGTATCTTTTTCATTTTCAGGCGACATTTGCTGTTTCAGGCCGTCAATAAAGGGTCTGTAAGCATCGTGCCAAACAAAGAAATACCGATCGGCTTTTCGGAATAAATGCCGGTCAATCAAGCCGGGCTTCTGGATCCGGATGAACTTTTTATCCACCAGGGATTTAAGGACCCGCTGAATCGTCCGGACTGTTTTGCCTAATTTCCAGGCAATGGTCTTTTGCTTGGGATAACAGTCGCCATCAAGAAACGCATACCGGGCAAGGATAATCAGGACTCTTTTTTCAGTGGGTGACAGGATAGCGGAGAAGCTTTCAGAATACAGGGCGTTTTGGTATTGGCCGTGAAATAATTTTGCGGGTATGAAAAATTCCGCTTGACTGGGCTGATTTGTTTCTGTTATTTTGTTCTTAATCATTGCATCCTTGGTCGTGCAAGGTTGTTTTGACGAGAGGCCGGCGATGCTGATAACATCGCCGGCCTTTGCTGTTCAGGGCCTGAAAGCTTTTACACTGGTTTTGGGTGGCTTGGCAAGTTATTTAAATGTTTCACGTGGAACGCTCAGAGTCTGTCTTCTGCTCTTTCTCAACTGTCCAATTGAGCGCATTATCCCCTAAAGCATCATTCTTGATCTTTTCCATATCCGCATCCGAGCCGATCACCGTTGTTATGAGCCAGTCTCCGTTATTTAGCGGGTAATGGTAAACTCTCTCTGCGCCGTACCCAAAGGACACAGAGACGCTGGACCGGTGCATAGAGACGGATGATTTGCAAGAGAATTGAGAGAATGGGATACCTGCTTTATCTGCAGCATCGGCAAGAAGCTTACAGGGGCCATAGTCCGTATCGAGGAAATACGAAAACCATTCACCTTCGCCAGGGTTATCTCTGAGTTGCTTTAATTTTGCGATTAATTCGTTCTTAAAAATACCAATCGCTTTTTCAATGTCCGGTATTTTTGACATCCCGGATTGGATATTTATAGTTGCCAAAGCCCCGCCCATAAAGCCCGCCGCGCTCTTATCTCCGTTGTCAAAAACAGGCGTGTGCAGTTTTCTTGCCCAAAGCTCTACTGCTCGGCCAATAAGTTTGTCATTTATTTTTTCCATGGTTTCTCCTTGTCCATTAATTTGTCCGATAACTCAAAATTCACTCTTTCTTCTCCCGATAATGTTTCACGTGGAACAGCCATCCTTAAATTAAAAAATAGATAACGCCACATTCATGCCATCCGGAACGTCTACGGCAGGCACTTCATAAAAAGCCAACACAGCTTGAATCAACTCGCTGCTTCTTTCTTCGGCATAAATAATAATCTTTTCAAGATCCCCTTCATAGTCGCACTGTTCGTCAATATACCCGTCTTCTATTTCAATGCCTATCTTTTCAGCAATGTCGTAAAGCTCGCTCTTAACGCCGTAAAAAGCTCTATTGCTGCATCCGAATTTAATTTTAAAATACGGTTCTGGGAGTACTATTTCTGACGATTCTGGTTCCATTTTTGACGATTCTGGTTTCATATCTTCCTCTCCTTGTCCGATAAAATGTCCGATAACTTTAGCCAACTGTATCATTTATGTTGATGGGCGTTAAATGTCCGATAACTCAAATATAAATCTGATCAACAGCCTCATTCAATGCCCGAGTGTAATCTTCCCACCAATTACTAAGCAGTTCGGGAGCGTCAAATGTTTTCTGAAACGTCCATTTCCCAACTTTTCGGTGAGCAGCTTTTTCGCCCTGATACCATTCTGCGGATATGGCATAATACTGGCCATCATATTTGAGGAGTATTGTTTTATGCTCAGTTTTGCGGACATTAATCATATAACCGAGTACAGTACCTCTTTTAAGCGCCATTGGTGTAGCCTCTTGCATTTGATTTATTAAACTCTTTGATAATTTTTGCTTTGCTGTTACTATTTCAATTTCCATATAGCAGTTTTTCCTTACGGCTATTTGCCATTGTTAGCCTGATTTCTTCGGCTTTTTTAAGCCACCCGGCCTTATCCCCTGTTTTTAAAAACGGCTCTGCAAGCTGAAGAGTACCAATAGTATTTGAATAATATGTGGCACCTTCACCACGGCTGCCCCATAGATTGTCAAGGCCGAAGCACGAAGCAAGGGCCTGGACTGTTGCTCCATGGGTAGACTCAAGCACCTCAACGCCGTGTGTGAAAATCCAATCAAGATTTGATTTCATATCACACTCCGATTTTTCTTCAGCTTCCCATTGTTTCAGAATATCCATTCTGTTGTGGTCAATGAGCGACAATTGGCGCTCTTCATACCAAGAGGATTCCCCAGCATCCTTCAGGTATAGAGTGTAAGAAGATGTGTCGTTGCCGCCGAATTGGTCCGAATATGAGCCGATTACAATAGCATCAACATCCGATGTAAAGTGACTCATATACGGCCCAAGATTTTTTGCAACATGGACCAAATCACCCTTATGAAATTTTTGCATTTTGATACCTCCCCGAAAGGCGTAACATTAAGTTAAGCTGTCCGTAGGATCAGCTTGAACTTGTTGTTCGGTGTTTTTGGCACCTTCCAGTTTAGCTTGTTCGGCTATCGCCAATGCGTTGAGCGGGATGCGTGTTTCGTCACCACAACACCTTCCGACTCGCCCTTCCCGACCGCAAACGGTACATTTATACCAAGTGTCATTTTCTATCATCATTCCCCCTTGTTTACTCTGTGCCAAAAACTATTGCACGTTGTCGGTATCTTTGTACTCAGATATACCGCTGAGTGTCCACCTAACATTTAAAATGACGTGCCGAAAAAGCGTCAGCTTTTTTGGTCAGCGTCTATTGGTTGGTTATAAAGCCTCATAATATTTAGTCGTTAATTTTTCTGACCATTTCTTACGGCCATGTTCTAAATCGCAGAGATACGATACAGAGATTTTCATTGCTTTTGCGACATCTGATAAACTATTACCAGAAGCTTTGCGGAGCCGCTTCATAAACTGGCCCGTCGCTTTATGATCAATGATATATATTTTCTTTATTATAAGCATGATATTATAACGCCGCTGCTAACCGGCGCAGCTTTTTGCGTCCGAGTTTAGCGCATTGTTATGCTTTTTTGGTTTTGGCACTCTCAATAGCATCGTCGATCATTGCCCGAAATTTTTCAAGCTCATTTGATGCCCACCCCCCGGCGAGTGGGCCTTCATCCTGGTAGTCCCAAAGAATATCGCTGAGACTTTCCGCCTGTTCCATTGTTAGTTTTAAAATAACCTCCATTCAAAACCTCCCTTGCATAACGTTTAAACTCACCAGTTGCGCTGGTCAGCTTGGGGTGTAGTTGTTGGTTATAATTTATTAAAAAACTTAATAGCATCCTTCGCTTTTTCGAAGCAGGTAATAATGCCTTCAGCTTCTACACAATATCTTTCAATGTTTGGACCAGCTTGCAATCTTATATATAGCTTATTTCTTTTTCTTGATGCATACAAATATTTTTGATTTTCAATGAATTTTTCCAAATCATTTACTAACAATTCTTGATTCATGATTGTCTCTCCTTGTCAGATAACTTCAGCCAATTGTTTTCCGTCCAGTGGACTGGCTGGATTTATTGGTTATAGGTTTGAACCTTTTTTGTAGACAACGAGATTGAATTCAAATGCCAAGGCGATAACATCCCTCTTGTTTATTACGAGAACGCCCTCATTTGGTTCCTTGAGCACTATTTTCCTATTATCCTCATGGCCTTCCCACAAAACCTTTTCCACGTCATCGTCGTGCCATTCATGTAGTGTCATTACTTCCATTTTCTCACCTATAACATTTAAATAACCGGCGCGGCTGTTTGCCGCCGGTTGATTTGTTGGTTATGTTGCGCTTTCATAAAACACACCCAATGCGTCTTTTGGGTTTTACCAGACGGATGCCCAAATAACGGGGGGTGTGGTGTCAATTCCAAGACATCTCTTAAGGGTACATCGTATTCACTCCATTTAAAAATGAGTATGCCATTATTCTCCAGGACACGAAAACACTCAGAAAAACCCTGTTTTAAATCTTCTTTCCATGTTTCTTTATCGAGTCGCCCATAGCATTTCTCCATATAGCTTTTTTCACCGACGAATAAATGTGGTGGATCAAAGACAACAATTTTGAATGTACTGTCTTTGATATCCATATTTCTAAAATCCATTACTTTATCAGGTAGGCATTTTCTGGTTCTTGCGTTTTTGCCATCCCCGACAATCTCGGGCTCCATTACTCGATAGTCTGCAAAAAGAACATTCGGATTCTCCTTGTCAAACCAAAAAGCTCTACCTCCGCAACAAGCGTCCAATATGATCTTATCCACACTCCCTCCTGTCTCGTTTAGCAACATAACCATTGATTATCAGGTACTTTTGCCCTGATATTGATTAATCCTTATCCATGCTGATAACATTGTAATCAGCCGCCCGGCTTTTGAGGTCCGCTGGATTTTTGGGTTATAAAATCCACACTATCACTGTTCGTTAAACCGCTTCCAGCACTGTTCTTTTTCGGGATATTTCCGGCATTTTGTTATCGTGGATATCCACCCACCGTTCAATTTGTTGCACTCGTCAACAAATCCCTCTTTTTTGTGGCACGCACTCTGGTCTGCGCGCATAGGGCAGGCAAGTTTTTTTATATGTTGCGGGGTTTCCCCGTCTAAGAATTCACGATAACTGACGCCCTCTTTATCCATGTCAATTTCGCCAACGCCGTCGAAGTCCACCTTGCCAAGTCCAAGCTTGTACCCCATTCCAGAAAGATAAATTCTTTTGACACCCTCCTTCGTTTTTCTTCCGGCGAAGTCGTTGTATGAGAAGGAATACATAAAAGCGCCGGTACCTCTGCATTTGTTACAGACAACTGCCGTACCTTCGCCTTCTCCCATTCCTTGGTAAAGCCATGTCCCATTGCATGCCGGGCATTCTATTTCCATTTCTATCTTTTTCATCCGGCAAGGCAAAACATACTCCACCCCGGTTTCTCGCCGAAAGATCCGGTTTAAGGCGTTGCGCCGGATCGTTATTTCGTATAGCTGGTCCTTAAGGTCTTCAAATTCTTCGTCTGTCAATTTGTTGCCTCCGATATTGCCGCTAAAATATCTCTTTTTGTTTGGCAAATTTCATCTAACAGAATCCATGCTTCAGAGGCTTTTGACGTTAAAATCCTATCGTCAATTAGCCGCTCAATGGCCTGTTCAAGATTTGGGAAATAGCCGACCGCGCTCCAGCCCGGTTCGTTGCCTGGTTTAGGCTTTGTTGCTTTTTTCAGTGTTGCGCTCAGTGGATCAGTTTCAATTTGATAGTCTTTGTTTATTTTTATCAGCATTTTATCATCCCCATAGCCTCATCTATTAAGCTGCTCCACCGGCCATAAAATTTACCATGGCTTCTTTATCTGCTTTCTCGCGTTTCTCTATGGCTTCTGTACAATCTCTGCAGTAATACGCCTTGATATCATCTGGGTTGTTTGTGCATTGATAACCTGTGCGTTTATACAAAGTATAGAAAAAACTGCCCATTTCGTCACAGTTAAGATCTAATACAACTGCCTTTTTACATTTTTTGCATTTGGTAATTACTGTGAATTGATCCATGGTTTTCTCCCTGTTGATTTATTTTTTAACGAAGTCCCGTATTTTTTTAGCCGTATAGCCCAACCTCGCAAAAGCCAGATCAGCGATAAACTGCATATATTCGTTCTGAATACCGACAGGGGCGGGGATAGCCTCAATGGTATCGGCAAAAGCAGCCAATTTTTCTCTATCCGGGCGGAGAGCTTTAAGCCGTTCAGCCTCGGCCTTATCAGCAATGGCTTTTTCTTCAGCGGCCTTTATCGCGGCAAGCCTGTCAGCTTCGGCCTTCTCTTTGGCGGCGATCCGGTCAGCTTCAGCCTTCTTTCCTGCCGCGATCTTATCCTCCTCGGCTTTCTTGGCAGCTTCAACCCGATCCGCTTCAGTTTTTATAGCAGCGGCCCTTTCATCGGCAAGGCGTTTCTTTTCAGCTTCAAATTCGGCCTTTTCAGCGGCAAACTTTTCCCGCTCTGCGTCAATTTTCGCTTTTTCTTCAGCGGCTTTTTTATCAGCCTCTTGACGGATTCGTTTTGCTTCTGCCTCCTGATCTGCTTTAATCTTTTCGAGTCGGGTGGCTTCGGCCTCTTGCTCTGCCTTGATTTTTTTCAGCCTGGCCTGCCTTACGGCCTTAGATGATGCGGTATCTGTGATTGTAAGCTTCATATATTCGCCGCTGAGCTTTGCAATAGCGGCCTCGGTGATAACTTTGTCTATTTCTATTGATGCTGCCTGCCCGTCAAATTTTACGGGTGTGATATCTACGGTTGCCTCGCTTGCTAATTCCAATTTCTCTCTTCCTCCTATCTTGTAAGGCCCATAGCCTCATAATAAATATCTTCACGCCGCGGGATATAAATCCCCTTCTCAACGGCGTCCTGTTCAATATCTCTCAAATACTCGGCAAACTGCTTAACACCCGCCTTTGTCGTGCTGGTTAATTCAACGATCTGATTCGCCATAAACTTTGATTCTTCAACCATTCCCGCTTTGTGGACTTTTCGGACCGCATCAATCATAGCCGCATAATCTGAATCGTCCCGTTCAAAAATGTGAACTAAAAACCGCCTCCGATATTCGGTGTGCATTGCGTCCTTCGTTTCGCCGCGTTCCCCTGCAATGATCGTGATAAAATACCAGTAAAGGGCGTTCTGATCCGCGCTGCGTGATTTTTTACGGGTGCGAATCAGAACTTCGTGGGAGGAGTCGGTCGGCAGGTTTTTAATTAATTCTGTCGCCTGGACTTTGGCTGACGGTGAGTTTATGTTTAGGCGGATTTTCATTAAATGAATTTCTCCGGCACATGCTCTTGGCAAAACTCGACAAGATCAAAAATGCCTCGTTTCAAATCGTCTACCATTTCAGGGTATCGGTACATAGACAGAGTTGAAACATCGTGAATAGTTACGATCCCGTTTTTTTCTTTGGCGGAATAAATAATATATTTGAAAGCGTCTGCCTCAAAAATATCCAGGTAGGCTCTCCACTGAAAGCTGTTAAAATATGTATCCGGGTTCGGCCTGAATGTGAGTTTGTGGTCTGATACTTTATTACCCGTTATGCCGTCACAACCGCCCGACAGGGTTATATCCATACCAGCGATAGAGTATGTTTTGTTCGCCCTGATTTCGCGTATCTGAGGCAGCTGGATTGAAGAATTGCATGTTACTTTGAACTTAAACCCGTCTTTTTCAACTTCGTTAATTTCGTCGGGCGGATCTTCGAGAATCGCGTGAAATACTGTTCCCATCTTCATTTTCTCGTTTGCCGGTTCGGTCCTGAGAAGTCTCCCCCGCATATCATCAACGGTCATATCTTCTAATTTCCGATACCAGATCATGCTGTCGAGATCGGTGCAATGAAATATAATTTTGCTCATAGCTTCACCTATACGTATTTCCAAGTAGCCATTTTGACTATATAGTCAACGCTAGTCCATGAAATATCAAATATTTTTGCTATTTCAGCCCTGTTTATGCCGGTCTTAAAAAGATTACGTATTTTTAATACATCCTCTGCTTTCAATTTTGCGTTTGGATTATTTTCTCCGTGTAGGTTCGGGTGTTTGGCGAGGCCTATTTTATAAGCATGAATTTTATTTTCAGAAGATGTTACCCACTCAAGGTTAGAAATTGTATTGTTTGTCTTATTTCCATCTATATGGTTGCATTCATTCTTGCCGGTATTGGTTTTAACTCCGAATGATTCAAGAACTAGTCTATGGATATAAACTCGTTTATTCTTTCCTTGATAGTTTATAGAGACAAACAAATACCCATGTCCGTTGTCATATAATGCCAATTCAGACGTATGGTATATTTTTTTGCCGGACTTATGCCCTATTATTCTGACATGCCCGGTATTTGACACTTCATGGTATACGAAACCTTCTATTTTCTTCCAAATTTCGGTCATGCCGCCGCCTCAGTGTATGCCATCAGAGATTTGTTGAACTCAAACCCGGCCTTGATTGCCTCTTTATTGATCTGGCCCTTTACGATTGCGGAAATGCCCGAATCGACCCCTTTTGATTCTCCGGCAAGCTGAGTGAAATCATCAGCGGTCTTTGCCTCGTCAATTTTCGCCATCCAGTCGGCAATGGCCTTTTGCCGCTTCTGCTGTTCAACCGTGAGAGCGTTCAGCTTGTCTTTGATTTGCTGAATAACCCCTGCAAGGAAATCAGGTTCAATATTCGGATCTGGAATTGTGAGTGCGTCCAGGCATCCGGGGTTCTTGCCAAAGGCGGTATCTGACGGAGAAAAAGATAAAATTCTCTGGCCGTTAACAAGGCGAATCCTACCCATTGCATCAGCGGACTTGTAGATTTCTCCCTTTGACCCGCCTTGAACGTCCAGCCGCTCAAGCATGTCGTCTCCGTTTTTCTCCTCTGATGAGTGGGCAATCAAAACAACGTCTTTTCCGATCAGCTTCAGGGAGGTCAGCCAAGAGGCAAACTGGCTTTTCAGCACTCCGTACCCCTGGAGCGTTAAGGTACCGCCCGTGCCTTTTTTGGGGTCATTGCGGATAATATTTACAGTCAGAAAATCAAGCGCCCTGCCTGCGGTATCAACTATGACTGTTTTGTAAGGCGCGAGGTCTTCAGGCGTAATATTCGTTACGTCCTGCCATGACGTAACCGGAACGCTATCTTTTCGGTTCATTGCCCGGTAAACACCCTTGTCAAAATCTAATAAGACCGAGGCGTCTGACGAGAATGACAAGGTGGTTTTTCCGATCCCCGGGGGGCCGTAAATGACCACCACAAGCTGATTCACTTTAATTGGTTCTTCTGCTTTGATAATTTTTAAAGCCATTTTACATCCTCCTCAGAGACACAATCTGCCCCTCATCTGTTTCCTGTACGTCATGCTCAGACCGGACCTGATCGAGATAGCTGTCATAATCCAACTCAATATCAACCTGTCCGCTTGAACGATCTTCGTGCTTAGTGTCGACCTCAACTCCGTTCATTTTGACATAGATCGGTGCGTCCGCAATCCCGCGTTCAACAGCCCGGTCAAATATATTCCGAAGCGGGCCTTTCATTTCTGCAAAAAACTCGTCAAAAATCTCGTCAAAAATCTCGTCAATCATGCCGCTTTTCGCCCTTCCAGTTCGTAAGCCAGTTTAAGCGCAGGGGCCAGGATCGTTTTTAAACTCTGAGACAAGGTGCCGAGTTCATCTGCCAGCGCTTTTTCGGTCGAACTTAGTCGCTCATAATCAAGGTTCGGCAGAATCCCGCATTCAACAAATTTTACTGCATCACAAATCTGAATTGTTGCGCTTTGAAGCTCTTGAGCCATCATGATAAACCCTCCCATCTATCCGAATTTTTAACTGCCGTAATAACCGCCCAAATCAGAATCAGAAACGCGGCTGCCTTTGACCCATAAAACAGTGTCATATCTGCGCTATCAACGCATCCGAGAAAGATTCCAATCCCGAACAATAGGCCAAATGTTAATTCCTGAGGTTTTTTTCGCATCCGCGTTTCCTTTTCTGATTCTTCGTTTTTTAAGTTCATACCACTGTTTCAACATATTGAGCTGGATCTGGCGCCCGACCGGTATTCGGTTAATCGTGCATGATGTGTCTCCTTTTCGATTTAGTTAATTGAAGTCCCTCACCAAAGTCTATCTGTGAGGGCGTTAATAAAATATATCTTTCGTAAGAAATTCAGAACTTTTCCCAACCCTCCCGCCGACAGCCCGGTCAGGGGCATTTCGAACGGTTGCGTCAGATTATGAGCGGCCCCGGTTTCAACGTTTCCGTATCGGGCGGGGTGATTGCTCATGTTGGGTAGAGTTTACAGAAAGAAAGAGTGGAAGTCAAGAAAAATTCTTGCTATGTGTCAAATGATGGGCAAAAAAATAGGCTGGATTGTCTTACAGAAAGAAAATATATGGGGGGGGGGTGTTTATTTCCCCTTGGCGGCCTCTTTTAAAAGGAGTTTAATCGCAGGTAAATTTTCGGATTTATTGTCGATTGCTTTTTGCAGATATGAGAACATCTCAATCGTGTCTTTTGTCATATCATTTGGCGAAAGTAAAATGGATGGATGGATTCCTAAAAGCCTTGCGGTTTCAACTATTTTGTCTTGCGACATTCCACGCTCTCCTGATTCAATTAATGAAATCGCGCCTGATGAGCTATAACCAATTTCATGCGCTAATTTTAACTGTGACCAGCCTTTCATGTCACGGAGTACTCTAATTTTTTTCCCTAAAATCTGCTGATAAGAATTAACAACCTTTTTCATAACTCTAACCTTTCACTTTGTCAATAAGACGTTGGTTTTATACGCCGGTTGCAGGTGGAATAATCCATCTTGACATACCTATAAAATAATAAAAATACCAACTTGTAAACATTGACAAGAAAGATTCTTGACTATTAATCTTTCTTTCTGTAAAATACGCACATTATGAAATTGAAAGATTATTTGGAACTATCCAAACAGACACAGATATCAGCGGCAAGGGAATTAGGATGTACCCGGCAACATCTCGGGACCATCGTAAATGGCGCACCAGCAGGGCGCAAGCTCGGGGTCAAGATTCTTCAGTGGTCAAAAGGCGCGGTTGGATTAGATGATGTCTGTTATCCAATTAGTGCCACAAAGATTGACAAAAAGAAATAGGAGAAATCCCTAAAATTATAGGGGATTTTCCTGTTTTGTATGGGGGGCGGATGAAAAAAAATCCAAAATACGACATCAAGCCCGGCGATAAATTTAATGATCTGACCGCTGTCAGGCCGGAGAAAAATGGACCTCGTAGCAGGCGCATGTGGTGTTTCAGGTGCGTTTGCGGCAGGGAGATAGTTCGCCAATTACTCCCTGTTGTCAATGGGTACATTACAAGTTGCGGGTGTCAAAAGGCGGCGCGACAACTGAAGGCCACGTCCGAGCAACGCCGAAAGGCTGGGAACAGAGCGCTTGGGACAGATTTCGCAACTGAAAATGAGTTGCTGGCTGAGCTGATCCAGAGAAAATTAAATTATACGCAGATAACAGCTGCGCTCAGGTGCAGCTCCAAAACGACCTCGAAAATCCTTCGAGATGCCGGGTTGATAGCCGCTCCAGCCCCGCAAAAATGGAATCCGCTTGGAAAACACCTTCCCGCATTTAATGAACGTCTCGGAACGGCATATGAAACACTAAACGAACTGTTCCGCGAACAGCTTTCCTCCGGCCTGTCTTCTGCTCAAATTGCAGAAAAAATTGAATGCCCGGTGGGAGTGGTGGACAGATTTATCCGGCAATATGTCCACAGCCATCATCCAGATATCACTATTTCCGAAAAAGAATCCTGTGAGCCCTATACCCCGAAAGACTTTGACCTGGACCGATGGAAACGAGGCGAGGAAAGCCCATGTAAGCGCTGTCATGAGTCTCACGACTATGACGGAGAGCATTGCCAAAACTGTGTTTATCGGTGCGAGGAATACGGCGGGAGAGGGCTTGGGCGTAGGAATGTGGACTGCTTTGGAGAGACGCGGGTGGTGCGATGATAGCAATAATCAACAAAGGCGGAAACCCTCTCGGCAAGTGTCATTATCACGTTCAGATCAACGACAAGCTGATTGCAGAGTTTGAACATAGTAGGCCGGAGGGATTGGCCGAATGCCTGAGACTGGCGGCTGATGCGGTGGAACGGGCTAAATGGGATGAGTTCCGGGATAGGGTTAATGAGATGGGGTGGGAGATATGATTATTAAAACAGCAACGATACCTTTGAAATGGATTACGCGGAAAGAGCCGACAGAGCGAGAGCAGAAAAACCGGAGGATTATCGACTACATTGGCCGACTGTTGAATTTTTACTCCTGGGTTGAGTGCGGGGAGGCGGTTATGGAATTGGTTGAGAGAATTACGATGGAGGAAAAGTGAAGAAGCGGTTTTATTTGTTTATAGCCGGGTTGGTTACTTTGACGAAATACACGAAGCGGCGGTCACGGTTGGTCGATAGGTTGATTATTAGGAGTGAGAGATAGATGCAAGCTAATCCGCAAACTGAGGACGGCTACACAAGATTTGCCAATGAATTACTTGAGGCTCTTATCAAGTATCGTATCCCAGGCGAACAAATGCAATGCCTTCTCTACATCTCGCGGATGACATATGGCTACAGACGGAAGACATGGGCGCTTACTCTGGATTCATTCGTTGAGGCAACTGGAATAAATAAACCGGCAGTTTCAAGAGCATTAAAAACATTATTATCAAAAAAGATAATAATTATCAAAAAAGATAATAATTCATCGACTGTATATGGAATTAATAAGTTTTTTAAAGAGTGGGAACCGTTATCAAAAAAGATAATAATTATCAAAAAAGATAATGAGAAAACGCCTGAAAACCCCGAAAAATCGTTATCAAAAAAGATAACAACCGTTATCAAAAAAGATAATTTGGGGGGGTCTATACCAATTATAGTTAAAGAAAACTTAAAGAAAGAAGAACCTTCTTGTCGGAACTCTGACGAGTACCGACTAAGCGAATTGTTATTTGTCTTGATTTTAAAAAACTGCCCGAAGGCCAAAACCCCGAATTTTAAAACATGGGCAAAACACATTGACCTTGCAATTCGGATTGACAAACGAACGCCTGATGAACTGGAGCAGGTCATCAGATGGTGTCAGCAGCATTCGTTTTGGCAGTCAAATATTTTATCAACGGAAAAATTAAGAAAACAATTCGATCAACTCTGGATCAAAATGAACAATGAAAAAAATAACACAGGGGAGGACAAGTATGATTTCTAAGGCCGATTTTGAAAAAGGCATGAAACGGCTTGAAGCAGCGTTTAGGCAGGACGTTAAGCAGGATACGCTTAAAATCTATCGTGAAAAGCTCTCTAAAATGGCAAGCCCTGAATTTTTAACAGCAGTTGAGTCAATTATCGACAATGATCACTGGTTCCCGTCAATCGCAAGGTTTCGTGAAATTATGGCAAAAACAAATTATTTTCCGGATTAAACTATGGAAACTTTCCAAGATTTAGGCATCCACATTCCATTTGGTGCAACTGGGCACGTCAGAACTCTTTGCCCTGAGTGTTCGGCAGACCGAAAAAAATCAACTGACAAATGCCTCTCTGTTGACGTGGAGGAGGGCGTGTTCTTCTGCCACCATTGCGGGTATAGCGGTTCTCTCGGAAAAAAAGATTCTGAATTTGATTATCGGAAACACTTTGAAAAACCGGAATACACAGCCAAAACCGATCTGCCTGAAAACGTGGTTGCTTGGTTCGCAAAGCGTGGGATCTCAGAAAAAACCCTGTTGGATAACCGGATCGGGTACGGCAAATCATTTGCTGATGCAAACGGTATTCAGTTTCCGTACTACAAGGGCGGTGAAGTTGTGAACATCAAACACCGGGCATTCCCTAAAAAATTCAGGCAAGAAAAAAATGCTGAAAAATGCCTGTATCGGTTCGACTACATCAAAAACTCTGTCAACGATACGCTGATAATTACTGAAGGTGAATGTTTTAAGCCTGATGCTGAAGTGCTTACCAGCAATGGGTGGAAGAATATGAGTGACGTTGGGTATGATGATCTTGTCCTCCAGGTTGGCGATATGGGTAAAAACTCATCTTTCGTAAAGCCTATGGCTGTAATCAAAAAGCATTACTTTGGTGACATCGTAACGCTTAGCAATAAACAGAGGTTTTGTTCGATAACAACAACCGGACACAACATGGTTGTAATCGGGAAGGATGGGTTATGGGAAAAGGCACTTCCGACCGAGTTAAAAACAAATCATAAAATACCGAGAGTTATAGAGCTAAATGGTCCCGGTATTGATTTGTCTGACGATCAAATAGCGTTACAGATAGCTGTTAGCGCTGATTCAAAAATAGATATACGGAAAAATGGAAACGTGTATGCACATTTTGAATTTAAGAAACAGCGAAAAATAAGCCGTTTGTCAGGAATACTCAATAGACTTGGGTTAAAATACACCTCTTTCGTAAAGGCTTATGGGTATACAACTTTTAGCTTGACGTTGCCTGAATATATTTTAGGAAAAGAACTTCCAGTTTCGTGGATAGCGGGTATGGCTATTCAACAAAGAAAATTTGTAATAGAGGAAATGGTTTATTGGGACGGCAATAGGGTGTCGAATAGACTGCAATATGAGTTCTCAAGCAAGCATTACGACGAAGCCAAGTGGATGCAGACAATAGCTCACACGTCTGGGTACACTTCGACAATAATGCCGAGGGTTAATAAATATGGCAAATGGTTCAAAGTTAGCGTTTTATTAAAAAAGAAGCACACTACAGTACAAGCGAGTTTAAAGGCGTCGATTGAACTATATAACGGAAATGTTCATTGCGTGACTGTGCCAACAGGTAGACTGCTCGTAAGGATAGATGGTTGTGTGTTTGTATGCGGTAATTGTGATTCTCTCGCATTCTGTGAGGCCGGATACCCTACCGTGACCTCAATTCCAGACGGCGCACCATCGGCAAACGCCAAACAATTCAACACAAAATTTGATTTCCTCCTTTCTGCAGAACCTATCCTTGAAAAATTCAAAAAGATCATCCTCGCTGTTGATAACGATCTGCCCGGTAAACGAGTTGAGGAAGAACTGGCAAGGCGGATCGGACAGGAGAAATGCTGGAAAGTCGTTTATCCGGAAGGGTGTAAAGACGCCAACGACACATTGGTAAAATTTGGCAAAAATGCAGTGGCCGAAATTATTAAAACCGCAAAACAATTTCCGGTCGAGGGGCTTTTCAGCGCGGGAGATTACAAAGACCAGGTAGCGCTTTTATACGAAAAAGGCGCAAACCGTGGATTTACAACCGGATGGCAGTCGGTTGACCCTTATTACACCGTAAAACCCTGTGAATTTACAGTGGTGACTGGAATACCCGGGAGCGGGAAAAGCACTTGGGTGGATTCATTGTGCGTCAACTTGGTGCGGGATCATGATTGGAAAATATTATATTTTTCGCCTGAAAACTGGCCGATTGAACGTCACATTCAAACTCTGCTTGAAAAAATCAATCTTCAGCCATTCGCGGATAATGGCAGATATTCAAACCGGATGCCGCTTGAAACGGCGATGGATTCCCTTGAAGTGATGAGCAAATATTTTTATTTTCTATACCCGCCGGAAGATGAACTTTACACAGTCGAAATGATCCTTGAAAAGGCCCGGTCTGCCATCCTGAGGTATGGGATTAGAGGGGTGGTGATTGATCCATGGAATGAGATTGACCATGCCTACGGCGGAATGACGGAGGCCCAGTATTTGAGCAAGGCATTGTCAAAGATCAGGCAGTTTGCCCGGAAAAATGCGGTTCATATTTGGGTTGTGGCGCATCCAAAAAACCTTATCAAAGAAAAAGACGGCAGTTATAAACCGCCTACCATGTACGAAATCAGCGGCGGGGCGCACTGGAGGAATAAGGCTGACAATGGGCTTTGTATCCACAGGCCGGACCCGGATAATGATATTACAGAAATTTATGTTCAGAAAATCCGGTTCAAGGAAGTTGGCAAACGCGGGAAAGTGCAGTTGAGATTTTCCAGGGATACCGGGACTTATAACAATTTCAGTAGAGTTTAACGGAGACGGCAGCATGATGAAAAACCCAATAAACTACCTACACTCACACGGTCTGCACGTCTATCTGAAAGGCGGCAAGCCAGTAATCCACGGCATGGATACGATTTTACCGGATGATCGGGCAGAGCTTCTCGAATACGCAAAGCTCCACAAGCCGGAAATCATCGAAACCCTGAACCGAACAACTCCCCGCTGCTTGGGGATAGTTTGCGACCATTCGGAATGCCGGGAGATTGGTGGTATGCCATATTGTTTGTGGTGCCGGCGGGCTGAGGGGTTGGTTTTGGATTTGATGGAGTGCCCTGAAGGGTATTGGACAAAGGATCTGGCCGGATTCCCCGTGCCTGATCAATTGAAATAAATTTTAACAAGGAGGAGAAGAAATTGAAAGAATTTAACAGGATTATGAGCGGGTTCGACAAAACAATAAAAAAACTCGAAGCGTTGGCAGTTAAGAAAACGGCTGAGAAGAAAGAAACAGCGCGGGAGATTAATCTACTCAAGGACAAGGTTTCTAAAATTGAAATAGAAGAACACGCGGCAAGGGAGACGGCTGCCAATTTCAAAAAATACATTATGCCGGGGGCGAAATGATCAACGTAGCAGAATACGCAAAAACGCACGGTAGGGGTGGCAAAGGCCGGAGAGTCTATGATGTGTCCGTGTCAGTTTTAGCCGGCCACAAAAAGAAAGAAACGTTCGTGGTATATCTGAGCAAAACAATTATGGAACAAGCGGGTCTGATGTATGGGGACCGGGTGACGTTGTTGGTCGAGGGTGACGCTGGCAGAATTCATCGGGTCGGAAATTTTGAACCGGGATGGAAAATCTGCACGAACGGACGCTCTAAAAAATCTTGCAGGTTTACGTTGCCAAATTTCGGGTGTCTGCCGGAAGTTGAGTGTTTGACTCCGGCGAAGGCGAGAGTTGTCGATGGGGCGATCCGGTTTGTTTTGGATCGGGGATAATTAAACGAGAGAGGGGAGAGAGATGGAAAAAGCATTTAAGAAATTGGTCAAAAAAGAATTGAAGAGGATCAGGATCGAAGAAGCGCTCAAAGAGATTTCAGGCAGACTTACTCGGATTGAAAAGGCGCTGAAAACTCGGCCAGCGGCAAAAATAGAACGCAAACAAACAGTTTCAGCGACAAATGAAATCATGGCGGTAATCAAGGATTCTGGCAAAAGCGGCTGCGATTACGGGCATATTTTTATGATGACCGGCAGAGATGAAAAGCAGGTCCGGAACGTTATTTATCGGCTTACGAAGTTGGGGAAAATCTGCAAGCCTGCCAGAGGTATTTATGCGGATGCGGTTTGGGGGTCTTTCTGATGGCCTCAGCAGCAAACAGAAACGTATTAACCTTACTGGCAATCGTCGAGAGCAACGTCCTGGTGATCAAAAAGAAATACCTGAGCAGGGATAGAAACAAAACAGTGCTGGCAATGACCACAAAGCACGCAAAAAGCGTGAGAAACACCGCAAAGCTCTGGAAGATTTGTTTTGAGCAGAGAGACGTGGACCTGATTCACACCCGGCTGAAAATATTTTTGAATAGATTTATGCCAGTCGGAGTCGAAACGGACGTGGTGGTAATTACAAGTATGAATTTAGCGTTGCTTGATTGGCTGAAGGCTGAAATTTCAAATGCTGACAGGCACAAGGCCCTGGACGAGTTGGAAGCGGAGGCGTTCAGGCTGCATAAGTATTTTGATCGGCGGCTCAATAAAAGGCTCCTCGCTGTTTCAAGTGGGTAAGCCGAAATTAAGTTTTCCACCGAGAAGATAAATAATAGTAATAAGAGTTTGGGTTGTACGGTAACCTCGAGCCCGGGCCTTGGCCGCCTGAATCAGACTGTTTATTCCTTCCAGAATCCCGTTGTTGATTCCGGATTGAAACCATCGAAGTACCCCGTTCCAGTGTCTCTTTATCGTGTATGCGGCCTGTTTGATCGGTTCCAGACGACTGTGAGTAGCCCAGAAATACCATTTTTTAAGGTAATCTTCTGCACCTTCAGTAGGTTGGTTAAACAATTCCTGAAAATTGAGTTTTATGTGGTAGGCTCGACTTGTCTTCAAATTGAGTTTTTTAACTGTGAGTTCTTCAAGGGTTTCGGTCTGGGATGGTTTCAGATTTTTATGATTTTTCAGCCAAATGTATCGTGTCTTGAACAGTTCAGGGCGGTCTTTCTGTTCCTGACGGCGCACCTCGTCCACCGCATGATTAACGACTTTCATGATATGAAATTTATCAAATGTCAAATGGGCGTTAGGAAAGCAATCTTCAACGCCGCTAATAAACGCTGGAGACATGTCGCTGCACATTTCCTTGATGGCCTCAGGGTCTCCATTGTGATCGATTAAATCTTGTTTGAAACGTTTGACTGTAGAGGCATCTTTACCTTCTGTGGCGAAAAGAATTTTGGGACCATCAAGGTCTACAAATAGACTCACATAATTGTGGCCGCGTTTGCTGGACGTCTCGTCCATACCGACTTTACAGACACCGGAATGATCCGCTTTATCCCTGGCGTCATCAACGTAGTGATGCAGCACGCGCCATAATCGAGTATCGTGCTCGTTGACGAACTCGGCGATGGTTTTTACCGGCATGGATTTGGCCAGCGTCATGATCATGGCCTCAAACAGCAGTGTAAAGCCGCTGTCGGATCGAGCCCATGGGACACCAACCAGGTGGATACCGCACTTATCGCACTTGACCCTTGGTACTCTGACGGTCAGGTAGGCTTCGTGCTGAAAAAAATTTAGATGCCGCCAGCTCTTTTCTTGAGTGTCGTAGGCTTTTAGACCAGTCTGGCCACACTCAGGGCAGGTAAAGGTGCTTCCTCTGGGAAAATCGATCTTGATGTCGAGGCGCTTTTGTTTGGGATCAAATTCTGAAGTAGACACCTGCCAAGGGGGTGTCAAACCAAGGGCCATTTGCAAAAGGTCTATGTCTCTCATAATGCGCTACAACTATCACTTTTGTTATTTGTAAATCAAGATTTACCCACCGGAAACAGCGAGGAGCCTTCCTTTTCAACCTCTCCCTGATCCCGTGGCCTTTCGGCATCCCTTACCGGGTTATGGTCAATATATTCATGCCGGACTGAATACGCCATGATTTGATTTAATGTGACAATGATTTTCCGCAAGGTGGTTAAATTCATGCCGCCAAGCTGCTTATCCGTGATAAACTTCTCAACCTTTGCAGTGGTGATCCGGTTAACTTTGACGCTATCAAATATTTCAAAATGGTTTTTGAGATACCCTTTATACATTTTCAAAGTTGATTCCCGAACTCTGGTCTTCTTTTGTTCTAACCAATCAGCGGCAACCGTCTTAAATATAGGTATTTTTTTATCCGGTAAATAAATCCGCTTTGATATTTGATCCTCAAGTTCCCGGAGGCGTTCCTTTGCCTTCGTTTTTGTGGTCCCCTTCGGTTGAGTCTCCCATCTGCGCTTGCCGGTGTGGTCATAAAAATCAATAACGTACCTTTCCCGCCGCTTGCTGATACATGCCATTTAATGATTCTCCTTTTACCTTTATGGTTTCTCACAATATGGAATAAATGGTCTGCCGTGACACCCCGTAACTTTTCGCCAGTTGCATTTTAGTGGCACCTTGCGCCAGTTGGTCTTTGATTTCTTGTATCTGCTGGTTTGATAATTTCGCCTTGCGTCCCATATGTTTTCCCGCCGCCTTTGCTGCTGCAATGCCTTCCCGCTGGCGTTCCCTAATCAGTGACCTTTCGAACTCGGCAAAGGCACCCATCATCTGAAGTTGTAATTTCTGCATGGGGTCATCATCGCCGCTAAAAATTAAATGCTCTTTGTGAAACTGAATCGAAACGCCCTTGGCCGTCAATGTGTTTATGATCTGCTGAAGGTCCAGAAGGTTACGGGCCAAACGGTCTATTGAATGAACATGCAGGGTGTCGCCTTCTCGGATATAGTCTATACAATCTTGAAGCTCTGGCCGGTTTACATCCTTTGCACTGATTTTCTCGGTAAATGTTTTATTTAATTTTACGCCCGTTAATTGTCTGTCGGTATTCTGTGCAATGCTGGAAACTCTGATATATCCGATTTGCTGTCCCATATAACCCCTCCCTCTGTTTTTGATTAGTGTCAAGAAAGGTTATAGAGGAAACTTTACAATATGTCAAACAATTAATTTTGGGCTTTTATGGACACCTGATTTCAATAGGTTACAGGTAGAAGGTGGATGTATGGAAAGGTGTACCTTTTATTACACGTGGTCAAAGCTTTTCATTGAAGTATCATTGTTTAGTGCGTCGAGTGGTCTCGTTTTTCTGGTAGCGGGGTATCAAGTCTTGTTCGTTCAGGTTAATATTTAGCGTTTTTATATTCTTTTTGATAGTACTCCAAATCAATTTCAGCCTGTTTTAATCGGCTTTCATAGTATTGAACATTTTCCTCGTGTCGATTTGAATCACTGTAGCGTTCACGTTTTACCTTTTCCAAGTCCTCACTGTAATTTCTAACCGTCTCTTCCTTCTGTTTTACTCGCTTTTCATAATAATTCGCTGAGCTTTCTTTGTTTTTTCGTATTTTTGAATTATATTTTTTTTCGGATTCTCTTTTTGATTTATTAATGCTTTGCTGTAACTCATCACGTTTGTAGCTGTTAATCATTTCATCTAATTCTGCGTTGTTATTGCGATACGATACTTTGCTCTTCGTTTCAGGCGCACTTTCAACCTGTTCCGCGCTGGGCGGCGGGGTGTTTGTGAAATGCTTAACGCCATCAGCATCCACCCATTTGTATAGATCCGCATTGACTGTGCTGCCTGAACATATTAAACAGGCCACCATCATCATACAGATAATAAACGGTTTCATTCCTCCTCCTTTATGTCTATGATAACGGTGTGTAAAGACTTGACGATTCTTTCGCCGTCTCATAATACAGGAAACTGTATTATGATTTTTTTTAGCCTTCAGTTACTGTAGATCCAGATACTTCAACAGAAAACTCGTCGAGATTTTCCGGCAACTCGAAAAAAACAACCATAAACGGAATCACTCCGCTTGGTGGAACTGTAGCATTAGACATATTGTCACCGTTACGATTTTTAAGTCGTTTTAGAATGTTTTCTTTTGACGTTTCGATGAGTTCTAAATCAGACAAAATATTGCCACAAAAAAATTTTACCTCTTGGACAATTATTTTGCCTTTTGTGTAGAGTCTTGCGTTAATGCATATGTTTTTCCGAGTTTGATTATATTCATTGCGAACTTTACCGGTTATGACAAAAACAACATTGTTTGATTTAGTTTTTATGAAGCGGCTATTTATATCCAAAGTCGATATTTTAAGATTGCCGTTGAGATCAGCTGCCATTTTGTGTTCTTTTCCATTTGAACCTGATTTGTCATATCCATCCCTTAGGATGTCATCCGAGAATGCCTCATCAATAGGAAATTCAATATTTGTTAGTTTCCAGGTTAATCCATAGCGTTTTAAATAAAATACAACGACTTTATCGGGTTTGGCGTTTTGTATAGGACTACTAATAGTGAATGTGTTAATCCCATCAAAATCATAATGGGCTTCAGAAAAAAGGGCTTTAAGCTTTTTTAACTGATCTATAGACAGTTTTTGAGAATCATTGTTCAGTGAATTAGTTTTGCCTTGCATGAGATGAGATATGCCATATGGCGTAATTAATGAAGCAACTAAATCGTTAGTAAATTTGGAAGCGAATACCATTCCGATTGAGCTAAAGGGATTATCTTTCAATTCTTCACCAGCCGTTTTAATAAAATATAAATTTAGCTGGTCTTTAATGTTTTGCCTTAATAGTTGAAAGTCTACATTATCCGACAATTTATTCGGGTCGTTGTATTTTATGCTATTCTTAATATTATATACTGCAATATATGGCGAACAAATAAAATAGATGGTTATAAGAATGAGTAGAGCGGTGAGTGCAATATACAGCTTTTTCATAATAATTCGTTAGACCTCTTTTTAAAAGTCAGGTAATTAAAACTATTGGAAAAATTAAAAGCCAAAATGTCTGGTAAGTAGTGGCGTGGTTATCCGGTAGAGGATCGCAAGGTGTGAGTATCTGCGCAAGTTTAAAATCAAGAGGAAGTGCCAGCTATTGGTTTATCTAATCAGGAATAATTGTCAAGATATAAATTAGACTATAATTTTATTTTGATAGTCATTAATCTTGAAAAAGATGTTGAAAAAACAGGGGAGGGTAACTTGATTCAAAGCCTGTTAACTTGCCATGATCAAAATTGAATAGATTCCTGAAGGATGAGAGATATGAAATGAATATCGCAGGATTTTATGGGGAATCAATCTTCTGGTGAATAGCAGATGGCGAATACGGGACTGAAAATCCCCGTGTCAGCGGTTCGATTCCGTTCCTCGGCACTTTAAAAATTAAGGGTTTAGCCAGTTTTGGCTAAGCCCTTTTGTTTTTAATAAACTCCCTCTCCCCATTCTCTCCCCACTTTTTAAATTACGCAATGTGAATTTATGTGACATATTATGAAAAAAACACCCCGTTGAACAAAAAGAGCCGGATAATTTCTTATTCGGCTCTTGGTGAGGTTGTTTGCCCAAGGGCTCGGAAATAAGCCCGCCCCCTGAGGTGTGGTTATATGGTTTCATCCGCGTCGTGATAAGGGGCTTAAACAAGATCGCCTCGTATACGGCAACTGAGCGTGTTATTCGTCACCCCCTTCGTAACCATCCGGATAAAATTTACCTAAATTGTTAAGGAAAATCCATCATCCCCTATATATTGCGACATCTGCCCATAAAGCCCACCAAATGGCCTATATCTGGCTTTATTTAAAAGGCATACGCATGTATGGTCCATGGTATAAAATCACTGTCGTAACGCGCTGACGGCTTCGTTTTGAAGCGGGTCAAGATTTTTTGCATTCCGGTATCCACTCCGCTCCCATATCGGGTTTTTTCCCCGTTTTGCCGTACTTCTTCTCGAAATACGCTTTTGAAATCTTGTCCATTTCCTTCCTTGACTCCCGCAAGGATTTTATTTCGGAAGGTGACAGCATTCTTGTACTGGAGGATGTATCGGCCTTCGGAGTTGGTAAGAATTTTGATGTTTCCTGCGATGGTAAATTTTCTAAGGACTTTTCTGAGCTGCCTGACATTGAAATACCTTTCATTTCATGTATTTTCAGTGGGCGGTGTTTTTTGCCACAAGGCTGTTATGTCCGATGTATCCGGTAGTAGCCATTCGGGTTCTGCCGGGAGCCTGTAAATTACGGGGAACTGGAGCAGGTTTGAACACTGGCTTCCGTTTTTCGGAGAAGGCCGGGAACAGTTCCGGTTGGATTGCTTCTGCCGGTTCGACAAATAAACTACGTTGCTTCTGGCGGAGAGGCTGTTTCCCTCCCCGCTTGCCGCTGGCTCGTTTTTGTTTTTGCTGTTTTCCACTCTCATCTCCAAATAAATTCTGCTGACCCGGGGCGGTATTCCCGAACAGGTCTATTGGTTCTGCGAGTCCTTCGGGGGTTCCGGAATCAGACTCCCGTCCTCTATCATATCGGTTATTTCCTTCAGAAACTCGTCCTGTTCTTCCTCTGATTTCCATCTCGGCGGCGTCTCTAACCGCTTCAAGGAATCTGGATTTGACGGCGTTTTTTTCTGCGGTTGATTTTGCATCTGACAACTCCTTTGCGTGCTGGTTCAGCGCATCGCTTACCGGCCCCTTATGCCCGGACAGTCGGTTTATGATGTCGGCAGTTTTACCGGCGTTTTTCGATGAAATTTTCATCACAAACTTTTTTAGTATCTGAGCCATGCCTCAAAAATACAAGCATTTTTTTAGTCAATTCAGGCATATGTTTTGTGCGTCGGCTTGTTGTTCGGGGTTTAAGCCTTGAGAGCGGGCGGGTTTGACTTTTATTTGTCGAACGTGAAACCGCGGCTTCACTTTCAAGCTTTTATTGGTCAATGCCAGTTTGTCTTGTGTGCGGCCTCTGACGGCTCCGTTTTTGCGCGGGTCAAGATTCGTTATATTTATTACGGCGATTTAGAACAGATAAGGTAATTTTTTTGACACTATCATAAATTTCAGATGTTTTGCTTGCTCTCTGACCTGCCATATTTAGGATTTTGACATTTGATTCGTTAATCCAATTTTGCAAAATATCTAAACAAGCAACTTTTTGTAATGCTGAAACTTGCGAGGAATAGCAGATAACGCAAATTTCGAAAATCGTGTGATGCATTCTGGATATGAACGCCGCCGGTCACGGGCGGCGGCTGTTTGCCGTCCCGTGGACTGGCTGGTTATCTGCTATTTCCATAGGCAGCGACAATTGATCCCCTGATTTCGGAAAAGCTATTTTAAGATGTTCCTCAAATGTCTTCCAATCAGGCGATATTCTCATTATTGCAATGAGTTGAAGCAAGTGGTCTCTCAAATCGGGTTGCCCAATGTCTTCAGAAAGAAATTGATGATGTTTCCATTTTCTGCGCCCCGCACCTTCAATTGTTGGATTGCGAAATCTTAGTTCATCGAGAACCCCGTCCGGCAATTTTTCATATACTATTTTGTTTGTGATTTTTCCTACCACAGGAGTTCGTTTCCCACCATTTGGCCAACCCCATCCCTTTAGACGATAAATTTGTTTGTAAAATTCATCGGGGAAACGTTTTGCCCATCTGAGGCGTTCTTCCGAGAGATATGCCTCTAATATCTTGTGAAGCTCTTCCCTGTCACGTTCGGATTGGTATCCAGTAGCCTCATCCACCAGTGCAACAATACCAACATGAGCAAGCCCGCGCATTAAAATTTCTGCATTTTGGGCTTTTAGAAGTTGTTGCTTTTGTAGCGCATTTGCTTCTCTGGCCTTCAGCCAAATATCACATACTATTGGTAATATTTCAGCGCTATATCCAACTACAATTCTTCGACCATTTTTATACGAAACCGGTTTTAGGGGCCCATTGGTTAATTGGCTGTTAATAAAAGGGGTTAATTGGCTGGGGGCTAAAAAAATGGGCAAATGGGGCCCGTTAGGATCGGATGCTTTTTTTAACCTTTTCGATGCGCCACTTCTTGAGCCAAGAGCGGTGGTGATGCCATGTTCAGATATGACCCTTGTGCCATCTTCTAAAACAGCACATGGAATAACGATATCTCCTATTGTCAAATCCCCTTTATGCGTTGCTTTTAATGTTGGTGATTTGAATTCCATTGCCCATCTTGCTTTCGCTGCTACTGACGCAATTGCAGATCTTTCTTCTTTTGATAGCTTTTTGGCTCGGCTCTTTCCGCCCAATGATTGTTTAGATTCTTTTTCCATGATACCCTCCATTTTAAGCATGCTTGCTAACATGGAGAATATTATATGCTTGCTAAGATTGTTGCAAGCACTTTTTACATGATCAAAAAAATATACATGCTAATGGTAGTTCATAACATCAAAATTACCGGTTTTATCCGGTGCATTGTTTTGTTGAACATTTTTCCAAAAGATATTTTCACTTCGATTACAGTTTTTAGGGAAGGTCAGCTTTCCCAGAGTTTATTGATTAGCTCTATATCTTTTAAGTTCAGTACATTCCACAAGATGGTCCAGGGTCTTTGCAGTAAAAACCTTTCCCCTTGTGGCCAAAATCATTTTTTTCATATCTTCCCTGCGAACTCCAAAACCGCGCCCTCCAATACAGGCAATGACTTCATATTTCGGATTGCTCAGGGGCCTTCCGGCAAGGCTTAATTCTCCAAGATGTTGAATGCGAGTGACCTTATCACGAGCTGTGCCATCGTCTTCTGTGATTTTTGCTTCTATGACAATCTGGGGATTAAATTCACTGGGTATGATGAAATCAGGTGTCTGGTCAAACCCTTCGATACGTTCCGCTCGTTTGGTTTTACGAAAACTGACCCCAGCTCTGGTCAGCACGTCTTCGATTGCAGATTCCAGACTGTCTCCAATGATATCACTTACCGAATCACGGTGCCCGGCAAAAGGTCTGCCAATAAACCGCTCATACAACAGCATGGCATAAGGTACTCCAATCCGGGATAAATTTTTGATGCTGGAAATACCATGTTTTGTGTCTGCCTTGTTTAATCTATGCAGTTGATCAATGTTGACTTCGGGTGCCCCTACGGAAAGTAAGTGGCATGCAGTTTGAACCATTGCTTCCACTCTTTTTTTTGTCTCACCGTTTGTGCTCAGTTCCACATCCGGTGCCATTCTGATCTTACGATCCAGAGAACGAATAAATCCCTGGGTAACCGTAACTCCTGTTTTTTGGGTCGTAACATACCCCCACTCCGGTGGTGTAAATCCGAGCATGGTGCGAAGTACAATAATGGAAATTGGCTCAGAAACAGTCACAGGGTAAATATTGGCAGGATCAAGAATGAAGAATCCGTTGGTGGCTACTTTAAGTGCTTCATAGCCTCTTTCAAACGCAGGGTATTCAACAAACCCTGTTCCCTTTGGCATAACAAGAAATTCTGATTCCAGACATGAAAAAACGGAATCAACATAATTTTCAGGATCTTTATTGATTTCTTCCAGGGTTGCTTTAAAAGGGAACATCAACATTTTCATCTCCATAATTAGAATGAGTTTCCTTCACTGAAAATAGGGAATTTTCTTTTGATTTTTCTTTGCCTGGCATGTCTATGAATCTCACAACTTCAGCCCATCCGCCAAAGAATCGAATCCAATCCATCACCTTTGCGATGCGTGTTGCAGTTGCTTTTGTTTTATCCCAGTTATGCCGCAAGTTCCAGATGGCATGGCGAATGAGGTGTCCATAGGCAATACACCTGATGTCGCCAGGGGTTGGATTTACATTCCCAGCATTGAGAAGATTCAAATCCTGTTTGATAATTTCGCTAAGCTCCTCGGGAGACTTTGCGATCCATTTTCCCTGCATGATACCCGTTGTCCGACAAACAAAAACGGTGTCGATGATGGATGAACCAGTACCATTGATATGGATGGAGGCGCCCATTTCGGTAGGGCAAGGAAGGGATGCAGAACAGGTCAACCCGGCATCCAGGATGGCTACAGCTATGGGATAATAAGCATCAATTTTATTATGATGATAAGTGAACGCCAAAGGAGAGCCGGGTTTCAGTGCTGTGGACATTTTCTGGAAGACCTTGGATATGCCTTGTGTGAAATGACCCAGACCACGGCCCATGTCGATGTTGCCTGTCAGCTCATCGGGTGATCGAGTTGAAGCCTTTCTGAATGCTGGGGAGGCCTCTCCAACTATCTTTTTCAGCCAGACATAACAAAAATCCATGAGCTCAGCATACTGAATATTGCCGAAATAGGGCGGGTCAGTAAAGACAGCGTCCAGTGAGCCATCTGGGAGATTGGATGCACCAGCGTCCGTACATGAAATGTCAATCCGTCTTTGGGGCGTTGCAGCATTTCCATCTAAGTGATCTCCAATCCATTCTCCCTTGATGGGGATCACCTTTTTTGTTTTGCCTTGAAATTTAACTTCAAAGGGGTGGTCACAATAGGATTTGGCTTTTTTGAATTTTTCTATGATATTTGCCCACCCGCCACTACCGACACACATGCTTCGCCCAGGAGTCATGATGCCAAGAAAATTTGATTCGCACTGAATCTGCCCAACTGGAAATCCATGGATGGAAAATATATCAAGGGACTTTAAGACCCGGCTGTCATAGCGGCATAACATGTTTTGATAACGGAGTAAGTCAGAAAGATTTGTTGCCAGGGCATTACGTATCCTTTCGTTAGGTTGATCGGCAATAAGCCGGGCGGAAAGTTCCAGGCCAAGAAGCTGCCGGTGGTTAAACATTTCACTGTAATAGGTGTATCCCCAACGATGCAGGCGGTTTGTTTCGTCGCCACTCGGAATTTTAGATTCAGGAATATATCTTGAGTCTATACTGGATAAACGTTCTGACGCTTCTTCAACCTTTGCAATATCTGCTTCATCTGGTGTTTTAAAAAATCGGCCCTTATGAGACGGCTTACACATAGGACAATGATATTCAATGGCATACAGGCGGTGCCTGGGAGCCCCCAGGCCTGAATCTGGAAAACGATTTTCAGTATTGCATTCAGGGCATTTGCAAAGGCCTCTTTTGGCAGGACCGTTTGGGGTCAATTTAAAGGAACAGTGGCAGCATTTACCTGGATTTTTTTTGTCTTCAATTTCGGTTAATTTTCCACAGGCAGGGCACACAAACACATTTTTGGGATGCCGGAAACCGGCCGAAAGCATATAACCGGGAAACAGGTCTATGTCTTTTCCACATTGTTTGCAAGGTATGACTTTTACCCACAGAAAATATTTTACATGGGCATCTTGAGAGCCACAAAGGGTGCATTCAGTTTTGTGAAGATGCCCAATTTCCTTTTCAAGATTGTAACAAAGCAGGTTGGCTGCTTCAGAATAATCATCTAAGTTAAGATGTTCAATTTCCTGTTTTACAATCCAATATGACATGGGGTTGATATCAAACCCTGTGACATCACACCCCACACGGTTAGCCTCCAGAAGAGGGATGCCCCCGCCCATAAAGGGATCTGCAATATGAAGCCCTGGAAGGTCACAGGAGGTGTAATACACATCCTGAAGGGGCTTTTCGGAGAACTCAGATAAAATAAGACCACGAAACAATGTCCCGGGACGTCTTGCAAACCATTTATGAACAGCAATAATCGGACGGTAGTTTTGCTGAATCTGTTTCTCACGACGTGCAAGGTCTGCAATGAAGGGTATATCAAAATCTTTTTCGATCATCAGGGTATTTGTTTACCTTTTAATATTTGTTGTAAGTCCTCCGTATCTGTCGGATGATCCAGTTAGGCGTTATTTGTAAACACAGTGAGAAATTATTGGTCAACCTCCAGGAAAACCCAAAGGCCAGATAATCGGATTAATTTATCATATTCCTGATAAAAATGTAACTACCATAAAAAAACTAACAGCCGGTCTGGACAATAAGGTACAAAATCACGATAAAGTCGTTTAATATCAGTCTGAATAACAAGGTATGTCAACCGCCCATTTTCCAATTCCTGTGATCTGCTATAGAATCCGGGAAATTTTGTCTTCTATTTTATTCAATGGCCTTCTTTGATCATATTAACAACAGGATGGCAGCCCTTCCAGACCATAGTTCTGGCCAACCCCGACAATCATCTCTCATAATTATGTTGAACAAGTTATTAAGCAGTTTCTGTTTATCTACACAACCCAGAAATTTTTTCCGACGAATTTCCGACTAAATCATGTTGTTCATAGCTGTTTATCACTCATTTTGGAATGATAAACGGAAACCGTATAACTATTCAAGAATAGCGTTTTATCCATTGTCCCGCATGAAAAGCCAGCTGTCGATAAATCGGGTGCCGATGTGGGGTAGAAAATATTTCGAGATCAAATGAACCGGGATAATGGATAAAATATTGTAGAACTGAGACGCTGTTATTTTTTCACAACAGGGATAGTATAAACAAGATGGGCAATTTGCAAGGGAGAATAGCTTTTTCCAATTTTCTTCCGGTAATATGAATTTACAAACCCGTTGTGATCCCTTGCCAATACCTGAATAAATAGATTTCTTTCCGTCCCAAACAAGGCCATTAGTAAGATGACGCCACCATGCTCATGCGCTGATTGTGTCAATATGGGGGGGGGGAGCGGTTATTTCCTCTCAGCGGCATGCTTTAGGAGAATTTTTATTGCTGGCAGAGTCGCTGATTTATTTTCTATTGCGTGTTGCAGATCAGCAAACATCTCGACTTCTTCTTTCGAAATATCATTCGGAGACAATAATGCAGCAGGGTGTACTCCCAACAGTTTTGCGGCTTCCGCTATTCTTTCCTGTCACGGTAGGAATGCCGGTTACCCGGCACCCCCCGTACAGATCCGTACGTGAGGTACTACCTCATACGGCTCCTACCTCGGGTACGAACGCTGAAATCTCTGGCTCGGATAAGGATG
>Ga0265294_10000285_pt1 | contig 66606 bp, 48 predicted proteins | sample MunlanPumphouse3_FD_192504 | JGI IMG/M metagenome (GOLD analysis project Ga0265294, IMG submission 192504) | Groundwater microbial communities from a municipal landfill in Southern Ontario, Canada - Pumphouse #3 | ecosystem: Environmental > Aquatic > Deep subsurface > Groundwater | place... | reverse complement strand
ATTTTTTTTAATCATAGAGATTATTATAATGGTTTCTGTAATTCTAATTTATTCATTATAATAATAGTTTTAATTTTAATAAAAAGCTTATTGTCAGATTTATATGTTTTATAAAATAGCATTGTTTTATATTTTTTTCTTCCTGAAAATTGTATTTGTATTTAATCTAAATTTTATTGAATAAACCATACTTAATGCTTTCTAAAAATAATATCGTAAAAAGTTAAATTGATAAGTCAATCTTTTTAAGTTAACGAGGCCATCTTTAATTCAATCATTTATTTATTCCACTAAAATCAATGTCATATAGTAAAGTGTCTATAATTCATATTCTTTTCAAAAAATAATTAACAAAAAATAAATCATTCGACTTTTTTAGCTTTTGATAATTTTAATTAATAACTGAGAAAAATGAATAAAATAGAGATTTTTTCACATATGATGTGAAATAAATTATTGCGAAATAACCAATAAATAATCTACAATCTACAATAAAACAATGGAATAAACATAGTTTATTCCATATAAAAAATAAGGGAAGAAAAGAGAAGATATATCAAAAAAAATTGTATTTTTGCAAGCCGAAAAACTATGGTGGACATAGTTCAGCTGGTTAGAACGTCGGATTGTGGTTCCGAAGGTCGTGGGTTCGAGTCCCATTGTCCACCCCAAGTTAATTTTTATTTGTATAATATGAAATATTAAATTTTTAAAAAAAATATTATTCCGTATTAAAAAAAATTATACTTTTGTACTGTTAAAAAAAGAACTTAAATAAACGATAAAAATAAGAAGAATTAATAATGAAAGCAGATATTCATCCAAAAGAGTACAGATTTGTTGTATTTAAAGATATGTCGAATGATATTGCTTTTTTAAGTAAATCGACAGTTAAGTCTAAAGATACAATAGTATGGGAAGATGGTAAGGAGTATCCTTTAGTGAAATTAGAAATTTCAAATACTTCACATCCATTTTTTACAGGAAAAATGAAACTGGTTGATACTGCAGGACGCGTGGATAAATATTTAAATAAATATAAATCCCGTTTCGAAAAATCAAGTAAGTAGTAGTTTTTTTTCATAGTTTTCAGGGGTTCTCTTCGGGGAACCTCTGTTTTTTTATGCAGACACAAAAAAAGGAGCGTTAAACGCTCCCTTTTATTTATGAATAATCCGTCTTAAAATCTATTTTGGAATAACCACTCCTTGAATTTTAATAGTTTCTTTTTTGTTTTCAGCATTTGTATAAATGGTAATAGTTTTATTAAAAACACCTTCTCCTTCAATCGCGCTATAAGATATTTTTAAAGTTCCCGATTTTCCGGGCATAAAAGGCTCTCGAGGATATTCAATTTCCGTACATCCACAATTGGTATATACATCTGAAATGATAAGAGGCTTCTTTCCTGTATTTCTAAAATTAACTTCCATTGTTTTGGTTTTACCATTTATGACATCTCCAAATTCTATCACATTATCAGTTACTGTAAAATGTGCTTTTGGAGTGGAAGTAGCATTTTGAGAAAAGCTACTATTATTGCATAACATAAAACATATTATCAGAAAGGCAAAAACACGTTTATTCATATTTTTAATATTTTAACATTATTGAATATCATATATCAAAAATAAAGCCAAAATTAAAGTGGTTTAACTTTTTCAAATTGATATCCAAACACAGGCAAACTAGGATTTCCGATAATATGGCTTAAAAAATCGGTATATGCATCCGTGAATGTAAATCCATTTGAATCATAATAAATGTCTTGTAAAGGCTGATTCCCAATCGCTCCCATATCAATACTGCTTGTATTGTATTCTTGCATTTCGTCTTTATTTACAATTTTAGCCATTACAGGCATTTTACCATATTCTTCACGAAGAAGAAGGTCGAGTACTTTGTCGGCGAGTGTAGAAGTTAGAAGCGTATCGTATTCGCCGCAAAACCCCGAACGAGGATAATAACCCGAGATTTGTGAACGTGCAGAAATACCCAATTTATTAGATATTTCAGAGGCAATAACACCACTGACTCCACCGAAACGTTTGTGTCCGTACTCATCGGTTTCAGAGCTCGCATAAACCATATCTAAAATTTTGCTTTCGTCATTCCACCAACGAACACCTTCCGAAACGGCAATGATCAGGTTTTTCTTTTCGTTGTATCTTTTTTGAACAAGTTCAAAAAATTGTTCTTTTTTGTCTTTTGTCATAAGACATTCGGGAATTAAAGCTAATTCCGAACCGCCAAAAAGTGCACTACCTGTTAACCAACCGGCATCGCGACCCATGACTTCTACTACCATAATACGTTGATGAGATTCGTTAGTAGAACGTAAACTACGAACCATTTCACTAACACGTAAGGCTGCGGTAGGGAATCCCGGACATAAAACAGCTTCTATATTTTGATGCTTGTAGTTATGTATAGTATGGGTACGTAAATCATTATCGATAGTTTTAGGAAATCCTATAACAGGGACACCTTCTTGCTCATATAATCGTTTAGCGGCTCCATTAGTATCATCGCCTCCAATAGTTACTAAAACATCAATTTTATATCGCTTAAGGTTCTTGATTATTTGATCTGTCCTATTTTCCGGATTTTTCTTAGTTGGAAACGGATTAGTCCGGCTCGATAAAAGCGCTGTTCCACCATATTGTCCGTTATAAGATTGATTTGTTAAATCAACCACATCTCCATCACCTAGTAATCCTTTCCATCCGGAGCGAATGCCATATACTTTATATCCAAGAAGCAAAGCTCTGTCTTTTATGTTTTTAATACTAGAATTAATTGCCGGTGTATCACCACCACCGGATAGAATAGCCAATGTTTTTCCGTTGAATATTTTATCTTTTCTTTGCATAATATAAGGATTTTTTACGATTACAAAAATAACATAAATTTAACTATAATGCTTAATAAAAGTTATTAATAAACAATAATTGATTTTATTTGTTTGATTATTAAAAGATTATTTTTATTGTCTTATAAACAACTAAAAATTATTTGGAAAGACTGAATTTATTATTGTTTTTTATTATACTTTTGAACAAGGTTAGATACAGTAAAAAATTTAATTCTAAAATAAAGGATTAGTATTTCTAAAATAGGAGGTTATCATGAGTGAAGAAAGGGAATTCCTGAGATATTCAGATGAAGAATTACAAGAATTTAAGGAATTAATTCTTGAAAAATTAGAAAAAGCTAAAGAAGACATGAAAATGTATGTTGATGCTTTAAGTGGAACGGCTGGTAATGATATAGCCGATACATCTCCCACATTTAAAGTATTGGAAGAAGGACAACAAACCTTATTTAAAGAGGAAACCGGTAGATTAGCTTCCCGACTTGAAAAATATATTAATAATTTGGAAGCCGCTTTAATAAGAATTGAAAACAAAACGTATGGGATTTGTCGAGAAACCGGCCAATTAATTCCAAAAGAACGATTAAAAATTGTTCCTCACGCTACTTTGTCGTATGATGCTAAAATAAATGAGAAAAAGAATAAAAAGTGAAAAAGAAATCTTATATACCTATTTTAATCATTTCATTTATTTTAATAGCTGATCAATTACTAAAATTTTGGGTTAAAACCTCCATGTTTCTTGGAGAAGAAATTAATATTTTTGGAAATTGGTTTAAACTTCATTTTATTGAAAACGAGGGGATGGCTTTTGGAATGATGTTTTGGGATGGTTATTGGGGAAAGTTAATTCTTACCGTTTTTCGTATTATCGCCGTAGGATTTATTCTTTGGATTATTCGGAAAATGATACAACAGGATGTTTCTAAAGGATTACTAATCTGCATGTCGTTTATATGCGCGGGGGCTATGGGAAATATTATTGATTGTGTGTTTTATGGTAAAATATTTTCAGCAAGTAATTATTATCAAACCATTGCCCAGTTTCTACCTGAAACTGGAGGCTATGCTCCCTTTATGCAGGGAAAAGTAGTAGATATGTTTCAATTGGATTTATTTACCATAGGGAACTTTAATTTTTTTCCTGCAATCTTTAATATTGCCGATGCAAGCATAACCATAGGTTTATTTATTACTATATTGTTTTTTTACAAACCATTATCAATTTTTATTGCTAGTTTTGAAAAGACGCCTAAATCGACAATCTAAAAAATATAATAGTTTTGAAGAAAGATTATCACATTGATTCATATAATATTAAAAATTTATACATAAATAGAATAAAACAAATAGCTTGAATAGAAGCATGATGCTGCAATTTTATTGCAAAAAATGAAAAAATATGTCCATTTAAAACACATTTAATCATAACAGAATAAAACAATAAGATATTGAATAACAGTCGCATACATATCTAACGTATATTTTTTAAAATCAATGTATTATAAATAAATAAATTTTATTTTGCTGTATTACAGAAAAATAGATAAATTATTCAAAAAAAATCATAAATTATATCTTTGATATTCAAAATAATTTTATCTTTGCCAACAAGAAACAAAAAATAATTTATTTATCAATTTTAAAAACAATTGTAATATGACAAAAGCAGAAGTAGTAGCTGAGATAGCTAACAAAACAGGCATCGAAAAAGTAGCCGTACAAGATGTAGTTGAAACATTTATGTCAACTGTTAAAAATTCTTTGTTAAGAAAAGAAAATGTGTATTTAAGAGGCTTTGGTAGTTTTGTTGTAAAACAAAGAGCTCAAAAAACCGGTAGAAATATTTCAAAAAATACTACTATTATTATTCCGGCTCATAACATTCCTTCCTTCAAACCTGCAAAATCTTTTTCAAATACAATTAAAGCAAAAGTAAAATAATTAAAACGTTTAATCTATGCCAAGCGGAAAAAAAAGAAAGAGACATAAAATGGCAACTCACAAAAGGAAAAAACGCCTAAGAAAAAATAGGCATAAGAAGAAATAATCTTTTGTGAATTAATATTTTACTAGAAATTAAACTACATATTCAAAAGTGGATATGTAGTTTGATTTTTGTAATGTTTAAAGCAATGTTCAGTAATAGTTGAGAATGGGAATTAAAGATTATCGGAAAGAATTATTTGTTAGTATTGGACAATCAGAGATTGAAATTGCCCTTCAAGAAGACGGGAAATTAGTTGAGTTTCATAGAGAAATTACAAAGAATGAATTTGCAGTTGGAGATATTTATCTTGCAAGAGTAAAAAAAATTCTTCCAGGATTGAATGCTGTTTTTGTAGATGTAGGTCATGAGAAAGATGCTTTTTTGCATTATTTAGATCTTGGTCCAAAAATAAAAACAATAAGCCGTTTTGTTAAACTTCGTTTGCAAAATAATTCTAAATATCAAGACCTTGATTCTTTAAAGTTTGATAAGGAAATATCTAAAAATGGAAATATAAAAGAAATATTGTCTGTTAATCAGATTATTCTGGTTCAAATAATGAAAGAATCCATCTCGACCAAAGGGCCCAGAGTTACAGGCGAAATTTCCTTGGCCGGACGGTTTTTGGTTTTGATTCCCTTTTCCGATAAAATAATGGTATCTCAAAAAATCAAAAACGAAAAAGAACGGAATCGATTAAAAGAGATTATCAAAAAATTTAAACCTAATAATGTAGGCGTTATCATTCGAACCATAGCTGAAAAACAAGGCGAAGATGAATTAAAACAAGATTTCGAAAATGTTTTAGAACGCTGGAATCAAAGCTTGGCTAATATCAGTGGAATTAAATTTCCGAAAAAAGTTGCCAGCGAATTGAACCGAATTACTTCTCTCATACGTGATTTGTTTAATGATAGCTTCGATACCATTTATCTCAACGACATTGATAGTTATAATGAAATTCGTTCATTTATCAAGGTGATAGCTCCCGAACGGTTAAACATTGTTAAATTACATAAAAAGCAAACTTCTTTATTTGAATATTACGGAGTTGACAAACAAATACGTAGCGGATTTGGGAAGATTGTTGCCATTAAAAATGGTATTTATTTGATTATCGAACATACTGAAGCACTGCATGTAATTGATGTGAACAGTGGTCATCGCATGGATGCCTTAAAAACACAAGAAGAGAATGTGCTGAGTGTGAACCTTGACGCTGCTGTCGAAATTGCTCGTCAACTCAGATTAAGAGATATTGGGGGTATTATCGTTGTCGATTTTATTGATATGCATTCTTCTGAAAATCAAAGAACATTATACAACAAGTTAAAAGATGAAATGAAAAAGGACAGAGCCTGTCATACCATTCTTCCTCCCAATAAGTTCGGATTGGTACAAATTACACGTCAAAGAGTAAGAAGTTCGACCGATGTGGAGGTGAGAGAGAAATGCCCTTCGTGTCATGGTTCCGGTAAAATTAAAGCCCCGATTCAGATTCTGGATAATATTGAAAACAACTTGCAGTTTTTAGTGGAAAAACAACAAGAAAAGAAGCTTACTTTACTTACACATCCTTTTGTGTATGCCTATTTAACCAAGGGTTTTTTCAATATTAAAAGAAAGTGGATGTTAAAGTACCGATGTAAATTAAAAATAGGGTATGAAAATTCGTATTCTTTTCTTGAATTTAGATTTTTTAACGATACATTAGGAGAAATCAACATGTGTACTTACATGAAAAACAAACACAACTCTCCAAACTACTTTAATCAATAATCGATTTAACAATTTTATCTACGGCAGCTACCAAGCCTTGGCTATTTTTTCCACCGGCTGTAGCAAGCGATGCCTGTCCACCTCCACCTCCTTGTATAAGAGATGAAACTTCGCGGATTAAAGTCGATGCATTATATCCCTTCTCTACCATAGCATCCGAAAAGGCAATCAGCAGATTAGCTTTATTATCAACAGCCGATGCAAACACTATCATTACCTCTTTATCTATACTTCGTAATACGTAAGCTGCTTTCTTTAACAATTCGGGCGAAAGATTTTGCATAGAACGAATCACTCGTACTCCCTTAATAAACTCGCTATTATGTTTCATTTCCTCGATGAGGTCGTTTACTGTTCTTTGTTCATAGTCGTCGATAGTTTTGTGTAAGCGCTCGTTTTCCTGCAATAATTTTTCAACGGCAGTGATTGCATTAGGAGCGTTTAGCATTTGCTTTATTTGACTAATTTGTTGCTGAATTCCATTTATATATTCTTCGGCACACTTACCTGTAATTGCTTCAATACGTCGAATGCCGGCAGCGATAGCGCCCTCAGAAACAATTTTAACCAATCCGATATTCCCCGTTGCCGAGGTATGCGTTCCACCGCACAATTCAATGGAATTATCAAACTTTATAATGCGAACGCGATTGCCGTATTTCTCGCCAAATAAAGCCATTGCTCCTATATCTTTTGCTTCATCCATCGATATTTCGCGCATTTCTTCCAAATGAATATTTGAGCGTACTAACTCATTCACCAGCGATTCCACCTTCAGTAATTCCTCATCAGTCATTTTGGCAAAATGTGAAAAGTCGAAACGCAAACGTTCATGATTCACCAACGAACCTTTTTGCTCGACATGAGTACCTAATACTTCTCGCAAGGCATAATGTAAGAGGTGGGTAGCACTGTGGTTATTTTGTGTGGATAATCTGTTCGACACGTTGACTTTAGCCAAAAATTCTCCATTTAGATTGTCAGGTAAAGTGTCGCTAATGTGTAGAATCAGGTTATTTTCTTTGATAGTGTTTTGTATATGGATGCGTTCGTTAACACTTTCGAGGCAACCGCTGTCGCCGACTTGTCCGCCCGATTCGGCATAAAATGGGGTTTGATCTAACACCAAATGATAGTATTGTTTTCCTTTGGTTTTAACTAAACGATATTTAAGGATATGGCAGGAAATTTCAAGCATATCATAGCCAACAAAAACGGTTGGTTTAGCTGTCGACATAAGCTCTTGCCAGTCGTCGGTTTGTAGGGATGCTACTGCACGGGAGCGTTGTTTTTGTACTTGCAATCCGGCATGAAAAGCTTCCATATCAACTGTTAATCCTTTTTCTTCGGCCATTAAGCGTGTCAGGTCGATAGGGAAACCGTAGGTATCGAAGAGTTCAAAAGCAAACTGTCCGTCGATTATCGATTGGGGGTGATTTTGAATATATTGCTCAAATTTCTGTATACCTTGCGACAAGGTTCTCAAGAACGACTGTTCTTCTTCCAAGAGAATACGTTCAATCAAGGTTTGTTGACGTTTTAATTCAGGGAAATGCGTTCCCATGAGCGTTACTAACTTATCAACCAAGAGAGTAAGGAAAGGTTTTTCAAAATTCAGAAATGTAAATCCGTAGCGTACAGCTCTACGTAAAATACGACGAATCACATAACCTGCTCCGTTGTTCGAAGGCAGTTGTCCGTCGGCTATGGTAAAGCACACCGCACGTAAATGGTCGGCAATCACACGCATAGCCATATCGCTATCTTTATTATCTCCATAAATAATTTGCGATATGCTTTCAATTTCATGAATCAGACTTTGAAAGATATCGGTATCGTAGTTCGATTGTTTTCCTTGCAGTACCATACAGAGACGTTCAAAACCCATGCCTGTATCGACATATTTTGCCGGCAGTAGTTGTAAACGTCCGTCAGCCTGACGATTGTATTGAATAAACACAAGATTCCATATTTCTATTACCAAGGGATGGTCTTTATTGACCCATTCTCTTCCGGGCGTTTGTTTTTTTTCATCTTCCGAACGTATATCGACGTGAATTTCAGAACAAGGTCCACAGGGACCGCTATCGCCCATTTCCCAAAAATTATCTTTTTTGGAGCCAAATAGTATTCGTTCTTCGGGAACCCATGTCTTCCAAAGCTCGTAAGCTTCTGTATCTTGTTCTGTTCCATCTTCAATGTCTCCGCCAAAGACGGTAACGTACAAGTTCTGAGGAGGAATTCGAAAAACATCTGTTAACAATTCCCATGCCCAGGCTATGGCTTCTTTTTTAAAATAATCGCCGAACGACCAATTGCCTAACATCTCAAACATGGTATGATGATAGGTATCGCGTCCTACTTCTTCCAAGTCGTTATGCTTACCTGAAACACGTAAACATTTTTGACTATTTGCAACACGTTTATGCTCTGCGGGACTATTACCCAAAAAAATATCTTTAAAGCGGTTCATGCCCGCATTAGTGAACATCAGTGTAGGATCATTTTTCACAACTATGGAGTCGGATGCAATGATTTGATGTTGTTTCTTCTCAAAAAAATCTAAAAATGTCTTACGTATTTCGTTAGCATTCATACCTCTTGTGCTTCTTTTTTATGCGTTGCAAATGTACATAAAAATATCATTATCTCATGTTACTGGTTTTGTTCAATAGCGATTTATTGTTTTTTTGAAGATATGAATTTTATTCCGATGTCTATGCCAATCATTAATGCCTATATTGTAAGACTTTAGCTATCGCTTTAAATTGTTGCGCAAGGAGTTCCAATTTGTTCCGCAACAAATTTATTTTGTTCCGCAACAAAATAAATTTGTTGCGCAACGTTTTAAAAGTCATGCGCAACAAATAAAAGGCTTTTGCAAAACATATAAAAAAACCTATTCTTTTTACCTAAAATGGTCGACACTGTTCTGGTTTCTTCGCATCTTAGGTACATAACACATATAAATCGTCGCGTTGGTTGATGTAAAGATAAGGGATGATATCGACATATTTAATGGTTTTTTGTTCTCTTGTTCCTAAAATGATATCGAAAAGGGTGAGGTATTTCGTAGTCATACTCAAGATTAAGGTTCCATCAACCGACGGGGCAAAACTGTGAGCATAATCATCTATATCGTCCGGAACATAATCGATGGGGTGTTTTTTGAAAAACACTTGTAAATTGGCATATAGTTTTTCAGTAAAGCCCACGTTTTCTTTGAGTTTATGTCTTAAAAACTCATCTTTATATTTTTTATACAAGATGTGAACATAGGCATTGTAAAACCGACTGAAATAGGATGCCCAAAGGGATTTCTCTTTAGAGAAGATAGAAGAATCTAAGGGAAGAATCACATTTTGATAGGCATTGAGTGCCGGTTGTGTTTTCCCGACAGCTAATATCGGAATACGTGATTTTTTTATGAACTGCAAGGCTTTACGCGGTGTAAAGTAAGTGTTCTTTTTTTTCTTGTCGACCGATATCACCATCATCATGGCATTTTCTTCCTCAGACACTCGGTAGATTTCATGGTTTAAATTCGGACATTCGGTAGCGTGCGATATATTAATATTCTCTTTTTGAGCAATCTCAATAATATGAGTAAAGCTTGCGCTGTATATTTGCTGTTGCTTCAATGGAAAAATACATAAATCTGCCCGAAATATCCGACATAAAAGTGCGGCATGTCCTACAGCAGCATCGCCGTAGAGTGAATAATCAGTAAAACAAAAAATACGTAATTTTTTCTTTTCATCCATTGATTTATAGTCCTTTTACATGAGGTTTTCCGGCTACAAATTCTTTTAAATAAAAGGGTTCGAAGTATGCCAAATTTTCAAAGTTATGGTGTATATATTTTTGATAAGCCAATTCAAGCATATAGGCTGCCGATGTTTTGGTTTCGGAGAAGATGCTATGGTGATGCAGTGCTAATATATTTTTGCACTTCTCAACGGCATTGCCTGAAAAGACAATTTTTTGTTTATCTAAGATAGATCCAAACGCATCTGCATAGATAATTTTATTTTGGATGGCATCTACTATTTGAAGCTGAGAGTCATACACAGCACAATAGACTTCCATCCTCCGGGCATCAATCATGGGGCAGTAAAAGTAGTCGCCGGAATAGTTTTTCCTCGCACCCCATGCCATGCTTTGTAAGGTACTTACACTAATCAAAGGTTTGTTCAGGACATAACATAAGCCCTTGGCGGTCGATACTCCTATACGAAGTCCGGTATAGGAACCCGGGCCTTCGCTTACTGCGACTGCATCTAACTGTTTTACATTTATACCTGCTTCATTTACAATGGAGTCGACAAAAGGCATGAGTTGCTCCGCATGAGTGTTACCTTGATGGTTTTCTTTCACGGCTACTAATTGATTTTCTTTTGCTAAGGCAACAGAACAAACTTCGGTTGAGGTTTCTATACAAAGCAAATAACACATATTCCTGTCGACGTTAATAAGAATTAGATAGAAATAAACGCTGCGATTTCCACTCATCAAAGGCTTTCAGCTTGAGAAGTTCGGGATATGATTTTTCGATAAACGGGACGTCTTTGTCGGTGGGGGCAAAAATACTGTCGATCACATATAAATGAGTAAGCATTTCGTTGTATTTCCTTAATTCGTAATAGATATCTAATTTATTATGGTAAAAATCATAAACCTGTGGCATGTAGAAAATAGCACTGTCTAACATTTGTAAGCTCTCTTCCAACCGATTGGCATGATTTAATGCCCAAGATTTATATACAAAATAAACGGGATCGAATCCCAACAAAGGTTGTAGATTTTGATTATGGTATTCAACCTTATCGACTAATCCGTTTACGATAGCGCTTTGAAGTAAATAAAATTCGGTAATGTGTTTATGTTGCGGAAACTTACTTAAAAAATCTTTCGCCAAGGCGTGGACTTCATCATACGGTAAATGCAGGCTGGCTAAATTAAATTGCATGGTGCGCCCGTAAAGATTATTTATGCAGGCTTGTTCAACCCAAAAGAAAGCACTGTCGGCTTGGGCATATTCCCCTTTGGTAATCAAAGCATTGATTTCTATCAATTGATTGATTAAAATAGTTTCATCGTTAATAATATGAAAGTTTCTACATGCTTTCATTCTCCAATCGTCGGACCAATGAATGCCTGACACGACAGAAAAGGCATCGTTGATGGTAATTTGTCCGTTTTTTTGCCCGAGTTCCCAATCTTCGACCGAAATTCCGCCGTTGTAATAGGTTCTGATGATTGCATGAGCCGTATCGTTTTGGCGATAAAAGCGAATAAACCGCAAATCAGCTCCTTCTTCAACAAACGAAAGCAGGATATTCCCGGGTTTAAAATTAGTTTCGATGAATTGTTTTAGCTTCTTCTTATCGACATCGCACATTTGGTTGTATATGCGTTGCACAAAGGCGTCGATATTAATGGAAGCGTTGATGGAGTGTGGGTTGTCCTTGTTTATATCGTGCAATGCATTTTCCACAAAATCAATGTATTCTTGGTCTGAAAAGTTTTTATTATGCTTACATGCCGATAGCATCAAGGTTAGCGTCAAGGTAACGATAATCGGGAATGATAGTCTTTTCATATAGATGTGTTTTGTGTTTATAAACAAACATTATATAGCTCTAAAGGGCTTTCTATTCAACAGTTACCGATTTGGCAAGATTGCGGGGTTGGTCGACATTGCACCCTCGCATCACCGCCACATGGTAAGCCAATAATTGTAAAGGGACGATGGCTAAGAAAGGGATAAACATTTCCAATGTATCAGGGATTTCGATGACATAATCCGACAATTTCTTCACTTCTTCATCTCCTTCGGTAACAATGGAAATGATTTTACCGTGTCGTGATTTCACTTCTTCAATGTTACTAATCACTTTTTGATAAGTGCCTTTATTGGTAGCCACTACAATAACGGGCATTTCTTTATCAATCAAAGCGATGGGACCGTGTTTCATTTCGGCAGCAGGATAGCCTTCGGCATGTATGTAGGAAATTTCTTTAATTTTGAGTGCCCCTTCTAAGGCAATGGGGTAATTATACTTACGACCTAAGTATAAAGCATTGTTACAGTTTTTAATATAATTAGCAATTTCTTTTGTTATTGCATCGGTTTGAAGGGTTTGTTTGACTTTTTCGGGAATTTTTTCCAGTTCGGCAATGATTTCATAATATTTGGGTCGCGAAATTTTTCCTTTTCTTTTGGCGAGACAAAGCGCCATAAGGGTAAGCACGGTAAATTGAGCCGTAAAAGCTTTCGTAGATGCAACTCCGATTTCGGGACCGGCATGAGTAAATGATCCTGCATGGGTAGCACGAGAGATGGAAGAGCCTACCACATTACAGATTCCCAATACAGTAGCTCCTTTTTGTTTGGCCAATTCCACGGCAGCTAAGGTATCGGCTGTTTCGCCTGACTGAGAAATGGCAATTACCACATCATCTTCGTAGATGATAGGGTCTCTATATATAAACTCTGAGGCATATTCCACTTCAACGGGAATGCGTACTAAATCTTCGAACATATATTCGGCTAATAAACCGGCATGATAAGAGGTACCACAAGCTACAATGATGATACGTCGGGCATTTAACATGGTTTCTTCATATTCGATAATACCCCCTAAAGAGACTACTTCCTTTTTTAGATTTAGGCGTCCGCGCATGCTATCAGCAATAGAATTGGGTTGTTCATAAATCTCTTTAAGCATATAATGTTCAAAACCATCTTTTTCAAGCTGGCTTAGGTTGATTTCCAATTCTTGTACGTAGGGTGTGATGGCTTTGTCGTCGATAGTCTTCAGACATAATTCTTTTCCTTTTCTTAGTATGGCCATTTCTCCATCGTTTAAATACACTACTCTTCGTGTGTATTCTACGATAGCCGAGCCATCGGAAGCAGCATAGAAATCATCATCGCCAATTCCTATTATTAGGGGACTTCCCTTTTTTGCTGCAATGAGTGTTTCCGGATCATCAATCGAAACTACGACTATACCATATGTTCCTACTACTTGAGTTAATGCTAAGCGTATAGCTTCGGATAATTGAATATCCCTGTGTTTTTTCTTAATGTCTTCAATCAAATGAATCAAGACTTCGGTGTCGGTATTACTTTCGAAGGTGTAGCCCCTTCGAATTAATTCGGCTTTGAGCACTTGATAGTTTTCGATGATTCCATTATGAATCAGCGCCATTTTTTTATCATTGGAAAGATGAGGATGTGCGTTTTGCTCATTGGGCTCACCGTGTGTAGCCCAACGGGTGTGTGCAATACCAACAGTCCCGGATAAATCTGCATTTACGCAATATTCTTCCAATTTACTAACTCTTCCTTTTGTTTTTAATACATTTACATTCCCCTGTATCAAGGCTATACCTGCGCTGTCATAACCTCGATATTCCAAGCGATGCAATCCTTTCATAAGAATAGGATAGGCTTCTTTATTACCAACATAAGCAACAATTCCACACATAACTAATTCATTTATTTTTTTAATTAATCAAAGAATATGTAATTTCAAGACGTAAACGTTTGTTTCGAAAATCAGGATTAGTACCATATAGCACCAATCGATTCGCTTTAGTAGCAGCGCCTTTCACAACTAAATGTAATGGATAGTTTTCACTTTTGTTCATAATAATATTCTGTATGTATCGCGTAATGCGAAAACGATATTCTTTTCCGGAAGCATTGTATTCTCCTCCAAAATGAGTTGCTCCCAATAAGTAATCGGGCAATAAGTAAGCAGTAGTTGAAGAAGTATCTTTTTTGTAATAAAGGTCTAAAGCAGGTGGTTGATAAAAAACGGAATAGTCATCATCCGAACGGGTAATGATTAACTCTGCCTTGTGAATGGCTACTTTTTTATCTTTAAAAGCTTCCTTTATATAAGGAAAATGAATGATTGTTTTTACCCCTGCCGATGCTTGTACATATAATTGCTGGTCCGTTTCGGAATAATCTAAATCAATAATTTGCTTTTTTAAAGATGATGCGGCATTATCGTAGTTAAAATGATTAATGGAATGGAAATAAACAGAAGAGTCTTTTACTATAAAAGAATGTTTTAAGCCTTTTTTCTCATTGTTATGATAATATAATGTTAAAGAGGTATTAGCATTGAGCATATTAACATATATCATGGACCCCTTTCCATTTACACCTTGAGCAGCTATGAAAAGCCCTTTAAAATAATTGAGAAAATTCGCATTGTCAGCTAATTCCGTTGAACCGGATTTATCAATAAACTTTGTTTTTCCAAAATCTTTTTGCAAAGGAATTCGGATAACGGGTTTGGTTTGCATTGTGTCGGTAGGATGCAAAGTTTTGGGAGTAGGATAACAATAAAAGTTTGCATTTTCTGTTAGGTTCAAGGAGTTATGATTGATATGAGAGGTATGATAATACGTTTCATTTGATTTCAATGGATCGCTCAATTCGTAAATTTTAATTAAGAAAGGTAGTAAGGTATCTCCAAAAAAACCTTCATAGGATAAAGTAAGGACTAAAGAATCAATTTCAGCACCAGCTCCGAAGTTTAGGTTGTTAACAGATAATCTAAATTGGGAATAGATTCCGCTTTCCGATATGCCAAAGATTGGGTCATTTACATATCCCAATAAACTTAAAGTAGTTTTAGATGTTGGCATCTCCGTTTCTTTTTGGGAATAGGCATAAACACTGGCAGTGTCCCATACCACTAAATTCAATTTATCGTTTTCGGACTGCAAATCCAAACCTACGATATTTTCTTCTTCTTTACAGCTTGTAAAAAAGAGTGCCAAAAAAATGATGGCTGACACAAATATGATTGATTTTCTAATATTCATTTTTTTTAAATTGATTATTCTAGTACTCTTTCATAAAGAGAAATATAATCAGAGGCATAATTGTCTTGAGGATGTTGGAAAGTGATTTTTTCGCTGTTAAGAATATAGGATTTAATCTTTTCATCGATGTCGTCTTGACCAATAACAACTGCATCGGAATAATTAATGGCTAATTTAGTAGTGCTTTCATAGTCGGCTTGTTTATACAAAGCTGCGTCTTTTGATGGGATGGCAGTAGATTTTAATTTATTTGTTAACGAACGATTTAATTTTCGGTTAAAAGAATCATTATAAACGGAGTAAATTACTTTAGAATGAGCAAATAATGGATTGTCTATGTAAATCGTTTTGAGGTACAAAGGAACAAAAGATGAAATCCAACCATGACAATGTACTATGTCAGGACTCCAACCTAAATTTTTAACTGTTTCGAGTACACCTTTGGCAAAGAAGATGGCTCTTTCGTCATTATCGGAAAAGAAGTTATTGTTTTTATCAAACAATATGTGTTTTCTATGGAAATAAAGTTCGTTATCAATAAAATAAGTTTGCATTCTAACGGACTGTATAGAGGCAACTTTTATAATTAAGGGATGGTCGGTATCTTTAATGATAATATTTTGTCCGGAAAGACGAATTACTTCGTGAAGTTGATTTTTACGCTCACTTACCAAACCATAGCGAGGCATAAAAGTTCGTATGTCTATTCCACTTTCTTGTATGGATTGAGGTAAAAATCTACCAATTTTTGAAATGTAACTATCTTCAACATAGGGTGTGATTTCTTGATTAACAAATAAAATTTTATGTGTTGGCATAAAAATCCAGACTTTTGTTTTTTATTTTGCAAAAGTAATAAAAATTTTTTGAAAAAAGCAATATAAATCAAGATTATTTCCCTTTTATCTTATAATAGATAGACAATTAAAAGTTTAAAACACGCTTTCTATGCCTCTGAATGTTGACTTTAACTAGATGTTTTAGGAAGTTAAATTTTTACTTGTCGATAGAGATCCTTTGCTCAAAAATCAATGTTTAAGCATTGAAAAAAGTCAATACCTATAAAACGTTAATGTTTAAAAATATTCGAATTTAACAATCAATTATCTTAATATTTTTTATACTTTTGAAAAAAAATTAAAGCATACGCTATTCATAAATAATTATATATAAAGAAATGAACAAGTGGACTTTTAATGGAGAGATGGAATTAGTGTTACGTTACAGTACCATCGAAGCGCAAGAGTTGGGAAACGAATTTATAGGCATTGAACATCTTTTTTTAAGTATGATAGATAATGATATTGTAGTGTTAAAACATATATTTGCCGAATTTGATGTTGATTTAAATATGATTAAAGAACTTATCATACAAAAAATGTCGCAAGTATATGATTCAAAGCCAAATATAAATACAGAAACTTTACCTTTATATAAACAAACAGAACGGGTGTTAGATTTAGCCGGTTTGTTTGCAAAAAAGTTTAACAGCAAAGAAATTGGTATTGAACATTTAATCTTAGCTATATTGTGGAAAGATGATAATTTTATCAAAAAATTACTGGGCGAATATGGCATAACTTATAAAAAGGTTGAATCCCTGCTTATGACAGGAAAATCTTCTTTCGATGGAGACATTACCAATGTTTCTTCAGATATGGATGATGAAAACGACACTTCCTTTCAAGATATGCCACCCAAAAAGATATCAGAAACAAAGCGTAAAAACAATACTCCTGTTTTAGACGCTTTTGGACGAGATTTGAATAAAGCAGCTGAAGAAGGCGGATTAGATCCTATTGTAGGGCGTGAAAAAGAATTGGAACGTATTGCTCAAATATTAAGTCGTAGAAAGAAAAACAATCCAATACTTATAGGTGAACCCGGAGTGGGCAAATCTGCTATAGCCGAAGGATTGGCACTACGTATCAAACAAAGGAATGTTCCTCGTATATTATTCAATAAGCGAATTGTAACCTTAGATATCGCATCTATGGTAGCCGGCACAAAATACCGTGGCCAATTTGAAGAAAGAATGAAAGCAGTATTAGCTGAATTGGAAGCCAATCCTGATGTTATATTATTTATAGATGAACTACATACTATTGTAGGAGCCGGAAATGCTTCCGGTTCATTGGATGCATCAAACATGTTTAAACCGGCTTTGGCACGCGGTGAGTTGCAATGCATAGGTGCAACTACCCTGGATGAATATCGTAAACATATCGAATCGGATGGTGCTTTGGAACGACGATTTCAAAAAGTATTAATTGAACCTACTTCACCTGAAGAAACTATCGAAATATTAAATAATATAAAAAACAAATACGAAGATCATCATTTAGTAATTTATACCGATGAGGCTATCAAAGCATGTGTCTATTTAACACAACGATATATTACTGATCGATGCTTACCCGATAAAGCCATTGATGCTTTGGATGAAGCCGGAGCCAGAGTACATATTCATAACATTGATGTACCTGAAGAAATTATTCAAATGGAAAAACACTTAGATGAGTTAAACGAAGAAAAACGATTGGCTATTCAAAAGCAGTCCTATGAAGAGGCTGCCAAGTATCGGGATATGTCGAAAGAACTCGAACAAAAAATTCAAAAAGCCAAAGATAGTTGGGAACAAGAAATTCAGTTGAATCGGAAAGAAGTTACAGGCGAAATTGTGGCTGATGTTGTAGCGATGATTACTGGTGTACCGGCTAAACGCATAGCCAAAGAAGAAAGCAATAAACTAGTACACATAGAAAAAGATTTAAGCGAGCAAGTCATCGGTCAGCAAGAGGCTATCCATAAAATTTCAAAAGCAATTCGCAGAAATAAAGTAGGACTGAAAGATCCATCTAAACCCATAGGAACTTTTATTTTCTTAGGTCCAACCGGTGTTGGGAAAACCTATTTAGCTAAAATTTTAGCTAAATATTTATTCGATAGTGTTGATGCTATGATTCGCATAGATATGAGTGAGTATATGGAAAAATTCTCTGTCTCCCGTTTAGTGGGAGCTCCTCCCGGATATGTAGGATACGAAGAAGGGGGACAATTAACGGAAAAAGTAAGGAGAAAACCTTATTCTATTGTCTTATTGGATGAAATAGAAAAAGCCCATGTCGATGTGTATAATATTTTATTGCAAGTATTTGATGATGGTCAACTTACAGATGGATTAGGTCGTAAAGTAGACTTTAAAAATACGATTATTATCATGACATCGAATGTCGGTAGTAGACAATTAAAAGATTTCGGAACCGGGGTTGGTTTTTCTACGACGGCTCGACAAGCCTCACAAATACAAAACACACAAAAAATTATTGAAGATGCTGTTAATAAACAATTTGCACCGGAATTTTTAAATCGTATTGACGATATTATTATTTTCAATCCATTAGAAAAAGAAGATATTCATAAAATAATTGAGATAGAATTACAACATGTCTACGGACGATTAAAAGAATTAAATATCAATTTAACTTTATCGAATAAAGCAAAAGATTTCTTGTCTGATAAAGGTTGGAGTGCTCAATACGGGGCTAGGCCTCTGAAACGTACTATACAAAAGTATGTGGAAGACTTCTTATCAGAAGAAATCATAAACGACAAAATACATTCAGGAGATAATATTTCATTAGATTATGACGAAAAAAGGGAAGTTTTGTATATAAAAGAATATCAAAAGAAAACTCGTAAAAGTAAGAAATAACTATGCGTATCGGAGTTAATACACGTTTGTTTGTAAAAGGCAAAATGGATGGCATTGCCTGGTTTGCTTATGAAGTATTGAAACGTATGGTAACATCCCATCCTGAGCATGAATTTGTTTTCTTTTTTGATAGAAAATATTTAGACGAATTTATTTTTGCTGATAATGTAAAACCTGTTGTAGTTTCTCCTCCTGCACGTCATCCTTTTTTATGGTTTTTATTTTTTGAAGTCGGTATTAAACGTGCACTTATGAAAGAAAAGATTGATGTTTTTCTTTCCCCCGATGGATGGATATGTTTAGGTACGGATGTAAAAACAGTAAATATTATCCATGATTTAAATTTTGAACATTATCCTGACTTTTTACCTCCACTATCCAGATATTATTTTCGTACATTTTTCCCTCGTTTTGCTCGCAAAGCTGATGCATTAGTTACCGTTTCTAATTTTTCAAAAAACGACATAGTGAAAACGTATGAAATATTACCACAGAAAATTGATGTAGTTTACAATGCTGCTGCTGAAGATTTTTTTGAAATCTCCGATGCAGAGAAACAGCAAGTAAAGCAGAAATTAACAAAAGGAAAACCCTATTTTGTGTTTGTCGGGAGTGGAAATAAACGTAAAAATATCATTAACCATTTGATTGCGTTCGATTTGTTTAGAGAGCAAGGACTTGAGGCTAAATTGGTTTTTGCGGGCACACAAAAATATTGGAGTAAACAAATGAAAAGGGTTCACTCATCAATGAAATATATGCAAGACGTAATATTTACAGATTATATTCCTACTCAGCACTTGAATGAAATTATTTCTGCTGCCGAAGGATTACTTTATGCCTCTTACTTTGAAGGCTTTGGAGTTCCTATTTTAGAGGCATTTTCATGTAATATTCCTGTAATAACCTCTAATATAACGGCAATGCCTGAAACTGCTGGCAATGCCGCTATATTTGTTAATCCCTATAATCCTGAAGAAATCACAAATGCAATGATGGAAATTTTCAACAATGATAATCTTCGTATGGATTTAATCCAAAAAGGAAAACTACAATTACAAAAATTTTCATGGGATAGAACTGCAGATCAACTTTGGAAAACAATAGAGAAAATAGTTTAGCACGTAAATTCTATATGAAATTTAAGGTTTCTTGTTTTGTGATTTTCTGACAGTAATGACATTGTAATTTAATACTTTGAGAATCTAACACCTTAAACTTTGGAACAATATCCTGATGATTGGTAATACATTTAGGATTAAAGCATTTCACAATTCCATTCAATTCATCGGGTAATGTTAAATTAAATTTTTCAATCACATCATAATCTTTAATTTTGATTAAAGTTGCTGATGGTGAAACAATAGCAATTTTATTGATTTCATTTCTTTCGAAGAATTTACCTTGAATTTTTATGATAGCTTTTGTTCCTAATTTACTACTAATTAAATTCGTTCCAAAAAGTATTTGATTGGAACAAACATCAAGGTTTAGTATTTTTATAACTTGAAATAGTTTATCCGAAGCTATATGGTCAATTACGGTTCCGTTTTCAATAGCCGATACAATTAATTCTTTTTTTCCCATAATAAATAAAATTTCTTATTTTAAACCTAAAATTGAGGATATAAGCGCCTGTCGTACATATACCCCATTTAATGCTTGTTGAAAATAATATGCTTGAATGGTATTATCAACATTTGTATTTATTTCGTTTACTCGAGGTAGCGGATGAAGAATTTTCATGTTTTTCTTTGCATTCACTAACATGGATTTATCTAAAATATAGGCGTTTTTCACTTTTTCATAATCTTGAATATCCAAGAATCGTTCGCGTTGTACTCGTGTCATATATACTATATCGGCTTTGTCTAAAGCTTCTTGCATTTCAGTATATTGGAAATAAGTTAGTTTTTTCTCCTTAATATGTGTTTTTACAACACTGGGGAGTTTTAAACTTTCAGGAGATACTAAGTGAAATGTCGTATTAAAATTACACATGGCTTCAACCAATGAATGAACCGTACGTCCATATTTCAAATCGCCTACCATTGCAATATGGAGATTATCTAATGTGTTTTGTGTTTTTTTAATAGAGTATAAATCCAATAAACATTGAGTCGGATGTTGATTGGCGCCATCACCGGCATTAATAATCGGAACTTTTGACACTTCGCTAGCCCATCGTGCGGCACCTTCCAAGGGGTGTCGCATCACAATCAAATCGGCATAATTGGCAACGGTTTTAATTGTATCAGCTAAACTTTCTCCTTTGGCAGTACTTGAATTGGCGGCATCGGTAAAACCGATAACTCGAGCGCCTAATTTGTTTGCAGCACTTTCAAAACTTAAACGGGTACGCGTCGAGGGTTCAAAAAATAATGTAGCTACAACTTTTCCTAATGCAATATTCTGTACGGGTTCCTTTTCAAAAGCCTCTGCTCTCGATAGAATATGTAAATACTCTTGTTTATTGAAATCGGTAATGGATATTAAATTCCTGTTTTCTAAATTAATCATCTTTTTTAATTATTAAATTTAAAAAAAAGCGACTTTCTAAAAAAGTCGCTTTTTCATGGAATGGTTATTTTGATTTTTTCTTATTGTTACCGAGTTTGTGTTTTTTTGCAAAGTCGGTTATAATGTCTTTAAAATTCGGGCTGCCAATTTCTTGCATTTCATAACCAACTTTTACACAAGGTTGTTTGATCTTAATAATTCTATTAATGTCAATAGGTGTAGCAATTAGTACTAAATCGCAAGGAGTATTTTTAATTGTTTTTTCTAAATCTGCCACTTGTTGAGGACTATAACCCATAGAAGGTAAAATAGGACCTAAATCAGGATAATGATCAAAAGTTTCTTTAAGTTTACCTACAGCATATTCTTTAGGGTCAACTAATTCAGCTGCACCATATTTCATTGCAGTCAATGCACCGTAACTTAATTGTACTCCTCCGTGAGTTACAGTTGGTCCTTCTTCCACTACCAATACTTTTTTGCCTCTGATGAGTTCAGGTTTATCCACAAAAGTAGGAGAGCATGCATCCATAATTACAGCATTTGGATTTACTTCTGCCACATTATCTCTTACTAATTGCAGGTCGTAAAGGTCGGCACTTTCAATTTTATTGAAAACAACTACATCAGCTATACGTAAAGTAGTTGAACCCGGATAATACGATAATTCATCACCGGCTCTTTGTGCATCGGCCATGGTTATCATTAAATCAGGTTTAATGAACGGAAAATCATTGTTTCCGCCATCCCATAAAATAACATCGGGATTTTCTTTTTCTGCCGAACGTAGAATAGCCTCATAATCGATTCCAGAATAAATAATAGTATTACGAACTACATGAGGTTCATATTCTTCCATTTCTTCTATGGTACATTCGTGTTTTTTCAAATCTTCAATAGTGGCAAAACGTTGTACAGCTTGTTTTACCAAGTCCCCATAAGGCATGGGGTGACGAATGGCAATCACTTTTAATCCCAATGCTTTTAATTCGTCAACAATTCTTCTTGAAGCTTCACTTTTTCCACCACCTGTACGTACAGCACCCGTTGCAATAACCGGTTTGGTCGATTTCAACATGGTTGTTTCCAACCCCATTAATTTAAAATCAGCACCGGCTGCATTTACTTGTGCAGCTAAGTCCATAACATATTGATATGGAACGTCACTATACGCAAAAACACATTCTTCGACTTTATGTTTTTTTATTAACTCCATTAAATCTTCTTGAGCATAAATTGGGATTCCTTTTGGGTAAAGGTCTTTACCTGCTAATTCTGCCGGATATTTTTTGTCATTAATATCCGGAATTTGAGCGGCTGTAAAGGCCACTACATTATAATTTTCGTTTCCTCTAAAATACATGTTAAAATTGTGGAAATCTCTTCCCGCTGCTCCAATGATAATTACATTTCTTCTCTTCATCATCTATTATTTTTTGGTTATTATATTTTTTACTGGATAAATATTCGTGCAAAGTTATAAATTTTTTAAGTTTGTTCCTAACAATATTAAAAAAAATTTAAACCTTTTATGTTAACTAATTAATAAAATCATAAAAAAAAGGAATCAAAACAATGATTCCTTTATAAAACATTTATATAATTTCACACCAATTAAACACATCGGTTTCCTCACCATACTGTATGCCTTGCAATAATTTATACAGTTTTGTACTCCAAGGACCTGGTTTTCCATCTTTTGAAAAAACATAATGTTTATTGTTGTCAACATCATCAATTCTTTCAATAGGGCTGATTACTGCAGCGGTACCGCAAGCACCTGCTTCTTCGAAGCTTTCTAATTCCTCCAATGCAACCGGTCGTCGTTCTACTTTCATTCCTAAATGTTCAGCTAACTGTATCAAAGATTTATTGGTGATGGATGGTAAAATTGAATCCGATTTAGGAGTAATATATGTATTGTTTTTAATGCCAAAGAAATTTGCTGCACCACATTCGTCGATATATTTCTTTTCAATAGCATCTAAGTAAAATACATTGGAGTATCCCATTTGATGAGCTTCTTCACCTGCACGTAAGCTGGCTGCATAGTTTCCGCCAATTTTATAAGTGCCGGTCCCAAGAGGAGCAGCTCGATCATACTTACGGGTAACAACAAAAGGAGTAGTTTTGAATCCCCCTTTAAAATAAGGTCCAACAGGAGATACAAATACAATGAATAGATATTCATTAGCCGGTTTTACCCCTACTTGTGCTCCGGTACCGATTATTAAAGGACGAATATATAAAGAAGCTCCCGTACCGTATGGAGGAATAAATCTTTCATTTAGTTTGATAACTTTACGTACGGCTTCTTTGAATTTTTCCATGGGAAATTCGGCCATCATAATACCTTTACAAGAAGATTCTAATCGTTTTGCATTTTCATCCATACGAAAAATGCGTACTTTGTCGTCTTTACCTCGAAATGCTTTTAAGCCTTCAAAGGCTTCTTGGCCGTAGTGCAAACAGGTAGCGGCCATATGAACAGGAATTTGTTCCGATGAAGATACTTCCAATTCTCCCCATTGTCCATTGCGATAGTAGCATCTGACATTATAATCTGTTTTCATATAACCGAATGCTAAATTTTTCCAATCTATATTTGTCATATTTATAATATTTTATGATTATTTTATGATTTATTTCCCTGTTCAAAATCTTTACGCAAAGGTAGGACTTTTTTTTCAATTGACAAGAGTTCTTTTGGTATAATTTTGTTTATTTAAATTTTTTCTATTGATAAGTAAGTAAATACAACATTATCAGAAAAAAAACAAAATCAAAACTAGCTGAATAACGATTTTATGGATTAAAACCTTTGCTTTTCTAATAATAAAAACCATTAGTTATAATTTGTGTTTTATGTCTAACTATCTATGAATTAAATCTTCATGCTATTGACATTTAACACTTGTTTACTTATATACCAATGTTTTATTTTCCTGTCAAAGAGTTTAAAACATTTTCTTCCATATCATTTGTTTTATTTTTTGAATCAAACAGGGTAGAATGATGGCAATAAACGGGCGCGAAAGTTTGTTTAACAATCCGGGAATATAAACGGCTTTTTTGCGGAATAAAGCTTGTATGGTTTTCTTTGCTAAGTATTCCGGTGAAACCATCAATTGTAGTCTTTGAAACATTTTTCGTTGTTTATCGCTTAATTGATATAAATCGGTATTCACGGCACCGGGACAAACCACCGTAACGTTCACGTGATAGTCATTCATTTCGTAACGCAATGAACGAGCAAATTGCCTGATATAACCTTTGGTAGACGCATATAATACAATTCCCGGAAAGGACATCCATGCGGTGATAGATGATATAAAAAGAATGTGTCCGGATTGTTTTTCTTTCATATATTTCGAAAAATAAACACTCAATAAGGTGGGAGTGCTTACATGTAATTGAGTTATTTTATGGACTAGTTCATCGGATGTTTCGGCAATTTCCTTGAAAAAAAACATGCCGGCATTATTAATGAGGATTTCAATATTTAATTTGTTTTCCATACAAAAATCATATACGCTTTGCACCGCATGGGGCAAGGTCAGATCTATGTATAAAGATATGGCTTTTACATGATATGTTTCTTCTAACTGTTGGCAGACTTCTCTATTTTTTTCTTCTTGATTGCTCACAATTACAATGGCATAGTTTCTTTTTGCCAATTCACTGGCAAAAGCTAAACCGATACCCGAACTTCCACCGGTGATTAAAGCATACGATATGGTTGATTGCATATTAGGTTTGATTTATTGAATACTGATTACTTTATAACCCAAATCTTCAATAACTTTTCGAAGGATTTCATCCTGAACCTTGGTATGTAGAATAACACGAGCCGATTTCTTTTCTAAATCTACGCTTGCTTCTACACCTTCTATTTTATTAAGTTCTTTTTCAATGGCATTGCTGCAATGGGAACAAGACATACCCTCAATGATAATGATTTTTTCCATATATGAAGTGTTAATAGTTTCGTATGATTTAACATATTGATTCGATTCCTGTTTTTCAAATTGAAAAAAACGTAATCTTAATGCATTTAGCACAACACTGACCGAACTTAAACTCATTGCGGCAGCGGCTAACATTGGATTTAGTTCCCATTGAAAGATAGGATAGAAAATTCCACTAGCAATAGGGATTCCTATAATATTGTAAACAAAAGCCCAAAAGAGATTTTGTTTTATATTTCTCATAACCCTTTTACTGAGTTTTATCATAGAAGTTACGTCTCTAATGTCATTTCTCACTAAAATAACATCCGCTGCATCCATGGCAATATCTGTTCCTGCTCCAATAGCAACGCCTATGTTTGCTTTAGCTAATGCAGGTGCATCATTAATGCCATCGCCTACCATAGCTACCGTTTTTCCTTCGTGAAGTAGTTGAGTGATGACCTTTTCTTTTTCGTGAGGCAATACCTCCGCTATGGTTTTTATATTCCCAATTTGGTTGGCAATTGCTTCGGCAGTAAGTTTATTGTCCCCACTTAGCATCATAATATCCATTCCCATCTGTTGCAAGCGATGAATGCCTTCCACGCTATTTTCCTTTATTGTATCGGCTATGCTAATCAATCCTAACACATTTTTTGAATCGGCACAGTACACGACCGTCTCACCTTTTTGAGCCATTTGATTGGCTTTCTCCTCAAAGAAGTGAGTATCGATGGCATGCTCTTTCATAAAACCAAGATTTCCTATATAATATTCTTTCGAATGCAGGCTTGCTTTGATTCCTTTACCGGGGAAAGTAACATAATCATCCACTACATCCAAGGTCAAATTATCATTTACTGCTTTTTTTACGATGGCATATGAAAGCGGGTGTTCTGAATTTTTTTCGACTGAAGCAACTATTTGTAATAAGTTCTCCGACGTAATATATTGATTAGTAATTATTCCTTTTACTCTAGGTTCACCTTCCGTTATTGTTCCGGTTTTATCCAAAACAACGGTATCAACTTTACCGGCATTTTCAAGTATTTCGGCCGATTTAATGAGTATGCCGTTTTTAGCACCCATCCCGGTTCCTACCATAATAGCCGTAGGAGTTGCTAATCCCAATGCACAGGGACATGCAATGATTAATACAGAGATACTTCTTGCCATAGCATATTCGAAACTTTGACCGACAAATAACCAGACAACACCTGTTATCAATGCAATAATCATTACAATAGGCACAAAATAATAACTAATTTTATCGGCTAATCTGGAAATAGGCGCTTTACCGGAATTAGCTTCTTCCACCAATCGGATAATTTTTGATAATACCGTATCGTTACCAATTTTATCGGCAATGATTTCTATATATCCTGATTTTAAAATAGTAGCTCCTATCACTTCATCTCCTGATTTCTTAAAAACGGGAATGCTTTCGCCTGTTATGGCCGCTTGATCCACATAACCGTCTCCCGAAACAATATGCCCGTCAACAGGGATAGTACCTCCTGCTTTTATGAGGATTGTCTGTCCTACTTTTACCTCTTCGATGGGTATTTCAACCGTTTTATGGTCTATTTTAATCCATGCCGTATCGGGTTTTAAGGCAATAAGTTTGGATATGGCTTGCGAAGTTTTTCTTTTGGCTTTTGTTTCGAAATATTTCCCTAATGTAATCAAGCTAAGAATGGTTCCGGCTGATTCAAAATATACGTTTGAAGTAAAATCATGTACCAAATTCATTTGACCCATAGCAAGTACTTGCCCGATTTTAAAAATAGCATAAATGCCATATATAAAGGCGGCACTTGATCCCAATGCAATGAGAGTGTCCATGTTGGGACTACGTTTAAACAATTGCTTGAACCCGATAATAAAGAAATTTCTATTTATAAAAACGATGGGTAGAACCAACAAAAATTGCATAAAAACAAAACCTATAGCATTATCATAGGGTGATAAAAAAGGAGGTATTGGCAAATAAAACATATGTCCCATCGATAGGTATAATAATGGGATCAAAAATAGCAAAGAGACAATAAGTCTTGTTTTCAGTTGGCTTAATTCATCAACATAGATTGATACAGGTTTATCCTTCGATAGTGTTGTTTGAGATGTAAAAGCGTGATAGCCTGCTTTTTCAACTTCTTTCATAATATCATGCACACTTATAAGAGATTCATCGAAAACAACAAGCATGGAATTTGTAAGCAGACTAACTGTTACCAAATCAACTCCACTTAATGCAGCAACCACTTTTTCAACATGAGCTGCACAGGATGCACAAGTCATGCCGCTTATTTCAAATCTTTGTTTAGTCATAATACATTATTTAGTAAGTATTATTTCTTTTCAGCTTTTTCGATTTCTTTTCTTATTTTTTTTGGTAAATCATCTACGCAATGATGGCATTTCATATCCAGGGTATACATGCGAGCAATGCAATAGTTGGAATGTTTACAGTCGCAACGTTCGGCTCCGTTTTTTAAGTTATTGATAAATTGAGTGTCGTGTATCAGCGCTCTTCCTATTTGCACAAAGTCGAATCCGGCAGATAAGACTTCTTCTATTTTGGCTCTCGATAATAATCCTCCTACATAAATCAGAGGAAGTTTGAGTGCTTCTCTGAATTTTTTAGCATCTTCTAAAAAATACGCTTCTTTGAAAGGCACTTCGGGAACCATCCATTTGCCTATCATACGTAACCCTAATTTCAGCCACCAGAATTTCAACGTATCCATATAATAAGCCATGGTTTTAATAGGCATAGCTCCGTGCATAACTGCCATAGGAGCTCTGCTGACAAAACCCGCCGAAAGCACTAAGGCATGTACCTTCATCTTTTCGAGTTCCTTAGCTACTGCAATACAATCATCGATTTGCATACCGCTTTTAAAGCCGTCGTACATATTTGTTTTAACCACAACCGCCATATCATCACTGGCGGCTTGCATCACCTCGGCAATCACCATTTTCATAAAACGCATACGGTTTTCGAGCGATCCGCCGTATTTATCTTTCCGTTTATTGGTGTAGGGCGACAGAAATTGTGAAATGAGGTAACCATGGCCGGCATGTATTTCCACACAATCAAAGCCGGCTTGTCGCGACAAATGAACGGCACGTCCAAAATCGTTCACTATAGCTTCTATTTCTCGTATTTTCAAAGCCCTTACAATCGTCGGTGAATATAGGTTAAAGCCAGTAGAAGCACCCACAGGAATTTGACCGCAGGTATAGTAATGCGTCATATTGCCGCAATGACCTAATTGTATGGACACTTTTGCTCCTTCCTGATGTATGGTATCGGTTATCTTTTTAAGTTCGGGAACTATTTCTTCGCGCATCCATAATTGACCTTTGAAAGAAAGACCACTGCGATTCACGGCGGCATAAGCCAGCGTAGTCATTCCTATCCCTCCTTTGGCTACCTGCCAATGATAGTCGAACAATGCTTGAGAGGGTTTGTTTTCAATACACATGTTTTCAAAAGCAGCCGAACGAATGCTTCTGTTTCGTAATGTTATCGGACCTAATTCACAAGGAGTAAAAAGAATATCGCTCATAATTAAATGGTTGATTATTGTTTGGCTATTTCAACAGCCTTTAATAAGTGTGAAGTAATATAATGTAGTTGTTCATTATCTAATTCCGTATGCATAGGTAAAGAAATAACCTGTGAAGCTAAGGATTCGCTCACTGGAAAAACACCGGAAACATAACGTGGATCTTGATAGGCTTTTTGTAAGTGTAAAGGTACCGGATAATAAATCATGACGGGAATCCCCTTGTCTTGCATATACGTAATCACCTTGTCTCTATCCACCCCTTGAAGCACTAAGGTATATTGGTGAAACACATGATTCGTATAATCCGCTATGACGGGCGTTTTGAGGTTCAGATGATTGGCAAAAGCCTGATTATAAAAGGCCGCTGCATGATTTCTTTTTTGAATATAGGCGTCAAGATGTTTTAGTTTTATATCGAGAATGGCGGCTTGTAGACTATCCAAGCGAGAATTAACTCCCACCAAATCGTGATAATAACGCACAAACATTCCATGATTTACTATGCCTCTCATCTTTTTAGCCAAATTATCACTTTGGGTGAAAATAGCGCCACCATCGCCGTAGCATCCTAAGTTTTTGGACGGGAAAAACGAAGTACATCCTATAGTGCCGATAGTACCTGCTTTTTTTCTTGTTCCGTTTGAAAAACAATAATCGGCCCCTATGGCTTGACAGGCATCTTCAATAACATATAAATGATGGCTATCGGCTATTTTCAGTAAGTCTTCCATATGGGCACATTGTCCGAATAAATGAACCGGAATAATGGCTTTGGTTTTGGAAGTAATGGCCTTTTTAACAGCTTCGATATCTATATTAAAAGTATCTGCATCTACATCTACAAGAACGGGAGTCAATTGTAATAATGCAATGACTTCTGCTGTAGCAATGAATGTAAACGTTGTCGTAATTACCTCATCGCCGGGTTTCAAATCCAAGGCCATAAGCGCTACCTGCAAAGCATCGGTACCGTTTCCGCAAGGAATTACGTGTTTAACATCTAAATACTTTTCAAGATTCGACTGAAATTGTTTAACAGATGGACCATTAATGAACGTACATTCCGTGAGGATGTCTTGTATGGATTGATTGATTTCTTCTTTTATTTCTTGGTATTGATTTTGTAAATCAACCATTTGAATTTTACGCATAGAATTTATTTTTTTAAGGGTACTATTTTATTTACAACGTCGGTTGCTGTTATTTCGAGTGTAATACTATCTTGTTTTTGGGCATGTTGACTTTTTAAGCTTGATTCCGTTTCCTTTTCTATTAAACGATTAACGACATTTTCCATTATCTTTTGGGATTTTTTTTCATTCCCCATATAGTAGGAATAACTGGATTCGAATTGATCATAATGTATATTTCTTTTCCGTAAAATAACATTCATTTCTTGGGCTATCCATTGGGGTAAGCTATCTTTTTTATTAGCAGTTATACAATTACGCACAGATGCTTCCAGTACATACATATCTACCAAGATATCTTCCATTATGTCGGCAGGTATCAAATCTTTAGGGCTAGTCTTTTCATAAGTACGTGAGCAGGATAAAACTACAAAAACAGATAAAAGTAGAATACTTATTGTTTTCATCGCTTAAAATATAAAGGTTTTCCCGATGGTTTAGGAGCAAAGTCTCCTTGATCGTACACCATCTCACCATTCACAAACGTTTTTTCTATGGAGGAATGCAATAACATCCCTTCAAAAGGTGACCATCTGCATTGATAATACAATGAATCTTTGGCAATAGACGAAGTTTTATCCAAATCGAGCAAAACCAAATCGGCTTGAAAATCCTCTTTGATAAATCCTCTATTCTCTATTTGAAACAAACGAGCTGGAGCATGACACATTTTTTCCACTATGGTTTGCAGTTTCATCTCTTTGGTAAAATAAAACTCTAACATCAAGGGTAATATATGTTGCACGCCGGGCATACCCGAAGGAGCTTTTAAGTAGGTATTGTTTTTCTCTTCCAAGGTATGCGGTGCATGATCGGAAGCGATACTATATGCAATTCCATTATTAAGAGCTTGCAAGAGTGCCTTTTTATCCTCTTTTGTCTTAATAGCGGGATTACATTTCATAGACGTACCTTTGCTTGCATATTGTGTGTCATCTAAAAACAAATAAGCAACACATACTTCGGCGGTTATTTCCGGATAATCGGACGTAAACAATGCCAATTCATCGGTAGTGCTTACATGCAAAATATGAATTTGTGAATGATGCTTTTTTGCGAGATTAATTATTTTTTCAGTCGAAAGATAACACGCTTCGGCTGAGCGTATGACAGGATGTTTTTCGATAGGGATATGTTCACCGTAGGTTGCTTTCATTTGCTCGATATTGGCATGAATCATGGCTTCATCCTCGCAATGAGCAACCAAAGGAACGGTATGCGTTTGCAAAAGATTTTCCAATACATGATTATCGGCAATGAGCATATTTCCGGTCGACGAACCTAAAAACAATTTTATTCCACAGACTTTATGCTTATCCAATGCTTTTATTTCGTCGCTATTAGCATCGGTGGCAGCAATATAAAAAGAATAGTTTGTATACATTTTATCCTTAGCCAACTGCATTCTTTCTTCCCAAGTGGCACATGAGGTGGTTTGAGGAATCACATTGGGCATATCCATTACGGAGGTAACTCCGCCGGCGACCGCCGCTTTGCTTTCGGATAAAAAACAGCCTTTATGTGTCAATCCGGGTTCCCGAAAATGCACATGGGTATCGATGACGCCCGGGATTAAATATCTGCCGCTTGCATCCACAAACATCGTATCGTTTTCCATTAAAATGTCTTCAACCGGACTCTTTTCTTTATATATGCCTTTTATGATTCCATGTTGTATCAACACATCTCCTTGGAAAATCTTTCCTTCATTTACGATGAATGCGTTGTAAATAAAATAATTATTCTGTGCAAGCATAGCTTATTCATATTTATTCAATCCATGCAATAACGTCTCCTTTTTTAACCATATTGCCTTGAGGTGCACACGTATCGATTAATTTTCCTTCGACCAAAACCTTTACTTCTTCATTTCCGTAATACGTTTGTATAAAAGCCATAACATCATTTTCTTTATATTTTTTAGCAGGAGAAGGGGCTATGGATTTATCATCAAAATCGACTTCCCACAACAAACGACCCGATGCCGGAGCAATCACAGGTTTTGCATTGGGATAACGTTCGCTGAGATATGCGAACATGGCTTTGTCTTTATCTTCTTTGGTGACAGTAACCGCCGGAACAGTGGCTTGTTGTTCTGCTTTTACTTTTTCCAATTCCTCTTGAAAACGTTTTTTAGCTACGCCCGATTTATAGTCACGATATTGACGGTCGTGCATGGCCAATTCAAACAATTCTTCCTCATCCTGGCCGAAATCCCACTTGTTTTCTTGCATTTCTTTTCTATATTCATCCAACACATTCGGGAAGGCATCTTGCGGATTAGCGGTATAGAATTCCATATTGTTTTTCTTTGCCAATTCAACAATTTGCGGATCCAATGGTCCGGGCAGTTGGCCGGTTTTTCCTAATATCATATTCCAACTGTCTTTATCGATCATCGAAAAGCGCGGTTCTTCTTTTGCCAAAGAGAAAATATTCATCAAAGCGATATTTTTAACATATTGGCTGAAAGGTGTTACCAAAGGAGGATATCCTAATTTAGGCCAAACATATTCCACTTCTTGGAACAACTGCACCACCAAATCATCGAGGCTTACTTCCGGTTTTTTGTGTTGACGCAATGCCATGTTAACAGCTCCGTGCATGCCTTTTAAGTCGGCCATCATGGAACCCATCATACCACCCGGCAAACCGCAACCTACCAAGAGGGAAGTCATGTTTTTATTTTTAGGATCGATAAAATATCCCAAGAAATCGTCTATAAAGGATTGTGTCAGTCTGCGAGCTTCCATATAAGCTTTCATATTGATATCAGGAACTAAAAAGCCGGCATCTTTCAACATGGCTTGTATGGTAATCACGTCGGGATGAACCATTCCCCAGGAAAGGGGTTCCATGGCTACATCTATGTAATCAACACCGTTATGTGCCACTTCCAACATGGAAGCTACCGAGAAACCCGGACCGGAATGCCCGTGATATTGTACTTTTATATGAGGATATTTGGTTTTAATTTCTTTTACCAGCCGACCTAATGCCACCGGACGTCCCACACCGGCCATGTCCTTCAAAGCTATTTCGTCGGCGCCGTATTCTACCAGTTTATCTACGATATTCATGTAGTATTCAACGGTATGTATCTTGGAATAAGTAATACTCAAGGCCGCTTGCGATATCATTCCGGCTTCTTTGGCATATTTGATGGATAATTCCAGGTTACGATGATCGTTCAATCCGCAAAAAGAACGCATGATATCAACTCCCTGTGCTTTCTTAACTTTCGGCATCAGTTGGCGTACATCGGCCGGAACCGGATACATACGTAATCCGTTCAAAGCTCTTTCTAACATATGGGTTTGAATCCCTGCTTTGTTAAACGGCTTGACCCATTCCCTGACGGCTTTATTCGGATTTTCTCCGTATAACAAATTCACTTGCTCGAAAGCTCCGCCATTGGTTTCTATGCGAGCAAAACATCCCATCTCCACAATTACCGGAGCAATTTGTTGTAATTGATCTACTCGTGGCACATATTTACCCGACGATTGCCACATATCGCGGTATAATAAGCTGAATTGTATCTCTCTTGCCATTATTCTTTATTTTTTTATTAAGGTGCAAAGGTACATTAATTTATCCAATTAAACAGCGAAAGGGATAAAATGATTCATTCTTTTTTTCAAGTTTATGACTAAATACATTTGCATTATTTACAGGACTGAAGATAACAGCGGGATGGAATAGAAATGAATCCTATTGTGTGTAACATCTATTCTACTTTGTGATGGATTTTTTTTCTCCCAATAGCGTTTTGTTTGGGTGCGCACCCAAACGATTTTTTCTAACTATACAAATTTGACGAGAAGGTACAAATTTTCATTTGGGTGCGCACCCAAACAAAAGGGAGTCCCATGTCGTTTTAAGGCAATGACATCAAATTTTAACGAACAGATTAAAAGATACAGCTATCTCTTGTTTCATTAAAGGTAAAATCCATACTGAAAATAAAACAACATTTTATGCAAATTCTCGTTTAAAATACTTAAATTGCAGGCATGAAAAAGGTTTTATTTGTTTCTTCTTTAGTAAGTATCTTTCTGATGAGTGTGCTCAATGCTCAACAAAGATTCACCATAAGTGGATACATCAAAGATGCTTCAAATGGAGAAGCAATGAGTGGAGCTACTGTTTATACCAAAGAAAACTACAAAGGCACCATCGCCAATGCCTATGGATTTTATTCCTTAACGGTAGATGCCGGCACCTATACCTTTCATGTTTCGTTTGTGGGATATGAAACCTACACCGACACTATCGCCTTGTATGCCAACAAAACCATCCATGTGGAACTTGAACCCGTCTCTATGGAAGCTGCCGAAGTAATCATTACCGATACCCGTAAAAACGAAAATGTAGAAACAACCGACATGGGTAAGACCGAGATTAAGATTGAATCGGTTAAAAAGCTACCGATGTTTTTAGGCGAAGCTGATTTAATCAAAACCATTCAATTGTTGCCGGGTGTACAAAGTTCAGGGGAGGGTAATTCAGGCTATTATGTACGCGGCGGCAGCATCGACCAGAATTTAGTCTTGTTAGACGGCGCAAGTATTTATAACGTAGGTCATTTGTTTGGATTTTTCTCCATATTCAATACCGATGCCATACGTTCGGCCGATATGACAAAATCGGGCATGCCGGCCAATTATGGAGGCAGGTTGTCGTCGGTGTTAGATGTACATATGAAAGAGGGAAATATGAAAAAATACGAAGTAGAAGGAGGCATAGGATTAATATATTCGCGATTAAATGCTCAAGGGCCTATTGTCAAAGATAAAATATCTTTCTTATTATCTGCTCGAAGAACCTATGTCGATTGGTTGATTCAACCTTTTCTGCACGAAGATTCCGACCTTAAAGGCATGCGTTTTTATTTTTATGATATAAACGGAAAAATAAATTGGATTATCAACGACAAGCATCGTATCTTTTTAAGCGCTTATTATGGTTCGGATGTCTATGGATTTAAGTATACCAGTACCAGTTCAAATCACATGAACTCAATTTTTAAGTGGGATAATACATCGGTTTCTTTACGATGGAATTACAACATCAATCGCAAAATATTTTTGAATACCTCTTTGCTATTTAGCGAATATAATTTCAATACCGACGTAGCCTTAGACATATACAGCTTTACCATTCAATCGGGGATACGCAACTATACGGCAAAAACCGAATTAAGTTATCAACCTAATCCGGAGCATTTATTCAAATTCGGAGCAGAATATATCAATCATATGTTCACGCCTAATACTTACGCAGCCATTTCGGGCGATGTGGCTATGAATGTTCAATCGCCGGGTATCTACTATGGTAACGAAGCTGCCATTTATGCCTTGGATGAATTTACCTTAGGAAAAAGACTGAAGTTTAATGTCGGTGTACGTGCCTCCTATTTTGAACACATCGGTCCCTTTACATCTTATACCCTTGATGAGTTAGGAAGAATAGCCGATTCCATTCGCTATAAACGAGGGGAAAGAATCAAAGCCTATGCGGGCATAGAACCCCGATTATCCCTACGCTTTTCCATCGATTCGCTAACCTCCCTCAAAGCTTCCTATACACGCAACTATCAATACATCCATCAAGTAGCATTGTCAACCATCTCGCTGCCTACGGATGCCTGGATTCCTTGTAATGCATTGGTTAAACCCCAAAGCGGCAATCAATACGCTATAGGAATATATCGTAATTTCCTGAATCATATGATTGAATCATCCGTCGAAATATATTTCAAAGACATGAAAAACTTGACCGAATACAAAGAAGGTTATTCTCCTTTTACGGAAATCATTTCCGGATTAGAATATCAATATACTCAAGGCAAAGGATACGGCTATGGCGTTGAATTTTTTATTAACAAAACCAAAGGCAAACTTACTGGTTGGATAGGCTATACCTTGTCGTGGGCTAAACGTAAGTTTCCCGAACTGAACGGAGGAAAAGTATTTTATGCGAAAAACGACCGTAGACACGATGTGTCTATCCTTTTATCGTATGATATACTCCCCAATCTTAATACTTCCCTGGTATGGGTGTATGCAACCGGAAACACCATGACTATTCCTGTAGGTTTTTATTTTTTGGGATATAACTTAATTACCGAATACAGCGATAAAAACGCTTACCGCATTGCTCCCTACCACCGCTTGGATATATCGGTGAACTGGATACTGCGACGTACCGAAAAGTTTGAACATTCCCTGAATTTTTCTATTTATAACGTATATAACCGCCGAAATCCTTTCTTCATTTCCATACATACCATGATTAACAACGAAACATTTACGATTAACAACACTGCCTATCAAATGTCGCTTTTTCCTATCATGCCTTCGATATCCTGGAATTTTAAATTTAAATAAATCAGGAGTATAAGCCTAATACCTTCGTAATTTTCTATCTTAATACAAAATATTTATCGTTTTACTTTCGTTAGAAGTGTAATTTTTATCGTTAATACCAAAAATTAAAAACAGCCTAAGGAAATGAAACATATGATGAAGCAATTTTCAATTATTTTATGTTGCTTGATTCCTTTATGTATACATGCTCAAAGCTATAGAGCAGAAGCAAAATTAGATTCCAATCACATTTTAATCGGCGATCATCTAAACCTCCACCTTAGTTATAGCGGTAGTATTGAAACAGCCGTTTTATTCCCCACGATTTGCGATACCTGTTTAGAAAATATCGAAATTATCGAACGTTCCGACATCTACATTGATACGATAGATAAGAACATAAGTTATCAACAGTTAATCACCCTTACTTCCTATGATTCGGGATATTACAAAATTCCCTCCTTGGCATTTTACAGCAGCGATTCCCTCGTTCTCTGTGAAACCTCGCCTTTATACATCCAAGTAAACACCCTTGCCGTCGATACCACCAAAGCCATTAAAGACATTAAAGCTCCTCTTAAAGTTCCCTTGACATTAGGCGAAATCATTCCTTATGTTCTTTTAAGTATAGCCTTAATTATTTTGATTGTACTGGCTATACTCTTGATAAAACGCATACGAAACAACAAACCCATATTGCCCAAATGGAAAGAAAAAGAGAAAACACCTGCGCATATTCTTGCCTTGAATGCTTTGGAAGCATTGCGTTTAAAGAAATTATGGCAACAGGGAGAATATAAATCCTACTATTCCGAATTAAGCGATATTTTGCGCATTTATATCGAAAACCGATGGAATATTCAGGCCATGGAAATGGTAAGTGATGAGATTATTCAAGCTTTATCTGAATTATCTCTCGAAGATAAACTCATTGATAACATACGATTTACTTTATATCATGCCGACATGGTGAAATTTGCCAAAGGCCAACCTTTATCTGACGAAAATCAACGGGCATTCGATAATGTCTTACATTTTGTGAATGCAACAAAACTCGTTACAGAACAAATAGAAAACAAAACAGAAAAATAAATATGAATCAAATTTCTTATATCCTTGCTTACCTACAAAACTTGGAATTTGCTCACAAAGCCTATTTATTTCTATTGCTTTTGATACCTTTACTTATTGGAGGTTATATTTGGAAACATAAAAAGTCACAGCCAACGTTGTTAGTCTCGACCGACATTCCCTTTACACATACTTCAAAAAATTGGAAACAACGCTTTTATTATGTTCCTTTTATCCTACGCATGCTGGTATTGACATTGCTTATTATAGCCTTGTCGCGTCCCCAATCTTCTTTATCCCGCAAATCGGTCGATGTAGAAGGTATTGACATTGTAATGGCATTGGATATATCGGGAAGTATGATGGCTATGGATTTCAAACCAAACCGATTAGAAGCATCTAAAAACGTAATCAAAACATTTATTGAGAATCGCCCCAACGACCGTATAGGCCTGGTTGTTTATAGTGGGGAAGCTTATACAAAATGTCCTTTGACCAGCGACCATCGTACACTATTAGCCTCTTTAGCCTCAACAGCATTTGGGATTGTGGACGATGGAACGGCCATAGGCGATGGTTTAGGAACGGCTATCAATCGACTCCGCGAAAGCAAAGCCAAAAGTAAAGTCATCATTTTACTATCCGACGGGGTGAACAATGCCGGTTATATGGACCCTCTTTCGGCAGCTGAAATTGCAAAAACATTTGGCATACGGGTATATACTATAGGCTGTGGCACCATCGGACGAGCTCCTATAAACCTACCGGGTTACGGCATTATCTATTCCGATGTTGAAATAGACGAAGCTCTTTTAAAGAAAATTGCTGCCGAAACCAATGGGAAGTATTTTCGAGCCCAAAATAAATCTAAACTTCTCGCAGTGTATGACGAAATTGATAAAATGGAAAAAACCCGCATCAGCGAAACACATTTTACCAATAAATCCGATGAATTTTTTCCTTTTTTGCTCGCAGCACTTTGTTTCTTACTCCTTGAGGTACTTTTGAGATATACCGTTTTTCGTATCAATCCTTAGGAAGGTTTATGTCCAGGTATTCCGCCAAACCAAATAACTGAAACAGCGAAACAGAAATCCTTTAAGGTGTTGATTAGTCGATGAGAATAAAGTATCCCAGTGTTCTATGATAAAACTTTTTTTGATAATATCTTCCGGATCGGGAAGTCCCTCTATGCCTTGTTTCATGCCATTGGAAATTTGTAATAACCACTGATCCTCGGGGGTATAAAATCCTAACTTTTGTGTACGCAACCTAATCTCATCGGGAACTATATCGTTCATGGCACTTCTCAAAAGAAATTTAGCATAGCCCTTGTGTATTTTATAGATGGACGGTACACTGAATACAAATTCAGTCAAGGCTTTGTTATCGGCAAAAGGCATTAAACAATCCATTCCAAAACGCGCCGCACTATGCTCTCCCCAGCGTAAAATATGCGGTAAGTCTTGGGTATAACTTTCATATAAATAATCATTTAAGGTTTCTTTATATGCTTTTCCAGGCTTTTTTTGATGAAAATATGATTGTTTTGCCTCTTCATTTAAAGCCAATAATAAAGGCTTTCTGCTTATACAGGTATAGGCTTTAGTCTGCCCGATTTGCTGCTTGAGATTATATTTTAAGGATTCAAACAATACTTGTTTGTACGTTAGATGAGCATTGGAAAGATGTTTGCATTCTTGTAGCCATTCTTTACACATAAACTCCGACGATAACTCATGTATAAAACGATAAAAATACATGATGTAACCGGCAAAAAGCTCATCACTCCCCTGCCCATCAATAATCGAAGTAAAGCCTTGTTGAGAAGCCGATTCCATTAATTTGTATTGAGCAAAAGAACTGGTATTGAAAATGGGTATGTTTTGATAGTAGTTTATGGTTTCCAACTCCTTTAATAGTTGTTGTGATGTGCATAACACTTTTATCCATTTGGCTTTCGTTTTAGTAACAATTTTCTCTGCAAAAATCGACTCGGCTTCGTTAAATTCGTTAACAACCGTAAAAGCCGTTATGTTTATGTCCTTATCCATATTTGCCATACAGCAAGCAAGAGAAGAACTATCCAAGCCGCCACTCAAGCCTATGGCAATATTCTTTCTCCCTGAGATATGATTTTCAATCCCCCTAACCAATAATTGTTTCACAGTAACTGCAACTTCGTTAGCCTTATAGGAATCAAAACGGCCCAAACAACTGCGATAGGCTAAAGTATAATATGGTTGAATGTTTAATGTCTTATTTTGCAACGAATATGCTAACTGATGGGCCGGTTGTAAGGTTTGTATGTTTGAAAAAAAATGTTGAGGATGTTGTGCTATATTTCCCCATAACAAATAATCTACGATAGCTGATTTGTCAAAACCTTGTACACCCGCTATACTCTGATACAAAGCCCTTGCTTCGGATGCAATGGCTATATAATGATCGGTTTGACAATAAAACAAAGGACGATTTCCGAATGGATCTCTTAGAGCATATAAGGTTTGTTGATGACTATCATAGAAAATAAAACTAAAATATCCTTCCAATAATGAAAATCCCTTTTCACCTAATTGATTATATACCTGAAATATCAATTCGGCATCACTGAGGATAGTATGTATCTGCAACTTTTCTTTAATCGCATCGGTATTATGTAATTTCCCATCAAAGGCAATGTAATTCCTCTCGTCGTTATGTATATTTGCCTGCTCTTCAGACGAACATATAGCGATTGCCAAGGTTGTATCGGTTGAAACAGGCGTAAAAAAACTATATTGCTTGTGCCTACCTCTATGAACTAAATGAGATAAGCCCTGTTGGATGATGGCTTCAATGGAAGAAGTTTGAATACTATTATTTGCAGTAATTACAGTAAATAAGCCTTTCATGTATGCATAAGGTAGTGCAAAGAAAAGAAAAAATCGTTTTTCTTTTTATTCATAGGTAGGTTTAAGCCAAACCGTTTGTTCAACCACCTCCCCTTCTTTCAGATTAATAACTCCTATACCGGAAAATTCATCTTTTACCGCATCGATTTTTAGATTTGCTTCGAATTTCCATACATTTTTTACCTGACCCATGGCATCGGTTACACCCACATAAGTAACATCTGTACTATCTCCTACAACGACTTTACAACCTTGAACAGGAATACCTTTATTGATATCTTCCCCATCGGCTTTCATAACGGTAATAATTCCTGTACAATCTGTATATTCTTCACAAGCGCTTAACAAAAATACGCTTAACAGTAAGGTGGTTACAATCAACAAAAATGTGTTTTTCCGTTTCATAATACCTATTTAAAATTTTATAGTTAAAAACAAGCTTTTATTCATATATTTTTTGTAATATTGCTTTTTTTTTATGAATGCAAAAATACATCTATTTTTTTATATAAAAACATAATTAAAAAAAAATTATAAATCTTTATAAAATTATGAGGAATATATACTTTCTTATACTAATTGTTTCAATCTTTGCGCTTCAACCATTCAAGGCTGACACATTCAAAAAATCCAAAAAAAACAAGGAAATCTTGGTAAAGGTGCATACGAATAAAGGTGAATTCATAGTGAAATTATACAATGAAACGCCCCTACATAGAGATAACTTTTTACGATTAGTGAACGAAGGATATTATGATAGTTTGTTATTTCACAGGGTAATTGAGGGATTTATGATACAAGGAGGCGATCCTGACTCAAAAAATGCCTCACCCGGACAAATGTTAGGAAACGGAGGACCGAATTATACGATTCCGGCCGAATTTAACTCCTCCCTCATCCATAAAAAAGGAGCTTTGGCTGCCGCTAGAACAGCAGATTACATAAATCCTAAAAAAGAATCATCGGGTTCACAATTTTATATTGTTCAAGGTAGAACGTTGGATAGCATACAACTGAATAATATTTGTTTAAAGACAAAACAAAGCTATACGGATTCACAAAAAGAAATTTACCAAAACCTGGGAGGCACCCCCCATTTAGATGGTTCCTACACGGTATTTGGAGAAGTTATCGATGGACTTCACATCATCGACTCTATCGCTGCAGTCAAAACAAACCAAGCTGACAGACCAATAGAAGACGTAAGAATTATTTCAATGAAGATTGTTAAAAGATATGACAGAAAATTTAGAAAACTATCATGAAGAGATTCGGAATTTTATTACCGATAAATTAGACGAATTAGATCAGTTTCGATTAAAGTTTTTAGGGAAAAAAGGTATATTGGTTCAATTATTTGAACAAATCAAAGAAATACCTCCTGCCGAACGTAAAGATTTTGGTAAAGACATTAACATATTAAAATCAATGGTTTTAGAAAAAGTTAATGTGCTTAAAAATCAAATTGAGTCGACCAGTAATTCCACCTATGAATCGATGGATTTAAGCAGACCGGCAAATTGTATTTCTCTTGGCAGCCGACACCCCCTATCGATAGTATCAAAACAAATAAGTGATGTATTTAAAAAAATAGGCTATACTATAGCTGAAGGACCAGAGATAGAAGATGATTGGCATAATTTCGAAGCGCTTAATTTTGAAGCTAATCATCCGGCACGGGATATGCAAGATACTTTTTTTATAGATAAAGATATTCTTTTACGTACACACACCTCTCCGGTACAAGTTCGCGTCATGGAAAATCATAAACCTCCATTGCGAGCGATTTGTCCCGGTAGGGTTTTTCGCAACGAAGCCATAACGGCCCGCTCACATTGTATTTTTCATCAAATTGAAATCTTATGTGTTGATACGAATATTTCATTTGCCGACATGCGCCAAACTTTGGAATATTTCGTAAAAGAGATATTCGGACCGGATAGAAAAACACGCTTACGTCCTTCGTATTTCCCTTTTACCGAACCTTCGGCAGAAATGGATATTTCTTGTGATATTTGTCATGGGAAAGGATGCAATATATGTAAAAATACCGGATGGGTCGAAATTTTAGGTTGCGGCATGGTCGACCCTAATGTATTGCATTTTGTAGGCATTGACCCATTGATTTATAGTGGATTTGCTATAGGAATGGGCATAGAACGTATTACGCAACAATTATATAAAACAAAAGATATACGCCTGTTTTTCGAAAACGACCTACGCTTTCTCAAGCAATTCGTAAGTATTTAACAATAAATTTTGAAAATAATAGTTTAACATAATAATTATTAATAGAAAATCTTCATACAATGGTTAGAAACTATAAATTGATTAATAACATCTTAGGATGGATAATCTGTATTATTGCCTCAACAGTTTATGTTATTACAGCTGAGCCTACAGTAAGTTTTTGGGATTGCGGTGAATATATAGCTACAGCCTACAAATTACAAGTAGGACACCCTCCCGGCGCACCGACTTTCCAACTCATCGGAAGAATTTTTTCGATGTTTGCCGGAGATGATGTTACAAAAGTCGCATTCTGTATCAATACGATGTCGGCTCTTTGCAGTGGATTTACCATTCTATTTCTGTTTTGGTCTATTACAATATTTACCAAAAAATTAGCTTTGTCTAAAGCAGGTAGCGTACTGACAACATCCAAAAGCATTGCTATTTTTGGCAGTGGTATCGTTGGAGCTTTGGCTTATACTTTTACGGACACTTTTTGGTTTTCAGCTGTTGAGGGGGAAGTATATGCCATGTCATCCTTCTTTACAGCCTTAGTCTTTTGGGCTATATTGAAATGGGAAAGCGTTTCTGACAATAACTATTCCTATCGTTGGATTATTTTAATTGCTTTCTTAATCGGACTTTCAATCGGTGTTCACCTTTTGAATTTGCTTACACTACCAGCTATGGTCTTAGTGATTTACTTCAAAAAATACAAACCTTCGAATAAAGGAATGATCTATGCTCTTTTATTATCATTTCTTATCATCGGGTTTATCATGTGGGGATTAGTCCCTGGTTTAGTGAAATATTCCAGCGTTTTTGAAAGAATATTTGTTAATTCATTCAAATTACCTTTCAATGTAGGAACTATTTTCTATTTCCTGGCAATTGCTGCATTATTAGTATGGGGATTTTGGTACTCCGAAAAACGAAAGAAAAGACTCTTAAATATCATTCTGCTTTCGTTAACATTTATCATCATAGGTTATTCAACTTTTTTAATTTTAGTGATACGTTCCAATGCCAATACTCCTATCGATGAAAATAACCCGGAAGATGCCGTTGCGCTGTTATCCTACCTAAATCGTGAACAATATGGATCTAATCCATTAGTTTATGGGGAATACTATAATTCCCCTGTAATTCGTCTAAAAGATGGCAAACCGGTTTATGTTAAGAATTATGTTGTTCGTCATAATGATTATGTATTGAAATCTTTTTTTCATAAAAAAGATGCCGAAGATTTTATGAAAGAAAACGCCGGAAAATATAATAATTTAACTATTAGAGGAGAATATGTTATTGGAGATCCGAAAAAGAATGACATTGCGATTTATGACGGTAATTATTCCACTTTATTTCCACGTATGTGGAATAAAGAAGGACCTCGAATCAATCAATATAAATATTGGGCAGGCATCACGGAAGATTATGTCATGAAAAATGGCCAACAAGTACCGCGAAAGCCTACTTTCGGTGAAAACTTAAAATTCTTTTTTAAATACCAAATGGGCTATATGTATGGACGTTATTTTATGTGGAATTTCGTCGGACGACAGACTATTGATCAAGGCACAGGCAATCAAACCAAGGGAGAATGGCTGTCCGGATTTTCATTTATTGATGAAGCTCGTTTAGGCCCTCAAAACGTACCAGAACATATGAAAGATAACGGCAGAAATACTTACTTCTTCCTTCCTCTTATTCTTGGATTGATTGGATTGGTATTTCAGTTCCGCAAAGATTTTCCCAATGCTTTTATTATCCTATGGTTGTTTATCATGACAGGAATTGCCATCGGTGTATATTTAAATATGTATGCATATCAACCCCGTGAAAGAGATTATGCTTTTGCCGCATCCTTTTATGCCTTTGCCATGTGGATAGGTTTAGGCGTGTATTCGATTTATGAAATGATAAAGAAATACATGAATAAAAATGTTGCCGCTACGGTTACTACCATTGCATGCCTGAGTGTTCCTACTATTTTGGCTGCACAAAATTGGGACGACCACAATCGCTCGAATCGTTACTTGACGCGTGAAATTGCGAAAGCATATTTGGACTCTTGTGCTCCGAATGCCATCTTATTTACCAATGGAGATAACGACACCTTCCCTCTTTGGTATTTGCAAGAAGTGGAAGGATATAGAACGGATATTCGAATTTGTAACCTAAGCCTTATGGGTACCGATTGGTATATCGATCAAATGAAACGTCAAGCTTACAACGGATTACCTGTACCGATGAAAATGACAAAAGAAATTTATCAACAGGGATACAGAGATATGTTGTTTGCCTATGATGTGATTAAAGAACCTCAAGACTTAGGTGCAGTTTTAAATAATATCATGTATAATCCTAACAATCACACTCGTTTCACTCGTATCAATACAGCATCTTTCTTCTTACATGTTGACAAAGAAAAAGTATTAGCCAACGGCACGGTAGCCGCTAAAGATTCAAATCTGATAGTGGATAGACTCGTTTGGAGAATGCCCAATGAAAGCATTTATCAAGTGAATGGCAAAGATACAACGATGGCTGTCAGTAAAGCGTTTATAGCCATGATGGATATTTTATATAATAACAACTGGGAACGTCCTATATATTATGTTTCAACAACAACTCCCGATTCCTATTTCGGTTTAGAAAAATATTTCCAAGTCGAAGGAATGGCTTATCGTTTAGTCCCTATTGATGGAAGTGTAAACGGACGTGTAAACAGCGATGTGCTCTATGATAACATCATGAATAAATTTGATTTTTCAGAATATGCAAATCCCAATGTCTTTTTAAGTGAAGACTACACACGGGCAGTACAAAACATAAAAGTGTTTATGTATAGACTTTCTGAAACATTAATCCAGGAAAATGATATTGAAAGAGCTCAAAAAGTCATTGAAAGATGCTATGAATGGTTTCCATATAACCGAATTCCTTATAGCGTAATCGATTATTATATAGGTGATACCTATATGAAATGTCAAACGAAAGAAACAGCACTGAAAAGCCTTGATATTATGAATAATTATGCCGATCAATTGAATCTTGAAACAGAATATTATTTACAATTCAGAGGGAAATATGCTCAGGCTGTTTCATACTCTTTAAATGTCAATCGAAATGTATTAAATATGATTGCTTATTACACCAATCAATACCGTTCATTCTATCCGGAACTCGAAGAAAAATTTAAAATCCTCGAAGAAAAAGCCAAACGGTATTTATAAACTAGTTTATAATACTTCCTCTAATCACGGTCACATCAAAATGCGACCGTGATTTTTATTATTCCCTAACAATAACTCTTATTCCTTCGGAATGTTCCGAAAACTCGGGAGCATACATGCATTGAACCGATGAAATGCCATTGGAAAAACTACCGGCTTGAGTAGCTATAACAGTATATTCAAACACATAGGTTCCTTTAGGAAGATAATCGAAAAAGAAATTGGTGGATGCATCACGGGTAGACTCGTAATAATACAATCCGTCCTGGTACTTATAGCTTGACATGACGTTTATCGGTTCAAAGCTTGCGGCACGCATGTCTTTTAAATGAATGTATTCCATGTCGCGGTCTACCCGCAATTCAATGCGAATGCGTACTTTATCCCCTACTTGTAAACTTTTTTGTTCCGTTATGGCCGTCAATACTTCTCCTCTATCATCTAATGTAATTTTATATAATGATTTCCTTAAAGATAGCGGATGCGGAATGTCTTTGTTTTGAACTATCTTATCGAGGTTTTCAAAATATTGCCAATAAACGCCTCCCCAAGCAATGCCTTTGGAAGGTTTCTTTACCGTGATGCTTGCCATATCATTCGTAATCTCATCGGCTTGCCAGGAGGTTTTGAAATAGCCGGTACCCGCTTCTACATTCGGAATTTCAGCTGTTTTCAGTATATGTTTGCCTACATTAATAACAACGCCCTCTTTATCTTCCGCCAATAATTGTTGATTATTGATTAACAAAGCATAGCACGCCAAGGCCGTTGACTTGGTGGTTTCCCAACTTTGGGTTTGCTTTTGTTTCAACAACCATATTTTCATCTTATCAACCGATATTTCATCCTTTAAAATTTCTTGAAATGCTTCGATAAGAAGAGCTTGACGTTCGATAGGAGCTTCATGCCAATAGTAACCGTATCCTTCTTTTTTCCAATACATTCCCATTTCATCCGAATATTGAGCACGCTTCTTTATTGCTTGCATAATGGTTTCGGCTAATTCCACTTCCCCATTTCGATAAAGCGTAAGTGCCGTATAGGCTTGCATATATACAGATAATAATTTCCAAGACTTTTTACTTTGATTTAAAAAGAAGTTGTATGCTTCTTTATATACAGGTGCAAGCGGATAGTTCTTTAAATGAAAACTGCGGGCATAGAGGTAATGTATGTTTGTGTAGCCTACGTAATTCTCATCCAATTTGGCATATTTCTTTAACTCATTATAATCTTTTGTGATTTCTTTATCAAGATAATCAATCGCTTTCTTTAGGGTATTAGCTTTTACATCGTAATCGATTCCCAGATTTTGCAAATGCCCGAAACCGCAAACAATATGTTGTGTAATATAGCGACTTCCTCTTCCGCCGGCAAACCAAGGCCAGGAGCCGTCGTAGAGTTGGTTTTTTTCTAATTTATTAATAGCCATATTGTTTTCTCTTGCCATACGTTGGATGTCAAACAGTAATCCTACCCTTTGTTTATTCGCACTTTCGTTTTGGGCATCCATCACCCAGGGAGTTTCTTCCAGTACCAAACTTTTCAATTCCTGATTCTTTTCTAAATTAGAACAAAAAGCGTCGGGGCTAAGGTTTTTCCAACTTTCAAATACTTCTTGAATTTTGGGAGACATATTGGCAATATGGGTAGCTATGGAATTAGCATACATCCGGCTAAATATTTGTTCATTACACTCATAAGGATATTCCATCATATAAGGCAAGGCTTGTATGGCATACCAAACCGGATTGGAAGTAAATTCCAGGGTATATTTATAATGTGTTAAGGTTGTACTGTTATTATTCATTTCTTTGAAGGTGAAGGTTTTTGTTTCCTCTCCTTTTACAGGTAGCGAAAGTGTTTCGGTAACCAACATGCGGTTAGGCATTACAGGCAGTATTTTTTCTTCTCCGTCGGAGAAAGTAATCTTTGCATTGTTTTCTTGTATAACGTCAGTCGTAGCCATGATACGATAACTAATGGCACCCAATCCCATAGGAACAACCAAGGTAAAATTAACTTCCTGGCTCATGCCTTTGGCCGTAGTGAAAGGCTGTTCTTTATATGAAGGTATCATCATCAGTTTTTCATTGTTTTGTGCATTAAATAATTCCAAACTTACTTTGCCCGTCAATACCCTTTCGCTCATATTCACCACTTTGGCAGAAAACACTATCGTATCCCCTTCGCGTAAAAAGCGGGGAGCGTTGGGAACTATCATCAATTCTTTTTGTGTTTGTATGAATTTTTCAAAACTTCCGGTACGTAAATCTTTGGTATGCGCAATGCCTTGAAACTTCCATTTGGTTAAGCTTTCGGGCATGGTAAATGAAAACACCACATTCCCTTCCTTATCGGTTTGCAAATGAGGATAGAAAAAGGCCGTTTCGGCAAAGTTGGTGCGAATAACATTTAATTGATTATCTGAACTTTTATTTTGACTTTCAATAGGGCTATTAGATGCATCGGCACTCTGTAATCCGTCCATATCAGCATCAATTCTTTCTTCACTTCTTGTTTGATCCATTTCAAAAACTACGTTATTTCTTGCCCCTCCCACTGATTTTTGATAAAATCTATGAAAATATTGCGAAAAATTGTACTCTAAATGATAATATATTCGAGTTTTAAATTGATGATCCTGTCTATAAAACGGATAAAAGTAATTTTGACTAAAATAGGTTTGAAATAATGTGGAATAAGTTCTTCTATAACGCATATTATTTAAATAATTCAAGGACAAATTAAAATTGTTCTTTTTAAAAGCATCCAATGAAGCATCATACATGGATAAGAGTAATTCTCCACTCAATTTTTCTCCTTCTTTCCCTTTCATTTTTATTTTCCATTCTTCTTTGGCTCCCGGTTGTAATTTATCTCGAAATGTAATAAATTCAAAATCGATCATTTTATTGGTGAACGGGATAGTTACATTTTGACTTCGATTATAACATTTGTTTTGATCACATAGAAAAGCATGAAAAGTAATAATTCCTCTATAAGATTCTTTCATTTTAAAGGTAAAAGTCTTCATCCCTTGTTCAACACTTATCCATTCTGCTTGTAATAAAGTATCATTGGACAGGACTTCCACATATATAGTTGCTTTTGGTAAATAACTCCCTACGTATACCGTAACATCATCGCCTACTTCGGCAGTACTTTTATCGGTATATAACCATAAAGCTTCATATGCCACACATTTCTTCCCGTTTTCTTTAAAAACAAAAAAGTATTTTTCAGCTTCAACCTCCTCGCCGTATATATCTTTTGTTTTGATGATTACTTTATAATGTCCTTCTTCATAATTCTTAAAATCAGGGATGGATACGTTTATTTCTCCCTTTGAATCAAGCATACCGTGGTATTTTTCCTTTTTTATTTTCCAGGTTGACTTGTCGATAGCATTGTATAAATCCAAATAAGGGAAATCATTTTCCATTTTTTGTTTTTCTTTCAAAATAACAGGAGGAGTAGCTTGTGGTTTAGGATGTAAATAGCGTTGAGGAACTTCCAACTGCACGATATCGCAACTAAATCTACTTGCTTGCGGTTGACCGTTTAAATTTGTGGTAGCAATATGTAGGGTGTTATTCTCTTTCCCTTGGATAATGCTGTTGGGAAAATCTATGTTTATCAACATACTTTTCTTTCCTACGCTGACATAAGATGTTTGACTGTGGGTTTCACCGTTGATATCGGTAACATCAACCATTATGCTGTATCGATAAATAGGATTATAACGATTCACGCTTTTATCTTCCAAGGCTGTAAACTCAAGCACAAATTTCCCTTCACTGTCGGTAGTCAAATTTCCTTGTGCAATCTCTTGTTCGGTTACACTCGGTTGTGGCCCCCACCAATACCAATAGGGGAAAGAAGGCTTGCGTACCACACGGTATTTCACGGTGGCATCGTCGATGGGATAACCGGAATAAGCCAGCACACTGCCGTTTATGCTTACCTTTTCATTTAATTTATAACTGTCTTTGGGTGCGTCAATCAAAACTTCAAACTGCGGTCGTTTATATTCTTCTACCGAAATATAATGCCGCGAATTTAAACAATGGATGGAATAATTTCCGCTTAATTCACCAAGAGGCAGAACAAATGAACCTGCAAAAGAACCGTATTCATTAGTAGTAAATGTCATTTTATTAATCTCTTCTCCATTTACATTTTTAATCGAAACATTTATCTTTTTATTGGTGATAATTTCATTGGTTTTATATCCAGTATTAATAACTATTCCTTTAAAAAAGACTTGTTGACCTGGACGATAAATAGCTCTATCTGTGTAAAGATACACCTTTTCATCTTTCTTTAAAATTTTTTGAGTTTGGTTTTGATAATTATATTGCGTATATCTGAAACTACCTTCTTCGTTATCTATCTCCATCACCAATTGTTGATATGTATTGTTTTGTGGTATATAGATAATCCCATTTTCATTGGTTTTATACACTTTTTGGTTATATTTTAATGTTGAATTAAACTTTTCGTAATAAGTAGTAACTTCCATATTATGAAAAGGCTCCCCTGTGGTTCTGTTAAAAACCAGTATTTCTATGTTGTTGTCGTTATAACGTGACAAAGCATTAATATTAGATACTTTAAAATAATGATACGCATATCCTATCGTATTTTCTTTGTCAAAACCATTCAATGTAATTAAAAGTATGTAATTACCTATAGGTAAAGGATCTAATGCATCATTAATTTGTTGAACTTGATAATTGCTATCTAAAACTAAATCTTTTGTCCACTCTTTGAGATAGTTCAATTTTAATAAATTTAAATACCGTATTTTATTTTCCCAACCTAATTTTGTGTATTGATCTTCAGAAACTGATATTATCCTACAATATATCTTTGCTACATTTTTATATTCATAGGTAATGAAGCTTTTTTGATTGGGTATTAATATATTGTCACAAAACAAAGTAATATTTTTCAATTGTATCATTTCCATGGCTGCCCTCGCATTATTCGCTGCTATCGACGTTGAATCGGCCACAATAGTTTTTTCATACCATTGAATGGCTGTTTTATAATCCCATTGATAGTCCGGAGCTGTTTCAGGATGATAGCTTGCTGCTCTATTTTTATAATATTCGCCCAATGCATAGCAAATATCTTCATAGCCTGCTTTTCCTTTATACGTGTTTTCTAAAGATGCTAATGCTTTCAGATATAATTCATCACGGTTTTCGAGCGTACTTTTTTCTTTCATATATTTTAAACGATACAAAGAAATATCTATCAAAGCCAAGCTATTGCCCGATTGCATATGGAATGCTGTCAGTTCCTGCATAATTTTTAAACTATTGTAAGAAAGCGAAAAACTATCGGGTGATGTTATCTTTAAACGGATAAAATTCTCATTATCGCTTATATATTCCGGATTATTCAAATGAAAGGCTTCCATGGGTAGCGACATTGAATATCTATTTTCCAAGAAAAAAGTAAGTGCTTCATGGGCCAGCATATCAAAAACCGTCGGTCGATAGGATACGGATTTATCGGCATCTTTTAACAGAACTTTATAATCTTCAATCGTTGTTTTTTGTAATAACTCTTTGTTTTCAATGGATTTTAAATAATAAAAAGTTATTTGCTCGATTAAGGTTTGGATATCCCAAGTATTGAAATCGGCAGGGATGTTTCCCGCTATTTTTGTCCTTTGACTTATTCTATACTCGTTTTGATTCAAGAAAGCACTTAATAAATCCCCCATATAACTATACCATATGGATTGATTTACACCTTTCTGCGATTTTATCTGTTGATAAATATATTGATAAGCGGTGTCGTAGAAATTATCTTCTCTGACTTGAACCTCCTCTTTCAAATACTTCAATATATCATGCATCTCTTTAGGGCTTTGTTGGGCAAACGAAAACAGCGAAGCTGAGCATAGTAATATTAAACAAATCTTTTTCATATGCGATAAATTTAGAATGCAAAAATAATCAAAAGCCAATAGAAATCCATTTTTTACTCGGAAATTAACTTTTATTATTATTATTATTGTCCGATAAATCCTAAAAAGGACACAAACGACACGAACGACAGAAATGCGACTGCTTGCGTTGGTGTCCTTAATGTCGTTTTTGTCCTTATTATTTTGCCCACAGATTTCCACAGATTAACACGGAATAAAAACAATTACGAATTACAGCAGTCAGGGGGTGAATCCCAATCACCCCCTGACTTGATTCTATAAACACCGGTGAATTCACTGACTTTGTTTGCTAAAACAGGAAAGTAGGTATATCCCGTATTATCAGGTACTACATAGTATAATTTTTCTTCCGGATGTCCGGATTTCGATTTTTCAATTATTTTCGCTTTAATTCATATAACTACTTGATATTTAAAGCTTAAACGATGTTTTTGTATATTATTGATATTGAAATACATACAAATATATTTATGCGGCATAAGACCCCCTTGAAACAAGTTAGGTTCAAAAGAATACCGCCTTGGTTTGCTCTTGAACCAAGCTTGGTTGGAACTCCAACCAAGGCACTATTTTACGCAAGCAAGCTTGGTTCAAGGGGGGTGTATGCCGCATGTTGTATAATACACTAAATAAGGTTATTAAGATTGTTTTTCATGGTTAATTTGCAATTAGAATATTAAAAATGATATGAATTTAATAAAAAAGAACCTGTAGAAGTCGGTACGCTACCGGTTCTTGGGAAAAAATGTTAAGGCGTTGTGTCGTCTTTAATGTCGTTTTGTCTTTTTCCGCCCACAGATTAAAACAATTAAGAATTAAGAATGGGTTTTTCGTGCCGAAAAAGAAAGTAATCGGGGTGATTGGGATTCATTTCTTTACTAAATCCTAAAAAGGACACAAACGACACGAACGACTGAAATGTGATTGCTTGCGTTGGTGTCCTTGATGTCGTTTTTGTCCTTTATCCGCCCTCAGATTTACTCAGATTAACACGGAATAAAAACAATTAAAAATTACGAAAAGAATTATGAATATAGTAGCAAGTCAACGCATTGTAAAACTGATGACTGAAAACTGATAACTGACAACTTTTTTTAACCTCTGCGTTCTTTGCGGTTAAATAAGTCGAAAGACAAATTATGAAGTATAAAAATTACCCTATCTGTTTACTAATCTTTAAGTAATCTTTTTCGTCAAGGATGCGCAATTCGCCGGTATTCCCATCCACCGAAAGGAAATCTCCCGTTTTGATGTGTTTGGTAGCAAAGGGTATATTGGCAATCAAAGGGAGTGAATATTCTCTGGCAACAACGGCACCATGCGATAAAGCGGAACCTACTTCGGTTACTAATCCGTTGATTAAACAATAATAAGGAGACCAGCCGATGTCGGTGAAAACGGACACCATAATTTCTCCTTTTTTTAATTGCTTGGCATCTTCAATGTTTTTAACAACCCGAGCTTTTCCAAAGGCAAGTCCTCTACTAACGGGAATTCCCTTAAACACTTTGGTGTTAGGATTACTTGTCGATTCGTCGATGGGTTCGGGGCATCCTAAACTTACTTCCGCAAAGGTGTATTGTTTTTGTTCTTCCAATAAACGTCTTCTTATCAATGCTTTTTTATTTAAAGAAGTATCTTTTTCATTGATAAGTTTTCCTATTTCCTGGTGGGTTAAAAAGAAAATACAATCTTCGTCCGATAAAAGATTTTGTTCGACCAAACGTGTGGCTAACAAACGATATTCTTTTTTAAATTTATCAATAACTTTAATAATCATCGATTTGGAAAATTCCCGGGCTTGCACACCGTAGCGGGCTTGATTAATAAGATATTTAACAACCAATGCTTTTACAGGATTATAACCGCTGAGCAATCCTTCCAAATGTATTCTCCATTGATATTTTTGTGTTTCGGTTTCTTTGCCTCCGGTAGAAATAACCATTTTAAGATAATTGGCAAGCATTAATCGATCGTCTTCCCAGGATTTGCTTCGCATTTCTGCTTCGCGAATGGCGCGATGACCGTGACGTTCTAAAAAGTATTGATAGGCTTTGCGTGATTTTTCTCCGCAATTATTCAAATACATTAATAATTCTTCGGCTGAGTAAGAAGTAACATCGGAGTTTTCTTTAATTAAAGCACGGGCAATTTCACGTAGGGAGCGTAGTATATCCACACTTTCAATCTCTTCGATATTTTCAAGTACGCCGGCTATCCTTGCTTTTAATTCTTCTTTATCTTTAAAATCTTTTTCCAACATAATGTGCAGTGCGCTACTCATGCTTCCGGAATAAGAGGAGGTGATATAATGATAATATAAAGACCAATGCATCTTATTCATCTTTTCTTCCAATTGAAGATATTGTTCTTCCATGGAGTGGGTTTCGTGAAAATGAAGTTTTTTAGCTATTTCACGTATTTTGATTTTTGCCGTATTCTTGGAAAGCAGCAAGAAAAGGTATTTAGTAAAATTCCTTATCTTTACGAATAAATTTGCATCGGGGATGTTGATATCGGGCATATCATGTAAAGGTTTACCGCAAATGGATAAATCGGCCCCTTGTTTGCCGGCAGCTAATAATTTTTTGCCTAAATAATAGACGGAAGTTAAATTAATAAAGAGGTGATTTTTAATACTTACTATACATGACGTTTCGGGAATATCATCCATGGAAGGATGAACGCCGATATTAACAAACATTCTACGCATTCCCCAGTCAATGCTATAAACGCTTGTTGAGAGACTCAGAGGGGTTACGGCTCCGGGAAGCATTTCACCCACATTACAACGGGTGATAACTTGATTGTCGATGTCTAATTTACAATTAAATTCATCCACGGTCGGGGTATCATCGGTGGTGATGGGTCGGGCTTGCAACCAGCATAATTGTCCGTTGCTGTCGATAGCCCATTCGCAATCTATTTCAAAACCAAGACTTTGCTTGGCGTTGTTCATATTTTGACAAATAAGTTTTAATTCATTAGCATTTAATATATTCAAATTTTCGACTGCTTTTTCGAAAGCCTTAGTGTTATTTAATTCGGAAGATGAAACGCGAAATTGTTGGGCGGCAGTTGTTCCATTCACCAAATTTTCGCCCCACCCTTCGACTGCTTCCACTAAATAATGATAGGATTTACCCATAGGATCGCTACTGAAACCTACCCCTGCTTTTGTTGCGTTAATAAATTCCTGAACGATAACCGTCATTTTTGAAGGCCTTGTATGCAAAAAAACACCGGCATAAGCTTGGGCGGTTTCATTTTGTAAGGATTGCATACAGTCTTTAATCGCTTTTTTAACAGCAGTTACGTCCTGAATATTTAAAAAGGAAGAAAATTGTCCGGCAAAAGAAAAATCTTTCCCGTCTTCGCCTTTTGCCGACGAACGAACAGCTACGTTCGTAAAATGATTTTGGTCATAATATTCACCGGCTTTTTCTATATCTTCATCCGTTTGGATATCACATACGATAAATCCCCTTGGAACATGCAAACCTGCTTTGTGTAATAAATACAAACCTTTGGCTTTTCCACCTACTTCGGTCAACATTTCTTCCGGAATAGAAAATAAATCATATATTTGCATAAACATTTTATTTAATAGTCATTATTTATTATTGCGGTACCATCTGCTATTGTCTTTATTGAAACCGAATTCAATAATACCTCTTGCTTTTTCACCATTAATGGTAAAGCTACCCATTCCCTCACGCAGTATGTATTGCCCATTAGCAAAGGAATACACTACTTCGGCATCTCTTTCAACAGTGATTTGCAGTAATTCGCCCGTTTTGAGTTTGGCTTGCAGTATGAAATGATCAGCTCCTTTGCCATTGTTGATGACATCATTTGAGGTATGGAAATGGATGACATCAAACACTTTTCCATTTCGATTAAAATTGCCGACGGCTATACCGCTTAAAGCGGGATAAGAAACGGTACTGATATTTAATGCATCGCCATTTTCAGTCAAAGCCATTAACCACATATGTTTGTCCATATAATTCCAATCTCTTTTACCGAAGGAATGATCGCGCAGGGCATACAAGTCAATTTGTTTTTGTATTTGATTAATGTTTAAATTACCTGTGAGTTTTCCTGCTTGTTCATAATGGGTTTGATTGTTTTTTTGTATTTCTTGAAAAAAAGCTTTATTCCATTTTTCACGGGCAATGGCCGAAGCCATGGGTTCGGGATCGGCATGATAAAAAAAGTCGAAAATGGGAGCCGTAGCTTCAAAAACACCCTCGAAACAAGCTTGCACACGGATTTCTTTGTTTGTTAAGGATTGCATTTCACCTCTAAAAATGATTTTCCATTTCTTTTCAACTTCAATGCATTCCACATGTAAAGGCGATGCTTCGATAGGACATAATTCTGTAGGACAGGAAAGAAAGAAATCATTGTCGCGATAGGCAAACCAGATCTCACTTTGTTTATCTCCTCTTAATCCGAGACGAATAAATAAGCTCTGACCTTCGATGTTATGAGCAGAAAAATAATAGCTGTTGTTGATGTCGTTATCGGCATCAGCAGGAAGCTGATATGTTTCGACCAATACGGGATCGAATCCTTGTGCTTTTTTCCTTTTTTTTAGTATGTTTCGTATAATTGTTTTTTTTATTTGGTATATAAATTGCATAAACTTCTGGTTAATTTTGTGTTATTACAGTCCTTTTTCAAAAAAAATTAAACTAATTTAGTCGTTTTTTGACGAGCGCAAAAGTACATCAATTTTTTGAAATACAGTGAAAACACCTAATATTTTTTATCAAACACATATGCAATTCTCTTATTTTATAAACATTATAAAGTGCAATGGCATCTTCCTGTTACAAAAAAAATCAAATGCCATTAATTTTAACTTCTAATGACATTTGAAATTATATTTAAAACAAAAATACTGTGAAGTTTAGTAGGCTATTTGTTTTTATTTACCGTACTTAAATTGTTTTCCGATAAATTTAGCCGATTCCCCCAAAGATTCTTCAATACGAAGCAATTGGTTATATTTACAAACCCTATCGGTACGACAAACGGAGCCTGTTTTAATTAAGCCTGTATTAAAAGCTACCGCAAGATCGGCAATGGTAGTGTCTTCGGTTTCACCCGATCGATGACTGATAACGGCGGTATAGCCATTAAGATAAGCCGTAGAGATAGCTTGTATGGTTTCGGTAAGCGTGCCGATTTGGTTTACTTTGATAAGGATGGAATTAGCCACTTTTTTATCGATACCTTGTTGCAATCGTTTTACGTTTGTAACAAACAAATCGTCACCGACCAATTGAATATCTTTTCCTAATTTATCGGTCATCAATTTCCATCCGTCCCAATCATCTTCAGCCATACCATCTTCAATGGAAACAATGGGGAAGCGCTTGCACCAATCCGCCCAAAAATCAACCATTTGACTGGAAGTTAATTTTTCTCCACTTGATTTTTTAAAGTAGTATACTTTTTCTTTTTCGTCATAAAATTCTGATGATGCAGGATCTAAGGCAATAGCGATTTGCTCACCGGGTTTATACCCGGCTTTTTCGATAGCTTGAATCAGTAAATGGATAGCTTCTTCGTTTGATTTTAAATTTGGGGCAAAACCACCTTCATCGCCATAGGCTGTAGAATACTTATTTTTATGCAAAATTCCTTTTAAGGTATGGAATACGTTAGTTCCCATATGTAAAGCCTCACTAAAAGTACTAGCACCAAAAGGAAAAATCATAAATTCTTGGAAATCGATGGAGTTGTCGGAATGTTTGCCTCCATTAAGGATATTCATCATTGGAGTGGGTAAGGTATTGGCATTGACTCCACCTATATAACGAAATAATTCTTGTCCCACTTCCATGGCAGCTGCTTTTGCACAGGCTAAAGAAACTCCTAAGGTTGCATTCGCTCCTAAATTAGCCTTATTTTCCGTTCCATCTAATTCAATCAAACGCATATCAATTAAATCTTGACGGTCAACAGGATAGCCTTTTAATTCTTCAAAAATTGTTTTTTGAACATTTTGAACTGCCTTTAAAACGCTTTTCCCTTGATAATAATTTTCATCATTATCTCTTAACTCAACGGCTTCATGTATTCCCGTTGATGCACCGGAGGGAACTGCTGCACGTCCGAAGGCTCCTGATTCTGTATATACATCTACTTCTAAAGTAGGATTTCCACGTGAGTCTAAAATTTGTCTACCGGCAATATGGATTATTCTGCTCATCTTTTTTTAATGATTTTTTTTAATAAATACTTTTATCGACATTAATGGACAAAACCGGAACAGGCGAACGATTCACTAATTTTTCAGAGAAAGACGTTAACACAAAAGCTTCATCTCCATATAAATCAGTTTCTTTCATAGCAATAATTAAATTCGCATTGATATCTTTTGCAATATCAATAATTTGTTTCGGATCTTTATCGCTTTCAATAATTTGTGATTCTAATCTTACATCCCGTTTTGTTAAATACACTTCAGCTTTGTTCAAATAAGCATCAACCAACACTCTCAAATCTCTAAACTTAGTAGTATATAATCCGATAAGATGTATTTTAGCTTGGAATGCTTTGGCCAATACTGCAGCCATTTTCACTTTTTGAAGTGTTTCTCTTGAAGAGTCGATAATGACAACGATATTGGTTAAGTCGCGATGTATATTTACTGTATCTCTTACTGTAAGAACCGGACAATCGCACATATTCATGATTTTCATAGCTGTACTACCAATAAACCATTCTTCAAAACCACTAGACCCATGTGTTCCTATGACTATCATAGCATTCCCTTGTTCTTTTACTTCTTCATTAATTTCTCGAGCTGCTTTACCCACTCGAATTTTATATTTCACTTTTGAATGATATATTTGTTTCTGGCAATAATCGGTTAATTCAACCAATTTCTTTTCAGCTACATCTAAAATATTTTTACGAAGTGTAATACTGGTTTCCTCGATGATTTTTGCATCAGGGGTTAAACTATAAAGAAGTGTTAAATTAGCTTTAAGTTTAATTGCAAGAGAAACTGCATGTTTCATTGCGTTTATTGATCCTTTTGAGAAGTCTATTCCCACTATAATATTTTTCATAAGACTAATTATTTAAGTTTATAATTCCGTTGTAAAAATATAAAAATTATTCATTCCATTTGTTATTTTTTTTCATTAAATTTATATCGCTACAGTTGCTTTAATGTGAGGATGATATTCATAATTTTTCAAACAAAAATCATGGTATTGAAAATCAAAAATAGATGTAATTGCCGGATTGATTTCCATTTGAGGCAATGGATAGGGTTTTCGCTGTATTTGTAATTTCGCTTGTTCAATATGATTGGCATATAAATGCAAATCGCCAAACGTATGAATAAACTGCTTGGCTTTCAAACCACATACTTGAGCAACCATCATCGTCAATAAAGCATAGGAAGCAATGTTAAAAGGAACTCCCAAAAAAGCATCCGCACTGCGTTGGTATAACTGACAGGAAAGTTCTCCGTTGTAAACATAAAACTGATAAAGGATATGACAAGGAGGAAGTTTCATGTCTTCCAAATCACCTACATTCCAAGCTGAGACTAATAGTCTTCGCGAATCTGGATTGGTTTTGATTTGGGTTATGACATCTTGTAATTGATCAATTTGTTTTCCTTTTCGATTGATCCACGAACGCCATTGCCGACCGTAAATCGGTCCGAGATCCCCATTTTTATCGGCCCATTCATCCCAAATACTAACGCCCTTATCTTTTAAATATTTAATGTTCGTGTCCCCTTGAATAAACCAAAGTAATTCATATATTATTGATTTTAAATGTAATTTTTTGGTTGTTACCAAAGGGAATCCTTGTTGAAGATCGTAAAATGTTTGATATCCGAATACACTGTATATTCCGGTCCCGGTTCTGTCTTGTTTGTAATTTCCGTTATCCAAAATATAATTTAATAAATCAATGTATTGCTTCATGTTTTTATTTGCAAAAATACATTATTATTTAATACTATTTACTTTGTCACGAATTAAATTAATAGGAATCTGCTTCCTATTTTGACACTATTCAGAAGGATGTACATGCTAAACAGGCTACACTTACTTTAGATGTATTACACGCCGAAAGTATACTTATTACCGCCGATTCAAGGGTTGAACCTGTCGTAATCACATCGTCAACCAATAATATATGTTTTGAAGTGATTTGTTCAGGATACTGAATGTTGAATATATCTTGAGTATTTTCCCAACGTTCAAACAAGGTTTTCTTTGTTTGTGTTTCGGTTTCAATAACACGAACTAATGATTTTGAATTTAATTTTTTTTGCAAGGCCTTTGCTAAACCTTTTGCTATTTCTTCGCTTTGATTATAGCCTCTTTTTTTTTGCTTTTTTGGATACAATGGGATAGGCATTATTACATCAACTGAGATAAAAACATCAGACTTTTTCAAATCAAGACCAAATAAATACCCACATAAAAAACCAATTTCTTTACATCCTCTATATTTCAACTGATGAATGAGTGTTTGAGTAATATTTCCTTTTTTAAAATAATAAAAAGCACTGACTGCTTCTATTGGCACTTTGCCATAAAAAAGCATTTCTAAGGGGTTGCCTTTTTGAAGATGAAAATTAGTTTTTGGTAAATAAAACATGCATTGCATGCATATACAATCTTCATTTTTTCGTAAAGTATTTCCACAGATAGTACAATAATTTGGGTAAAAAAGAGAAATAAAATCTCTAAATAATGTTTTCATAGTTTTAATGTATTGACAAATCGTATGTTACATTTGTGTTATTTTTTATAATTTTTCTCCAAAGATAGTTAATATTTTTTTATATTTGTAACCAAATAAATATTATTAAATAATTATGTTTGAACCGGACGACACCTTGAAACAAGAAGTGAAGAAATACAAAAAATTAACTATAATTTTTGTTATCATTTCCATTGTTTTGGCATGTTTGTTAGTGTTTTCATTTTTAAATGTTAAACAAATAAATGTTGAAAAAGAACAATCCATCGTATTACAAGAGGAATTACAAGAGGAATTGGATTCCATTTTATTTGAATATGAAAACATTAAACAATCATACGGAGATTTAAACGATCAACTATCCGAACGTGATAGTGCGATTGTTGCTCAAGCCAAAGAAATTGAACAACTCATTGCTTCGCAAGCAGATTACAGAAGAATTAAGAAAAAATTAGAATTATTACAAAATCAAGGCAAAGAATACGTACGTTTATTGGATTCACTATATGTTGTGAATAAAGAACTTACTATTGAAAACCAAGAAGTAAAAACAGAAAACCTGAAATTATCACAACAGAAACAAGAATTAACCAAGGAAAAAGAAATACTTACAGAAAAAGTAAGTACCGCTGCTAAATTAAAAGCATATAATATTTCATTTCAAGGCATGTCGCTTCGAATGAGTGGTAAAAAAGAAAAAGAAACGGACAGAGCTCGACAAGTAGATATGTTTAGAGTTACTTTTACCTTAAGTGAAAATCAGCTTATCCCCGAAGGAGAAATTAATATATACTGCCGTATATCATTGCCAGATGGCAGGGTATTGGCGTTGGGAACAGGAGATGCATATAGTTTTTATCATAATGAGAAAAAATTACAATATACCATTAAATCTATCATCAATTATGAAAAGAAAGCCAAATCAATTAATATGGAATGGAAGTTAAGACAAGGCGACTCAGCTGTTCCGGGATCTTATACCGCCCAACTCTTTACCGATGATGATTATATTGGAGAAGCTATTCTTACATTAAAATAATATTAAAATTAAAATTTTTATGGCAGTAGAAATACGAGATAACAATTGGACCGAAATTATTCAATCAAATCAAGTTGTTGTTGTTGACTTTTGGGCGGAATGGTGTGGCCCTTGCAGAATGATTACACCTGTAGTTGAGGAAGTTGCTGAAGAATTTAAAACCAAGGCTTTGGTTGGGAAGGTAAATGTAGATGAAAATCCTCAAGTAACTATGGAATTTAGTATTAAAAACATTCCTACATTGTTGTTTTTTAAAAACGGAAAATTAGCCGATAAACACATTGGAGTGATTCGCAAACCCGAATTGATGAAAAAAATTAACGATTTATTATAAATGCTAATTTTTGTATGCATTTAAATAACTTATTATTAAATAGTAAGTTATTTTTTTTATATTTATTAATCATATTTACTATTTACTGTTCGTATAAAAAAAGTATTTTTGTTGAAAAATTCACGCTATGATCCATTTGAATTATTTAAAAGAAAATTCCGACTTTGTTGTTGAACGACTGCGTATTAAAAACTTCGAAGCCGGTCATTATGTGGAAGAAATTTTATCATTCGATAAAACAAGACGAAGTTTACAAAAAAATTTAGACGATAATTTGGCTGAACAAAACAAAATAGCCAAAGAAATCGGTATGTTGTTTAAGCAAGGAAAATCTAATGAAGTTCAAATTCTTAAAGATAAAACTGCGATACTTAAAACAGATGCCAAATCGATTGAAGAAGCTCTAACAGCTACCGAAATAAAATTAAATGATATTTTGGTATTACTACCCAATATTCCCCATGCTTCGGTCCCCAAAGGAAAATCAGCCGATGATAATGAAGTCGTTTATACTTACGGTGATATAAACACGGATCCCCATATGCTCCCTCATTGGGATATCTGCGAAAAAATGAAACTCATTGATTTTGAAACCGGATGTAAAATAACAGGTTCCGGATTCCCTGTCTATACCGGTAAAGGAGCTAAACTCCAACGAGCACTTATAAACTTCTTTTTGGATCATGCCATTTATGCAGGATACGTCGAAATACAACCCCCGTATATGGTCAATGAAGAATCGGCTTATGCTACCGGGCAACTCCCGGATAAAGAAGGACAAATGTATCACGTAACCAAAGATAATCTATACCTGATTCCTACTGCCGAAGTACCGGTAACCAATATATATCGAAACATTATATTAAAAACCGCCGATTTACCCATAAAACATTGTGCTTACTCGGCTTGTTTCCGTCGTGAAGCCGGTTCTTACGGGAAAGATGTGAGGGGGTTAAACCGTTTGCATCAATTCGATAAAGTGGAAATTGTGCAAATCACAACACCGGAACATTCCTATGATGTATTGGAAGAAATGAAACAACATGTTGTTACGTTATTGGAAAAATTAGAACTTCCCTTCCGTATTGTTCGTTTGTGCGGCGGGGATATGAGTTTTACTTCCGCACTGACTTTCGATTTTGAAGTATTTGCCAAAGGTCAACAAAAATGGCTGGAAGTTAGCTCGGTATCGAACTTTGAAAGTTTCCAAGCCAATCGAATGAAACTACGTTATAAAAATGAAGAAGGCAAAACACAATTATTACATACACTTAACGGCAGTGCTTTAGCTTTACCGCGTATAATGGCGGCCTTATTGGAAAATCACCAGAAAGATGGTATGATATCCATTCCGAAAGCTTTACAGGCATATGCCGGATTTGAGTGTATTCAAATTAACAATAAATAAACATCCTATGGAAGAAATGATTTTAATATTGGATTTCGGTTCACAGTACACTCAACTTATTGCGCGTAAAATCAGAGAAATAAATGTTTATTGTGAAATAAAACCTTATAATGGGGTAGATGAACTGCCCGAAAACGCAAAAGGTATCATCTTATCGGGAAGTCCTTTTTCCGTCTATGATAACAATGCTCCCAAACCCCTATTGGAAAAATGGCGATCGAAGATTCCGATTTTAGGAATATGCTACGGCGCACAATTCATGGCTCATTATTATGGTGGAAGCGTTACATCTTCGCCCAGCAGAGAATACGGACGTGCTAAACTCACATATATTGACACTCACAATTCTTTGCTCAAAAACATAACTTTACAGTCTCAAGTATGGATGTCGCACGGCGATACCATTACAGATATACCGGCAAATTTTGAAAAAATATGTAGTACCGAAAATGTTACCTTTGCCGGATATAAAATTAAAGATGAAAATACCTACGGCATACAATTTCATCCCGAAGTACATCATTCCGAACAAGGAAAACAATTATTAAGCAATTTTGTAGTCGATATATGCAAATGCTCCCAAAATTGGACTTCCGAATCTTTTGTGGCTATGACCGTTCGAGAATTAAAAAATCAATTACACAACGATAAAGTTATCTTAGGTCTTTCTGGGGGTGTGGATTCGACTGTTGCAGCATATTTGCTAAACAAAGCCATCGGTAAAAATTTATATGGTATTTTTGTTGATACAGGTTTGTTACGTAAAAATGAATTCGAAACCGTAATGGAATCATGCAAACAAATCGGCATTCAAATAATAGGCGTAAATGCAAAAGATATTTTTTATCAAAAGCTAAAAGGTATAAGCGACCCTGAACAGAAACGTAAAATTATTGGAAGTACTTTTATTGAAGTTTTCGATCAAGAAGCGAAAAAAATTCAAGATGTCAAATGGTTAGCACAAGGCACAATTTATCCCGACGTTATTGAATCCATTTCGGTTAAAGGTCCTTCCGCCACCATCAAATCACATCATAATGTGGGCGGGCTTCCCGAAAGAATGCATTTGAAAATAGTTGAACCTTTGCGCTTTCTTTTTAAAGACGAGGTACGCTTGGTAGGTGAAAGTTTGGGAGTTCCTAAAGATCTGCTTTACCGTCATCCTTTTCCGGGTCCGGGTTTAGGCATTCGAATTCTCGGTGATATTACCGAAGAAAAAGTCAGAATTTTACAAGAAGTTGATTTCATATTTATTAATATGTTAAGAGAATCGGGTTGGTATGATAAATGCTGGCAAGCACTTTCGGTATTATTACCCGTTAGAAGTGTGGGGGTTATGGGCGATGAACGAACCTACGAAAACTGTGTAGCTTTACGTGCCGTTACATCTGTCGATGGTATGACGGCCGATTGGGTATATTTTCCCCATGAATTACTGGCTAAAATATCGAACGAAATCATCAATAAAGTCAGGGGAATTAATCGTGTCGTGTATGACATCAGTTCCAAACCACCGGCAACCATTGAATGGGAATAAGTATTATCATGTAATGATTAAACTATATTAACTATGAATAAAAAAAAATTAACACTTAACAAGGTGGAAGAGAAAATTATTATTTTAAGGAATCAACAAATCATTTTAGATGTTCATGTCGCATCCTTGTATGGCGTTGAGACCAAACGAATAAACGAAGCCGTTAAGAAAAATCCCGACAAATTTCCCAAAGGATATGTTTTTGAATTAACAACAAAAGAATGGAGAGAAATTAAACGCAATGGAAATCTTATAATTGATAATAATTCAAGCAATTATAAAGAACTGGTCGAAAATATCGACCGGTTAAAGCATTCCTCTTCATTACCAAAAGCTTTTACCGAAAAAGGTTTATATATGTTAGCAACCATTCTTAAAAGCGAAAAGGCTACACAAACAACCATAAGTATTATTGAAACCTTTACCCAATTAAGAGAACTGTCGCGAACCTTACACGCCATACCTGAAACAAATGATACCGGCTGTCAGAAAATATTGATACAAAAAGGGAATGAATTACTTTCCGAATTATTTGATGACAATATGCATATCTCCGGTACCGAAACTACGGTTGAACTGAACTTTGCAGTAATGAAATTAAAACATACCATTAAACGTCAAAAAGATTGAATAAATGAAACATTTGGAACGTTCGTTAGATCAACAAAACCAATGGTGGAAATATGTGGTTATATTGATTACCGGATTTTTAGCGGCCAATTTTGTGGGAGCCATTCCTTTAGCCATACTTATCGTTTTACGTAGTATGCAAGGATATACTCCCAATCCCGAAAACCCTATGGATTTGTCAGCCTACGACATTGATTTAAACACCGGTTTGATTCTATTATTAATCCCTTTTATAATTAGTTTGCTGGTGATAATCCCTCTCATTAAAAATCTACATAAGCGAACGTGGACTGAAGTTATCAACGGAAGCCAGAAAATCCGTTGGAATCGTTTCTTCTTTTCTTTTGGTATATGGATGCTGCTATCGGCCGGCTGGTTGGGGATAGAACTTGCCATGCACCCCCAAGATTTTGTGCTTCAATTTCAACCTTTACGTTTTGTGTTTCTTATTTTTATTGCTCTCTTCATGATTCCTTTCCAAACGTTTTATGAGGAATTTATGTTTAGAGGCTACCTAACACAAGGCATTGCCGGATGGACAAAAAACAGATGGACGGCCATCATTATTCCCGCTTTGTTGTTTGGACTTATGCATATATTAAATCCTGAAATCAAGGAGTACGGCTTTTGGTTAACCATGCCGCAATATGTTCTTTTCGGTCTTTTATTCGGCCTAATGGTG
>Ga0265294_10000284_pt1 | contig 66652 bp, 63 predicted proteins | sample MunlanPumphouse3_FD_192504 | JGI IMG/M metagenome (GOLD analysis project Ga0265294, IMG submission 192504) | Groundwater microbial communities from a municipal landfill in Southern Ontario, Canada - Pumphouse #3 | ecosystem: Environmental > Aquatic > Deep subsurface > Groundwater | place... | reverse complement strand
AATAAAAAAAACACACTATAAAAGTGCGTTTTTTTATTGTCAATGTGCATAAGCCATGTTCTGTTCACTACTAATAGTGTGTAACCATTTATCTCTACTTGCGTAGCTTTAAAGTAAATTGTTATTCTTTCTTTAAAGTGCCCCTACCATAATTTGGGTTTCTAGCTTGTGGGGTTTACCGCGTTTCACTTATAAGTTTCCTTATAATTCGTCTCTGTGGCACCTTAGGGATTAAGCAGTTAAGCTTAAGAGCCGCCGTTACCATAATTGGTACTCTAGGTTATTTTTTCCCTAGACACAAACACTACAACCATTTCAGGTTGTGCTAGCATGGACTTTCCTAACCTTAAAATAATTTAAAGCTTGATTACCTTCCCTTGACATTGGTATTTTAACTAATATTTAAATATTAGTCAAATATTAATTAAGTGCGTCTTTTCTTGATAAATCAATTCTTCCTTTATCATCAACTTTAATACATTTTACTAAAATAACATCACCAACAGAAACGACACTTTCAACTGATTTTACGTGTTCGTTGGCGAGTTTTGAAATATGTACCAAACCTTCTGTACCTGGCCAAAGTTCTACGAAAGCACCAAATTTTTCAATTCGAATTACTTTCCCTTCATAAATTTTTCCAATTTCGACTTCTTTAACTAAAGTTTCAATTGTTTCAATCGCTTTATTAATCCATTTTCTTTCGGGATGCATTACGAAAACTCTACCGTCTTGCTCAATATCGATTTTAACATCATTACAGTCTTCAATTATTTGCGTAATAATCTTTCCCCCGGCACCGATAACTTCTTTAATTTTTAGAGGATCGATTCTAATCATCGCTACTTTTGGAGCGTACTTAGATACATCGTCTCTTGGTTGATCGATTACGGTGTTCATATGAGCGAGTATTTCTAAACGACCTTTTTTAGCTTGGGATAAAGCCTCTTCAAGTATCTCTTTAGTAATTCCTTTAATCTTAATATCCATTTGTAAAGCCGTAATCCCTTTTTCGGTACCAGCAACTTTAAAGTCCATATCACCAAAATGATCTTCTAAACCTTGGATATCTGTTAAAATTGTATAATCTTTACCATCAGAAACCAGTCCCATCGCAATCCCGGCTACTTGAGCTTTTAAAGGAACTCCCGCTGCCATTAAAGCGAGGGATCCTGAACAAATACTAGCTTGAGAACTAGAACCGTTGCTTTCGAGTATTTCTGAAACAACTCTTATGGAATATGGAAACTCATCCTCGTCAGGAAGTAAGTAAGAAAGTGCTCGTTCTGCTAAAGCGCCATGACCAATTTCTCTTCTACTAGGCGAACCATATCTTCCAGTTTCACCAACAGAATATTGAGGAAAATTATAATGAAACATAAATCTTTTCGTATCTTCAATTGGATCGAGACCATCAATAATTTGGTTTTCACTTAAAGAACCTAACGTTATTACTCCTAAAGATTGAGTTTGACCTCGAGTGAATAAAGCACTGCCGTGAGCTCTAGGTAGTAAATCAATAATACTTTCAAGCGGTCTAATTTCATCAGCTTTTCTACCATCAGGTCTAATCTTTTCTTCAGTGATTAATCTTCTAATTTCATCTGCTTCAATTTTATCCAAAGCCAAACCAACATTTTTTAAATAAATTTCTTTAGTTTCATAATCATAAACTTCGATATTATCTAAAGTTTTGAAAAAATGATTGTTATCGTGCTTTTCTAAAATATCCTCTTTAATTTTATTAACTGCTTCAGATCTTGCCAACTTTTCTTTAATAGAAATCGCTTCGATTAAAGAACTTCCAACTTCTTTTTTAATAATTTCATAAACATCGGGATCTAAAATTGTTAACGGAAACGTTTCTTTTTCAAGACCGACAGCTGCTTTAATTTCTTCTTGAAATTCACATAACTCTTTAATTGCTTCATGAGCAAACATTAAAGCATCTAAAATAACATCTTCACTAATTTCTTTGGCGCCAGCTTCGACCATGTTAATCGCTTCTTTAGTTCCAGCGACATATAAGTCTAAATCACTTTCTTCCATCTCTTTTACAGTAGGATTTAAAATAAACTCTCCATTTATTCTTCCCACAGCTACTCCACTAACTGGTAAAAGAAGGGGAAGCTTTGATAAATGAGTAACCAAACTACTACCAAAAAGGGCAGTCATCTCCGGAGTATTATCTGGATCGGAAGATAAGACGGTATTAATTATTTGAACCTCATGCATAAATCCTTCTGGAAAAAGAGGTCTAATCGGCCGATCTATTAACCTCGAAGTTAATGTTTCATGTTCAGAGGGACGACCTTCTCTTCTTAACCAACCGCCAGGAATTTTTCCTGCCGCGTAGAGCTTTTCTTGATAAATTACCATTAAAGGGAAAAAATCTTGTCGGTGGGTAGTTTCCTTACTAGTAACTACACTTAAAACCGTGCTGTCGCCATAATAAACAAGCGCAGCTCCATTGGCTTGTTTAGCAACATTTCCGACTTCTACCTTTAAAAGGCGTCCGCCGATTTCTTTTTGAAACGTTTTTTTCATAATATAAAAATCTCCTTCATTTTATATTTTAATCTCGCTATTTAAAAATAATAGTATTTACTATCATCACAATAAATCAAATAAAAAGTAGAACCACCGAAGATTCTACTTACAATTATTAACCTCTTAAACCAAGTTTTTCCAAAAGTTCTGAGTAACGTTTTAAATCTTCACTATGTAAATGTTTAAGTAAACGTCTTCTTCTACCAATCTTTTGAAAGAGACCGCGTTTGGAATGAAAGTCATGTTTATGAATTTTTAAGTGTGCATTTAAATTGTTTATCTCTTCAGTTAATAAAGCAATTTGCACTTCTGGAGAACCAGTATCATTTTCATGAATTTTAAATTCATTAATAAGTTCTTGTTTACGCTCTTTTGTCATTGTAATCCTTTCTACTCGTTAAACTAAAGATGGGGTCGACATTCCCGAATCCTTGTCTACGCGTTAATATTTTAACATAATAATACTTTATTGCAAGTTTTATTAAACTTTGATAAACTGCTCAACAGGCATTACAAAAATTGTTGCGCCGCCGACTTTAACTTCTACCGGCATACTGGAAAACATTCCAAATTCACTGACGATGGAATTGGGGACTAGTTTGCTTCTTGTTTTGGAGTATCTTTCGATAATTTCGATGATTTCTACTACTTTTTCATCGTTTGTTCCAATTAGAAAAGTAGTATTACCACTCATTAAAAATCCTCCAGTGGTCGCTAATTTAGTGACGAAAAAGTTTTCTTTAATTAATCCTTTTGAGACTTTATTAGCATCGTCATTAGATACTATCGCAATAATTAACTTCATAATTTCACCTCTTTATAATTATATCACAACTTGTTGTGAGACTCTAAAAATAATTTTTGACACTTTCTTAAATCAGCCATCATTTGTTGAATAAGCTCTTCTTTAGTAGAAAACTTTTTTTCTGGACGTAAAAAGTTTAAAAAAGTAAGCAACAAATCTTTTCCATAAATGTTCGCATCAAAATCTAAAATATGAACTTCCACCTTTTTAGTTTTAGATTGATTAATAGAAGGGTTATAACCGATATTTAAAGCCCCAGCATAAATTTTATTATCTAAAAGCACTTCTACTAAATAAACTCCATTACGAGGCAAAAGATAAGCACCAACTTCTAAATTAGCGGTAGGAACGCCTAAAGTTCTTCCCACTTTATTCCCCTCGACTACTTTGCCTTTAATTTGATAAGGTCTTGTTAGTAAAGCAGCCGCTTCTTCAAACTTAGCTGCTTTAATTAAAGTTTTAATAGCTGAGGTGGAAACTCTTTGGTGGTTACTTTTGACATCTCCCATGATAATGACATCAAAATGTTCTTTTAAATCGGAAACTGTTCCAAGAGCTCCTTTTGCAAAACGAAAATCTCTCCCAATTACTAATCTAACGACGTTTATTTTTTTAAGAAAAAGGATAAACTCATTTTTATCAAGTTGGTAAAAGTTTTCTTTAAAATTAACTATCAAGAGATAATCTAAATCAAAAGCAGCAATACTAGCTATTTTTTCTTCTAAAGTGGCTAGTTCATAATAAGAATCGGCTTTAAAAACTTGATGAGGATGAGGATAAAAAGTCATTAAAGCTTTTTTAGTATCTGAAAAAGAGCAAACCTCCTTAATAAGTGCCTGATGTCCTAAATGAACACCATCAAAATTACCGATGGTTAAAGTCAGGTTTTCCTCGATATTAATATTTTGATAATCATTTTTAATTACTTTCATTTTCTCTCCACACAATGATAGGTTTATAGTTATTACCTTTAGGTTCATAATAGGCAATTAGCTTGCCTGCTTCATTATATACTAAAAAGGGACTATTTTCTTGAAAAAATCGCTCATCTAAATAACTGCCATGATAAATTTGCCTTACTATTTTATCAGTAACTGTTATTTTGGGGTAAATTTTTAAATAGTCTTCTAAACTAAAGGTCGCTTTAACGCTTTCTTTAATTTCTTTAAGTTGGTAAGCATCTTTTAAAGAGAAATCGCCAATTTTAATTCGCGTTAACTCTTTTAAATGCATCGGTATTTTTAACTCTACTCCTAGATCATGAGCTAAGGCACGGATGTAAGTTCCTTTTGATACTTCTGCTTGAAAAGAAAAATGCTGATTTTCGATCTTAGTAGTAGGAAAAAAAGAAGCGATATGGGCAGCCCTTTCTTTTATTACCACATCCTCACCACGGCGTGCATATTGATAAAGTTTTTTGCCCTTTACTTTAAGGGCGCTATAAATAGGGGGAGTTTGTTTAATATCTCCCTGAAATAGTTTCATCGCCTTTTTCAAATCGTCCTCAGTTAAAGTAAATTCTTTTAAACTAGCAGTAACTTCACCAGTTTTATCATAAGTGGTTGTGGCAGTGCCTAAAGCAATTTCACCTTGGTAGGTTTTAGAAAGGTTAATAAACTGATTAGTTAGTTTAACTGCTTTCCCTAATAAAATAATTAAAAGACCACCAGCAAAAGGATCAAGCGTACCAGCATGACCGATTTTTCCAGTATAATATTTTTTAAAATGTCTAATACAATCGTAACTAGAGATATCTAGTGGTTTATTAATTAAGTAAATACCTTCCATATATTTTTTTAGTATTAATCAAAAAAAATAGCCAATTGGCTACTTTTGATGTTCTAAAATCCACTTTAAGAGATCTTCTTTAGGAGCGAACCCCGACCTTTTTGAAATTTCAACACCATCTTTAAATAAAACTAAGGTAGGAACGCTTCTAATATTAGATTTTATTGCTAAATCGCGAAATTTATCGATATCGATTAGCAAATAGTTAATATCAGTTTTTTCTGTAGCCAAAGTTTCTACTTCAGGCATTAGCATTTTGCAAGGACCGCACCACGTAGCGAAAAAATCTACTAGGGTAATTCCTTCTTTAATGTCTTCGTTAAAATCTTTTCCATCAAAATGTTTAATCATTATTATTTTCCTCACTTTCCTTACTCATTATATACATATCCTTCTTAAATATCAACCTTTTAACACCCGCTATTTTAAGGTGATGATAGTGGCGCCTAAACCACCTTCTCCAGCTCCGCCCATTCGCATCTCCTTAACATTTTTATCTTTTTTAATGAGATTATGAACGATGGTTTTAACGGTACCCGTCCCAAAACCATGAATAATTTTAAGTTCTTTTAAATTGGCTAATAAAGCTTGATCGATAAAATTATAGTAAGCATCAGTAACATCAAGGGCACGATAGCCTCTTAAATCTAATTGGAAGGCTGCCGAAATTGGTTTAAAAGGTTTCGAATCCTTTTTAATAATCTTTTTCTTTTCTTGATCGGGAACGATTTTGCTTAATTGGTAATTTTTAAAGGTCAGACTTAAATCACCAAATTGCACTAAATAATCATCGTTTTTAAGTGCTTTAATAATTCCTTTTTGACGGTATTTTTTAATAAAAACTTGGTCACCAATCTGAAACTCGCTCCCGTCATCTTTACTATCGTCGGTTGGAGCTAATCGCGATAATTTGCTTTTAAGTTCGGTGATTTGATGAGTTTTTTCAATATTTTTTAATTCTTCAATAATTGAGTCGACCTCTTTTTGAATCTCTTTAAAATAGCTTTCTAACTCTTTTTTAGCCGTGTTTTGGAGTGTCTCTTTTTCCTTTTCCCAATTAAGTAGTTTAGCTTGATATTGTTCTTTTAAGATTTGTAACTCTTCTTCTTGTTTTTTTAAGTTTTCTTTTAAAAGATCAAGTTCGCTTTGTTTTTCTTCTAATTTAGTTATCGTTTTACTAAAATCGCTTTCTTCACCTTTTAAATAATTTAATGCACTAGCGACTATTTCAGCTTTCATCTTTAATCTTTTAACGATATTAAGAGCGTTTGAGGAGCCAGTCTTACCATATTCAATTAAATAAAGTGGTTTTAAAGTTTCTAAATCAAATTTAACACTGGCACTTTCAATGAAATAAGAATTATAAGCGAACATTTTTAGCTCACTATAATGGGTTGTTAAAACTAAATTTTGCTGATTTTGATAAGCAAAATCGATAATCGCTTTCGCTAAAGAAACACCTTCTTTAGGGTCGGTTCCACTCCCTAACTCATCAAATAGTAGTAAACTATCACTAGCAGCCAATTCTAAAATGTTAATAATATTAATAATATGGGAAGAGAAAGTTGAAAGTGATTGGGCAATTGATTGGGCATCGCCAATATCAGCGTAAACACCTTGAAAGATTTTAATAGTTGAACTTTTATCAGCAGGTATTAAAAGACCGCATTGTGCCATAATAGAGAGCAATCCTAAAGTCTTTAAGGCGACAGTCTTCCCGCCGGTGTTAGGCCCGGTAATCATTAAAATAGGCTTTTCTTGAGAAAGCTTTAAATTAATAGGAACGACTTCTTCTTGGTTTATTAAAGGATGACGAGCCTTAATTAAATTAACCTCACTACCAATATTAACTGGATAACAATCATATTTATAACTAAATTGCGCTAAAGAAAAATAACAATCTAATTCCACGAAGATATTTAAATTAATTAAAAACTGTTCTTGGTAAGGTTGAAGAGTGGCGGATAGTTCCGATAAGATTAAATTGATTTCATTTTTTTCTTCACTATGTAAAAGTGCTAACTCACTACTCAAGCGATAAACGCTTTCTGGCTCAATATAAGTAGTTGTTTTAGAAGCGGAAAGGCCATGAATAAATCCTTTGATTTTATTTTTAGCCTCACTTTTAACAGCTAAACAATATTTATCATTACGAATAACAATCACATTTTCTGTTAAAGAACTTTGTTTTTTAATGAGCATTTCTGCTAAAATGTCTTTTTGTTTTTGGTTTATTCTAATAATATCTTTTCTAATCTTAAATAAATTGCTGCTCGCTTTATCTAAAATATCACCATCCTTACCAATAATGGTATCGATAATGGCGGTTAAAAAGGTAAATGGTTCGATTTGATTAAAAAGATTACCTAAATGGACTAAAGCCAACTTTTCTTTTTTGTGTTTGCTTTTTTCCTTACTGATTTTTTCGCCCATTACTAAAAATAACCGTAAATATTGTAGATCAACTAAACTTAAACTTTGGTTAATTTTTAGAGCATTTAGTATTCTTTTAATGTCATAATCGGGAATTAAAGGTAAGTTTCCAAACTTGACATAAAGAGTTAAGGCTTCAGAAATTAGTTCTTGCTGGTAAATAATTGTCTCTTTTGAATAATGAGGTTTAAGAGCCAAAAGCTTGTTTTGAGCTGTTTTTGACTTACTATAACTGGCGATTTCTGTTAATATTTTATTAAATTCTAATTTTTCATAATTAAAATTCATCAAGTTTACACTACCCTTTTTTTGTTAAATGTGGTATAATTATTATAACATGAAGGCGGTAAATTCAAAATGAATTATTCATTATCATTAACAATTAATCAACGTGAACTAATCGAAGAAATGTATTTGGCTTATCAATTAGAGGCTAAAATAAAAAATGTAGTTTTTCGTGCTCTTAAAGATGATGTTACGATTACTTTATATACTAATAATAATTTATTTTTAGAAGGTCCTTATAAAAACGAATTAAAGAGAATTAAAGAACGGCTGGGGTTAAGAGATTTTTCCGCGATTGGTTCTGATGAAGTGGGGACGGGTGATCTTTTCGGTCCCATTGTTGTTTGCAGCACTTTCGTTCCTAAAGAGATGATTGAAACCTTAGAAGATTTAGGAGTTAAAGATTCTAAAACAATGACGGATAAAAAAATTATCGAACTCGCTCCTAAAATAACTAAATTAATTCAGCATTCGGTCTTAATTTTAAAACCAGAGAAATATAACGCAATGACGAGAAAAGGTTATAATATGAACAAAATTAAAGCTTTTCTCCATAATCAAGCAATTTTGCTAACTACTGAAAAAGTTGAAGAAGATGTTCCTGTCATTTTAGATCAATTTTGTGAGCCCAGAATTTATTATGATTATTTAAAAGATGAAAACAAAATTTATGATAAGATCTCTTTTTATACGAAAGCAGAAAGTGTCCATATTGCGGTTGCGGCAGCTTCTATTATTGCCCGTTATGCTTTTTTAGCGAAGATGCAACAATTTTCTCGCACAATCGGTTTTAAATTAGCTTTTGGTGCAGGAGAAATAGTCGATAAGCAGTTAATGAGAATTTATAGAAATAAAGGTTATGATGCTTTAAGGCCAATTGCAAAATTAAATTTTAAAAATATTAAGAAAAACAATATTGTTCCTCACTTATAAGAATTATTGTTTTTTTTTATCAAAAAATTAAATAATAGCTTAAACAATAAGTAACTGCACCACTGAATAATAATAGTAATTATTAAAAGCGGATAATCGCTTAATTCTCTAATAAAAAAAGCTGTTATTATTGCTAAGACAACATTTAAAATAGTAATAACAATAAAGCCAGTTAAATAGTTCTTAATCAATTTAAGTAAGCTCAAATGCTGATATTTTTTTTGGAAGAAAAAGTTAAAAACAAGTAACTTTCTTTTTTTATAACTAATAACGTAATAACTAGAAATAATAATAAAAATAAGCGGTGCTAAAAAAAGACTAAGATAATATTTAGTCATGAAAGAGTTCCTTTAAAAGTTCTTGAAATTGTTGCGGCAAGGGTGCTTTAAAAGTGACTTCTTTTTTAGTTATTGGATGGGTAAAAGTTAAACTATGAGCATGTAAAAAGAAACTATCGTTAGAAAAATCATCTTTAATGCCATAAACTCCATCACCAATTAAAGGATGTTTAATATAATTAAAATGAACTCTGATTTGATGAGTTCTACCTGTAATTAAATCGATATTTAAATAGGCATAGTTACTATTTTGCTTGATAACATTAAAGTCAGTTAATGCTTCTTTTCCATCCTCACTAGCGATCATTTTAACTTTGCTAATAGGGTCTCTTTTTATTGGCGCTATGATGGTGCCGCTTTCTGCTTCAAAGTTTCCATGAACGATAGTGTAATAATTTTTAGTAATAGTTCTTTTTTTAAATTGCTTGCTGATACTATGATATGCATCATCAGTTTTCGCCACGATTAAAAGCCCTGAAGTGTCTTTATCTAAGCGGTGAACAATTCCTGCCTTTTTAAGGTTGGCGATGTTAGCTAATTTAGTAGTGTGATAGAGCAAGTGATTGACAACGCTATCTTCCTTTTTATTAGTTGCAGGATGAGTAAGTAATCCTTTCGGTTTGTTAATAATAATGATTGCTTCATCTTCATAGACAATTGGTAATCTTAAGTTTTTAGCGATAATTTCTTTTTCAAAGGTAAGCTCTTTAATGAGGAGTTTGTCATTTAGTTTTGTTAAATAAGAAGGTTTAACAGCTTTATTATTAACTAAAACATTATCAGCCTTAAAAAGCTCTTTTATTTCACTTCTTGAATAATCTTCTAAGAGTTTAGTTAAGTAAATATCAAGTCTTATCTTTTCTTCTTTAATAATTTCTTTAATCATTTCTTTTGTTTCTTCTTGTTTCTAAAAACAAAATATCAATCGCGAACATAATAACACCAATTACGAGCGCCATATCAGCGACGTTAAAGGTGGGATAGGAATAACCAAAAATATCAAAGTCTAAAAAATCGATAACATAACCTCTAAAAACACGATCGATTAAATTGCCAATCGTACCACCAATCATCAAACTAATTCCTACTGAATAAAATTTCATTGTTTTAAAGTTGCTTTTAGAAATTAAATAAAAAAAGATTACCAATGCAATTAATGGTACTAAAACTAGCATTAAAGTGCTTCCTTTAAACATACCCCAAGCAGCTCCAGTATTATGGACTTCAATTAAATAAAAAAAGTTTTTGATAATTTTTAAGCGCTCTTCATTAGGATTAGGTAAGTAATTTTGCGCTAACAGTTTGGTAACTTGGTCTAATGCTATTATTCCTAGCGCTATTAAAGCGGAATAACAATACTTTAAGTATTTTCTCATAAATAATTTCTCCCTATTAATATTACCATAAATGCTAAGACAACTAAAAATATTAATTGCAGCAACAATAAAAAGTATTCTTTTTTAGGAAACTTGATAGTGCGATAATAAAATATCTTCGCTAGATAAAAGAGTAAAAAAAGTAATAGTGCAATTCCCAAAACTAAATAATTAAACAATGTTAAATAAATAAAAAGATTAACAACTAATAATAGTAGTGGTAAGATAATTAATAATGCTTTAATAAAGCTTTTTAAGTAGTTATTTTTCATAAGCTTTTAAAAAGTCTAATGCTTCCGAAAAACTTTCTACCATTTTTAATTGATATGATGGTTTTTTAAGCATTTGATAGGCTTCGAGAGCCGCTTGATAGTTTTCTTTTGGGCAAAAAAAGAGTTCTACTTTATTGTTAGCGGTAAAGATTTTTTCTTTAATACCGCCAATGGCCCCAACTTCGCCATTAAAAGAGATAGTTCCGGTTCCCCCAACTTTAATTGTTAGTTCTTTTTCGGTAATTAAATAATAAAGGTATAAACTTTGAATTAATCCTCCGGAAGGGCCACCAATTTTATCATCCTGGTAACTAAAATTTAATACTGGATTAAAGCTTTCAATTTCAAAGTAAGGTTTTAACGTTAAATTAAAATAGCCAGCTTGTTTAAAGATTTGATATTCGATTTCTTCATTATTTCTAATGGCGTTTAACTTGACAGTTTCTTTTTCTTTAAGGTAGTCACTTAATTCACGATTAGTAGAAAAATTAGTGAAAGGAATTCCATCAAAAGCGATAATTAAATCTTTTAACATTGTTTTATTTTTCGTTAAGACCACACTGTACCCTTTTAACTGATGAGAAAGCGAAACCTCGTCATTGTGTTCTTTGGCTTTTAAGTAAGCGTTAATTAAAGCATATTGATAAGAGAGTTCTTCATCGAGGAAACTATCGTAGTAATAATCGATTAAAACATTTTTACTGAGAGTTGTTTTTTTATCGAGTTTAGTTAAAATTAGTTGTAATAAAGTCGGTTTATCATAATTAATAACGTAAGTAGTAAAAAACGAGTCTTCAAGTGATTTTTCATAACTAACATTTTTACTGACATCAGTAACATTGCCTGGTAAAGTAATTTGCCAATTGTTAAAAGGAAAAACAAGCATGAAAATTATAGTTAAATAGAGTGGTAAAAAAACAATTAAAAACTTTTTTTTCATGGGGTAAATTTTTGATAGTCTACTCGAGCGGCTTTTAACATTTTCTTAGCAGCTTTATCGCTTTCACTATCTCGATATTTTTCTTCTTTATAAATAATTTTTTTGATGCCACTTTGAATTAACATTTTGACGCATTCATGGCAAGGAAACAAGGTCACATATAAACTAGCGCCTTTAACGGGTTTAATGGAGTTTAAAAGTGCGTTCATTTCAGCGTGAACGACATAAGGATATTTGGTTTCTGAGAATTTACCCTCATTAGTCCAAGGAAACTCATCATCCGATAGTGGAGAGGGAAAACCATTATAACCGATTCCGATTATTCTTTTTTCTTCATTAACAAGACAAGCGCCAACACGGGTATTTGGATCTTTGCTTCTTAAAGCAGAAAGTTCCGCAATCCCCATAAAGTATTGTTCCCAACTTAAATAATCTTTTCTTTTCATTTCTTTTCCTCTTCTTTTAATAAACTTAAATCAACGTGGCAATAGCCATTAGGATTATTAAGTAAATAATTTTGATGGTAGCTTTCGGCCTTATAATAGTTACTTAGTGGTAAACATTCGGTATAAATAGTCTTTTTAGTAGTTGTTTTTAAATGAGCTAAATAGTTTTCAATAATAGTTTTATCTGCCGGATCGAGATAATAAATACCGCTCCGATATTGAATACCGATATCCGCACCTTGACGATTTTTAAGATGGGGATTAACAAAACGGAAAAAATGGTCTAAAAGTTCTGATAAAGTTATTAGGTTACTATCATATTTTAAATAAACGGTTTCTGCATGTGTTGCTTGATGGTTAATTAACATTTCGTAGCTAGGATTCTCAAGATTACCATTGGCATAGCCAACTTCAGTTTCAATAACTCCTTTTAAAAGGCTAAAATAACGTTCAACTCCCCAAAAACAGCCCCCTGCTAAATAGATTTCTTTCATCTATTTTTCCTTTTTAAAACTAATTCCTAACTCCTCTAGTTGTAAGGAACTAACTTCGCTCGGTGCAGCTAACATTAAATCACGAGCATTTTGTGTTTTTGGAAAGGCAATTACGTCTCTAATATTTGAGGTATTAGTCATTAACATTACTAAGCGGTCTAAGCCCAAAGCAATACCACCATGCGGTGGGGTTCCGTAAGATAGAGCTTCTAAGAAAAAGCCAAATCTATTTTTTACTTCTTCTTTATCTAAGCCTAGTAAAGCAAACATTTTTTCTTGTTCTTGTTGTTGATGAATTCTAATTGAACCACCACCAAGTTCATAACCATTTAAAACGAGATCATAAGCTCTGGCAATCATCTTTTTGGGTTCTATCCTAAAATCTTTTGCTTGTGTAAAAGGATGATGTCTCGCTACGAAGCGATTTTCTTCTTCACTAAATTCGAAAAGGGGAAAATCAACCACCCATAAAAACGCTAATTTTTCAGGTTTTATTAAAGCTAATTTTGAAGCTATTTCTTTGCGCACCGCTCCTAAACTTAAAGATGCTTTTTCATAGTCATCGCTAAAGGAGATTAACAATAAGTCACCATCTTTTAAGTTGTTATCTTTAACAAATTCTTTTTCATTTTCAATAAATTTTAAAATAGATCCTGTCAGTTTTTCTTGTTGGTATTTAAGAAAAATTAGTCCGTCACCATGATTCTTTTTTGCTTCTGCAGTTAATAAGTCAAGTTCTTTTCTAGTAAGATGAGCGCCATCATTAACCGTTAGTTTACGAGTTATTTTTGCTGCTAAAAAAGGAATGTTAAAGGGACGATGATCGAAATCTTCTAATTCTAATTGGTATCTTAAATCAGGTTTATCACTGCCATACTTTTGAAGCGCTTCTTGGTAGCTAATTCGTTTAAACGGAGCTTTAATCTCAAGTTTTAAAACATCTAAAAAAACATTTTTCATTAACTCTTCCACTAATGAAATAACCTCTTCTTCTTGATAAAAAGAAGCCTCAATATCAAGTTGAGTAAATTCGAGTTGACGGTCACTTCTTAAATCTTCATCACGGAAGCATTTAGCAAATTGAAAGTATTTTTCTAAACCGCTAATCATATAAAGTTGTTTGTAAATTTGCGGGGATTGGGGAAGAGCATAAAAATTACCATGATAAAGTCGCGAAGGAACTAAAAAGTCTCTCGCTCCTTCGGGTGTTGATTTACCTAAAATCGGTGTTTCAAGTTCTAAAAACTCCGCTTTTAATAAGGTAGTACGAAGCGATTGCATAATTTTATGACGAGCTAATAAGAAGTGATTGACTGTTTTCTTTCGTAAATCTAAATAACGATATTTTAAGCGTGTTTCTTCATTGGCATTATCAGCGTAACCGATTTGAATTGGTGGCTGCTTAGCTGTATTTAAAATACTTAATGAAGTGACGTCCACTTCTATTTCACCTGTCAGTAAATCTTTGTTTTTAGCTTCTCTTTCTCTTACTATACCACTAACTGAAATGACATATTCTTGTTTTAATGTTTGTGCGAGTTGGTAGTCTTTATTATCAGGTTTAAATACTAATTGAATTAAACCACTTAAATCTCTTAAGTCAACAAAAATTAAACCACCTAAGTCTCTTCTTCTGTGAACCCATCCTCTAACAGTAATTGTTTTATTAATATCTTTTAATCTTAATTCATTATTTTTGTGTGTTATCATCTTTTCTTATCGTCCTTATCATTTTTTCTAAAGTTACTTTTTCTTGTTTTTCGGTTTTAGTGTTTTTAAGAGTGAAGTAATTGTTGGCAAGTTCGTCTTCACCAATTATTATTAAATAGCGAGCTTTTAAAGTGAATGCTTCTTTTAACTGTGCCCTGAAACTACGTTGGTAATAATCAAAATAAACAGTGAAATTTTCTTTTCGCAAGCTTGTAATAACCTCTAGCGCTTTTAAAGCTGCTTTCTCAGTCATTTGAATGAGGTAGACATCTATTATCTCCTCTTTTGCTAAGGAAATCTCCGCTAATTTAAGAGCTTCTAAAAGTCTTTCTATTCCAAAGGCAACTCCAGTGCCACTTCTTTGAGGGCCTCCTAAATCACTGACAAGATTTTCATAATGACCGCCACCTCCCAAAACATTATGAGCGCCAAAGCCTTCAATATCAGCTTTGATTTCAAAAACGGTTTGGGTATAATAATCCAATCCTCTGACTAATTTATCATCCTCTTTAAAGCTAACGTTCATCGCGGTTAAATATTCTTTTAAGTGATGATAGTATTTTAAATCTTCAGCATTTAAAAAGGCTCTGGAAATGGGGGCGTTTTTAACAAACTTCTTATTTTGGTCAATTTTACAGTCTAAAATTCTTAAAGGATTTTCAGTGATTCTTCTTTGACAATCACCGCAAAGTTCGTCTTTATAAGGGGTAAAATAAGCTTTTAAAGTATCTTTATAATTCATTTGCGCTTTTCTATCACCTAAACTATTTAAATAAATAGTAACGTCTTTAAGTCCTAAAGAATTAATTATTTGATATGATAAACTAATTATTTCTGCATCTAAAAGGGGACTCTTCTCACCAATCGCCTCCATTCCAACTTGGTAAAATTGACGGAAACGGCCTTTTTGAGGACGCTCATAGCGAAAATAAGGACCAAAATAATAAAGTTTTACGAGCGCGTTTGTATACATTTTATTTTCAATGTAAGCTCGTATCACTCCTGCTGTTCCTTCTGGTCTTAAAGTTAATGACCGATCACCTTTATCCTTAAAATTATAAGTTTCTTTTTGAACCATATCAGAAAGTTCTCCTTCACGATGAAAAACTTCTGATTGTTCAAAAATTGGCGTTTTTATTTCTTGATAACCATAACGTTCTAAAAGAGTTTCTAAGTGACTTTTTAAAGCCTTAAATTCTTTTAGAGGTTCGTTAAATAAATCATAGGTTCCTTTTGGTTTTCTGAGCAAAGAAATCATCCCTTTCTAATTGATACTGATAAATATCGTAATAACAAGCTGTTTTTTTATGATAATGAGCGTTTTTTAATATTTTAACGAGCTTAAAACCATTTTTCTCGATCACTTTTAAAGAAGCAATATTTTCTTTAATCGATCTAATAACAATTTTATTTAATTCTAAAATAGTAAAACCGATATAGCAAACTTTTTCCAAAGCACTCGTCATTATTCCTTTATTCCAATAATCTTGATGGAGTAAGTAGCCGATTTCGGCTGTTTTATATAAATCACTAAAAGTATGAAACTCAATTACTCCAATCAATTTATCATTAAAAATTATACCATAACCGATTGGTTCCTGATACCATTTTCTCATTAAATATTGCTTTATGGCCTCTTTTGCTTCGGCATATTTTTTAAAGGGCGACCAGGTTAAATAATGAATGTTGGCAGCGTTTTTTCCAATTTCATAATAATCTAAATAATCATCTTCTTTTAAAGTTCTTAATAAATAAGCTCCAAACGTAACTTGCGGAAGCGTAATTGTCTTTAACATCGCTATTCTCGGGAATCGATCATTAAGGTAAAAGGCCCATCATTTAAATAGGTGATATGCATATGCCCTCCAAAAACTCCTTTTTTAACTGAAAACTCCTTTTTTAAATCATGGTAAAGTTTCTCGTAATATTTTAAAGCGAGTTCTTTACTAGCACTTTTAGTAAATGAAGGACGATTATTTCTTTTTACATCACCATATAAACTAAATTGAGAAACTAATAATATTTCACCTCTAACAGCTTTTAAATTTAAGTTTATTTTACCTTCGTTATCGGAAAAAATTCTAATACTCTTAATTTTTTTTAGTATAAAATTATAATCCTCGAGATTATCGTCATCTTTAATACCTAAAAAGACGATAAAGCCATTATTAATGCTGGTTTGATAATCTTGGCATTCTAAATATGCATAATTGACGCGTTGAATTAAAGCACGCATTAAACAAACTTCCTTTCTATGGTGTAAATGTTAGCAACTTTCATTAAGTTGAGCATTACATTTTCTAAGTCATCGATGTTTTTAGTAATCAATTTAATAGTAGTAATATTTTCTAATTTTTGATTAGTAAGAGAATTAATTTCTGCAATAGTAACGTTAGATGCATTAATCATAGTAATAATATCGGCTAAGATGTTTTCTCTATTGTTAGCAATTATTCTAATTCTAGTGGGATATTTTCTTTCGATATTGCTAGCCCAAAAAACATCAACGATACGTTCTTTATCAAAGTTTTTTAAATTAGGACAATCTTTATGATGAACAGCTATTCCTGAACCGCGTGTTACAAAACCAACGATAGAATCGCCGGGAACAGGGAGGCAACAATTAGCAATTTTTATTTGGGGAGTGCTTAAGCCTTCGACGATAATCCCACTAACGTGTGTCGTCGTTAAAATTCGTTGCGCTTTATCAAGTTGCCGTTGTAAAAGGGTTTCTTTATCTAATTCTTTTCCAAGCATTCTCGCCACAACAGTTTTTGGCGAAAGCAAGCTTTTACCAACTTCAATATATAAAGCATCCAGCGATTTAACCATGTTTTTACTAAAATGTTGAATAGCAAATTCATCATTTAAAAGTGTTAAATCGGCTTTTTGAGCGGCTGCTTCTTTTTCTACAAGTTGTTTTCCGGTTAACAATAACTGATCGCGGTTTTGTTTATTTAAAAAGTTCCTTATTTTATGTTTGGCATGATTAGTTTGGACAATTTTTAGCCAGTTCTCATTAGGGCCAGGAGAATTTTTATTAGTTTTAATATTAACGACATCTCCTGTTTTTAGTTGATAATCGAGAGAAACCATTTTATTATTAACTAACGCTCCGACAGTTTTATCGCCCACATCACTATGAATGCGATAAGCAAAATCGATAGGAGTTGCATTTTTAGAAAGTTCAATTACTTGTCCTTTAGGGGTAAAAACATAAATATTAGCGGAAAGAATGTCTTCTTTAACAGTTTCCACAAACTCACTCGCTGATTCATCAGTATCACTACTCATTTTTAAAAGTTCTTGGTACCATTTTAACTTTTGAGCAATTTCAAATTGTTCTCTTTCTTTAGAGTAGTGTCTTCCTTCTTTATAAGCCCAATGAGCGGCTACTCCATATTCGGCAATTTTATCCATTTCTTCTGTTCTAATTTGAATTTCATAAATTGAGCCTTTGCTCGATAAAACTGTTGTATGTAAGGATTGATATAAGTTTGGTTTAGGAACCGCGATATAATCTTTAAACCTCTTAGGAATAGGTACGAAATGAGCATGAATAATGCCTAAAACTTGATAACAAGTTTCAATTTTATCAACGATTACTCGCAACGCTAAAATATCATAAATATCATCAAAACTGCGTTGTTGATAAACCATTTTCTTATAGATAGAATAAATTGATTTTGTTCTTCCTGAGATGTCATATTTATTAATTTTATTACTCTTTAAATAATTGCCAATTGTAGTAACCATCTCATTAAGGTTGTCTTTATGAAGGTATTCTTTATTTTCCACTAAATTTCTAATTTTATAAAATTCGGGAGGATTAATAACCCTTAAAGAACGATCTTCAAGTTCTGCTTTAATTAGAAAGAGCCCTAAGCGGTGCGCTAAAGGTGCGTAGATATCTAAGGTTTCATTGGCGATTTGCATCCTTTTTTCTTGAGGTTGATAGTCAATCGTCCGCATATTATGTAATCGATCAGCAATTTTAATTAAAACGACTCGAATATCTTTACTCATCGCTAATAACATTTTTTGTTGATTTTCTGCTTCCCTATTTTCACTTACAAAAGATAATTTAGATATTTTAGTAACACCATCGACTAAAAAAGCTACTTCTTCACCGAAAATAGTTTCAATTTCCTTTAATGTCGTCTCCGTATCTTCAACAACATCATGCAATAAACCAGCTATTAAAGTGTTAGGGCCGCTTTGTAAGCTCGCTAAAATATATCCCACATTAACAGGATGAATAATATAAGGTTCTTTACTTTTTCTAAATTGCCCTTGATGCTTTAAAAAGGCGAGTTGATAAGCTTCTTCTAATAATTTTAAATCATTTTTGTTATGAATATATTTACTATATAAAGCTTTAAACTCAGAGTATGTATATGACAAAATATCACCTTCAATAGCTTAAAATAGAATAGATTTCAATATCTTTTAATTTCGTTCTTCCTTTTAATTCTTTTAGTTCAATGAAAAAAGCGCAACCAACTACGTTTCCACCTAATTTTTTCACAAGTTCAACGGTCGCTTCTACTGTGCCTCCAGTAGCTAATAAATCATCGATAATTAATACTCTTTCTCCTTTTTTAATGGCGTCTTTATGGAGAGAAAGTGAATTAGTTCCATATTCTAAATCATAATTGATATCGATAGTTTCGCGAGGAAGTTTGCCTGGTTTTCTAACTGGGGCAAAACCAATTTCTAAAGCATATGAAACGGGACATCCAAAAATAAAACCACGCGCTTCTGGGCCAACAATGACCTCGGCCTTAACTTTTTTAGCGAAAGTGATAATCTTTTTATTGGCTTCTTTAAATGCTTTTCCATTTAACATTAAGGGAGTAATATCCCTAAATGTGACCCCTTTTTCAGGGAAATCAATAATACTAGCAACGTAATCTTTAAAATCCATAAAATCATTCCTCATTTCAATACTATTATTTTACCAAATAGAGCGGCTTTTTTCAATCTCTACATGATATTAAGCCCGCTAATTTCTTATTGTTAGTGTTAAACTAAAAAAACATCAAATTTGATGTTTCTTAGGTAATTGTTTTTTATTAGTTAAATAAATTTAAAAATAAATCTATTAAAGGCTCAACTTTAATAATAATTGGTGCGATTATTAAAGAAATAATCGACATTAATTTAATTAAAATATCCATTGCTGGACCGGCAGTATCTTTAAAAGGATCACCAACTGTATCACCCGTGATAGCGGCCTTATGACAGTCAGTTCCAGTGCTATTATCACTTCTAGATTCGATCAATTTTTTAGCATTATCCCAAGCACCACCAGAATTAGCCATAAAAACAGCTAACATTGAAGCAGAGGCTAAACTACCAACCAAAAGACCTCCAAGTGCTCCTGGACCCAATAAAAACCCGATTATAAAAGGCATTAAAAGTGCTAATAAACCAGGAATAATCATTTCTTTTAAGGCTGCTTTAGTAGAAATATCAACGCATTTAGCATAATCAGGTTTACTAGTACCTAACAAAATGTTAGGGTCTTCTTTAAATTGTCTTCTCACTTCTTCAATCATTAAATTGGCTGCCGTTCCTACTGAACTAATTGTCAGCGAAGTAAATAAATAAGGTAACATTGCACCGATTAAAAGCCCAATAATAGTATTAACTTCGATAATATTAATAGAACTAAGTCCAGCTAACTCAGCATAAGCAACAAAGAGCGCTAAACTTGTTAAAGTTGCAGAGCCAATACAAAAGCCTTTACCGATAGCGGCGGTCGTATTACCGACGGAATCAAGCTTATCAGTAATAGCACGAACATCGTGAGGAAGTTTAGCCATTTGAGCAATACCGCCAGCATTATCCGCTATTGGTCCATAAGCATCAACGGAAACGGTTATCCCAACAGTCGATAACATTCCTACCGCAGCTAAAGCGATGCCATACGTTTTTAACATGAAATAGGCAAAAAATATTCCTAATACTAAAGTAATAATTGTTAAAGCGGTAGAACGCATTCCCACAGAAAAACCAGCAATAATATTAGTGGCGTGACCAGTTTCCGATTGATGAGCTACTTCTTTAACTGCTTTTGAACTATCTGAAGTGTAATATTCGGCAATATAGCCAATTAAAATTCCAACGGCGACACCACTAAAAACAGCGAAAAAAGGTTTAAAAGTTTTAAAAATCAAATAACTTCCAAAAGCAGCTCCAACAACTACAATAAAAGCAGCTAATAAAGTCGCAATCCTTAAAGTAAGTTGAGGATTTTCCCATTCTTTTAAACGAATAAAGGCGACACTAATCAAAGCTGCTAAAACACCCACCGTAGCCACTAATAATGGGAAAAGGAGGTAATAAGAATTACCGCCAGAATTAACTAAAATAAATCCTAAAGAGAGTGCACTAATTAAAGAACCAACATAAGATTCTAAAAGATCAGACCCCATTCCGGCGATATCACCGACATTATCACCGACATTATCAGCGATAACAGCTGGATTTCTCGGATCATCTTCAGGAATACTAGCTTCCACTTTTCCGACCAAATCAGCCCCAACATCAGCAGCTTTAGTATAAATTCCTCCGCCCACTCGAGCAAATAAAGCCACGAAAGAGGCTCCTAATCCGTAACCAGCGACAACTTGGACAGCATTAATATTAGTAGCGAATCTATCAAAAATAAAATAAAGTGAAGACAAACCAAAAAGGCCAAAACTAACTACTAAAAGTCCCATAATAGCACCACCAGTAAAAGAAGTTTTTAAAGCTTTACTCATGCCGCTATTTAAAGCATCTTCAGCAGTTAAACCATTAGCTTTAACTCCCGCTAACATCCCGATAAATCCAGTAAATCCTGATAAAAAAGCTCCGATTAAAAAGCTAATAGCAGCATAAATACCGACCCCATCGATCTCTTTTAAAGCTGGTATTAACCCTAAGAGGGCCAGTATTAAAGCGGTTATTAAAATAAAAATTAAAATAATTTTATATTCTCGTTTTAAAAACGCATACGTTCCTTCCTTAATATAGGAAGAGATTTCTTTAATTGACTGATTTTTGACAGTCAGTTTTTTAATTTTAGATAACAAGATAAAAGCATAGGCTATCGTTATCAACGTTACTCCTAATACTATTAAAATTGTTGGCATTAAAAATTCTCCTTTTTAAAAATATATAACCATTTTAACTTATTTTGAAAACGTTTTCAAGAAAAACTTTTAAAAAAAAAGGAAGCGAACTTCCTTAAGTTTGAATATTGCGATCGGTTTCACTTTGTTCCGTAGAAATTAAAACAGGAACAGTCACCGGCCTTTTTCTTAAAGTTTGATAAAGATATTTATTAACTTCATCCCTAATATTAAGCTTTAAATCATTCCAATTAATAAACCTATTTTTAAAATGATTAAAACATTCATTTTGATAAATTACAATCACTTCTTTTTTGACTTCATCAAGATCACTAGAAGTTAAAAAGCCTTTTGTAATAACCTCAATCTCCCCTTTGATTTCCTTTGTTCTAGGGTTAATATGGCCAATAATAATTAAAACACCATCTTGACTAAGCATTTCTCTATCGTGAATAACGATATCATTTAAATTGCCAACATCTGAGCCATCAATTAAAATATCGCCATGGCGAAATCGATGTTTTTGCATCGTTGCTTTTCCATTAATTATTTTAAGCAAGTCGCCATTATCTAGTAAAAAGACATTTTCTTTGCTGTAACCCATTTCTTTCGCTATTTCTCTTACTTCAAATTGCATCCGATAATCACCAATAACAGGCATAATATAGTGAGGATTAGTAAGGGAAATCATCATCTTAACTTCATCTTTTGTAGCGTGGTTAATCGTTAAATAATCTTTTTCAATCACATTAATTTTAGCCTCAGTTCGGTATAAAGTGTCCAAAGTTTTAGCAGCCATTTTTTCCGTACCAGGAATTGGTGAGGTGACTACCAAAATAGTATCATCATTATTAATATGGATTAAGCGATCACTTTTGTTGACCATCCTTTGGAGCATATAAAAAGGTTCATGACGATCTCCGGTAACTAAACAAACTAAATCAGGATCATCATTTTTATTTTTGTCATCGATAAATTTCAAATTGATTAAACGATTTTTAGGAACTACTAAATAGTGTTTGTCAATGGCGATATCAACAATTTTTTGAGCTTTTCTCCCAATAATTGCGATCCTTTTATCGAATTTTAAGGCGATATTAATCACCTTTTGAATCTTTTGTAAATCAGAAGAAAAAAGTGAGACAATAATTCTATCAGTAGCGCGTTGAAAGACTTTTGTAATTTCATTAGTTAATTTTTCTTCTCTGCCACCGTCGGTCGCTAAGATTGAACCTAAAGACTCTACCATTAAGAGCGTTACTTTATTTTCAGCAAGTTTAGTTAATTTGGTAAAGTCAGTTTGATAATTTTTATCACTCGATTGATTTAACGTAAAATCACTAGTATAAAGAATCGCTCCATCTTTAGTTTCAATAACGATGGCAACACTTTCTGGAATTGAATGGGTTGTTTTAACAAAAGAAACTTTGACATCTCCAAATGTCAATAAGGAACTATCATCGATAACATTAAATTCAAAATTAGCCAAGTTTAACTTTTTTTCTTTAAAATTGTCTTTAATAATTTCCATTGTAAAAGCAGTCGCGAAAATTGGCGCTCTTAATTCTCTAATCATATGGGTTAACGAACCGATATGATCTTCATGAGCATGCGACATAAAGAAACCTTTAATTTTATCTTTTTTATTAGTTAAAACACGGTAATCAGGAATAATCTCATCAATACCATAAAGTTCACTAGTAGGATATTTAATGCCGGCATCTAAAATAAAGATCGCCTCATCAACTTCTACTATATACATATTTTTTCCGTTTTCGCCCAGTCCACCTAAAGCATAAACATGAATTTTCAAAATACCACTCCTCATTTAATTTAACAGTAAATGTCATAAGTATTATATACTTATCTTGCCTTAATTACAACCCAAATCAATCTTTAAAGAAAAAAGCAATCTTTTTTAGTATAATAATAGTGGTGATAATATGATTAAACATCCACTTCCAAAAAAAAGATATACTAAAAAAACTACTACTAGCAATTTAGGGATGACTTTAGAAAATGACATCGAGGCGACTAATAATTACTATTTAGAAACCAAAAGAGCGGTAATTTATAAAAAGCCAACCCCAATTCAAGTCGTTAACGTTAGTTATCCTGCACGTAATAAAGCGAAAATAATTGAAGCTTATTATAAGATACCATCAACAACTGATTTTAATGGTATTTATAAAGGTTATTATCTCGACTTTGATTGTAAGGAAACTAAATCTTTAACTTCTATACCCTTGAAAAATGTTCACCCGCACCAAATTATGCACTTAAAAGCGATTACTGAGCAAAATGGTATTGGCTTTTTAATTGTCCATTTTTCCAGTCACGATGAACATTATTATTTACCATTTGAAGTGCTTTATCACTACTATCAAGAATCATTGCAAGGAGGAAGAAAGTCAATTCCTTATCAAACCTTTGTAAAAAAAGGGTATTTAATTCCCTTTTCCTTAAATCCACGTCTTGATTATCTCGCTGTCATTGACAAATATATTATTCCTAATTTATAATCTTAATCCAAGCTGTCTTTTATATACTAACCTTACAAAGATTTTTCTAGGAATAATTTTACTAAAAAAATAAATTAGTTTAGATTTAAAGCCCGGAATGACAAGTTCTTTTTTACTAGAAACTGCTTTATAAGCCACAATATAAGGATCATATTTATATGATTTTTCTTTTGTTTTGGCTAAAAGATGAAAATTGGATTTAGTAGCTCCCGGACAAACTAATTGGATAAAAACTGCCTTTTCTTTATTTTCTTTAATTATTGCATTTACTAAAGAATTGTTATAAGCCTTACTGGCATAATAGGTCGCGGAGCCAGGGCCTGCAAAAAAGCCAGCTAAGGAAGAAACATTAATAATTCTCCCGCTTTTATTAGTAACCATAATTTTTAAATAATGTTTTAAAAGTGCTTGAAAGGCTATGACATTTAAATTGATTATTTCTTCTTCATCTTTAAAATCCGCCTCTAAAAAATCTTTTGATAACCCTCTACCAGCATTATTAACAAAAGCGTCTAGGCTGTAATTGCTAGTATAATTAAAAAGACTTTTCCGGTCCGCTTCTTTAGTTAAATCAGCGACAAATATCATCACTTTATTATGGTATTTGTGTTCTAATTCCCGTTTCGCATTTACTAAATTATTTAAGTTTCTTGAAGTTAGAATTAAGTCGTATCCTAAATCAGAAAAAACCCTCGCGAAGCCATAACCTATTCCTGTAGCACCACCGGTTATTAAAGCGATCATTTAATTATTCCTTCAATTAAAGTAATTGTTTTTTTATCATTTCCGATTATAATTGCTTCTTTTAATAAAGTTAGTGCTTCTTTGACTCCCTTTTCTTGAGCGTGAATTTCAGCGATAACATCACCTTTTTTCACGTAAGCGCCAATTTTCTTTTTAAAGGAAAGACCAACAGTATGATCGATTTCGTCATCTTTTTGAGCTCTTCCCGCTCCTAAAACCATCGCAGCGAGGCCAATTTTTTCGGTTTCCATTTTTTCAATATAACCATTTTTTTCTGCTTTAAAAGCGACGATTTGTGGGGCTTTTTTAAAGAGATCAGGGTTTTTTATTTGAGCGCTATTACCACCTTGTTTTTCGACCATTTCAATGAGTTTATTTAAAGCTTCCTTCGTGGCGATTTTTTCTTTCATTAATTGGATTGCTTCATCGCCTTTAGCTAAATTAGCCGCCTCCATTAAAAGCGCTCCAATTGTAAAGGTGACCGTTTCCAAGTCTTTTGGACCCTCACCGTTTAAAGTTTCAATCGCTTCGATTACTTCTAAGCTATTACCGATATTATTCCCCAGTGGTTCATCCATATTAGTTAAAACAGCTTGAACTTTTTTATTTGCTAGAGCGCCAATTTCAACCATTAATCGAGCTAGTTTTTCTGCTTCCTTTATTGTTTGCATAAAGGCACCACTTCCGACTTTCACATCTAAACAAATAATATCAGATCCTGAGGCTAATTTTTTTGACATTATCGATGAGGCAATTAAAGGAATCGAAGGGACAGTACCTGTTACATCCCGAAGTGCATATAATAATTTATCGGCAGGGGTAATGTTTTTTGATTGACCAATCACAGCCAAATTAATTTCATTTACTTGCTTAACGAAATCTTCTTCAGTCAGCTCTATTTTAAAATTTTCGATGCTTTCTAACTTATCAAGTGTTCCTCCAGTATGACCTAATCCACGACCACTCATTTTCGCAAACTTAAGTCCCACCGCCGCCATTAAAGGCGCTAACACTAACGTGACCTTATCACCAACACCACCTGTTGAATGTTTATCTACTTTTAAACCCTCAATAGCACTTAAATCAAAAACATCGCCACTATCACGCATCGCAATTGCTAAATCAGTAGCTTCTTTTTTAGTCATACCATTAAAATAAATCGCCATCAATAAACTACTCATTTGATAGTCAGGGATAGTGCCATTAGTATAATTTCTTATTACAAATTCTAATTCTTCTTTACTAAGAATTTGGTTGTCTCTTTTTTTGATGATAATATCTATTATTCTCATCGTTTCACCTTCTTCTTTATTGTTTTACAAATGAACTTTAATTAAGTTATTTATTTTTTCAAAAACTAATTCACCAATTTCCACAGATGTTAAGTTTTGGTACTCATCATATTCAATTGGTTTACCAACGATAATTTTAACTTTAGTTCTTCTCCAAGGCAAATTAAACTTAACCTGCATGGAACCGATAATCGCCATTGGAACAATCGGCACTTGCGGTTTCGTCGCTAATCTAAATGCTCCCGGTTTAATATTCATTAAGTAAGGATTAGACCAAGAAAGAATTCCCCCTTCAGGAAAGATTGCTAAAGAAGCTCCCTTTTCAACGTTTTTAATCCCTTTAATAATTTCTTTAATCGATTCTCTATCGCTTTCTCTATTAATATTAATGGAACCAATCGCAGCTAACCATGTTTTAACAAAAGGAATTTTGAAAATAGCTGATTTGGCGGCGAATCCTAAAGGCCTTCTTAGTGCAGAAATAATAATAAAAGGATCAGTGTTTGAACGGTGATTACTATAAAGAACAAAATTATTTAAGGGCAGATTTTCCTTTCCGACAACAGTAACGATTTTAATTTTTAACATTAAAAGCGCAAAGTCGGAAATCATTCGCGCATAAAAGTGGTTACCACGGCTTGTAATTTCTCTTCTTTCTGCTAAAAAAGAGCCGCCAATAAAAGTTATTAAAAAAACTACTACACCACTAATTAAACCAGCAAATATCCAGAAAGGAAGAAACCAAAGACTAAGGCTTAAAAAGTTAGTTAATAAAAAGGTTACTAATCCAGCTACTAAAAGAATAAAAGTCAAAATAATCATTTTGTTTTACCATAAACCATAAATTTTAAATCGGGATTTAAACCTGCTTTCTCGTTTAGAACTTTAAAATCATCAACCAAATCAAAGTAAGGAAAATGAGTATCACCTTGATATGGTTTTAAAATCCAAGTAATATAAAGCTTATCAGCAACCTCTAAAGCAAGTTTAAAAATAGCTGAACCACCTAAAACCCATAATTCATCTTGGTATCCTTTTAAAAACTCTTGGGCATCACGTACCATAGTAACATCGGTAATTGTCTTACTTCTACTAGCAACATAAACTTTTTTAAAAGGAAAAGGAGTATTTTTGTAATAACCTTTCATTGAATAATAAGTATTTATTCCCATTAGGACAGTTTTATTAGCAGTAAGACTTTTAAAATAGTTTAAATCTTCTTGATAACGCCAAGGAAGTTTATTGTTTTTCCCAATCAACCAATTAATATCCATTGCCCAAATTAAATTAATCATACCGCAACAGCCCCTTTAATCGCAGGATGAGATTGATAATCTACTAGTTTGAAATCGCCATATTCAAAGTCTAAAATATTAGTGGTGTCGCGAGTAATAATCATTTTAGGAAGTGGTTTCGGTGTTCGAGAAAGTTGCAGTTTTATTTGCTCAAGATGATTATCGTAAATGTGAGCGTCTCCTAAAGTATGAACAAACTCTCCTACTTCTAAATTAGTAACTTTAGCAACCATCATTAATAGCAAACTATAGCTAGCGATATTAAAAGGAACACCTAAAAAGATATCAGCACTTCTTTGATATAATTGCAGTGATAGTTTACCTTCATTAACATAAAACTGAAACAATAAGTGACAGGGAGGCAAAGCCATTAAGGGAAGATCTTTAGGATTCCAAGCATTAACAAGCAATCTTCTTGAATGAGGATTACTTTTAATTTCTTCGATTACTCCTAAAAGTTGATCAACGCCATTAAAATCACGCCATTGTTTTCCGTAAACAGGACCCAAATCACCATATTTTTTGGCAAAGTTATCATCTTCCTTTAATTTTTTTACAAACTCAGTTAAAGACTCATTTTGATAATCCTTACTATTTTTATACCACTCATAAGGCCACTCATTCCAAATTCTAACATTATTATCGACTAAATATTTGATATTAGTAGAGCCCTTTATAAACCATAAAAGCTCATGAATAACCGCTTTTAAATAAACCTTTTTAGTTGTTAGGAGCGGAAAGCCATCAGCTAAATCAAACCTCATCTGATAACCAAAAGTCGAAATTGTCCCAGTGTTAGTACGATCTTTTTTGGGTTCGCCATTTTTTAAAAGGTGCCGGCATAATTGTAAATACTGTTTCATTTTGCTAACTCATATAAACTTTCGGCATAAATCGCCACCATCTTCACTAACTCATCGATATCGATAAATTCATTAGGTTGATGAATAAGGTTATTAGTGCCAGGAAATTCAGGACCAAAAGCAACACTATTTTCCATCGCTCTTGCATAAGTTCCTCCCCCAGTTGTTAAAGGAAGAGCGTCAAAATCTTTACTATGTTTTTTATAAACATTTAAAAGCGTTTTAACTAAAAAAGAATTAGGATCGACATATAAACTTTTTTGATGACTAATTAACTCTGCTTCATGACCTAAAACTTCAAAAAGAGCGATCATCTTTTTAATAAGTTCTTCGCTGTCGACATTGTTAGGGTAACGAGGATTAATAATAATTTCAAAGCCCTTCTCATCATAATTAAATAAACCCGCGTTAATAGTTAAAGAACCTGTTTCTTGGTCTTTAAAATCAACACCCATTTTTTTACCATAACTATCATTTAATAAATAAGTATCAATTAAATCAATAAAACCATTATTAAGATCAATCTCTTTAAAAAATTCAATCATTATATAGGCGGCATTAAGACCTAATTGCGGTGTCGCACCATGAGCGCTTTTGCCTTCGATGGATAAGTGCAAATAATCATCTTTGATATTTGTTTTACCTTGATAATTATGTTTTTTCAAATATTCAAGAAAAGCAGTTTCATAAATTTTGCTGTTTAAAATTACTTGGCAAGAATCAGGCACCATATTATCTCTAAGACCAGCTTTAAAACTTAATAGTGGCCCCGCTTCATAAGCACCGCTAATTTTCATTCTTAAAATCCCTTTTTCAGCATAAGTTAATGGAAAAGAGGCATCAGGGATAAAACCATAAAGTGGCTGTTCAGGAAATTGCTTAAAATAATAATTTATGCCACGCCATTTTGTTTCTTCATCGGTGCCTAATATTAGTTTTATTCTTTTTTGTAATGGGAGTTTTAATTCTTTTAAGATTTTAAGAGCATAATAAGCAGCCATCGTCGGACCTTTATCATCAGTAGCCCCACGAGCGATTATTTTATTATCAATTATTTTCGCCTCATAAGGAGGAGAGTCCCAATTGCTTCCCGCCGGAACAACATCTAAATGCCCCATCACTCCGATATATTCAAAAGCATTCCCTAATTCAATGTGGCCAGCATAACCACTGACATTTAAAGTTTTAAATCCATCGCTTTCTCCTAATGCTAACATCATTTCCAAAGCATCGTTGATACCCTTTCCAAACGGCGCAGGGCTATCAGGATTAAACTCTTCAAGTTCAGAATTAATTTTAAGTAATTTTTGGGTGTTTTTTATTAAAGAGTCTTTTTGTTTTAAAGCCTCTTGGTAAAAATCTATTTTCATGATATCATCTCCATGCCTCTAATTATATATTATTTCCCGCTTTACATCAACAAAGATAACAGCGCCTTTATTTACTAATACAGAAAAAGCACTCTATTAAGCTAAAAAAACGCTTGAAAGCGTCTTTTCATTTAAAACTTTTAAAAATTTTAATTATTTTTATTTGGACTTGATAAGTAAGTCACTCTTTCCCCGATTAACTCCAGTGTTTTGTAGTCATTGTCTTGATATTTAACATGTTTCATTTGTAAACGAGCTCTTAAAGCGATTAAAGTTCCTTTTACACAATATTGACTTAAATTTTCCGCTAAACCTTGCCAGAGGGTTACCGGAATAAAGTCAGTTTCGTAAATACCATCCAAATTTTTAAAACATCTTTGCACGGCAATTTGAAACGATAAAACTTTTTTACCATCATCTAAAATCTTAAGTTCGGGATCGTGAGTTAATCTTCCGATTAAAATAACTTGGTTTAACATAATATCACTCCTTTAAAGCTAGTATATAAAGAAGTCAACAACAAAACAAAGTACAATCCGAGTAATGTTTTTAATCTTTTAAAAGGTAATTACATCAAAAAAGAGCCCTTTTAATGAAGGCTCTTTTATTAAGTTTGGATTCTCTTAATTTTTTATTATAAAAACAATTATTTTGCCTTTTCGGGATTAATTAAGAAAGTCGTCATATTTTTTGCCTTAATATCGCTTGCAAGAGCGCTTAAATCAGCAATTGTTAACGATTCGATTAGTTGCGGAATATCAAACAATGTAATTCCGTAAGGAAGAGTTGACATAAAGGAAATATTAAAGTTTTCTAAACTATTTAAAGCTCTAATAAATCCACCTTGCATCACTTTCTTTTCTCTTGCAAAGGCAGCTTCGTCGATCGTTTTTCGTTTTAAGTTGACTAATATTCGCTTAATTTCTTGCTCCAACAATGCTGGTTTTTCAGTCATAGATGCCACGAGTAAAGCTAAAGCACCAACGCTTTGCATTGGACTAAACATAAACGATTGATTAATAAGACCTTTTTTAAGTAAGTTTTGGTAATTATCACTTGTAGGCGATAAATACATTTTAAGTAAAATACTTAATGCTAACTCTTGTTGGTAAAGTTTGGTAATGTTTTCTGCTGGTGTTAATTTAAAACCTACTCCTAAATAAGGCATGTTAACACTCATTGAAATCTCTTCACTTGGTTTGACAATTGCTTTTGGCTCTTTTGGTAAAAACCTTTTAATAGGTGCGACTTTTTCAAATCCTTTTTTAGCCTGATTTTCTTCTATTAAAGAGATAATCTCTTTATGGTCAAAATTACCAATTACTGTTAAAACCATATTTGATGGATGATAAAAGGTATGATACGCTTGATATAATTTGTGAGCTGTAATTTTGTGAATTGATTCCATCGTGCCGATAATTTCAGTATTAAGAGGATGGTTTTTATAAAGGTTTCTAAAAATACCATACATCAATCTTTGGTTAGGATAATCTTGATACATTAATAGTTCTTCGGCGATAATTCCTTGTTCTTTTTTAACACTACCAGCGGTAAAATAAGGCGTTTGGACAAAATCAAGCAAGTAATTTAATGCCTCCTTGATGTTTTTAGTACCGCTAAATAAATAACTAGTTTTATCAAAACTGGTAAAAGCATTAGGACTAACTCCAAAACTGCTAAGTTTCTCAAAAGCATCGCTTTTATCTGGCATCGCGAATAGTTTGTGTTCTAAAAAGTGGGCGATTCCAGCTGGTTGATTGACTTTTCTAGTTTTTCCAATCGGAATAAAACTTTGATCAAAAGAACCATAATTAGTAGTAAATGTGACGAAAGTTTTATTATAATCGGTTTTAGGAATTAAATAAACTAATAATCCATTAGCTAATTCTTTTGAATAAACGTGTTCATTAAATTGTTGGTAATATTGATGTTTCATTTGTTATCCTCCGGAGCTAAAATATATAAAATATCTTTTTTAACTAAATTCGCTACTTCCACTACTTCAGCACTAGTGACGCTTTCAATCTTTGCGATTCGTTCTTCTAAAGTTTTCTTATTGTTTAGAAGATGTCTCGTATAAAGTGCTTCTAAGCTTTGATTTTGTGCGTCTTCTAATTCTTTAAAGCGATTGATAAGTGTTTGTTTAGATAAATTTAATTCGGCTTCTTTTAATTTATTAGTTTGCAAGTCTAGAAGTTGTTCATCGATAACTTTTAAAGCTAAATCGACTCGATCTTTATCAATACCTGAATAAATAAACATAAAACCTTTAAAAGGATCATATTGTGAGGAGATGTAATAACATAAAGAATGTTTTTCTCTCACGTTTAAAAACAATCTTGAATGAATTCCACCACCTAAAGCAGTATTAAAGACGACTGCAGCGTGGTAAAGTTTATCATTAGCTCTTATTGGTAAACGATAACCAAGATTAACTTTTGATTGAGAGATGGTATCAGTTTCTACGATTGTTTTTGGTTCGAGAACTTCTTTGTTTTGAAAATCGATAACTTCTAGTTCGTTATTATCTTCTTGAAAGGTTTCTTTTAAAAGTGCCATTTCTTCTTCGTTTAAATCACCAGAAAAGACAACATCAAGACTATTAGTTTTTAACATCTTTTGATAATAGTTATTAACCTTTTGATAACTTAAAGCAAGGACGTCTTCTTCTTTACCTGAAACTTGAAGTCCATAAGTTTCATTTTTAAACATTTCTTCAGACATTCTTTGTAAGGCAAAGCGAGTTTTATCATTTTTTAAAGCCCGAATCTTTTCTAATAACATTCTTTTTTCAATTACAAAGTCTTTTTTAGGTACGTTGCTTTGATAAATAATTTCTTGAAGCAATGCTACTACTTTTTCAAATAAAGGTTCATCAGTAAAATCAGGATTAATAAAACTAATTCCAAATTCTAAAATAGATAAGTTACCTTTTTTAGTAACCTTGGCAACTAATGAGGCACCATAAAGATCATCTAAAGCCTCTTGAAGTAGCTTACGGGTTGGATAAGTTTTGGTGCGTGTTTTTAATAAATTTGGTAATAAGGCTCTAAAGCCGATATGTTCTTTTTTTATTTCTTCTTTAAATTTAATACCAAGATAAGATGTTTTAAATTTCTTTTGTTTATCAATAATCATTTTAGATAACCTCCAAAGCTAATTCCATCATCGCCGTAAAAGCTTTTTCTCTTTCTTGGGCGGTGGTAACTTTTTTCGTTACTAGTGAATCGGAAATAGTTAACAGGCAAGCTGCTTTTTTATTTAAGGCTTTCGCATTAGCGAATAAAGCAAAAGCTTCCATTTCTACACATAAACATTGCTGCTCTTTAAAGAGGGTTTCATGAACGGAACCACCGGGACGATAAAAGACATCAGAAGAATGGATTGTTCCAATTGTTAATGGTAGTGCTAGTTTTTCTGCTTTTTTAATTATTTTATTAGTGAGGCTTTTAGTGGCGGAAAGTTTTTTTCTGTTACTAACTCCCATCGTTTTAGCATAACTAGATTCGCTATAAGCATGACTTGCTAAAACAACATCATACAAATCAAGCTTGTCGCTATAAGCACCTGCGGATCCCACTCTAATAATTTGTTCAACATCATAAAATTTAAAAAGCTCATAAGAATAAATTCCAATTGATGGCATTCCCATTCCAGAGCCCATTACGGAAACTTTTTTACCTCGGTAGTTTCCAGTATAACCAAACATGTTTCTTACTGTATTAAATTTGACGATATCAGTTAAGTACTTTTCAGCAATAAACTTCGCTCTTAAAGGATCGCCAGGCATTAAGACAGTTTTAGCAATTAAACTTTTATCTTCCAGTTCAATATGCGGTGTAGGTATCATAATTCAATTTTGCATTCTTTATATTAAAAGGCCTTTTATTATAAAGAAGCTTCCTTTCATATTAAAAATATTTTGGCCTTATTTAATAACTTTTTTCATCATTTGTTGTTTTTTTAGTAACGATGTTAATACCTTGAGATGCGCCGATTCGATTGGCACCAGCTTCAATCATTGCTTGAGCATCTTCGTAAGTTCTGATTCCTCCAGAAGCTTTTACTCCTAAATCCGTTTTGACCGTTTCTCGCATTAAGCTCACATCCTCAACTGTCGCCCCACCTCGAGAAAATCCTGTTGATGTTTTAACGAAGTCAGCTCGCGCTTCTTTTGCGATCAAACAAGCTTTAACGATTTCTTCTTTGCTTAAATTGCTAGTCTCTAAAATAACTTTTAATGTTTTATCTCCGACTGCGCTTTTAACAGTTTGGGTTTCTTTTAAAAGGTAATCATAATCTTTATTTTTAAGTGCGTTTTGATTAATAACCATGTCGATTTCATCAGCACCAGCTAAGATTGCTTCTTCAGTTTCTAAAAACTTTATTTTTGTAGTTGAAGTACCGTGAGGAAAACCGACGACAGTACAAACTAAAACGCCACTATTTTCTAATTGTTTTTTTGCTAAACTAACATAAATAGGATCGACACAAACACTCATAAAGTCATACTTGCGTGCTTCTTCGCATAATTTGATAATCTCTTCCTTGGTGACGGTTGGTCCTAATTTAGTATGATCGATATATTTATTTAAAGTCATCTTTATCTTCTCCTTTGTTAACTTTTGTTAATATCAATAAGTTGTTTTAATAATACTTGTTTAAATTTATAATTGATCGGTGTTACTTTAATTTTTTTAACAATTTTGTGCACTCTTTTAATCTTTTTAACAGCGATAACTTTTGTATTTTCAATAAAACCAGGCACGGAAACAGTAAAGCGCTCTAATTTCGCCATCACTTCTTCAAAAGGTAAAATTCGTTTTTCATTACCAAAAGTATAAAAAATATAACTTAAATGGGGCGGAAAAACTGTTTTTGTATTTTCTTTCCAATCGATTGCGAAATAAATGCGTTCATTTTCATCTTTAATAATTAAATAATTAGGAACGATAACTTCTTGTTCCTTATAAAAACGATAGAGATCGTATTGTTCATAAAGGTATTTTAAACAATCATTTAATTTGCTTTCTGGAAAATAATAATAATCGGTTAATTCATATTGGTGTTTATCTTTAAAGTTTTGTTTGGCAATTTCAAAACTTCTTAAAATAACTTCTCTTTTATACTCCATTACGTCTTCTAGTAAATAATTAAAACAAAAGAGTTCAAAAGTTTTAATCAGTTTTTCAACCACTTCAAAAACTAATTTAGCACTAAAATTGGGCGTTAAAAGCGAAATTTCAAACCGAAAATTAACATCTAAGTATTGAGGACTAAGTTTATAAATCTCAGCAACATTAGATTTTTTCGATAAGACAAAATAAGCCTTTAAATTAATAATGGGCAAATGATATAAGATTTTGACTTCTAAGTCGTCTGCTTCAGTTGGTAATAAGGTAGCTTCGGGATAATCATCAAAAAAAGATAGTATTTTCTCAAAATCTAAAGTTCTAACTTTTTCTTTAAAAAAATGCAATTTAAACTTTTTCATTGTATCACCCACTTTATTTTAGCATAAAAGCTTTTTAATACCCACTTTAAAGTGTGAATTTTACTTCATTTTCTTTTAAAATGTTAAGAATTTTTGTTCTCGTTCTTTCTTGGACTAACGGTGCGATGGTAATATAATTATTGAAATAACCATAAACATCACTATTTTTATCTTCATTAATAGCTCTTCTAGTATAGGTAGGATAATAATTATTTCCTTTAATAATAAATTCATTAGGAGAATAATTAATGCCTTGATGAGCAAAATATATTCCTTTTGGTGTGCTATCTTCAAGAGGATAGTTAATATTTAAAAGATAATCACTAGAAACGAGTTCATTAGCTACTAAAGTTTTAATAATTGAGAGCGTATATTTTTTAGCATTAGAATACTTTAAAAAAGGGCTACTAACAGCGATCGCAGGGATTTTCAAATAAAGAGCTTCAACTGCCGCCCCGACTGTTCCAGAATGAATAATATTAGAACCGATATTGGCACCTTCATTTATTCCTGAGACAAAGAGATCAAATTTAATTCCTTTAAATAAAACTTCGCTCATCCTAGTACAGTCAGCAGGATAACCATTAATCCGGTAAGCTTTGATGACGCCAGGATAAAAAATTTCTTTTATTTTGATTTTTTTTCTAATGGTAATTGCGTTTGACATTCCGGAATGATGCTTTTTAGGAGCTAAAACATAAAGTTGACCGAGTGGTTTTAACAACTCGATTAAAATTTTTAATCCTTCTGCTTGATAGCCATCATCATTTACGATTAAGATTTTCATTTAAAACTCCTTCACAACGCTCACAAAGATGATCTTCGTTGACTTTTTCAACGATATTCCAACAACGTTCACATTTAACACCGCTTGCGAGAGTTGCTTCAACGACTAATTTTTCACTTTCAACAAATTTTATTGACGCTACCATTAAGACTTGCTGGTAATTGGCAGCTAGTTTATTAAGAGAGGTTAACATTTCTTGGGGAAGATAAATAGTTAAAGCTGCTTCTAAAGACTTTCCAATCGTCCCTTTTTGTCTTAAAAGCTCTAAAGTTTTTAAAACTTCATCTCTAATTACCATAAAATCTTGATATTCTTTTCTTAAATCAAACTGATAATGGACAACCTCATCCATTCTCTCTAAGTAAATATCAGCCTTTTTCTCCCAAGGTAGTAACCAATAAACTTCACTTGTAGTGTGAGGGATAAGCGGATTTAAAAGCTTTAAAATTGTCATTAAGTGCTGATAAATTACTGTTTGCGCAGTTCTTCTTTTTAAACTGTTTTGAGCTTCAACATATAAAATATCTTTAGAATAATCAAAATAATAAGCTGATAAATCATTAGTCATATAATTGGTAACGTAACGATTCACTAAATCGAAACGGTAATGATCATAAGCTTGATAAGTTTTTTCTTTTAAGTCTTCCAGCTTAACTAACATCATTTTCGCTAAATTATCCATTTCTTCAAAAGGTACTTTGTTTTCTTGATAACTAAAATCAAATAAATTAGCGATCATAAACCGAAAGGTGTTTCTAATTTTACGATAAGATTCGCTATTTTGTTTTAAGGTTTCGGGACCAATTTTAACATCTTGAAAATAATCGACACTACTAACCCATAATCTTAAAATATCGGCACCTAATTGTTTTGATACCTTAGTAGGGTCAACGGTATTTCCTTTGCTTTTACTCATCGCTATTCCCTTTTCATCTAAAACGAAGCCATGAGAGATTACAGCTTTATAAGGTGCTTTACCATAAGCGACAGTTCCTGTCGTTAAACTGGAATTAAACCAGCCTCGGTATTGATCACTACCTTCAGAATATAAATCAGCAGGATAGGAAAGTTGATGTCTTTTTAAAATTTGATAAGAAGAGCCACTGTCAAACCAAACATCCATCGTATCGGTTTCTTTGCTAAAAATTCCTGATGGGCTATCGGGATGTTGATATGAAGCTGGCAATAACTCTTTAGCATCCTTTAAAAACCAGGCATCTAAACCTTCTTCTTCAACGATGTCAGCGAGATGATTGATTACTTTTTCATCTAAAATAGCAGTATTTTTTTCGGTATAAAAGACGGGAATTGGTACTCCCCAAGTTCGTTGACGAGAAATGCACCAATCTTGACGATCTTTAACCATATTACTAATTCTTAATTTACCCCATTTTTGAACCCAATCAACCGCCTCAATTTCTCTTAACAAATCTTCTTTAATAGAAGCGATATTACTAAACCATTGCGGAGTCGCTCTAAAAATAACGGGAGTATCACTACGCCAATCATGAGGGTAAGAATGCTTAAAATATGATAAATGCAATAAAAGCTTCTTCGCTTTTAAATCTGCGATAATATCATCATTTGCTTTTAAGTAATAAAGCCCTTCGTAAGCTCCCCCTTCTTGAGTGAAAATCCCTCTATCATCGATGGGAACTAAAATGTCTAACTGATATTTCATTCCCACTGCATAGTCATCATCACCATGACCAGGAGCAGTATGAACAAGACCAGTTCCTTCGTCAGCGAGAACATGTTCACCTAAAATAACAGGAAGTACTTTATCATTTAAAGGATGATAGTAATTAAGATATTCTAACTTTTCTCCTTTTATTTTTTTAATAATTTTTAAGTCAGTTAATTGTAATTTCTCCACGACATTTTGATATAAACTTTCGGCGACGATAAAGTTTCCTTGTTTCGATGAAAAATAAAGATAAGTAAAGCGGGGGTGAACAGAAACAGCTAAATTGGCTGGTAAAGTCCAAGGTGTTGTCGTCCAAATTAAAAGACTACTATCAGGATAGTTTTCATCTTTAATTTTAAAAGCGACGTAAAGAGATGGTGATTCGACATCTTTATAAACGATTTCTGCCTCTGCTAAAGCTGTTTCACTCGCAGGAGACCAAAAAACAGGTTTTAAACCTTTATAAATTAAATCCTTTTTAACCATTTTCGCAAATACTCTTAATTGATCAGCGATATAACTTTTTTCTAAAGTGATGTAAGGATTATCCCATTCACCTAAAATACCAAGCCGTTTGAATTGAGCCTTTTGCATCGCGATTTGTTCTAAGGCATAAAGGGCACACTTCTTCCTGTAATCTAAAAGACTATAATTTTTTCTGTTAACGCCTTTTTTTTGCAGTGCAGTCTCAATTGGTAAACCGTGAGTATCCCAACCAGGGATATAAGGAGTATAAAAACCTTGCATCGTTTTATACCTAATAACGAAGTCTTTAATTACTTTGTTTAAAGCATGGCCGATATGAATTGGTCCATTCGCATATGGTGGTCCATCATGTAAAATAAAAGCCTCATTGCCTTTATTTAAAGCTAAATTCCTTTCATATAAATTTAATTCTTCCCACTTTGCTTGAAACTCTTCTTCTCTTACTCCTAAGTTTCCTCGCATCGGAAAGTCTGTTTTTGGCAATAATAACGTTTCTTTTAAGTCCATTTTATTCCTTCTTTCTTCTTAAAATAAAAATCGCACTTAGAACTCTAAGGGCGAATTAACCGCGGTACCACCTTATTTCCAAGCAATGCTTGGCACTTGTTTTAAAAATTTACTCCTTGGTGATATCGTTATTACGCTTTTATTAGCTTTCACCAGCCGCTAACTCTCTTTAAAAAGCTTGTAATAATAATTTGTCCAATTCAACGTAAAGATTTAATTTTAGCTTACTTTATAATCGTTAATAAATATTTTGAGAGAACCGTCTTTAAACTCTTGTTTACGGGCAAACAAAAATATTTTTTTATCGATTTCTTCTATTATACCATCAATGGCGAAAATTACACCACTTAAAAAAGAAACTATTTTATTAGCCATATCGACATGAACATTATTAAAGTTTAATACTAATGGTCTTCCCATAATTAGTTCTTTTGCTAAATCAATAATGTAATTGTCATCATCAGTTGTTACTTCATCAAAAATGATACGTTCACTAGCTAACTTTAAACTTGTTTTTTGATATTCTGGTAAAGTTGTTTTTTCAGTTTTCTTTTTATTCATAATTACTACCTACTAATAATCTCCCTAATCTTATAAAGGTGGCTTGATATTGAAGTGCCAGTTCATAATCGGCACTCATTCCCATCGATAATTCCGGATAAAGGGTTTTATTTTTTAAGGCTAATAAAGTTTCAAAAACAGTTTTTGTTTTGGATAAATCATGATAAACCCCGAGCGCCATAAACCCTACAATCTCTATTTTATCATATTTTTTTAAACTAGTAAGAAAATCTTCTAGTTCCTCTAAGTATACTCCCGATTTGTTTTTTTCTTTAAAGACATTAATTTGAATAAAACATTTTAAAGGTTTAAGAAGGCGTTTATTAATTTCTTTGGCAAGATTAATGCGGTCAAGAGAATGAAGATAATCAATTTCATTGATGATAGTTTTAACTTTATTAGATTGGAGGTGGCCAATAAAATGCCAATTAATTGCTAAGTCTTTTAAATGCTGCTTTCTTGTTAGTAAATCTTCGGCTCTATTTTCTCCGAAGTCAGTAATTCCAAGTTGGTAAAGAGCTTTGATTTCCTTTAAAGAATAAGTTTTACTAGCAGCGATAATAGTAACTGGTCGCGAAGCTATTTTTTCTTTAACTAAAGAGAGATTCTTTTTTAAATTAGACATTAAAGCGGAAGACAATAGTATCACCATCCTTCACTTGGTAATCTTTCCCTTCCAGCCTGAACTTGCCGTTTTCTTTACATTTTTGATAGGAACCATAAGCAATTAAATCATCGTATTTAACTACTTCGGCCCTAATAAAGCCACGTTCAAAATCACTGTGAACAATACCTGCACATTGTTTCGCCCCAAGGCCGTTTTTGAAAGTCCAAGCTTTAGTTTCATCTTCTCCTGTTGTAAAAAAGGTGCTTAATCCTAAGGTCTCATAAACTGCTTTCGCTAAAGTGTTAATCCCACTTTCTTCAATGTTGAGGTCATCTAGAAATAAGCGTTGATCATTACTATCCAAATTTTTAAGTTCATATTCTAAAGTTGCACAGATAGGAATAACTGTTACTTCTTCTTCTTGAGCTCTTTTTAAGACTTGGGCGTAATATTTATTGTTAGTTAAGTCGCTAAAATCAGTTTCACTGACATTAGCAATATAAAGTAAAGGTTTCTGGGATAAAAAGTTATAACTTTTAATTAATTTTTCTTCTTCATCGCTTAATTGTATTCTTCTAATAGGAATATCATTTTCTAAATTTTCTTGAAGTTTTAATAATAAATCATATTCTCTTTTTTCAAGACTGCTTTTATCTAAACGGGCTTTTTTTTCCAAACGAGGTATTCGTTTATAAATAGAATCTAAATCAGTATAATTGAGTTCAAGCTGAATAGTATCAATGTCAGAAAGGGGATCTAATTTTTCGTTAACATGTAAAATTTCGTCATCGCTAAAACAACGGACTAAATGACAAACGGCATCGACATTGCGAATCGAACTTAAAAATTGATTACCAATTCCCTCCCCTAAACTAGAACCGCTAACTAAAGCAGGAACGTCAACAATTTCAAAGGCAGTGGGGACTGTTTTCCGAGAATGATGCAATAAAGCCAGCTTATCTAAACGCTCATCTTCTAATTGCACGACACCAACATTAGCTTTAATAGTCGAAAAAAGGAAGTTACCAAAACTAACTTCACTATTTGTTAAAGCATTAAATAATAACGATTTACCAACATTCGGTAAACCGACAATACCTGCATGTAACATCCTTCACCTCAAAAAAAGGCCTTGAGCCTATTTTTTCTTTGTTAACCACGAAGGGAGATTTTGCTTGATAGTTTCTTCTTTTTCCAGAGTTTTATTCTCAAAACCACTACTTGTTATTGTCATTTGTTCTGGACTTGTTTTTTTAAAGATTTGTTCAACAAAATCATCCATATGATGATCTTTCGCTCTTAGCTCATAGCCAGTAGCGATAACGGTAACGATAATTTCATCACCTAAATCAGAATTAAGAGTAGTCCCATAAATAATGTTTAAATCGTGCTCACTGGCATTACGGATTTCGTCTAAAGCTTGGCTAACTTCAAATAAAGTGAGATTAGTGGACGCGGTAATATTTACTAAAGAATGAGTTGCGCCATCGATAGTTACTTCTAATAATTGGCTATGAATAGCTTTTCTCGCTGCTTCAATCGCTCTATTTTCACCATTAGCAATTCCAATTCCCATTAAAGCCGTCCCTTTATTTTCCATCACAGTTCTAACATCAGCAAAATCGACATTAATAAGACCAGGCATTGAAATTAGTTCGGCAATCCCTTGAACACCTTGTCTTAAAACATTATCGGCTTCACGAAAAGCGGTTAACATATCGACGTGTGGATCAATAATTGCTAATAATCTTTCATTAGGAATAACAATTAAAGTGTCAACATGTTTTTTTAACTCTTCTAAACCACTAATAGCATGCTGAGTGCGTTCAGGTCCTTCAAAAACAAACGGTTTAGTGACGATTCCAATTGTCAAACAACCCATCTCTTTGGCTAATCTCGCGATTACTGGTGCCGCACCTGTACCAGTGCCTCCACCCATTCCCGCGGTTACGAAAACCATATCAGCATCTGATAAAAGCGCTCTAATTTCATCTTCATTTTCCAAAGCAGCCTTTTTACCAATCTCTGGTTTCGCCCCAGCACCTAAGCCCCGCGTTAAATGTTTGCCGATTTGGAGCCTTTCTTGTGCCTTAGAAATTCTTAAAACTTGAGCATCGGTATTCACAGCGACAAAAGTGACTCCTTTAACATCGTTTTCAATCATTCTATTGACAGCGTTTCCGCCACCACCACCGACACCAATAACTTTAATAACCGGTTTTTGATTAAAATCATCTAGTTCGCCAAACACCATAAATACCCCTCCTAATTAATAATACTACTATAATAAGTATACACTAAAAATATTATTTTACAATAATATTAAAATGGGTTAAACAAGTTATTTTCGCTGATATTTTTTTAAAAACTCATCCTTAAAATCGAGCAACCGATCTTCTTTAATAGCGGTCCTTATAGATTTCATTAAATGGTTTAGGAAAGCCAAATTCTGGTAACTCATTAACTGTGCTCCTAAAATCTCATTAGCTTTAAAAAGATGTCTAATATAGGCTTTAGTATAAGGAGAAATTTTATTGTTAATGTTGTTGTCGATAGCCGTTAAATCAAATTGATATTTTTTATTTTTAATATTAATTTTACCCTCAGTGGTAAACACCGTTCCATGGCGAGCGTTTCTTGTTGGTAAAACACAGTCAAACATATCGACTCCTCTGATGACCGCCTCAAAAATATCAACTGGATCGCCAACTCCCATTAAATACCTTGGTTTATCAGCTGGTAAAAATGGTGTTGTAAAGTTAATTGTTTGATACATATCTTGTTTTTCTTCGCCTACAGAAAGCCCCCCGATTGCATAACCAGGAAAACCAATTTTAACAGTTTCTAAAGCGGAATGTTTTCGTAAACTTTCATCCAAACCACCTTGCACTATTCCAAATAATGCTTGCTCAGTTGAAAGAGCGTCTTTACCTCTTTTAGCCCACCTTAAAGTTCTTTCTACACTTTCTTTTAAATATTGATAACTAGCATCTATAGGGGGACATTCATCAAAAGACATCATAATATCAGCGCCTAAAATTTCTTGAATTTTGATTGCTTTTTCTGGTGATAAAAATAACATATCGCCATTAACAGGGTTTTTAAAGTGAACCCCTTCTTCTTTTATTTCTCGAAAGGAGGCCAACGAAAAAACTTGAAAACCTCCCGAATCTGTTAATAATGATCCCTTCCAGTTCATAAAGTTTTTAACTCCGCCATGTGCTTTAATAACATCAGTACCTGGCTGCAGCCATAAATGGTAAGTGTTCGCGAGGATTAAACCATCAGAAACTTCCGCTACATCTTCGGGAGTTAATGTTTTTACTGTTGCTTTAGTACCAACAGGCATAAAAAGCGGCGTTTCATAAACTCCATTGGGAGTTCTTAAAATGCCGTAACGAGCCTTTGATTGTTTACAAATATGTTTTAATTGATAAGATATCATTTTTCACTCCTTGAAGAAAAATTATTTAAGTGCTAAAATTAATAAAAGTGGTGATTAAAATGAATTTTACTATTAAAGATTTAATAAAACAAGCCTTAATTGCCGCAATCTATCTAGTTTTAGTTATTATCTTTTGGGAATTTAGTTTTAAAGAAATACAATTTAGAATTGCGGAAATACTACTAATTTTAATCTTTTTTGATAAAAAATCGATTATCGGTTTAACTCTCGGTGTAATTATCGCGAATTTTTTTAGCCCGCTTTTATTATTTGATCTTACTTTTGGTGTTTTAGCATCAATTTTATCTTTTTTCGTCTTATTACTTTTAAAAAGATGGCCTTATCTCGCGCTTGTTTTTCCGGCCTTAATTAACGGCTTTATTATTGGTTTAGGGTTGGCAATTATTTATGAGCTTCCTTATTTTATTACTATTTTAACCGTTTTTATTGGCGAATTTTTAGTAGTTTACGGATTAGGTTTACCTCTTTATTACTTACTTAAAAGATATCATTTTGAAGAAGTTTTTAATAAATTATAATCGACTGCAACTTCTCTAATACCGCAATGCTCAATCTCATCATCAAAACTCGTAAAAGTTGTCATTACGATACCATGACAGACAACGATTATCTTTTCATGATTTAAATAAGGAATTAAAGCCTTGTGAGTGCGTTTTTTAATAGTTTGATACGACTCCCAATTGATAATTTTAGTTGGTGTGTTTTTACCTTGATGTTTCATGTAATCTTGATAGGCAAAAGCGATTTCGGAGCTCCCGCTAAAGTCTAAATCGGGCATCCACTCATGTAAATCGTTTTCCACTGTTAAAGGAATGTTAGTAAGGCGAGAAATTATCGCGGCTGTTTGCAGTGCTCTTGTATAAGGTGAGGAAACTATTAAAGTAGCTCCTTTTAAGCGAGGATCTAAACTTACTTCTTGAGCTTGTTTTTCTCCTAATTCGGTCAATTTACCTAAGTCATAGCCTTGATGGGGATAACCTCTTTCAAGCACCTCATCATAACGAGGCTCTCCATGTCTAATTAATACTAATTTCAAGTTCTTATCTCCCTTCTAATAGGTTATAAAAAATCAAATGGCGCTCCAAGAAGGACTCGAACCCTCAACCCTTACCTTAGGACGGTACTGCTCTATCCAATTGAGCTATTGGAGCGACAATTTAAAAACATTTAGTTATTATTTAATTTCAATTATTCTAATCGTATTTGTAGAACCGTGTTGTTGGAGGTAACCACTAGTAATAATTATTTTATCACCATTTTGATAGCCAATTTGTTTAGCAACGTCAACCGCGACGCGGTCATAAGAAACAAAATCAGAATAATCATCACGGAAAACTGAAGTTACTCCCCAATAATAAGATAGTTTATGACATGTTTTTAATTCTTTTGTAATCGCTATTAAAGGAACACTAGGTCTAAACTTACAAAGTCTTTTTGCAGTCCCACCGGTTTCAGTAAAAGCGAAAACTGCCTTAACATCATCTAACAGTAAAGCTTGTTGGGCAACACTCATTCCAATTGCGTCATTGACCGTTTTTTCTGAAGTTAAAATTGATTTTTGAAGTCGGTTTTCGAAATCGATAGTTGGCTCAATCGTTTTAGCGATAATATCCATCGTTTTTACTGCCTCAATTGGATAAAGTCCTGTCGCAGTTTCCCCGCTCAACATAATCGCGTCACTACCATCTAAAATAGCATTGGCAACATCGCTAGCTTCCGCTCTCGTTGGTCTTGGAGTGTGAACCATAGACTCTAACATATGAGTAGCGGTAATAACCGGTCTCCCCATTTCATTAGCTTTGGCAATCATTCTTTTTTGGTATAAAGGAACAGCTTGTGTGGAAACTTCAACGCCAAGATCTCCTCTCGCAACCATAATCCCATCGGATGCTTTTAAAATGTTTTCTAATTCATCCATCGCTTGTTGGGATTCGATTTTGGAGATTAATTCGATATAGTTACCATCTAAGAAGTTTAAAATTGATCTAATTTGTAAAACGTCCTGAGCGGTTCTCACAAATGATAAAGCTATCATATCGACATTCATTTCAACTGCGAAAGTCAAGTCTTGAGAATCTTTTTTACTGACAAAAGGCATCGAAATATGAACTCCAGGAGTATTAACACCTTTATGGTTTTTAATAATGCCTTTATTCATTACTTTACAGACTAAATAATCTTCTCTTACTTCCAGAACTGTTAATTTAATTTTACCGTCATCTATTAAAATAGTATTACCTATTGATAAATCATGGAAAAGTTCTTTTACATTAATATGAAACCCTTCCTCATTACCAATAACATCTTTTTTAAAGATCTTTATCACGTCATCTCGCTCATAAGTGAATGAACCATTTTGAAACGTCCCAGTTCTTATCTCTGGTCCTTTCATATCCGCTAAAATTCCCACGTGAGTGTTTAGTTTTTTACTAACTTTTCTAATAATTTCAATAACTTCTTGATGTTCTTTATGGTTACCATGAGAAAAATTAAGGCGGGCGACATTCATTCCTGCTAAAATTAATTTTTCAATCATTTCTTCCGTGTTTGTTGCTGGTCCAATTGTACAAACAATTTTTGTTTTTCTATCTAATTCCATTTTTATTCTACCTCACTTGAATTTTACCATTTATTACTAATATTAACAAGGAAAAAACCGCTTTACATCCAAGTGTTATATCGTTTAATATAAAGCTTTTTAACGATCTCAACACTGACAACATAAAGAAGTGCTAATCCAAATAGCCAAGCCAAATAAACAAGCGGTAATTGCGCTAAAGAGATATAAGAACCAATCGTGGTAAAACCAATTAAGAGTGCTAAAGTAGTAATTAAAACTGTGGAAACTATTAAGAGTTTAGCGGGAAGACTTTGAAGAAAGGAAATCTTCTCGGTTCTAATCGCATAAATAACAACAATCTGAGAGACCGTTCCAAAGACAAACCAACCAGCATGGAACAGTGGTGCTTGATTAACATCGCCCTTAATAATTAAATACCATAATACTAAGAATGTTAAAATATCAAATATTGAACTTAAAGGTCCCATAATGAAAGTAAATGTTCTAATCCCTTTTGTATCCCATTTGCGTGGTTTTTTCAAATAGGAACTATCAACTTTATCAAAGGGCATCCCTAATTGAGAAAAATCATTTAATAAGTTTTGCGTTAAAATATGAATAGGCAACATTGGTAAAAACGGTAAGAAGATACTGGCGACGATCACAGCGATCATATTACCAAAATTACCACTGGCAGCCATTTTAATATATTTAATAATGTTGCCAAAGGTTTTCCTACCTTCAATTACCCCTTCTTCTAAAACTAATAAATCTTTTTCTAATAAAACAATATCAGCAGTTTCTTTGGCGATATCAACAGCACTATCAACGGAAATTCCAATATCAGCTTGATGAAGAGCAGGCGCGTCATTAATACCATCACCCAAATAACCGACAGTATGGCCTTCTTGTTGAAGTAGTTTAACAATTCTTTCTTTTTGAGCAGGTGTTAATTTCGCATAAACATCGTGTTTTCTTAAATTAACAACGAGTTCTTCATCATTCATATTATCAATTTCAAAGCCAACAAATATTTTGGTGGTATCAATGTTTAATTTTTGACAAACCTTTCTTGTCACGCCTTCACTATCTCCAGTAAGAACAATCGTTCTAATGCCATGCTCTTTTAATTGAAACAAAGCATCTTTAGCACTTTCTTTAGGTGGATCTAAAAAGCCAATAAAGCCGATTAAAACTAAATCACTTTCATCAGCTACTCCAAAAGTATGCTCATCAGGAACTTCATTTTTTTGGGCAACAGCTAAGATTCTTAAACCCTCTTGATTGTGCTTTTGATAAGTCTTTAAAGCTAACTCTTTTAAACTTTCGTTCATGACTTCAACTTTGCCATCGATTTCAATAAATGCGGAAATCTCCATCATTTCTTCCACTGCACCTTTAGTAATCAGCTGTCTTTTGCCAGTCTTATCTTGTAAAACAACGCTCATCCTTCTTCTCGTAAAGTCAAAAGGAATTTCATCAACTTTTTGGTAGTTAGTTAAAATCTTATCAAGATTATCTTCATGGGCACGATTAATAACAGCGATATCAATAAGGTTTTTTAAACCTGTTTGAAAATAACTATTTAAATATGCATGTCTTAAAACTCTCTTATCATCATCGCCATGAAGGTTCATATATTTTTCTAAAACAATTTTATCTTCCGTTAAAGTTCCAGTTTTATCGGTACATAAAATATCCATTTCCCCAAAAGTTTGAATCGTTCCTAAAGATTTCACTACCACCTGATGCTTACTCATCGTAATCGCACCTTTAGCTAAAGTAGATGTCATAATTACCGGTAACATCTCGGGAGTTAACCCTACTGCGATACTAATCGCGAAAAGTAGGGCTTCCCACCATTCGTTTTTAAGAACGCCATTAATAATTAAAACTAATGGAATCATTAAAAGCGTTAATTGGATTAAAAGTTTACTTACAGAACCGATTCCTCTTTCAAAACTTTTTAGTGCCCTCGTTCCTCTTAATGATTCAGCCATTGAGCCGTAAAAAGTATTATTGCCGGTAGCTAAAACAATTGCCGTCGCGCTCCCACTAACAATATTAGAACCCATAAAACCCAAGTTTTCGATATCAGTTAAAGAATAATTTTGCTTAAACTCTACTATCGGGTATTTCTCAACTGGATTTGATTCTCCAGTTAATGCTGCTTGAGCTACGAAAGTGTCTTTAGTAGTTAAAAACCTCACATCAGCCGGAATCATATCACCAGCAGAAAGTTTGATAATATCGCCACTAACAATTTCCTCGATATTTAATTCTAACCATTCATCATCTCTTAAGACGTCAACTGTGTTAGTAACAAGTTTTAGGAGTTTCTCCACTGCATTATTAGACCTCTCACTTTGAATAAAAGCGATCGCGCTAGAAAGGAAAACTAAAGATAAAATAATAATAATCGTAATATACTCTGGTGTATCCGCGAAAATAACATCAGTAAAAAGCGTCATTACCGCAATCCCAATTAATAATAAATTAAAAGGATTAATGATCGGTTCAATTAACCTTTTAAAGGTGGATTTTTTTCTTTTACCTTCAATGATATTTTTGCCTTCAAAGGCTAATTTATCTTCAGCCTCTTCTACTGTTAAGCCATTGTTTTTACTCGCTAATTCTTTAAAAAGTAATTCTTCATCTAAAAAAGCTAACGATTTAAGTCTTATTTCCAAATCATGTTCTACTCGTTTTAAAGAAACTTTTTTTTCATTATTCACTTCAAGACCCTCCATTCCAAATAAAAATAGCCAAGGGAAAACGGCTATTATTGTTTCAAACTATTTTTAACAACCCTTTTACCTCAATTATAGTATCATAAAGAAGAGTTGTTAGCAAATCAAACAATATTATATTGTTTGACTATGACGCTCTTTTTCAAGCTCTTTTGGATCATATGATTTAGAGAGATATAAGGACAATTTCGCGCTTGGCGGTCCAAAGATTTCATAAAGTATTCCCGAGGCGATAATTATCGTAGTAAGCAAATCAGCATATTCAATCAATTCAGGAATACCTGTTTGAATTAAAATTCTTGAACCTAAGGCAGCGAGACCAATGGAAACTCCTGCTTGGGGAATTAAAGCAAGCCCCAAATATTTTTTATTTTCTGGAGTGGAGCGCGCTACTACACTACCTAAAGAAGCTCCAGCATATTTACCAATAATTCTAATTACAAAATAAACAACTCCGACAATACCGATAGAGGCCAACATCGAAAGTTTGAGTCTCATTCCAGAAGTGATGAAAAAGAGACTAAGAATCGGCGGAGTAAAATAATCTAACTGCATAAAAAGCGCTTCATCTTTGCTTAAGTTAACATAACTCATTCCCATCGCCATTACACCTAGTAAAGGGGAAATGTCTAAGGAAGCAGCCAGTCCGGTAAAAACAACTATTAAGGAAATAGCGATAATTAGTTTATTATCTTGAGAACGTTTTTGAGTAATAAAAAGATGTAAAATAAAACCCCAGAAAAACCCTACAATGATAGCGCCGATATTAAATAAGATAGGTAAAAAAACCGTCATCGCGTTAAAACCACCGGGAGCGTCAACAGCGGTAATAATGGCGATGCTAATACTAAATAAAATTAAAGAAATAGCGTCATCTAGTGAAACAACCTGTAAAATGGTATTCACGAAATGTCCTTTCGCTTTCGTTTGTCTAATCGTCATCATCGTCGATGCCGGAGCCGTCGCGGTCGCGATCGCAGCTAATAAGAGAGCGAATTCAAAACCATAATCAAAGAAAAAGAACATCCCTAAAAATATTATTAATCCCGCCATTAATGATTCAAATAGCGTAATTACAATTACTTTAGGACCACTTAACTTAAGAATATCGAGCTTAAAAAAACGACCAACACCAAAAGCAATAAAAGCTAAGGCGAGGTCAGTTAAAAAATCTAGGCCATCAATGACCTCTTCTTGCACTAAACCTAAAACTTGGGGACCAATTAAAATCCCTGCAAAAATATAAGCAGTTACATTAGGTAATTTCAAAGGTTTTGTTAATCTAGTTAATAAAAAACCTACAAATAACATTACTCCTAGGCTAATTAAAATTGCTGGTGTTGAGCCAATATCTTTAAAAATTTTATCAAATAAATTAAGCATCACTAAACCTCAAAATTAATCTTAATATAATTATAGCACACTAACACAATAATTCAATTTTATTATATTTAATTTGCGATAAGTTTTCCTTATACATTAATTGATTTCACTTATATTTAATGTTAAAATTTATTTGGAGGTAAAATAATGTTAAAAGAACGCTTAAAAACACTAATAACCTTAAATGAAGAAAAAAACTATACTAAAACCGCTAAAATACTCAATATTTCTCAACCAGCAGTTTCCCAACATATTATTGCCTTAGAAAATGAGTATCGGGTTGTTATTTTTAAAAGAAAAGGGAAAATCTTAAAAACGACTGAAGAAGGTGAAATCTTAATTAAAAATGCTAAAAGATTATTAGCGATTGATAAAAATATTACCAAAGAACTTCTTCTTACTAAATCACAACTAAGGAAATTAGACATCGGCATCACCTTAACAGCGAGTGGCTATTTTATTCCTGAATTATTAAATGTCTTTAAAGAAAAGTTTCCCGAAATCAGATATAACTTTCATACCGATTTAGCAGAAAATATTTATGAACGCTTAAAATACTACGAATTGGACTTCGCAATCGTTGATGGAAAGCCTCTTAATAACAATTTAGAATGCGATCTTCTTCTCTATGATGAGTTAGTCCTAATCGCTAATCCCAATAACCCCTTAAAAGCTAAAAAAGAAATAACAATTGAGGAAATTAAAGAAGAAAAGTTTATTTTAAGACATAAAAATGCTAATACCAGAATTGTCTTTGAAAAATTTTTAGGGAAACAACAATTAAATACTGATGATTTAGATGTCATTTTAGAAATCGATAACACCGCTTTGATTAAACAACTAATCATCGATGGTTATGGCATTAGCGTTATCTCTAAAATGCTCTGTGAAGAAGAATTAAAAAACGAAACATTAATTGTTTTACCTTTAAAAGACTTTTCTCTTAAAAGAGGTATCTTTTTAATTTATTTAAAAGAAAATATCGACGATTACGTTATTAAAAACATCAAAGACCTAATAACTTTTAAAAAAGGAGTAAAAGAAAATGGCAACTAACTTTAAAAACATTTATAAACAAATAATTAACGATAAAGACAATTTAAAATTTACTGAAAAAGAAATTTTTCCTCTTTATCAAGCGGGTCCGAAAGCTAAAATTTTAATTATCGGCCAAGCTCCCGGCATAAAAGCCCAAACAAAGATGAAATTATTCGCTGATGAGAGCGGAAAAAGGCTTAGAGAGTGGTTAAATGTTACTGATGAAGTTTTTTATAATGAAAATATTTTTGCGATTTTACCAATGGACTTTTATTTTCCTGGCGCTGGTAAAACTGGTGATTTACCGCCTAGAAAACAGTTCGCTTCCCAGTGGCACCCAGCTTTAATAGAATCAATGAAAGAGTTGAAATTAATTATTTTAATAGGCAACTATCCTTTAAAATACTATTTAAAAGACCACTATCAAACTAACTTAACAATCACTGTCCGTAACTATCAAGACTATTTACCAAAATACTTCCCTTTAGTTCATCCTTCACCACGTAACTTTAGGTGGCATAAAAAAAACAATTGGTTTATTAAAGAAGTTATTCCTGCTTTACAATCGTTAGTGAAAAGTATTTTAGAAAGCAAATAATTATTTTACTGTTTGCATTCTATTTTTATTAAATAGTTGAACAGATAAGTCGTTAGTAATAGTTTTAAAATGATCGGCAATTTGATATTTATCTAAGCCCTTTTTAAATAACGGCTGTAAGTATTCTTTTTCCCCAATAATTAAAGAATTGCTCTTTTTATGAAAATAGATAGGATAAATAGGCAAGTCTACTTTAGTTCGTTTATAATAATACGCACTTAAATGAACAAAACCAGGATTATATTTAAGCAAAACTTCATGATAACCACTATTTGAATCTTCAGGAAAAATTAAAATAGCTGATTTTTTATCTAAATACGATTTAGAAATTTTTAAGGTGTTTTTTAATCTCAAATCGGTATAAGTTGGGATCAGTTGCATGCCTTTATAGAGCGCTTTTGAAATAATGCCAAAAAGAGTAGCTAAAAGGAAAGATTTAAACTTATTGTAGCCCAGTTTTTGCCGGTAAAAAATGTGATATAAGTACTGCCAGCGTTTTCGATATCTTTCTGTCATTTCATAAGTTCCCCAAGGAGTAAAAAACAAGGGAAAATACAAAGAAATTGTTAAAGGGCCTGAAGCTGCGCTATGATTAGAAATAATGATGGCGTTTTTTTCGAGTTCTTCTGCGTTTAAATTATAGATAATTGGTTTCTTTTTAAAAATTTTCATTATGCTTCTAACTATTTTAAAAAACCATCTAAAGTTTAATTTAATCTTTCTTCTTTTTTTCATCTTTTTATCCTTTATTAATAATTTTTGCTTTTATTTAAAATACAACACTGAATTATTATATCACATTTCAGAGAAAAAGCACTCCGAGGGGAATGCTTTTTAAAATAAGGAGGAATTAGAGATTGTTTCTAAATTCCTGGGGAGAGAGTCCAACTATTTTTTTAAATTTTTTAGAAAAATAATTGGCATCATTAAACCCTACTAGGAGGGCTATTTCATAAATTCGCAAGGTTGATGTTTTTAAGTAATGCATCGCATGATGAACCCTTAAAACTGCCAAATGATCGATAAAATTAGTGTTAGTTTCTTTTTTAATTAAGCGGGAGAGGTGCTCTTTAGATACCAATAATTCATCAGCCAAATCATTTAAAGTAATTTGTTTTGAATAGTTTTCATCTAAGTAATATAAAGCCTTTCTAACTAACTGATTTTTGATTTCTTTTTTTTGTTTAGAATTATCATTTAAGATTAATTTGACTGGACTTTTACCATGAGCAGGATGACCCTTTAAAACTTTAACTAAAGAGCCAATCGACTGTTTTGTATATTCATAAATAGCATAATGACAATTTGGTTTCTCTTGACCTAGAGCATCATAGGGTGTTCTTAAAGAAATTAACATCAAATCATCATTACTTTGTCTTAGTTGTGCATATAATACTCTTTGAATCAAAGTTAAATGAGAGTCACTTAGAGCTAAAACAACTTTTTTACCTTTAGCAAAATTAGCAATCTCATTAACATTGAAGTTTTAATTATCGATGCTGCGATAAGGAATATTAAACTCTTCTCCGATTATTTTAGCAATATCCATATTTTCAATATTTTTATCTTCAGCAGTGGAACTTAAATAATTTGTAACACCAATAACAACCGCATTTTCATCAAGTGGAAAGGGTTCTCCGTGCGCTAAAGTAACACTATTTAAACTAATTTCTTTCGCAATTTGAGCATTTTTCTTAAAATCAACAGTTTCTTCAGTTAGTGTTTTCGCGTATATTTTTTTATGTCTTAAAACATTTTCTACTCTTTCGTCTAATTCTTGTAAGGAGATTTCCCCCTCTTTAACCGCTTTGATTATCCCATTTCTTACTTTCATTTGTCTTCCAAAAGTATGACTTACTAAAACTAAATCGACAGTCGCTTTTAATGCGAATACTCCTGCTTCTTCTAAAGCAAAAGCTCGACTAATAGCGTCCATTTCCAAACAATCACCAATTACCAACCCTTTAAAATTCATTTTTTCCCTTAAAGTTTCATGGATGATTTTCCTTGAAAGCGTCGCTGGAAAGCGATCATCAATTTGATTGTATAAAATATGTGCCGTCATAATCGCTGCTGGTTTAAAATGAGGATTCATATAAGGAACTAATTCACATTTTTCTAAATCTTGATAACTAGTATTTAAGTGCGGTAAGTCTAAATGAGAATCGATCGTCACGTTTCCATGACCAATAAAATGTTTATAAGTGGCGATTACTTTATGTTCATCTAAACCTTTAGCATATTCAGAAGCTAAATTACTAACTACTTCTGGATCATCAGAAAAAGCTCTAATCCCAATAATAGGGTTTTTTTGATTGCTGTTGACATCAGCGACAGGAGCGAAGTTACAATTAACCCCGAGGTGTTTTAATTCTTGTCCAACTATTTTCCCAATTTTATAAGCAGCATTTTGATCAAAATTACTAGCAGCACCAATTGCCATATGGCCAGGTATGTGAGTTATATCCTCATAAATTCTTCTAATATTACCGCCTTCCTGATCGACACTAATAAAAGCAGGAACGCCATTATATTTAAGCGCTGCTTCTTGAATTTTTTCGATGGCCGTTTTTATTTGGGAAAAAGATTTAATATTGCGCGTAAATAAAATAACATTACCAAAATGATATTTTTCAAGTAACTCTACAATATCTTGATATTTTTCGCTTTGCCAACCAATTATCATCAACTGACCAATTTTCTGTTCTAGTGTTAAATTCATCGTTTTACCCCTTCACTGCACCAGCTGTTAAGCCTTTAATAATATGTTTTTGTAATAAAATGTAGACGATTATAACTGGGACGACTATTAATGTGACAGATGAAGCCATCAAACCAAAGTCGGTACCATACTTGGAACTAATTTCCCTCAAAAGAGCACCTATCGGGTATTTGCTCTTATCTTTGATAATAATCATTTGTAAAAAGAGATCATTATAACTCCATAAGAAAACAAAAATTGCCGTCGTTGCAAAAGCAGATTTAGCCATTGGAAATACTAAATATAATAACCGCTGCCAAATGGTCGCACCATCAATATAAGCTGATTCTTCAACTTCAATTGGTAATTGCTGAATAAAACCAGTTAAAATTACTACGGCAAAGCCAATGTTACCTGCTATTTGAGGTAAAATAACTCCTAATTTGGTATTATTAAGCCCCATTTTAACTAACATTTTATTTAAGGGAAACATCGTTGAAAAAATTGGAAACATCATACAAGCAATAATAAAACCATAAACGATTTTCTTCCCTTTGAAATTAAATCGTGCCAATGCAAAAGATCCAAATCCTGCAACAATCAATACTACAACTACAACGGTAATGGAAATAAATAAGCTATTGTAATAGGATTTGAAAATATTAAAGCCGCTATTAAAAGCTTTCCTATAATTATCAAAAGTAAAACTTGCAAAAGGAAACCTTAGTGAATTTAAAATTATTTCATTAGAAGGCTTAAAAGAATTAATAATTACCCAATAAAGCGGATACAAAGTTAAAAAAGCCCAAATTGTTAAAATAATATAGATAATCGTTTTTCTTCCGTATTCTTTCATAAAATCACCTAAATATCTTTGTTTGGTCTAAAAACCAAATTAACTATTCCTGAAAGTCCTACACCTAAAAATGCAATAATAACAGCAAACGCTGCCGCAATTCCAGCATTTTGATTAGCATAAAATGAGGTATGATACATATAAGTACCTAATAAAAAGGTTTTTCCGCTAGGATTAGCAATTGGATTTAAAATATAAGGTAAATCAAAAACTTTAAGCGTACCAGTAATTGCTAATACCATTACTACTCTCGTAACATTTTGTATTAATGGTAATTTAATTTTAATAGTAGCTTGAAAATTGCTAGCCCCATCTATTTTAGCTGCTTCTAACATTTCTTCTGAAATTGTCGAAAGAGCAGTTAAAAAGATAACAAAATAAAAACCAATATATTGCCAAATCATTGGAATAAACATTGAAGTTAATGTTAAAGCAGGTTTATCTTTACTATTTAACCAAGTAACAGGTTTAATTTTAAAAATTGCCAATATTTGATTAAATATACCTCCTCTTTCTCGAAAAAACATCATAAACATTAAGCCCAATGCAGTGGCTGATATTACAATGGGTATGAAAAAGGCAGTTTTATAAAAGCCACTTAATTTATTAATTTAGCTGACTAATAAAGCCAAAATCAAAGCAAATCCAACTTGAAAAAGTACTACAAAAAACATTAAGACAAAAGTATTTTTAATTGCTCCTTTAAATTGCCTTCTTAAAATTAACTCTTGGTAGTTCCCTAAACCAATATAAATCGGATTCCGATCTAAAACAATTTTATATTTAAAGAAACTATTATAGACATTAACTCCGAAAGGATAAATTAAAAAAACTATTAAAAATAATAACATTGGATTTATAAAGAGATATGCAATCCAATTCTTTCGATACATTATCTTTTTCTAGCATCTTAATTTAATTAATTAACTGCTAATCCTTTCTTTTATCTTCTTTTTGATATTATAATCTTATTTCATTTTAATAATAAGGGTGCTACCTGCAATAGAGAGCACCCTTATTAATTTAAAGTTACATCAATTAATTATCTTACTATTGACCAGCTAAATAATCACTTACCGCTGCTTCGGCTACTGTTTCATCTTTAGTAACGAAAGCTGCTTGTCCTTCAACTAAATTAGCATAAGTACCAGCTTTAGATGAATCACCTAAAGGTAAAACATTATAATCAATAAAAGAAGCCAACAATCTTAGTGCTACCTGAATGTCATCTTCTGCAGATGGTTTAGCTTCTGGATCTGATGCAAAACCACCACCAACAGTTACGAATTTGCTTAAAGACTCAGTACTAGTCATGCCATTAATAAAGTTAACTGCCGCAGCTCTTTTTTCAGGATTATCCCAAACTTTTTTAGTAATGTAAAAACCACTAGTAAAGCCACTTAATAATGGAGTTCCAATTTCTTCATCAATTGCTGGGAAAGGATATACTTCGATATCTTCTAATTCTATTCTTCCTGCAAACCATGAACCATCTAATTGGAAAGTGTATTGCCCATCTAAGAAGTTAGCACTCGAAGTTTCTTCACTTTCATCATAACTTAAATATTCCTTAATTTCATTAAGTCTATATAAAGCATTTAACATTTTTTCATTGCCTTCTTCGCCAGTAATTAACTCATAATAATCTGGACCAAGTTCTGCAGCCACTAAATGATCTAACCAATAATGAGGTATATTTTGTCCATAAGCAATTGGTGCGTATCCATCAACATCTTCATTATCTTCCACCAAGATTGCTAGTAATGCAACAAATTCTTCCCATGTCCAAGCATCTTTAGCTAAATATGCCTTTGCTTCTTCACTCTTAAAATGAGCAGTATTAGTAAAGATTCCTTCAACAAAACCAGTTGTTGGTACTGCATAATCGTCTAAAATAGCAGGATTTATATTTTCCGCATAATTAGGATATTTTGTTCTAATTTCCTCAATAGACACTACTAATCCGGCATCGACAAACGGCGCTGCGGCCTCACCAGTAAAGTATTGAAGAACGTCTGGTTCATTACCAGCGTCAAAAAGTGCAATTACTTCTGCTTTCTACTCTTCATCAGATGTTGCAGAATTATCTTTTTCAACTACATCATGTTCTCTTTCAAAACGATAAATATTAGACTCATAAACCAATCTGTTAGCATCTGTTCCTCCGAACATGCTCACTGTATTTAACTCAACCTTTTTTAAGGCCATCTCCATTTTCAGGTTCACATGCAGCTAGTGCAAATAAACCGAAAATTAATAATAAAACTTAATGTGATGCGCTTTTTCATCTTTTATTCCCTCCTTGTTGTAAGCGTTTTACAATTTCAATATAAAACAATAAAAAACCAACAACAATATCACTTGTTGATATTTAGGGTAATTAATTGATTTTTATGCATATTTTCCTTTTTATATCAATAATTAACTATTTTCATCATTTTCGAATTGACTATTATAAAGTTTTTCATAAAAACCTTTTTGAGCCATCAATTCTTCATGTTTGCCCTGTTCCACGATATTACCATCATCGACAACGAAAATAAGGTCAGCGTTGCGAATTGTTGAAAGGCGATGGGCGATTACAAAACTAGTTCTTCCTTTCATCAAGTTCTCAAGACCACTTTGAATTAAAACTTCAGTTCTCGTATCGACACTTGAGGTTGCTTCATCTAAAATTAACATCGGATGATTAGCTAACATCGCTCTCGCGATCGTTACTAATTGTCTTTGTCCTTGGCTAATGTTAGTGCCATTTTCATTTAAAGTAAAATCATAACCACCACTTAATGTCCTAATAAAGTGATGGGCTTGAGCATATTTAGCAGCTTCAATAACTTCTTCTCGACTTCTTTCCTTAGAACCATAATTAATATTTTCATAAATCGTCCCCTCAAAGAGCCAAGTATCTTGTAAAACCATTCCAAACAAATCTCTAACATCGCTTCTTTTCATTTTATTAATATTAACACCATCGATTAAGATCGCCCCAGAATCGACATCATAAAAACGCATTAGCAAGTTTACTAAAGTGGTTTTTCCAGCTCCAGTTGGCCCCACAATAGCGATTGTTTGCCCAGGTGTAATTTTAGCATTTAAACCTTTAATAACTTCTTGGCCTTTAAGATAACTAAATCTCACATCTTGAAATTCTACATAACCTTTAACTTCTTTTAATTTAATTAAATCAGCGCCTTCTTTTCGCTCTTCTTTTTCATCTAATAACTTAAATATTCTTTCACTAGCAGCCGCTGTTGCTTGAAGAATAGTAGCGATATTACTTATTGTTCGTACTGGATGATTTATTCTTCTTGTAAACTGTAAGAAGGTTAAAATAATTCCAATTCCTAATAAAGGGTTTTTACTTACTATAATCGCGCCTACTACCGCGACAGCAATATAAGTTAAATTACTGATGAAAAATTGGGAAGGCATCATAATTCCGGAAATAAATTGCGAACGATGAGAGCTTGTTTTTAAATCTTCATCAATCGTTAAAAATTCTTGATAAGCTTGTTTTTGGTAATTAAAGACTTTTATAATTGACTGTCCATTATAAGCTTCTTCAATATGACCATTTAATTCACCATAGGCATTAGCCTGACGAATAAAATATTTTTGGCTTAGTTTTACAAAAGTCCTCGTAACAAGAAAGCTAATAAAAAGCGAAATAAAAACAACTAACGCTAATAATGGTTGTAAAATAAGCATGACAGTAATATAAATAATTACTAAAAAGATCGACCTAAAGATTTCCGAAAAACTTTGACTTAGAGTCATATTAATTGTATCAACGTCATTAGTTAATCTTCCAATTACTTCTCCAAAAGGTTGACTGTCAAAGTAACTAAGTGGTAGTTTATTAATCTTTTCTGCTAAATCGGCTCGCATTTTATAAACAAGATCTTGAGTAACCCCAATTAAAATATAACCTTGAATATAATTAGCCAAAAAGACAGTAATAAAGACTCCCATTAAAATAAATGCCAGTCCTTTTAAAGAAACAGCGAAATCTTTAATAATCGTAATCTCATGTAAACCTGCTAAACCAGCGCCAGTTTTATAAGAGTGTTCAATACTAGAAACCATTTTCCCTAATAAATAAGGATCTAAAACAGAAAGCGAAGCTCCAATAATAGATAAAAAAGCTGCTAAGATAATTAATTTGCGATAAGGTTTAATATAAACAAGCAGTTTCGCCATAGTGCCTTTGAAATCTTCAGCTTTACCAGCGTAAACTCCGCCCCCTCTACCGCCACCACGACCGGGCATCGCTCCTCTTTGAGGAACTTTACTTGTAGTAGTTTTTTCTTTACTCATATAATTCCTCCTTAGAAAGTTGCGAGAAGGCAATTTCTTGATAAACTTTATTAGTTTTCAAAAGTTCATCATGAGTTCCCTTACCAACAATCTCACCTTTATCTAAAACTATAATTTGATTAGCATAACGAATGGTATTAATACGTTGGGCTACAATTATTTTAGTGCCATAAATATTATCATCCAAAGCTTTTCTTAAGTTTTTATCAGTTTGATAATCAAGAGCTGAAAAAGAATCATCGAAAATATAAATTAGTGGTTCCTTACTAATAGCTCTCGCAATGGAAAGCCTTTGTCTTTGACCACCACTAACATTAACACCGCCTTGAGCAATCTCACCATCAAAACCTTTTTCTTTCACTAAATTACTAGCTTGAGCAATTTCAATCGCTTTTTCTAAACGTTTTTGTTTTTCTTCTTGAGGGAGATTTCTCGTACTCTCGGCAAACATCACATTACTTTCAATAGTACCGCTAAATAAAATTCCTTTTTGAGGAACATAGCCGATTAAACTATGTAAATCATCTAGTAATAAATCTTTAATATTAATGTTATCGATTAAAATTTCACCTTGACTAACATCAAAAAAACGAGGGATTAAATTGACTAACGTTGATTTACCACTACCAGTGGAACCGATAAAAGCAGTTGTTTCATTAGCCTTAGCTTTAAAACTAATATTACAAAGCACATACTCATCAGCATCTAAATATTTAAAATTAACATTTTTAAATTCGACCTCACCTTTTAAATCTTTAGGAAGACTCTTAGGATTGTTAGTTTCTTTAATAACGATCTCTTGATCTAAGACATCCATAATTCTATTGGCAGATATTTGCGCTCTTGGAATCATAATAAAGATCATCGTAATAAACATAAAACTCATTACTGTCCGCATCGAATATTGCTGCATCACCATTAAATCACTAGGTTCAAAATCACCACCATTAAAAACGATATCTTTTCCAAAAAAGATAATCGCTAAACTAGTCAGACCCATTATTACATGCATCACCGGCCACATTAAATTATTAATCCTATTGACAAAAAGGGTTAAGTCTTTAGTATCCTTGGCTGCTTTTTTAATCTTTTCCTCTTGGTAACTTTCAGTATTATAAGCTCTAATAACTCTTAAACCAGTTAAGTTTTCTCGCGTCGTAAGATTCATTCTATCGACAAGCTTTTGAACGATTTTAAATTTTGGCAATATTAAGATAAAAATAACCGAAACCAAAATTAAAACACTAATGACTGAAACAACTAAAATCAGCGACAATGATGGCTGCAACATCACCGACATCACAATCGCTCCAACAGCCATAACCGGCTGTAAAATAATCATTCTAAGCAACATATTAACTAAGTTTTGAAGTTGTTGAATATCATTAGTAGAACGCGTTATTAAAGAGGAAGTTTGAAAATAATTAATCTCACTCATCGAGTAATTTTGAATCTTTTCATAAACAGCTTTTCTAATATCACTAGCAAAGCCAGCCGCGACCTTAGCTTCTAAATAACCAGATAAAATTGTAATTCCAATACTGGCAATCGAAATTAATACCATATAGATTGTCGCTTTAACAATTACTTTAACATTTAAAACAACTTCAATGCTATTTTGTTTTAAACCCAGCCCTTCACCAACTATTTTTCCCATAAAAAGTGGTAAAGCCAATTCGCCTAAAGCTCTTAAAGCAACAAAAATAAAAATTAACGTTACTAAATGCCAATATGGTTTTAAATATTTTAATGCTCTTTTCATATGACCTCATTTCTAAAAAAGAAACCCCTTATTAAAAATAAGAAGTTTGATATTTAATATTTATATACTATTTATCTTAATCTATTTTTATACTAAAGTAAAGAAAAAGAACTAACAAAAGTAGTCTATTTCTTAAGCATTATAATAGTTTTTAATCAATTGTTTAAATCGAAGTTGCCTCAAAAGGCTTTCCAGCAGCCTTCGGCGCCCTTGATTTTTTCGAAGAAATCGCTAAAGCAATCATCGTCACTAGATAAGGTAACATTCTAATTATCATTGAAAGCGGGACTTTTGGATATTTTTCCATAAAATCCTTAATAAAACCGAATCCAAAAAAAGAAACTGAGAGCATTGAAAAAGTACCAAAGAAAATCGCGCTTAAAAAGATTCTTCCCGGTTTCCATTGCCCAAAGATTAAAACAGCTAATGCCAAAAACCCGTAACCAGAAACCGAACCATCAAAGCTAATAGCGGTAGGAATAACATAAATTAAACCTCCCATCGCTCCTAAAAACCCTGAAATCAAAACCCCAATCCAACGGTATTTAACGACATTAATTCCCACTGATTGTGCTGCTTCAGGGTGTTCCCCACAACTAGACAATCTTAAACCAAATTTAGTATATTTAAAAATAACTATCGTAATTATTAAAATAATAATCCCAATATAAGTAGTTAAATAAGCCCTATCGAAAAAGATATAATTAAGAAAAGGGACTTTATTTAAAAAAGTTGATTTAAGCTGAAATCGAGCTTTAAAATAAACTCTTGTATCCTTTATAATTGCTTTGGAAAGAAAGATTACAAAAGCAGCAGCTAACAAATTAAGAGCTGTACCCCCAATCGTTTGATCAGCTTTCATATTAATAGCTAAAAAAGCTAATAAGCTTGAAAAAATTATTCCAGAAACACCAGCCACTAAAAGCGCCAATATTAATAATAATTGCTGATTATTATCTAAAATATGTGCTTCTTGCATAAAGTGAATAAACAAAACTCCAAAAAAAGCGCCAATCATCATTAATCCTTCTAAAGCGATATTAATAGTCCCACTTCTTTCCGCAAACAAACCAGCAATCGCGACTACTAATAAAGGGATAATAAAATATAAAGATTGCGAGATAATAAATTCTAAACTCATAATATTACCTCCTCAGCATTAGCTTTATTTTTCCTTTTTACTAATTTTAGAATGAACTGTCCAATAATTAATGAAAAAGCACTAAAATATAAAATAATCGAAATAATGATGTTAACCATCTCACTCGCATAACCAACTGACTGTAAAGCAACATCAGAAACTTTAATATAAGAAACAAAGATCGCAGAAAATATTACTCCAATGGGATTACTATTAGCGAGTAAAGCAATCGGAATACCATCAAAACCAGCATTTAAAATTACATTTTCTAAAGAATAGTTATTCCCTAAATTATAAACACTCGGAGCTAAAATGAAAAGCGCTCCACCAATCCCAGCAAAAAGTCCAGAAATAGACATCGACGCAATAATCATCTTTTTTTCATTGACACCAGCATAACGAGCCGCATCACGATTCATTCCCACACTCTTAATTTCTCTTCCAAAAACGGTTTTATTAATAATATAATAAGCAATAATCGCAACAATAATAGCTAAAATAATTCCAAAATCAACACCCGAACGCGGAAATATTTTATCTAAGAAAAAGAAAGGAGTTCGTGCCAAACCTTTCACTTTTATTGTTCTATTAGTTGCCGAGTCTACTAAATATTTTCTTAAAGGATTTCCTAATAATCCGTTTACTAAAAAAAGGCCAATATAATTAAACATTATTCCCGTAATAACAACATTAACTTTAAAGAAAGCTTGAAAGATACCGGGAAACATTCCCCAGAAAGCTCCAGCAAGACCACCAGCAAGAATAGCAACCGGCCATTGAAATCTTCCTAAATTAGTTCCCATTACTCCTACTATTAAAGCAACAAACAGTCCCATCGTGTATTGCCCTGAAGCACCAATATTAAAGACACCGGCTTTAAAAGCGAAGGCAACTGCAAGTCCAGTGAAAACTAATGGCGTTGCTCTATATAATATTTGGCCAATCCCAATCCAACCATTAATAGGATTATTAAAAGGGCCTCTTAATAATCTCATCGCCCCAATATGAGCCCTTGAAGGATTACTAATAACTATTATTATTAAACCGACAATTATTCCCAATAAAATTGCAATCAAAGTATTAGAAATTGCTTTAAAAGCTGGAGTCGACCAAATTTAATTTAATCTATCTTTAAAATTTTCATTCAAATTCATATCTATCACCATTAAGAGAAATTACCTTTTCAAGTTCTTCCTCAGTAAAATCCACTTCCTCTTTTTCATCCTTTTTAACACCAGCCATATAATAACCCAATTCTTCCACGGTAATATCTTTAGTCATAACATTTTTAACAATTTCGCCTTCGTAAATAACTAAGATACGATCACTAATAGAAAAGACTTCATCTAAATCCAAAGATATTAGTAAAATCCCCTTTCCATTAGAGCGTTGTTCTAAAAGTCTTTTATGAACAAACTCAATGGCGCCAACGTCAAGGCCACGAACCGTTTGGACGGCTAATAAGAAATCAGAATCTTTATCAATTTCTCTAGCAATAATTGCTTTTTGTTGATTTCCACCACTCATCGAACCCGCTAAAGTTTTAACTCCTTCTCCACTTCTCACATCAAATTCTTCAATTAATTTGTTGCCAAGTTCTTGTATTTTATCGTTTTTTATTAAACCTTTTTGATGAAATGGTTTTAAATGGTACTTCTTTAAAGAGAGATTATTGGCTAAAGTATCAGTTAAAATTAGGCCGAAACGATGTCTATCTTCAGGAATGTGACTCATTCCATGATCGTTTCTATATCTAATCTTTTTATTGGTAATATCTTCGTAATTTAGATAAATAGTCCCCGAATGAGGTTTTATAAGACCAGAAATCGCATATGCTAACTCGCTTTGCCCATTACCATCGATTCCAGCAACAGAGACAATTTCTCCTTTATCAACTCTTAACGATAAATCTTTAACAACTTCTTTTTTACTTTGCGGTGAGATGACAGTTAAATCTTTTACCATTAAAACATTTTCGCCAACTGTAAGTTCCTCTTTTTCGATAAAAAAATCAACATCTCGACCCACCATTAATTTTGTTAATTCATGCTTATTTGTTTTTTTAACTTCTAAAGTGTCCATTAATTTTCCTCGTCGTAATACTGTTACCCGATCACAAGTAGAAACAATCTCATCAAGTTTATGAGTAATAAAAATAATCGATTTACCTTCTTTTGCTAAATTTTTCATTGTTTGCATTAATTGCGTGATTTCTTGCGGGGTTAAAACAGCAGTTGGCTCATCAAAAATTAAGATTTCATTTTCACGGTATAACATTTTAAGAATTTCAGTTCTTTGCTGCATCCCAACAGTAATATTTTCTACTATAGCATCAGGTTCGATATAAAGCTCATATTGCTCTGCTAACTTTAAAATCTCCGCTTTAATTTCTTTTCTTTTAATAAAGCCATTTTTAGTTTTTTCTACTCCTAAAATAATATTATCTAAAACTGAAAAAACTTCCACCAATTTAAAATGTTGATGGACCATTCCAATCCCTAAATCGTTGGCATCATTAGGACTATTAATATCGACTAACTCGCCATTAATAAAAATTTCACCTTCATTATGCTTATACATTCCAAATAAAATACTCATCAATGTCGATTTTCCAGCTCCATTTTCACCCAAAAGAGCATGAATCTCACCTTTTTTAAGTTCGAAAGTAATGTTATCATTAGCCACAATACCAGGAAATCTTTTAGTGATATTTTTCATCTTTACAACATTTTCCAATTAATCTCCTCCTAAAAAAAGAGGGGACAATAACACTGTCCCCAAATTATTATTACAACTTATTTTAAATTTTATCCAAATGGAACGACAGTTACTTTAACTTGTGCAGTTTCAAATTCTTTAGCGGCGTTTCCATCATCGCCAATTTCGCCAATTTGAGTGCTTACTTCGATAGTGCCATCAACTAAAGCTGCAAAAAGTTCATTATATTGTTCTTCAGTAAATTTTTCAAACTTAGAATTTTTAAATGGAAGTGAAACTCCATTATCAGTAACATCTAAAACAATTTCTTTACCGCCAAAAAGTTCATCCCATTCTTCATCTTTAATTGCTTCTAAAGCTTGAACAACAGAAACAGCTAAGTTTTTAGTTGCAGATGTAATAACGGAATCAGAATCTCCGCTTTGATCGACGTCAACACCGATAACTTTTCCATCATGTTCTTCAGCAGCCCTCATTACGGATTGACCAACAGCACCACCACATGCAAATATTACTTCAAAACCACTAGTAAACATTGTTGCCGCAGCAGCTTGTACTTCTGGTGTAGCTGAAAAGTCACCAGTATATAAATATTCAATAGTAACTTCTTCATCAGCAAGTTCTAAAGCTTCAGCAGCCTTAGCAGCACCTTGGACGAAACCATGGCCAAATCTTTGTACTGCAGGTACAGCCATTCCTCCCATAAAGCCAAGTTTACGGTAACCATCCATAACTGCAGCATAGCCCGCTAAAAATCCCGATTGTTCTTCTGCATAAAAAATTCCAACAACATTGCTAAGTATTTTGGCATCTTCAACTTCTGCGTTTGCTGGCGAACCATCTAAAAGAATAAATTTAACTTCAGGATATTCTTCTTGAGCAATATTAATAGGACCTTCAAATAAAAACCCCGGAGTAACAATAATAGTTGCTCCATCAGAAATAGCTTGACCAATAGCGTTTAAATACTCTTCATCATTGGCATCTGACGGCTTTAAATAAGAATAACTAACCTTATATTTTTTGCCAAATTCTTTAACCCCTTCATAAGCACCTTGGTTAAAAGATCTATCTGTAATATCTCCTTTATCGGTAATTAGGACAATTTTTTCATCCCCCATTACTTTTTCGCAACTTGCTAAAGCCGCAACCACAAAAAAACTAAGTAAAACCGCTAAAATTTTTCTCATTATTTCCCTCCTTATATTGTTTTACTATATAGCAAATATAACATAATAAATGCTACATATCAATAGATTACTACTCGTCTTTATATTTTTTCCTATTAAACAAAGACAAAAAGAAATAATAATCCCTTAAAACATAATATTAGAGAATTAAAAATTAAACAAAGTGGGTTCTTTACTAACTTCATGTATTAGCTTTTTATCATTGTTTTTGACATTATTTATTCGTTTTGAAATTGGATAAATTATTAGTTCTTCATTAAAGGACTCTATTAATTCTAATAAAGTATTGGTTTCACTATTTTCATCTAACCAAAGGTTCTTATCATCATCATTTAAAAGTGCAGGTATTCTTTTATGAATATTATCAAAATTAGGTCCACTCTTTTTTGTAATTATCGCTACTGTTGGGTTAAGATCTTGATTATTATTTAATGATTGATGGTACAATCCAGCAATTGTAAACAGC
>Ga0265294_10000283_pt1 | contig 66793 bp, 62 predicted proteins | sample MunlanPumphouse3_FD_192504 | JGI IMG/M metagenome (GOLD analysis project Ga0265294, IMG submission 192504) | Groundwater microbial communities from a municipal landfill in Southern Ontario, Canada - Pumphouse #3 | ecosystem: Environmental > Aquatic > Deep subsurface > Groundwater | place... | reverse complement strand
AAAAAATGCGTGATATATACGGTTCAAAGCTATTACCCCACGACTTCTTTTGAGGTAAACGTCACGGTGTGCGGCAATGACCATATCCGCGCGCTTAACGCCGAATACCGCGGAATCGACCGCGAAACGGACGTGCTGTCTTTTCCCATGGGGGATTTTGACCTCCCCGCCGGCCCCCGTATGCTCGGCGACATTGTCATCTCCCTTGACAAGGCGGTTTCGCAGTCGCGTGAGTACGGCCACTCGCTAAGGCGGGAGCTTTGCTTTCTCTGCGTTCACGCGGCTCTCCACCTGCTTGGGTTTGACCATGAGGAGGGTGAGGGTAGCGAGCGCGAGATGGAAGAAAAACAGGAAGAAATTTTGACAAAGTTAGGAATAAACAGATAAAAGTGAGGTTAAACACCCGTGCAGGATAATAACGCCGATATAAAAACCGACACAAAAAGCGTTTTTGTGCTTATAACAGGCCGCCCGAACGTTGGCAAATCAACGCTGCTCAACACGCTTTTGGGCGAGAAAGCCGCCATTGTGTCAAACAAGCCCCAAACCACAAGAACCCGTATCAACGGGGTTTTGACGGAGGGCGGAGACCAGTATGTATTTATCGACACCCCGGGGCTCCACAAGCCAAAAAACCTGCTCGGAGAGTATATGATGAGGGCGGCAGGCTCGGCTTATGAGGACGCGGATTTGGTTTTATTTGTGACAGACCCCGCTTCTCCGCTTAACCAAGCCGAAAGAGCGGCGCTGAAAAGCTATTCGGGGGTTTCAAAAATCCTTGTCATAAACAAGACCGACAAAGCCGACAAAACCGCGCTTCTCGAATATATCGCGAGGGTCACGGGCGAGTTCAGCTTTGACGCGGTAGTGCCGATCTCCGCCCTCACGGGGGACGGGGTAGACAGGTTAAAAAAAGAAATTAAAAACTTTCTTGTACCCTCGCCGCATTTCTTTCCCCCTGACATCTACACCGACCAGCCCGAAAAGCAAATTGCCGCGGAAATCATCCGTGAAAAAGTGTTGCGCTTAACAAATGAGGAAATACCCCACGGCGTGGCGGTGACAATCGAGGAGTTCCGCGAACGCAAGGGGGTAGTGGCTATCCGCGCCGAAATTTACGCCGAAAAGAAATCGCATAAAAAGATACTCATAGGCCATGGCGGGGGAATGCTTAAAAAAATCGGCACCTACGCGAGGGAAGACATTGAAAAACTTTTAGGCCAAACTATTTACCTTGACCTTTGGGTTAAGATAAAAGAGGACTGGAGAGATAAAGCGGGCTCGCTTAGTAGCTTTGGTTATAGAGACAATAAATGATTGAAAAATTCATTTTTCAATCATTTATTTAAGGTAAAATCATAAAAAGTTTTCGACTTTGCTGAAAGGAATGGTCATTAAAATGAACCGCAAGATAAACGGCGTTGTGCTAAGGGAAACGCCGAACGGCGAAAAGGGAAAACTTCTCTCCGTGCTCACCCGCGACGAGGGGGTCATAACAATTTCCGCCACGGGGGCGAAGAATATTTCGTCTTCTTATTTAAAATCGGTTCAGCTCTTCGCCTATTCCGCTTTTACCGTCTATGAAAAGGGGGGGAGGCGCACGCTTACGGAAGCCGAGCTTATCGACGGGTTTTACACCCTGCGAAACGATATCGAAACGCTGTCATTAGCCTCATATATAGCCGAAACTTCGCTTATTTCCGCGGTGCCCGCCGATGACGGGATATTGCGTTTGGTGCTCAACTGCTTTTTCGCGCTCACCCAAAAAAAGGCGGAGGTTAAAACAGTTAAGGCGGTTTATGAATACAGGCTTTGTTTGTCTCTTGGGCTGGCGCCCGATTTTTCAGGCTGTTCCTCCTGCGGGGGCGAGGGCGGGGTTTTTGACTTTGGCGAGTCACTGTTTTATTGCTCAAAATGCGCGCCGGAGGTCGAAAACTGCGTAAAACTTGGCAGGGGAGTGGCTTCTGCCCTTGACTATTTAAATTCCTGCGACATGGGGCGAATACTTATGTTTTCGCTTGACGCTGGTGAAAAGCAAGGGTTTTTTGATTTTTGTGAGAAATATCTTATAAACTCGCTTGAGCAATCCCCGCCGACGCTGAGTTTTTACAAGAAAGTGTGTGAAGAAATATAAATGGAGTTTAGCGGAAAAGCCATAAAAACGCTTGAATTTGATAAAGTGATAGCCCGCCTTAAGCGCTTTATAACCACCGAAAGCGGGAAGGCTGCCGCCGACGGCATTGTTCCCGACGCGGCGCTTGAGGACGTTGAAAAAAAACTTTCCGAAACGGCAAAAGCAAGGCAAATGCTTGTAAAGAGCGGAATGCCGTCGTTTGGGCAGGGCAGGGATATCAAAGGTATTGTCGAAAGGGCAAAAAAAGGCTCGGTGCTTGCAATAAGCGAGATATTGGAAGTTTTAAGCCTTCTTCAAAGCGCGAAAGCCGTCAAGTCTTACCCGACAAAATCAGAAGATTTAGAAACACTCGGCGAATATTTTTTATCACTGAGCGAGGAAAACATACTCAAAAAAGCAATAACTGAAGCCATAACGGGGGATTCTGTCGCCGACAGCGCCTCGGCGGCGCTCCTTAAAATCAGGAGGAGTATAACGAAATGCGAGCTTGAAATACGCAATTCGCTTTCAAAATATACTTCGGGAGCTTTCGGCAAATATCTTCAGGAAAACATCGTCACCCAACGGAACGGACGCTTTGTCGTCCCCGTGAAAGCCGAGTATAAAAACGAGATAAAAGGCTTTTTACACGACACCTCGGCGTCCGGCGCCACGCTTTTTATAGAGCCGCTGGCGGTTCTTGAGGGCAACAACAAGCTAAGGGAGTTAAAATCCGCCGAAAAGAAAGAAATAGAGAAAATCTTAACGCTTCTCTCCCAAAAAGCGGCGCTTAGCGGCGAGGCGCTTTTGGCTGACTACAATTCAATCGCAGAGCTTTCGCTTATCTTCGGCAAAGCGGCGTATTCGCTTGATAACGGCGGGGTTTCCCCTAAGATGAGTGATAAAAAGCGGGTTATCGATCTTCAAAACGCCCGCCACCCGCTGATTGACAAAGACAAGGTTGTCCCCGTAAGCCTTAGCCTTGGGGAGGAAACAGGGAAGTCGCTTGTCATAACCGGCCCGAACACGGGGGGGAAGACGGTCACGCTTAAAACTCTGGGGCTGTTTGCCCTGATGGCGCAGTCGGGGCTGGAAATCCCCTGCAAAGAGGGGAGCGCGCTCCCGGTGTTTGACAAAATCCTCGCCGATATCGGCGACGAGCAGTCAATAGAGCAGTCTTTGTCAACCTTTTCGTCCCATATGAAAAATATCGTGGGGATAATCGGCAGCGCCACGCGAAACTCGCTTGTGCTCCTCGACGAGCTTGGCGCCGGCACAGACCCGGCGGAGGGGGCGGCGCTGGGGATAGCAATTCTTGAGGAACTGAGGCAAAGGGGGGCATTCGTGGCCGCCACCACCCACTACGCCGAGCTTAAAGTTTATGCCATTGAGCGCGAGGGCGTGGTAAACGCGTCGCTTGAATTTGACCTTGAAACGCTCCGCCCCACTTTTCGGCTTGTCACGGGGCTGCCGGGGAAGTCCAACGCCTTTGCCATTTCGCTCCGCCTTGGGCTGCCGGAAAGGCTTATAGACGCCGCCAGAGAAAGGCTGAGCGCCAAAACGCTGAGGCTGGACAGCGTTATCTCAAAGCTTGAGCTGACCGAGTCCGCCTATGCCAAAGACCATGAAAAAGCCGTTGGGCTAAGGCGGGAGGCGGAGGCGCTGCTTGCCGAGGCAAAGGAAAAAATGGCAAGAGCGGAAGAAGAAATAATAACCCAAACGGAAAAGGCAAACGAAAAAGCAAATCGAATCATAGCACAGGCGAGGTCATCGAGCGAATTTATTTTCGACGAGCTGAACAAGCTGAAAAAAGAAGCCGAAAAAGAAAAAAACTTTACAAACCTTGAGCTTGCGCGGCAGTCGATAAAAGACCGCCTTAAAAAAAGCCACGCCGCGATTTCCCAAGACAGCCAAAGGGAAGAAAAAGATTATTCCCCGCCAAGGCCCTACCGCCCCGGCGACGCGGTGAAAATTGCCGGTATAAATAAAAAAGGCTTTATAGAGCAAATCGACGGCCAAACCGCGACGGTCAAAGCCGGGATAATCACCACGAAAGTGGCGGTTTCCGATCTTCGGCTTCTTGAGGAAAAGCCCGAAATAAAAAAATCCGCCGTGACTTTCAGGCGGAGCGAGGCGGTTAAAAACGAGCTCGACATTCGCGGGCTTACCGGCGACGAGGCTTATTTCGCGCTTGACAAATACCTTGACGCGGCGATCCTCGCGAGCTATGGGTCCGTCAGCATCATCCACGGGAAAGGCACCGGCGCGCTGAGAGCGGCGGTGTGGGAGAACCTCCGCCGCGACAAGCGGGTTAAAACATTCCGCAGCGGTTTTTACGGCGAGGGCGACACCGGAGTCACCGTTGTGGAACTTAAAGTTTAACGCCCCGGCAGGCATGCGGGGCGTTAAATAAACAACAAGACTTAGTCAAATTTAAGGCTTATATCAAGCGCCTTTACCGAATGTGTAAGCCCGCCGATCGAGATTATGTCAACCCCTGTTTTGGCGACTTCTCTAAGATTTTTATCCCCCATGTTTCCCGATGCCTCGAGAAGCGCTCTTTTATTTGTTATTTTTACCGCGCGGCGCATAAGTGCGTTTGACATATTGTCAAGCATTATAATATCGGCGCCCGCCGAAAGCGCTTCCTCAAGCTGTTTTAAGTTTTCCACTTCCACCTCTATTTTCAAGGTGTGGGGACAGGTCAGCTTTGCCTTTTCAACGGCGTTTTTAACCGAGCCGGCGGCTTTTATATGGTTGTCTTTAATTAGTATGCCGTCCGAAAGGCCAAAGCGGTGGTTTACCCCCCCGCCGATCCGGACGGCGTATTTGTCAAGCGCGCGGAGCAGCGGCATGGTTTTTCTTGTGTCGGCAATCTTCGCGTTAAACCCCGCGACTTCTTCGCAGGCTTTTCGTGTGGCGGTGGCAATCCCGGAGGCGCGCTGAATAAGGTTGAGCGCCGTTCTTTCGCCAAGGAGTATGGTACGCGCCGAGCCGAACACCCGGGCGATGACAGTGCCTTTTTTAATGAAGTCGCCCTCGCGTAGTTTTTCCTCGATTTCAAATTCGCCGCCGATAATTTCAAAGGTTCTTTTGATGATGGGGATGCCGCAGATAATGCCGTCGGCTTTGGAAATAAAACTGCCGGAAATCTTCTCGCCGGGTTCAAGCGTTATTTGCGAGGTTATGTCGCCGTTCGGGGCGTCTTCCTTAAGCGAGCCGTAAATAATGTCGTCAAACATATTAAGCGTAAATGCAAATGCAAATGCCATTGTGTTTCTCACCTGTCCCCTTTCAATTTTTAAAAAATCCCTACTCTTCCAGTATATAGTGCGCCCCCACGCTTTGCCGCCTGTTTTTCGCGCCGTCTATTATCAGCGACGAAATGCTTAGCATATTAAACACCTTAAAGCCGTAAACGGTTCTCAGTTCCGCCTTGCCGAACGCTTCCCGCATTGGTTCAAGGGCACTTTCGGCTTTTTCAAGACCTGAAACTTTTCGTATCGCCCCCGCGTATGACTGGGTGATTTGCTTTATCTTTTGCTCGAACTCCCTTAGCGTTTCCTCATCAATGGGGGCGTGATGTTTTATTGTAGTCATTTTTTGCATCAATTTTGACGAGTAGTTTTTTCCGTAGTTATTGTTTATATATGTCGCCGCTCTCCTGCCGAAAACCAAACACTCAAGGAGCGAATTAGAGGCAAGGCGGTTCGCGCCGTGAATACCCGTTTCCGCGCATTCGCCGCAGCAAAACAGCCCGCTTATATTTGTCTGACCGTCAAGGTCGGTTCTTACCCCGCCCATAAGATAATGCTGGGCGGGTCGGACGGGGATTGGGTCTTTTGGGATATTAATTGAACGCCTCAGGCATTCCTGATAAATAGTCGGGAACCGCCCGGAAAAAAATTCTTTTGTCATTGACGAGCAGTCAAGAAAAACAAAGGTGTCGCCCGTTCGCGCAAGGTCTTCGATAATCCCGCGGGTCACGATATCCCGCGGCGCGAGATCCGCCATCTCATGCTTGTCCTTCATAAAAGCTTCGCCTTTTGAATTGACAAGCACCGCGCCTTCGCCCCTGACGGCTTCCGAAACCAAAAACAGCCTGTCGGTGTTGCCCTTTGAAATCAACGTGGTGGGGTGGAACTGAATAAGCTCCATATCGGCGACAACAGCCCCGGCTCTGCGGCAGGCGGCAATCCCGTCGCCAACCGCGCCCGTGGGGTTTGTGGTGTATTTATAACACTGCCCGATGCCGCCGGTGGCGATAATAACGCTTTCGGCGCGGTAAATCGTGTAAATATCGTCTTTTTTAGCTAACACCCCCACCGCTCTTGAACCTTCGGTGAGGATATCGACAAGGAAAGTGTTAAAGTGAAAGTCAAGGTTTTCACGCTGGAGGGCTATCATCCCGAGCTGTTTGGTGGTTTCCCGCCCGGTGGCGTCGCCGCCGCAGTGGAGAATCCTCCGCTGGCGGTGCCCCCCCTCGCGGGTGATAAGCAGGTCGCCGTCGGCGTTGACGTCAAAGGGAACCTTTAATTTTATAAGCTCCTCAATGTCGGAGGGACCTTCCTCGACAAGCACCTCGACCGCTTTTTTGTTCCCCAGCCACGCGCCCGCCGTCAGAGTGTCCTCGATATGCGCCACATAGGTGTCGTCTTTTGTGGTAACGGCGGCGATTCCCCCTTGGGCGAGATATGAGTTGCTCTCTTCAATATGCGTTTTCGCCAGCACGGCGACGCTTTTTTCCGGTGAGATATGGAGCGCGGCGTAAAGCCCGGCTATCCCCGCGCCCACGATGATAACGTCATAGTTGTGAATGTTTATTTTCTCGTTTTTAAAGTCCGGAAGATATCTTCTCTCCATACTATTTGCCGATCTCCTCAATGTTATATGGCGTTATCTGATAGACATAGTAATTCAACCAATTTGAATAAAGTAAATGCGAATGAGATCTCCAAGTGTTAAAGGGTTTGTTTTTGGGGTTATTCGCCGGGAAATAGTTTTTTGGCAGCTCAACGCTTAGTCCCTTTTGCTTGTCGCGCTCGTATTCAAGCTTAAGCGTGATATCGTCATATTCGGGGTGACCCATCACATAAACCTGACGGCAGGTTTTTGACGCGGCGAGATACACCCCCGCCTCCCTTGACGACGCGAGGAGAAGGAGATCGGGGTGGTTTTGAATATCCGTTTCTTTTACATACGAGTATCTCGAGTGAGGAGCGGCAAAGAATTCGTCAAAGCCGCGGAGCAGGGGATTCGAGGGTAAAAGCGAGCGATGAGTGAAGATGCCGCTGATTTTTTCGGCGAGCGGGTGCTTTTTAATGCCGCAGTTATGGTAGAGCCCGGCATAAGCCCCCCAGCAGACATAAAGGGTGGAAAAGACGTTTTCATTTGCCCAGCTCATTATCTCGCAGAGCTCATCCCAATAGTAGATCTGGTCGAACTCAAGATATTCAACCGGGGCGCCCGTGACAATAAGGCCGTCTTGCTTTTGATGTTTAATCTCGTCAAATGTTTTATAAAAAGAGACCAAATGCTTTTTGCTCGTATGCTTAGGCACATATGACGCGGTGGTGAGAAACTGCACGTCTATTTGAAGCGGAGTGTTTGAGAGCAGACGCAAAATCTGCGTTTCGGTAACTTCCTTGTTGGGCATTAAATTAAGAATGGCTATTTTAAGCGGGCGAATGTCTTGGGAAACCGCCCGCGCCTCGTCCATAACAAAGATATTTTCACTCTCAAGTATTTCCGCGGCGGGGAGCGATTGGGGTATTTTAATCGGCATTATATCTATCCTTTCAGATAATAAAAACAAAGTTATCGGGTTTCACACATATTATAGCATTATGCCAAAAAATAGGCAAGGGCTTTTAACAAAAGAGAGGGTTTGTTTTAGTAAATTTATCTTGGAAAAAAACTTGTTCTATGCTATAATATGCCAAAAGGAAAGGTTAATTGATGAAAACGACAATATATACGCCATACGGCGGCGAAGACGGCGAAAAAGACAATTTATTGCAACTAAGCGTTGCCGAAATGGCGGGGATTTTAAAGAGAGGCGGAGTGGCGATCTTCCCCACCGAAACCGTGTACGGAATCGGGGCAAACGCCCTTGACGAGACGGCCTGCCTTAAAATATTTACCGCTAAAAACCGCCCGCCTGAAAAAGGGCTGCTCTGCCATGTCGCCTCTTTGCACCAGGCGGAGGAAATAGCATATCTCACGGAAAAAGAGCGTATATTGATAGGTAAATTCACGCCCGGGCCGCTGACCGTCATCGCGAAGAAAAAACCCGTTATCGGTATGGTCGTCTCGGGCGGCGGCGGCACGGTCGGACTGAGGTTCCCCTCAAACAAAGAGGCTGTCGGACTTATTACGGCGGCGGGCTTTCCCGTCGCGGCGTCGTCGGCGAATATATCTGGGGAAACCATACCGACTGACCCGGAGGGGATAAAAAAAGATTTTCTCGGTAAGGTTGACGCAATTTTAGATTGCGGCAATACGGGGAGCGGAACGCCCTCCACCATTGTATCGCTTTTGGGCGGGGAAATTAAAGTGATAAGAGAGGGCGGAATAAGTCTGTCCCAAATTAAAAAAGCGCTTGAGTAAAAGAAAAGCGGGGGGTTAAAATGAAGGTTATCGGGCTTTGCGGCGCCACGGGGAGCGGGAAGTCGACCGTGGGGCGATATTGGGAAAGCCTCGGCGCGTTTTATATAGACACCGACGAGGCGGCAAGAGCTGTCACCTCGCGCGGGAGCAAGTGCCTGAGTGAGCTTGCCGATTATTTCGGCGGGGATATTCTAAAGCCTTCAGGCTGTCTTGACAGGCAAAAGCTTTTCACGCTGGCGATGTCGGGAGAAGAAAGTTATAAAAAGCTAAATTCCATAACCCACGGCTATATAATTGAAGAAGTAAAAAAACGGCTGAGCGCCTCCGGCGCGCCTTTCGCCGTCGTTGACGCGCCCCTGCTGTTTGAATCGGGTTTTGACAAAGAATGCGACTACACTGTCGGGGTTGTGTCAAAAAAAAGAGCCGCCGCGCTCCGCGCTTCGCTTCGCGACGGAGTGAGCGGGGAAGTGATTGAAAAAAGACTTAAAAAACAAAAGTCAGCAGCGTTTCTAAGGAAAAACTGCGACTTTATAATTGAAAACAACGCCGATATATCCGAACTGCTAAGACAAGCGGCAAATGTTTTTGCCCGTATAAAAGGGGGTTAAATTGAAGAAAAAGCTGCTCTTTACCCTTGCGGCCGTTTTAGTGGTTGCTGTCGTCGCGCTCGCGGTGTTTTCGCTCTTTTTCGCGGTTGAGTACCCGCTTAGGTATAAAGAGGAAATACTTATGTATTCGGATATTTATTCTGTCCCGGGGGATTTAATCTGCGCCGTGATAAACGTTGAAAGCGGCTATGACCCAGACGCGGTGTCAAGGGCGGGAGCTGTCGGGCTTATGCAAATTTTACCCGCCACCGCGGGCGAGATAGCGCAAAGGCTGGGCGTTGCCGAATATGACATACTCGACCCCGAGACAAACATTCGCTTCGGCACTTATTATTTGTCAATCCTTTATAGCATGACGTCAAACTGGGAGACCGCTCTCGCCGCTTATAACGCCGGGATAGGGAACGTCACAGGCTGGCTTGCCGACCCGTTATACTCACCCGACGGCGAAAAGCTGACTTTGATCCCAATCGCCGAGACCGCGGCATATATTAAAAAGGTTATAAAGCAGCAAAGCGTTTACGCAAAAAAGCTAAGCAAATAGGCTGTATTATATCCATTACTCATCGGTTTCAGCGCTCTTTTTAACTTCGCGCCAGAGAGTGATATAATCGGTTATATTTACCGCTCCGTTTGAGTCCATATCGGCGGACTTTACGCCGCCATCGTCCATGGCGTCAAGACCCAAGATATGCAGTTTAACTTTTGCCAGATCCGAAGACGTCAGCTTAAAGTCGCCGTCAATATCGCCGGGGTAAAACGGCTTGTTTTCGGTCGGGCCGTTGTAAAAAGGCGACAGGCGGATATTGTTAGGCACCGAGCCGGGTTCAACCGTAAATGAAACCCGGCCGCTTTTATTGCCGGAGCAGTCAATCACCTCAAACTCATACGTTACAGATTCATTTGTTTGCGGGTCATAATCAAGGTCAATAAAATTGTTGGGGTAAATTTCGCCCACAGATCCGCTCTCGTTCCGCGTGGCGAGACGGTAGGTAAAAAGCTCGCCGTCTTTGTAAATATTTACTTTATGTATCCCAAGGTTGTCATACATCCCCGAAAAGCAAACGCAAAGCGTCTTTTTACCCGAGACAAACTGATAAATCGTTCTGAACTCAGTTGGCGGGGTTGGGGGCGACGGGTCAAGTATTCCGTGTTCCAAATAAAATTTATAAGAGTCGTAATACCCGTCCACCGTGTTGTTGGGGGAGAGATAATGGGGGGCGGCAAAAGCGAAAATTCTTTCCACATACGGCGCGACAACCTGAAACTGGCTTGTCATCCTGTCAATGGTGGCGGAACCCCAGTACCCGTAGCCGTCATAGTTATCATAAAACTTGCCTGTCGGCTGTTCAAATATCTCGCAGTTTGACCAAAGCTTTATGTCTTTCCCGCAGCCGTCGACGGCGGCTTTGTACGCGGCGGTAACCTCGCCCAGCAGCGTTAAATCAGCCCCGCCGGCTCCCATGCTGTCCTGAGGACAGAGGATGTCGCCGTCGCGGAACCCGCTCTCCGCCAGCAGTTCTTTCCAAAACAGCGATATGTTCTGAGGTGACTTTGAAACCCAATCCCCGCCGAACATATTGACATAAGGCGAGAGAATAAACGGCAATGAGCTGTCAACGCGGTTTATTGTTTCAAAAATAATATTAAAACCGGAGGCGATTTTAGTTACATATTTTCCCCGCGCCGCTTCTGTGTCAAAGGCTGACGAGTTAAACAATTCCGGCACGAAATAAAACCCCGCGAAGGTTTCGGGATATTTTTCATAATAAGAGCTGTACAAGTCCTCGGCAACCTCGGCAAACAGCGTACAAACGTTGTCAAAGCCCGGCGCGGAGGGGCCGAGATATGGCCAGAGGTCAAGCGTGTTGCCTATACCCGAAAAAACTTTGATCCCCCGCTCGGAGCACTTTTGAAAAATAAGGCTTAAATAATCCTTCCCCTTATTAAAAGAGGGGTTTTTTGTGTCGTAATACGCGGTGATAACCCACTTTGACGGGTCGTTTATCGGAGTGGCGGAGCAGGTGAGGGTGTCCCCCATAATAATATATTCCACGCCCAGCTCTTCCCAAAAGTCAAGCTCTTTTTCCCACCTCTCCGGGGTGAAGTGCGTATACAGCCACGGCTGAATGAATGTGCCGGTGATAGGGGTAATCCCCTTTGACAAAAGGCTTTCCGGTTTTGGCTCGGGTTGCTTTTCATATAATTTTCCGCCGCCGGCGTTCGCCGAAAACAAAAAGAGGGGAAAAATCAAAACGCCCGCTAAAAAAGTCAGCAAATAATGTTTTTTTGTCATAATAACCCCCGGTAATTTTATTACGCTCATTGTATATGAAAGCGGCGGACGATAAAACGTCCGCCGCGCCGGTCTGTTTGATTAGGCCGTTGGGAGCGGCTTATAAACGTAGTATTGTTTTTGGATCCTTTTAACAAAGATAATGGGGTAGAGGTCAACAGTCTCAAGGTCTACAAGGGTGTCGTCGATGGGTTCTTCTTCGGTTGGCTCGGGCTCTTCGCCCTCCTCGCCCTCTTCGCCTTCGCCTTCCTCGCCGTTTGAGCCGTTGGCGTCTCCGTCGGCAAGCTCCACTTTAATGGTGCTTATAAGCCCCACGGATTTTTCAAAGGACTGGAGGAGAATGTCTGAATAAATCGCTTCCACCTGTGAAATCGTCATGTATTCGTTGACAATATCGCGGAGAGCGGGGGTGGCGGTTGCGCATTTGAATCCGGGGTCGGCGTTATACGAGAAAGTGTCCATAACGACGTCCTGAATCCATTTCGGGGTAAAGCGGTCTTTTACGGTGTCGGATATGTTTTCCGGCAACTCGTCAGGGCCGAGCTCTGCGGTTACCATGCTCCTTAGCTCTGTCGTCAGGGCGGATTTCATTGTGGTTCTGCCGCTTTTCGCGTTGCCGACGACATATGAAATTGAGCTTCTGTAATCGGGCTCGGAGCGTTTTTCCGTGTCGGAGAAAATAAAGGTTTTGAGGTATTCATCTTGGAATTCTTTATAGGCCTCGCGGAGCGAGTCATTGAGCCCCACGAAAAATTCATCGATCTTATCTTTAAGTTCGGCCTTTATAAGCTCGTTTGTCTGTTCAAGGCAAAGGTCGGGGTAAAACTTAAACACGTCCCCGCCGGTGATTGAGTTGATTTCCTCAAGGCAGTCGCCGGAGTTAAGGGTTTCATAAAGGCGGTCGGTGTATTGCTCGCTCTTTATATAATTGTTATAGTCTTCTTTGGTTTTGCTCTCTTGGGTGTTCACCAAAAGCTTTGCTATTTCCGTCTCGATTTCGGTCGCGAATCGTATCGCCACCTGTTCGGTGAGATATTCTTCCGTGCAAATCTGATTGACGAGAGCTTCCACTTCGTCGCTGTCAAGGTCTTCGTATTCGGGGTTGTTGTTAATGTCAACCCTAACCGAGTCTTTTATCTTCTTTTGATTTGAGGCGGTATTGTATTTTTTAAGCGCCTGCTTTTCCGCGATAGGAATCCAGCCGTTATAAACGGAAGTGCCGACGGCGTACTTTGCCGCCATTTCTTTTGTCACGGTCGCGTTGAGCGAATCGGTATAGCGCTGGATAATGTCGGCGGTAAGCGCCTGTGTGACGACGGGCACGACGGCCTCTTTAATGGCGTCGTAATTGAGGTCCAGCAGCGTTCCGTTTATGATTTGCGGGTAAAATTCATCTGTGTGAAGTTTTATGACATTTATATAGTTGGGTTCGGAGTAAGTTTTGGAACTGCCGTTGGGGTCTTTGAGCGAAAGCGGATAATAGGCAAAACCCACGGAGGCGGAAAGCTTTGTGGTGAGAAGCGAATCGGTGTTTTGGCGCTTTAGGTGTTCCCATTTTTCGGGGTTTTCGCCCTCAAGCGTATAAGTCAAAAAGGAGTTGCCGATATAATTTAAACTGATATTATAGGTGTTGTTAAGCTTAACCACTTGGTTGTCGTTATTGAGTTTATAGTTGGTTCCCTCAATGCCGAAAGCCAAAAGGTTCGCGATATCCGGGCTGGTTTCAATATACTGGAGAATTTCCGACACGGCGGTGAGTTCGTTCGCTATGGTGTAGTTGGAAACGCAGAGTATGTTTTCCAACAGGTCTTCGTTTGTCGCTATCGGGTAGGAGTGTATTGTGTAGTCAAACTTGCGGCCCGTGGTTTTTTCAAGGGTTTCGATATCCTCAAACGTGCCGAGCATAAACTTAACCGCCCACTTTTCGCCCGAGTCTTTTTCTTTAAGATAGCCCATGGCGTGGTAGCGGGTGATCATGGTGTAATAGTCAAGCACGGCCTTGTGTGAATATGTGTCAATGACCGCTGTCCCGTCGTTAATAAAAGCGGAAAAGCCTTTCTCAAAGAGATAAGCAAACTCCGGGGAGTCAAAGATGTTCCCCAGCGGGACTACGTCGGGCTCGTTTTCTAAAATAATCTGAAGGTAATATTCAAGGTCCTCAAGGTTTGTCATGGTGTCGGCGTCGATAGAGTATTTTTTAAGATATTCTTTGTCAAAAAGAATGTATTCGTATTTTCCTATGCCCTTGTTCATGGGCACGCCGTAGATTTTACGGGTGCCTTTGGCGTTGGGAACGTTCGCGGCGTCAAGGAAAGTCGGGAAAACAAAGTCCCTTATAAGCTTAGCCTCGCTGTTTAGTTTATCTGTGAGCGGAGCGAGCATGTTGTCGGCGACAAAGTTTATGTAATTGTCATAGCCGCGAACCAAGAAAATATCAAGTCTCGGCGCTTTTAGTTCGTATTCTTCGCCTCTTTCAAGCATGGAGATATATTTTTCGCCGGTGAAAACCTCTTTGCTGGTTTCATCGGCTTCGCTTGAGCTGACTTTGGAGGTCGGTGTTTTTCCCTTGGCTGTTTTAGCGTCGTTATAGGCTTTAATTTCCGCCAACTTTGACGCGATCAAGTCGTCATATTCGTCTTCCGGAACCATAATCAGCTTTATGCAATAGCCGAGCTTGTAAAATGTAAGCCGGTTAAGCGCGAGTTCGACTTCGCGGATAGCTTCTTCTGTCGTGCCGGTTTCGCATATAGTGTATAAAGTATAGATTTGAGCCGGTACTTCCTCAATGTTGGTTTCACCGCTGCAAGCGGATAGAAGAAGCAGCGAAACGGTCATCACGCAGATCAAAGCAAATGAAATAAATCTTTTTTTCATGTGAGGGACCTCCAAAAAAATAAACGGGATAATTCCTTTTTAATATACACTAAAAAGGGTTTTATGTCAATACTTAAATCAAAATTAACGCCCCTTCTTTTGTGGGGAATATAAAAAAATGTTGTATATGGAAATTAATAAATGAGTAAAACCTCCAAAAAGAGGTTGTAATTTCCCGCTCTATACTATATAATACCCTTGAAAAGGAGGCATTGCAATGAATCGTAAAAATAGCTTTGACTTTAACAAAAACAAGAAAAAAATGATAATCTACATCACCGTGGCGGCGGTGGCAATCTTTGCCATATCGCTGTTTTCATCAATGTTTTACACGGTGAGCGACAAAGAAGTGGCCGTGCTTACCACTTTTGGGAAGGTGACTTCCATTGAGGATGCGGGGATACACTTCAAACTTCCTTTCGGGATACAAAACGTGTATTACGCCGAGATAAACGAGATTAAGTCTATTGAAATCGGCTATCGGTCACGTTCCGACGGGTCGACTTTTTCGGTGAGCTCAGAGAGCAACATGATTACCGGCGACTTTAATATCGTAAGCATTGACTTTTTCGTGGAATATCGCATTTCAGACCCGGAAAAGTATATCTTCGCTTCAACTCAGCCGGAAGAAATTTTAAAAATGCTTACCCAAAGCCAAATAAGAAACGTCATAGGTTCTTATGAAATCGACCCGATTTTAACCGAAAGCAAAGAGATGATACAAGCGGAAATAAAAGCTTTGGTGGTAAGCGAGCTTGAAAACTATGATATAGGGCTCGCGCTTGTGGATATTAAAATCCAAGACGTGGAACCCCCGACAAATGCCGTCAGCGACGCGTTTGCCGCGGTGAAGAACGCCGATTCCGGCGCGAAAACCGCTGTCAACAACGCCAACGCTTATAAAAACACCAAAGAGGCCGAGGCGGCGGCGCAGGAAAACTCGATTCTTGAAAACGCCGAATATTTAAAACAGGCGCGGATAAACGAGGCGCGTGAGGAAGTGGCGATGTTCAACGCCATGTATGAGGAATACTCGCGCTTCCCCGGGATAACCAAAACCCGAATGTATTACGAATGTATTCAAGCGGTACTCCCCGATATCGCCGTCTATATTGACACAACCGGCAACGGCGACATACTTAAGTTCCTGCCGCTGGGGAGAACGGATTCAGGCAATCAAAGCGGAAATTAGCAAAGCTCGGTTATTATTTATGAAAGGAAATAAAGATATATGAAAAAGTTTCTTATTTATTCGGCTGTAGTGGTTGCCGTGATTCTTGTAATCGCTCTGTTCGATATGTTTTATGTGGTCAGGGAAGACCAGCACGCCCTTGTCGTGAGGTTTTCCAAGGTTGTAAAAATAGAGTCCGAAGCCGGCGTTTACCTTAAAATGCCCTTTGTGGACAAAGTCGCGACTTATTTAAAATCAGCTCAGCTTTATGACATAAACCCCTCGCTCGTTTACTTGAAAGATAAAACGGCGATGATAGCCGACAGCTATGTGACATGGCGCATTATCGACCCGCTCTTGTTCCACACCAAGGTTTCGGGGAGCACATATGAGGCGCAGATAAGGCTTGACACCATCACTTACAACAATATCAAGGCAAAGCTCGGCAACCTTAATCAAAACGATGTTATCAACACGGACGACCCCTCCGAGCGCAACGTGATATATGAAGAAATTTTCGCCCTTGTAAAAGAAGCCGCAAAACCCTATGGCATTGAGGTTCTTGACGTCAAGATTAAGCGGTTTGACCTCCCCGAGTCAAACGAAAACGAGGTTTTTAACCGTATGATATCCGAAAGAAACCAAATAGCGCAGGAATACAGGGCAAAGGGAGAGGCCGCCGCGGCGGTTATAAGAAACGCCGCCGACAGAAATTACAACACCCAAATTTCAAACGCCAAACTGACCGCCGAAGAGATAAAGGCCGAGGGCGAGGCGGAATATATGAGAATCCTCACCGCCGCGTATGACACTTCCGAAAAAGAAGAGTTTTACGCCTTTATCAAGGCGCTGGACGCCCTTAAAATCTCCCTCACCGGTGAGAAGACCGTCATTTTAGGCCCTGACAGCATACTTGCGCAAATTCTTTCTCAGCCTTAAGCAAGTATAATACATAATACATAATAATTATTTAATTAAAAAACTAAACTCTATGAAAGTTTTAAAGCCATAAAAGGTTTTCGCTATGGATAACACCAAGTACAGAAAAGTGTTTTCGGCTCTCCCCGAACTGACAACCGAAAGGCTTATACTTAAAAAAATAGTCCCCGAAAACGCCGGGGATATGTACTCCTACGCCTCGCTGGGCGAAGTCACAAAATATCTGCTGTGGTCGCCGCACCTAAACCTTGCCGAGACAAAGGGGTATATTGAATACCTCCAGCGCGAATACAAGCGCGGCAACTACGCGGATTGGGGGATCACATACAAAGAAAACGGGGCTTTTATCGGCACTATAGGTTTCGCCAACCTTGACACCAACAATAATTGGGGGGAGATAGGCTATGTGCTGAACCCGGACTATCACGGCAAGGGAATAATGACCGAGGCGGTAAAAGTCATACTAAAAGTGGGTTTCGCCTATCTTGGGCTCCACCGGATTCAGGCGCGGATTATGGAGGGCAACGACGCGTCGGTAAGGCTGGTGGAGCGGCTGGGGTTCCGAAAAGAGGGGGTCTTCCGCGACCATATCTATGTCAAGGGTTCATACCGGACAATAATTGTTTATTCGATGCTTTACGACGACTTTTTCGCCGCAAACTAATTTTTCGCCATTTTTTGTCTTCCGCATATAATGGTATTAAACCATTAACCTTGTAAGCCGCTAATGCAAAGCATAGCGGCTTTTTGGGAAGTACGGAGTGATAAAGTTTGGATAAATATAATAATACCCTTACCCAAGGCAACCTTGAGGACGCTTTCCGCGGCGAAGCGGAGGGTGTAACCAAATATCTGTTATACTCGCGGGAGGCGCTCTCTCAGGGAAGAGAGGACATTTCGTCGGCGTTTGCCGAAGTCGCCGGCGACGAGCTCGGCCACGCCGGGGTGTGGCTGGGCGAGCTTGGCGGGATGGGCGACACTAAGCAAAATCTTGAGAGCGCGGCAAAAGCGGAATCACAGTCTCAGGCGCTGTACAGAAAAGCCGCTTCCGACGCGGAGGACGAGGGCTTTGACGAGCTTTCGGGCAAATTCCTTATGGCGGCGGATGTTGAAAAAGAACACGAGGAAGCTTTTAACCGATTGATACGGGATTTTGACGCCGCGCCCGAAGAAAACGATTCCGGGGATATGGCGGTGTTTAAATGCCAGAACTGCGGCTATGCGCGGAGATTCAGGCGGAGAGACATGCGAAGTGAGCTTTGCCCGCTTTGCGGTTTCCCGCTTATTTACCTGAGAAGACTGCTTAGGTTTTAGAGCTTGGCGAAGCGCGGCGAAACCAAAGACATAACGGCAAACTAAGAATAAAAATAAACGGGTTATTTTTACCCGTTTATTTTTCTGTAACTATAAGCGATATATGCTATGTGAGTAATTTTCCGGTTGTTTTAAGTCCCAAAGGTTAAAACGGCGGAGATCAATCCGAAAAAACTCGTGACAACCCAGCGAAGCGAAGTTTTCCCGGCGCGTGGAAAGTTAGACCGCCCTTGTGACCCTGCCGCTCTTAAGGCAGCGGGCGCAGACGGAAACAGTCTTGTTTGAACCGTCGACAGTGGCGCGGACCTTGCGGATATTGGGTTTCCAAGTTCTGTTGGTCTTTCTGTTGGAGTGGGAAACATTGTGACCAAAAGAGACGCCCTTGCCGCAGTACATGCACTTTGCCATATCTAACACCTCCAGGATTTTGAAAATAATTAAAGTAAAACCGTAAAGAAAAAGTAAAAATTTTTCTTAGCGTCCCAGTATATAATAAAGTACGCGGTTTGTCAAGTTTTTTTTAATTTTTATATACCGCGGGTCAAAATAAAGCAAAAACGCCGTTTTTGTCAGGCGAGCAGGTCAAAAACCTTATAGATATCCCCCGCGCCCATAAGCACCACAAAGTCGCCGGGGCGGGCGTTTGACTTTATAAATTCCGCGGCGGAGTTAAAATCCCCGCAGTAGACACCCCCCGCTTTTTCGGCGAGCGTCTTCCCGTCAACCCCGCATGAGTAACCCTCTCGGGCGGAGAAAACCTCGGTGACGGCAAGGAGGTCGGAGAGGGAAAAGGAAGTCACAAAATCCCCGAACAACGCCTTAAGCCTTGTAAAGGTATGGGGCTGAAAAACGGTTATTACCCGCCCCGGGGCGATTTTTTTCGCCGTTGTGAGGCAGGCGGTGACTTCGTCCGGGTGGTGCGCGTAGTCGCTTATGACCACGGCGCCGTTTATGTTCCCGATTGTTTCAAAACGCCGCGAAACTCCGGTAAAGCTCATTAAGCCCGACGAAATATCGCTTGGCTCAAGTCCGTTCACAAAGCAGGCGGCAAAAGCGGCGACGGCGTTCTGCACATTGTGGTGACCGGGCACGGAAAGGGTGATCTTCAAGTCTCCGCCCGGGTAAAACAAGTCAAAGGTTTCATACCCGCCGGCGCAGGTTATATCGGCGGCGTAAAAATCCGCTTTGTTTTGTGTTGAAAAGTAAAACACCTCGCCGCCAAAGCTTTTAGCCGATTCCACCGCCCCTGGCGAATCAAGGTTTATGATCGCTTTTTTGGAATGCGATATGTATTTTGAAAAAGACTCTATTAGCTGTTCCAGCGAAGCGAAATAGTCAGGGTGGTCGCGGAAGACGTTTAGCACCACGGCGGTGGTGGGGTAAAACTTTAAAAACGAGTCCTTGTACTCGTCGGCCTCAAAAATAAACGTGTCCCCGTCACCAATTTTGTGACAGCCGGACGCGAAGGGAAGATGCGCGCCCACAGCGAAAGTGGGGTTTTTGCCGGGTATGAAGTCGTATATTTTTGCTATCATCCCGCTGGTGGTGGATTTTCCGTGAGTGCCGGCTACCCCGATCGACACGGGGTAACCTTTGGCTATCTCGCCCAGCAGCTCCGCCCGGCTTATAATCTCAACAGAGCGGGAAGCCGCTTCGGCAATTATCGGGTGGGTCAGGTTCACCGCGGCGGTATAAACCAAAAGGTCGACGCCGTCAAGGTTGGGGTCTGAGGTGGAATAAGACACTTCAACCTCGTTTTCCTCAAGGTTTTTGGTCTCTTTGGAAAAGTTTTTGTCATACCCCAAAACTTCTTTTCCCCATGATTTAAGAATAAGCGCAAGCGAAGACATGCTGATTCCGCCTATCCCCACAAAATAAACCTTTTTATAATTGAATAGCTTTTTCATGTAATTTTCTTTCACCATAAATTTTATGACCGGAAAAACCGGCCTTTAGTGTTATTATAGCATGTTTTTTGTAAAAAGCAATCGGCTGTTGAATAGTTTTAACATTGGTTTTCCATAATAAGGATATACGAAAAAAACCGCCGCTCCGTTAACAATCATATCTTTCCGCAAGCTTGCCGGCGGCGGACGGCAAAATAAGGCAAAGTTAATTTTTATGCAAAAAGGAGAAACAAAATGGAAATCACCGACATCAAATTGAGGAAGTATTTTCCCGAGGGCGCTCTCGAGGCGATATACTCGATAACGTTCGATAACGAGCTTGCGCTCCACGACGTAAAGCTTGTGAAAAGGGAAACCGATTATATGGTTGTGATGCCTAACAGAAAGCTTTCAACGGGGTTATACAAGGACATCGCGCATCCTATAAATTCCGCGTTCAGAGATAAAATCGCCGCGCAAATAGTAAATTTTCACAAAAATATGGTCGCCGGCAACGAAATTATATCAAATTAATACTTGATTTTATTCCCTTTGAGCTATATAATGTTAAATTAATACTACTTATATAGAAAGGGGAGAATATTCATGGCTGAAAGAAATAATGATAAATTATACAAGCTCGTCGTCACGGCATTTTTCGCGGCGATTGTGGTTGTATTGCAGGTGACGCTGGGGCTAATCACCGTGGGGGAAATTAACCTGAACTTTGTTCTTATTCCCATACTTCTTGCCGCCGCGCTGTATGGGAAGATGGCCGGCACGATTGCCGGCGGGGCGTTTGGGATTACAGTTTTTATTCAATGTATTACGGGCACTCAGGTGTTTGGCGCCATGCTGCTGTCGATAAACTGGTTTTACACCTTTGTCGCCTGCGTGGGGAGAGGGCTTCTCGTTGGCTTTTTAGCGGCCGTCATTTATCAGGCGTCGGCAAAAGCCGTCAAAAGCAGATATCTCAGAGCTCTTATCGCCTCGGTGGCGGCTCCGATAATAAACACGGGTATTTTCCTCTTGTGTTACGCCCTTATGTTTAACGAGAACATGCGCGGCTTTATGTTGAGCGAGGGCGCGGGAGCTATGTATATTTTATTTATCTTCCTCACCGGCATCAATTTTGTGTTTGAGTTCGCCTCGACGGTTATTATCGCGCCCCCGGTGGCGGTGGTGCTTGAAAAAGCTAAAAATCAACTCGCGAAAAACGGTTAACGTAGCCGTTTTCAGCGAAACCAAAGCCTAAAGGACAATTACATTCAAAACGCAGCGCATATCCTAAACAAACCTTTGTTTTAGAATATGCGCTGTTTATTTTTGAAAAAATTTTTTTCTATCTCGCCCTGCGGAGTTTTTTTAACCTTTTAATCTTCTTGGCGGAATTTTTCGGGGATTTTGAAAAGGCGAAAAAAGGCGCGACCCCTCCCGCGGCGCAGCAAACGGGTACGGTGAAAGGGAGCGAATACTCGCTTTTTGAAGTCCCCAAGCTTATAAAAGTCAAAATCGCCAAGACAAAAGCCGCGCTTATCAGCGACGAGTAAGGGTTCCCCGTTGATTTTCCGTAGTAGTAACTCCCCGCGAGCGTAGAGACAAAGGCGGCGCCCGCCGCCGACAGCCCCACAAGGTCGTTGCCCATGTCGCTCTTATAAAGCAGAAACGCGAGCGTTACCGTCAGCGCCGCGAGCGACGAAATTGTTATTAAAACAGAATACAAAAACTTTTTAATGTTAGCGGAGTTTTTCATGTTCGCCTCCCTTTATTTTTACATCACTACAATTATATTATAAAAAGCATGTCGTTATGCAAAATTAGGGCAAACGGCAGGGGGATTATTCGCCGAAAATCTCCCGCCTTAAAAAATCGGCGGCCTCGTCGGCTTTCGCAAAATCATTGGCGAAAGTATATATATTTTCAAGACCCTTGTGGCAGGACCGCGCGTCGGAGAAGAATTCCCGCGCCTGACCCAGCAGTTCTTCGTAAATTTTGTTAAGAAACTTAAGTTTAGAGCGGTTTTGTTTAAGGAATTCCGGGTAGACAAAGCGGAGCGGGTTTATCTTCTTTTCGCTTGCGGATTCCATATACCGCTCGGAGAGTACAAGTATGTTGTCGCGGATAAAAAACAGCCCGGAAATTTTATTTATATTCACGGGAGAGGGAACAATGGCGGTGTTTATTCCGCGTTCAAGCGCCTGAAAACAAAGCTGAGACAAAAGAAGTTCCGAAAGCCCGCAAAAATCTTTTACTCCGTAAGTGACGGGCTTTGAGCCGATAGGCAGAAAGACAAACCCCTGCCCGCAAAAGCAAAAAGCGGGGAGGAGGGAAAATCGGAAGTCCGGCTGAGATTTCAGACGGTTTTTAATAAACCTTTCGCAAAAAACCCTAAGCTTGCCGTCGTCAACGCCGTCAGAGAGTATAAGATCCTCCGTTTCCGCCACTTTTGCCCCGGCGGTTAAAAACGAGTAGGCGCAGTCATATGACAGGCTTTTCTTTGAGTTCAGCCGTTCAAGGGTTTCTTTATTTGTTAAAAGCACTTCGGCGTCAAGGTTTTCCGAAAGATTAATTAGCGCTTCCCGCACGCCCGGCAGCGAGGGTTCAAGGACATGCGGTTTTGTGCCGTCGGCGACGGCGATTCCGCGGTCTCCAAACACAACCGCGTCAAAAGACTGCGGGTCAGACGAGCATTTGACGGCGGTGACGCGTTCGTTTTTAACCACCGCTTTGGCGAAAAGGCGCTTTAACAGCGTGGACTTCCCGCAGCCGGGCGAGCCTTTTAAAATATAAACGCAATCGCAGTTTTTGACATACCCCTCAATCAGCGGTTTATAGCCGTCGGAAGAATTAATACCGGCGAAAATTTCGCTGACCATATTTTCTTTTTTATTTTTATTTGAGATGGTTTCTCTGTCGCTTTGAACTTCCCGAGCGTTATACATGGTTTGGTCGTTATTCATTTCACGCATGCTTTATATGTTTTCCCCCCAATAAATTCTTATCATTTTCATTTTATGCCAAAACGTATAAAGTGGCTTTTTTGGTTCGTTTGACATATGTAAAGGGTGTGTTTAACGAATATATTTATATAAAACGCCAAAAAAAGGCTTTTATTTTTCTTTATTATGTGCTATAATACCATTGTAATATTACTTTGCGGCGAAAAACCCGCCTACGGCAAAAAATAAGCGCAAATATGGGCGTATAAGCTTTGTTAAAAATTTATTTGCAAGGAGGAAAACAAAGTGAGCAAAAATCTTATTATCACCATCGGACGCGAGTTTTGTTCCGGCGGGGCCGACATTGGCAAAGCTGTCGCCTTGTACTTTGGTATCCCCTATTACGACAAGCGAATAATTGACGAAACCGCCGCCGCGCTCGGCTGCGCGACCGATATTATCGCGCACTATGATGAAAAGCCCGCCAAGATGTGGGGCATTTACGGATATCAGTACGGCGCGTCTTGGTACGCCGGCGACCCCTCGTTAATTCTTCCGCCGGGGCTTAAAATTGCGGCGGCTCAGTTTGCCGCCCTCACCAAGCTCGCGCGGGGGAGCGACTGCGTTATCGTGGGGCGGTGCGGTGACCATGTCCTCAAAGACCTTGAAAACGTCGTCAGGGTGTTTGTAAGGGCGGAACTTGGCTTTAGGGTGTCCCGCGCCGAGGAGCTTTTTTCGCTGAACGAGTCAGAAGCGAAAAAACTCATAAGAAAAACCGACAAGGTAAGAGCCAATTATTACGCCATACATACCCAAAAAAAGTGGGGCGACGCTAAAAATTACGATATTGTCATCAACACCTCAAAGGTGGGGGTGGGCGGCGCGGCGGCCGCCGTTATAAAATATTCAGAAAGTTTCCGTCAATAAAAAACAGTATATTAAAGCCGCTTTAAAGCGGCTTTTCTTGTCAAGGCGGCTTTTAGCGGATTTTTGCCCGGGCATCAAACGGCTTTGTTAGTATAAAAAATTTTTAGCCATTATAAATAATCACGTTAAAGTATATATTTTTATTGACTTTTTATAGGATAATTTGTATAATGTGTAAAAACAAACCATAATTCTTTTTTATATTATTTTTATTTAAATAAAAAGGCACAACATTTGGCTTACGAATCGCGGCGTTTTAGGTTAAATTTTATAAATTACATTGACTTTGACCAAAAAAAACTATATAATAAATAGAAAATTAACAAGGGGGTATTTTGGTTATATGAAAAAGCTCATCGCTTTAATGCTGGTCGCGTTTATGGTGATTTTAACACTTGCGGCCTGCGGCGGAGGTAATGAGGGTGAAAGCAAGGCGAGCGAAGAATCTTCAAACGGCGGCCCCGTCACTTCCAATGGGTCCGAGGAGACTTCCGAACCTTCCGAGCAGCTTCTTTTACCGGACAAAAATTGGAACACCGAACTAATAATGCTTGTGCCGAATCCCAATTATTATTGCGAACACGAATTTTGGTGGGATGAAGCCGAAGAGGACGTCGTTGTCACGGCAGTTATCGAGCGCACCCGCCTTATGCAGGACAAGTACGGCATAAATCTTAACATGATATATTCCACCGGCATAGGCAGCTCAAAGGCTGAAGTTGAAAAATCCATAAGCGGCGGGCTTGAGCTGGATATTGTCGCCGACGGCGCGATGTATATGGCCGAATCCACCTTAAACGGCTGGTATTTAGACCTTTACGAGATCAACGGCGAGGTTAACGGCGGAAACGGATACCTCAATTTTGACGCCTCTTGGTGGGATCAAACCGCTATCCGCGACCTTTCAATGGGAAACAAGCTGTTCTTCCTCACCGGTGACATTTGCGTTACCGATGACGAGTCCACATGGGCTATGTTCTTTAACAAGGGAATGATTACCGAATTTGGGCTTGAAAACCCCTATGCGCTTGTTGAGGACGGCGAATGGACGCTTGATAAGCTCCATGAAATGGCAAAGGAAGTTGTACTTAAGCATGGAGACAAAATGTCTTTTGAGCCGGCCGATGAAGACAGATGGGGAATGGTTTCTCAAACATATGACGGGCTTATGTTTATGCTTGGCTGCGGACAGTCAATGGTTCATAAGGATAATGACGACCTTCCGGTTATAAGAATTATGGAAAACGCGAACGTAAACGCTTGGAACAAAGTTTTTAACATTATGACCGACGGAGACCATGTCGGTGTTGCCGACTTTTTCGGCCATTATACTTCTGGTGTTTATGGAAAGGCTACACAAATCTTTGCTAACGGCAACGCTTTGTTTATGCCTCAGGCTATAAGCTCCGCCACCGGCTCGACGCTTCTTGAGGCGGAAGTCGATTACGGTATAATACCAATGCCAAAGTTCGATGTCAATCAGGACGACTATACCGCCTCGGGTACTGTTTACTGGCTTAAAGTGGTCGGCGTGCCCATTACAAACGACCAGAACCTTGACGCCACTTTGTTCTTCCTTGAGGCGATGGCGTATCACGGGCAAAAGATTATCACCCCCGCGTACTATGAAATGGTTCTTAAGGGTCAAAAGCTTAAAGATGAGGAATCCGAAAGAATGCTTGACCTTATTTTCAGAAACAGAACTTATGATATGTCAACGGTCTACAACTTCGGCGTGGGCAACGACGTTATGATTCAGTTCTATACTTCGCTTTTGGGTCAAAGACCGGAAAACAAAATTTCCACTGTTTATGAACAAAAGCAAAGCATATATGAGACAGCTATTGAAAACGCGATAGACGCGTTCTTAAATAATTAATTGAAAAATTTATTTTTCAATTAATTGTAACTAATTAAAAAGCGTGGTTGCGCGCGCCAAGCCGGTTTGCTCCCGGTGTACCAACGGTAACGGCCGCCGCGCGTAACCGCGCTTTATTGTTTATATTTTTTTTTAAGGAATGGTTATATTAATGAAAAAACTCTTAGCACTATTGCTTCTAACCGGGCTTATACTCCCGCTGATGACTGCTTGCGGAAAACCTTCCCCCGCGGGGCAGAACTCAGAAGACAGCGAGCCGGGGGATGAAACCTCGCAAGAAGTTTCCTATAACGAGGAAGAACTTGCCGCGCAATTGCTCGCGGCAAAAATAGACGGTATTTATACAGGCGAGCTCCCCGAAAAATATGAATATGTAAATATTATTAATGGGAATTCCTATACTATAAACCTTGAAAGCTATAAAAATTACCCCGACGACGGCAAAAAGCTGACCGACAACGACGACGCTCTCCCCGCAGACGGCGACAAATGGGTGGGTTTTCTCGGCAAAAATGATATTGAAATAATTGTCGATTTGGGCGGGCTCAAGACAAATCTCGGCGGTTTTTCAATAAATAATCTGTATGACTCGTCTTCGGGCAAAGGCGTCACAAAGACAGCCGAATTTTGGGTATCCGCCGACGGGGTTGAATATATAAAGGCGGCGACTTCGTTTAAATATCCAAGCGTTATCGGAACCAGCCAAGTTTACAAACATGCCGCCTATACGCAGTTCACTTTTGACGCCGCTTTTGTCAAGGTGGTGCTCACGGGATTTGTCTCCCAGTGGACGCTTGTGGACGGGATAAAGGTTTTTACCGTTGGTCAGGACAGTTCCTCCGACAACCAAGAATATTATATCAACGAACCGCTGCCGGAAAATATAACGGCGGAGTATTGGGATGAAACCGATGAAGATTATAACACCCGTAAAAACTTAATTTTCGGGTTAGGCCAGCGGGTTTATTCGGGCATTTCCTTAAAATCGGCTCATAAGACCGATTACTATAACACTCCCGCCGCCTCAAAAGTGCTGACAAACGGCAAGTTCGGGGATACCAATTACCTTAACCCCGCTTATTTTCATATAACTCAGGGCGCGACGCGCTCGATTATATATGACTTGGGGAAAATTTCAGAAGTCACCAAAGCCGCCGTCGGCATATTTATTTTGACTGATTACGGTATTGTGTTTCCCGACGGGCTTTCGGTGTTAATATCCGAAAACGCCGTTGACTGGCAGACGGTGCTGACTAAAGACTCAACCGATTTCCCCTATCTCTCTTATTCAAGGACTACCCTAAGTTATGATTTTGATTCCCCCTACAAAGCAAGGTTTGTAAAGTTCCGGTTTACTGTATCTGCGCTTATTTGGCTTGACGAGCTGGAGGTCTGGGGCACAAAGGCGATTTCAAGTTCCGCGAAAACTATCGTCCCCGACGAAAAAGAAGAAGAATTGGGCTACCCGTCGCCGGATTTGCTTGACGGCAGCGAGAATATTCTTCTCGCCTATAACTATAAAACCGAAAACGTTTCCGCGGGAAGAACGACAAAAACCGAATATCTGCCCTATGTGGGGTATTATAACACCGACGGCGAACTGCAAGACTTCTTTTTTGATTCGTACCTTTATCTCCCCTGCTCTACAGTCTTGCCCTCGGGCGGAAAACTGTTTACCGGGCAGGAGAAATATTCAATAAAAAGCGACTGGCTGGACTATGAAAACGACCTGTTTTTTGAAAATGTCAACGTAAACGCGCTTGAGGCGGCGGTGGAGGAGGTAAAAACAAAACTGAACCAACCGGATTATCAGGTCAATGTGTTTTTAAGCGTCTTCAACCCCGATATCAGATGCAGAAACTTCGGCGATGTGGACGGCGACGGAATAACCGAAAACATGTCGATCCTTGCCGACCGCAAAAAAGTGGTCAAATGGTGGATAGACAGACAGATAGAGAGATATACCGAGCGCGGTTTTGAAAACCAAAAGCTTGTGGGATTTTACTGGTATGACGAGTCGCTCTCGCTCTCCGAACCGCTCTACAAGCAAACTATTCTCTTTGCCACCGATTATATACACTCGCTGGGTTATAAAGCCGTGTGGATACCGTATTTGAACTCACCGGGGTTCACGCAGTGGAAAGCCATGGGCTTTGACGTTGCCAACATGCAGCCAAACTATATGTTTAACGAGGACTATACCGAAGAAGTGGTTTACTCCAACGCCCGCACAACCAAAACGCTTGGAATGGGCGTGGAGATTGAAATTTCCGGCAAGGCTATCAGCTCTGTAGAATATCACGACAGATATCTCGTTTACCTCAAAGCGGGGGTTGAGATGGGGTATATGAACGCGATTAAGATGTATTATCAGGACGCCGGCCCCGGGGTGTATTACGCCGCTTATAACTCAAGCGACCCGTATGTGAGGTCTTTGTACGACGTGACCTATCTCTACGCAAAGCGGCTGCTTACAAATTCCGGCTTTAAAGTCGCCAAAACCGAGTTTACCGTTAAAAAGAATGAAACTCTAAAAGATAAGCTTATCGGCACAAATGGCGAGGAGCTTGGCGCCGCCGTTAAAATCGCCGCCAAATACGGCGCGGTCGCCGCCGACAAAGACGGCAGTTTTATCTACATCCCCATGGCGGACTTTGTGGGCGAGGATAGCTTTATCCTAAGCGTTTCGTATGGTTTTTACACCGAAATTGTAGAGTTCACGGTTAAGATAACAAAATAATTTACTAAAACGACAAACCCCGCTGTAAGCGGGGTTTGTAAAAGGAGAGTCAACAAATGAGCGAAACTGAAAAGACAAATTCTTTAACAGTCCCGGAGGGTAACGGCTTGGTAACAGAAACGTTAAAAAGGCTCGGGAGCAGCGCTTTGTTTTTGGCGGGGACTGTTTTGTACGGCGTCGATTTTTTGCTAAGCTTAATTTTATTGTTAGCCGACAGCGAGTTCGACCCGACGATGCTGATTTTTCAAGCCCCTTCGGTTATTATTTTTATAGGGCTGCTGCACTTTTTTATTTCGGCGAGGAAGAAAAGTCTTGGCGGCCAATCATCGCTAAGCCCAAGGGGGCTTAAAGCGATAAAAACCACGCTGATTGTACTCGCTTGTATTTTGGGATTGGTTTTTATCTATTTTATTATTGAATTTTTTAACGCCGTGGGAACCGGCAGCCTGACCGCTTACTTTGACGAAATCGGAGCGGGTTCGTTGCTTGAAGAATATAACTTTACGGAAGATTTTATTATAAAAGTTTTTGGGGCGGCGATGTTCATTCTCGGGGCGATTGTCGCGGTTTATTTTGTGTTCGCGCTAATCTCCCTCAGCCGCCTTATAAAAGCGGTATCGGGCCGCTCGGCAAAGAAGATCCCCGTTTTAATGGCCGTTATATTGCTTATAATCGCGGCTTTTTTGCTGATAATGGTGTTTACGGCGGATGAGTTTTCCGTAACTGCGCTCTTGACTTCGATCCCCGCGGTGCTTTCAAACGCGTTGTTTATGATTATGATATTTAAATATAACAGCGAAATGAGCCTGCTTTGGTTCGCCGGCGCGGGAAAAGCCCAATAAACCGCAAAAAAAAAACAAACGCTTTAAGTTTTTGCTTAAGGCGTTTGTTTAATGGTTTATTTTCCTTTAAGGTCTTCAATGCAGGTCTTGCATATTGGCTTTTCGTGAAAATAAGACAAGTCGTCCGGATTGCCGCAGAACGCGCAGACAGGGACATATTTTTTGATAATGATTGAATCGTTTTCCGTGTAGAATTCAAGCTTATCATTTTCGTTGATGTCAAGCGCCTTGCGGATTTCCATCGGTACGACAAGGCGACCCAACATGTCGAGCTTTCTAACATAGCCCGTAGATTTCATAGTGAACCTCCGTTTGTGGTATTAAATGACAATATTCTAATGTCCTTAGCGGTTTTTGTCAATAGAAAAACTAAAATTGTTATAATTCGCAAACAAGGTTTTCAATCTGTTCACAAATGAAATCAGGGCGTAACAAATCGTCAACATCTAAGAGGTCATGTCTTGTAGTCTCCCCCGAAAGCACCAAAACTGAAGTTATGCCGTTTTGTTTGCCCAGCGCGATATCCGTGTAAAGCCTGTCTCCCACGATAACGGAAGAAGCGGGGGAAAAATCAACCCCGGCTTGTTTTATAAGGTAGTCCGCGGTCTCGCGGAACGGCTTGCCAAAATAACGCGGGCTGACCCCGGTAGCGGCGGTTATAAGGGCGCAAATCGCGCCGCTGTCAGGGATAAATCCCCCCACGACGGGGCAGGTGAGGTCGGGGTGAGTAGAGTAAAACAGCGAACCGTTTTTAATAAGATGACATGCCTTGACAAGCTTTTCGTAAGTCAGGGTAGTGTCAAACGAACTCACCACAATATCCGCGCCGCCGCCGTCAGTCAGTTTTACCCCGGATTTTTCAAAAGTGCTTTGGAGAGCGGGCGTGCCGACAAGATAAACTTCTTTGCCGGGGTGGTTTTTCTTTAGAAAATCTACCGTCACGTCGGCGGACGAAAACAAGTCGTTTTCTCCTACCTCAAAGCCTAATCTGTTAAGCTTTTCATAGTACATGCCTATGCTCTTTGACGCGTTGTTGGTAAAAAAGATAATTCTTTTGCCAAGCCTTTTAGCCCTCGCGACAAACTCTCTCGCCCCCGGCAGGGGAGTTTCGTCAAGATAAATTGTGCCGTCCATATCGAGTATGTAAAGCTTTTTGTCTTTTAGTTTTCCGTTTATGGGGTGTTCCATTTTTTTGGGGGCGTTCGCCCGTCCGCCTTTCCGTTTTGATATTTTGCCGATTATTGATTTCCTTATAAATATATACTAATTCGGGGAAAAAAGCAACATAAACAAAAATACAAAAAAACATTGAAACGCACCCATTATAATGGTATACTGTTTTTAGCGTTTAATGACCGAGCGCTCCGCTGAAGATTTTTACAGGCGGACGACACCAAACATCTTAAAAATTAACAAGGAAGGTTGGTATATAAAATGGCGGTACACGGCGGCAGGTTTTACATAAGTGTTGACCTTGAGGGCATAACAGGCGTTATAGGGGAATCCGGCAAAGGGCTTGACTTTTCCACCCCCGGCTACGCTTATGCGAGAGTACAGGCAACCCGCGAGGCAAACGCCGCGGTAAAGGCGCTGTTTGACAGCGGCGCGAGCGAAGTTTGGGTTTGGGACAGCCACGGCAGGGGGTATAACCTTAACTATGACGAGCTTGACCGGCGGGTTAAAATCGTTATGGGGGCGGGGAGCAAAAAGCGCTTTCCCCTCATAGAAACCGGTTTTGACGGCGTTTTGTTTATAGGCTACCACGCCTATGACGAAAAAGCCGCCGTCCTCTCTCATGTCTATTCGTCGTCGACATACCAATACCAGAAAATAAACGGAGCCTTTGTGGGCGAGGCTCAGATAGACGGAAGCATAGCGGGTTTACATAATACTCCCGTCATTTTCCTTTCGTCCGACGACATTTGTGTGGCTCAAGCAAAAGAAAGCTTTGCCGGTATTGAGACGGTGACTACAAAAATTTCGCTGGCGTGGAACAGCTGTGTTTCAAATCACCCCGCTTCGGTTTGCGGGGAGATATACAACAGTGTTTTAAGGGCCGCTGAAAAAGCCCATAAGTTAAAGCCATATGTTATTCAAACGCCGTTTGAGTATGAAGTGCGGTTTAAGCGAATCGAATACGCCGAATCCTCGCCGCTCCGCTCATTTGACAATAAGCCGTTTGAAAGGGTTGACGCCTATACGCTCAAAGGCACCCTTGCCAGCCCGGAAGATATCTTTTAGCATCCCGAACAAAGTGAAAGAAAACTAAATGAAAAAAACAAAAGAACTAAAAGCGCGAATAAAACGAATTAAAAACGACAAGAGAAGAATGCTCAGAGTCGTCGAGTATTTTGACTTTTCGGGGATTATAGAGGGCTCGCCCGTTCAGGTTCAGGAGGGGTATATCGTCAGCGATATCGCGACAAATGAAATTTTCGCCTCGTTTACCTTTCAGAACCTCTCAAAAAACAGCGTCGTTTCGCTTTCGGTAAGGCTGCTGCTCTACCAAAACTCAAACCTTCCCTACATAAAAATCCCCTTTGTTTATTCGGAAGACGAGTTTACCCTCGGCGTAAGGGAAAGGCCGGGGAAAGTTAAAAAGCCTTTTTACGCAAGGCTTTTTAAAAGGGACGGCATTGCCGGGGATATTGAAACCTATGAGTCTTTCGGAAGAGCGTCTTATATTAAAATCCCCGAGGCGTACTTCAGAAAAGCCGCGCTTGAAATAGTAAATGTTGTCTACGCCGGCGGAAAAGAACAAAAAATCGGCGTTATCGTCGCCAATAAGTGCAAGAGAATTTCCGAACTCGACGACGAGAAGAAATACGCCTTTTCCAAAGTCAACATATACTCGGGCGCGGAGGAATTCCACCCGTCGCGGGTTATTCCCGTGGTCACGCAGGAGGTTTGGCTCTGCTGCTGCGGCAATAAAAATATACTGGCCGACACAAAGTGCCGGGTCTGCGAAAGAGACCGCGATTGGCTGCTTCAAAACATTAACGAGACAAATCTTGAAGAAACCGTTAAGGTTTTAAAGCGGGAGAGCGACCCGCACCTCCGCGACAAAGCCGGTTTTAATAATTCCAGACGGGAAGAGACCGACAAAGAGATAGAAGAAAAGATAAAGTCATATGAAAAGGTAATTCAGCGCCTCGCGGAAGAAGAGCGAATAAAACAGCGCAAGAATAAAATGATAGTGCCAAAGATTTTACTTTATTTCGGTGTTCTTTATCTTATCGTTTATTTGCTCCAGCTCTTTTTCAGTTGACATAATTATATTCGGATCAAAACAATTTTTTACTATATATATTTTGCGGATAAGGAGACATTGCGATGAGACACATTAAAAACAAACAGTTTTCTTCCCCGATTATGTCAACCGCGCTTAGTATTTTCATTTGCCTTTTGCTTACGCTTGGGGGTTTTCTGCTTTCGTCCTGCGGGGGGAAGACCGGGAACGAGTCGTCACAAGGGGTGAAGTCTGAAACGCCGGTGTTCAGCGCCGCGGAAAGCGGGGAGCCCACTAGTTCGTCCCCGATAATCGAAGACGATTTCGGTGACAGGGATATTATCTTTTTGACTATCGGCGGGGCTAATCAGGTTTCGGAAGTCATATTTAACGAGACGCTCTCCGAAGGCGAGCAGAGCTGGATGACAGTTGCCGTCAACGAGGCGATAAGGGAGCGGAACAACCGCGCCGAGTCATATTTAAACTGCCACATAAAAGAATTGGCTATCACGTCTGACCGCGTGGGCAGGGAAATGCTCTCGTATGTCAGAAACGAGCTTGCCGGGGGGCAGCATACCTTTGACATATGCGCGCCCTCTATTTATGACTGCGGCACGCTCGCCGCCGAGGGCAGCTTTTTAAACCTTATTGAAATACCCTCGCTGAACACCCAAAACCCTTGGTGGGATCAGTCTTTCAACAGCTCCATGACCATTAACGGCTGTTTGTATTTTACCCTCGGCGATATCGGGCTTTTCAATAAAAACGCCACACCGGTGGTTTACTTCAACAAAAATCTCGCCGGCGATCATGGGCTTGAACCATCGGTTCTTTATGGGCTTGTCCGTGACAACAAATGGACGTTTGACAAAGCTTATGAATACGCAAAACTGCTCAGCGTAGACGTTGACGATAACGCCGTAATTGATTTTAACGACAAAGTGGGCTGGGCGGGGCAGGCCGACGACACATGGAACTTCTTTTTCGCCTCGGGGGAGCGGATAGTGACCCAAAGCGGGGAAAAAACCCTTGAGCTCACCATGTTTGGCGGACGTTCGGTAAACGTCGCCGAAAAGATGTATACAATGTTCCGCGACACAGACCATTATATTTCCGCCAACAATTATTTTAACGTTTCGGGCACGCCCACATACGAATGCACGGGGAAAGCGTTTTTGGAGGGGCGGGTAATGTTCTTCTCTGACAACATGGCTTTTATGCATTTCTTCGCCGGCATGGACGACGAATTCGGAGTTCTCCCCACGCCAAAGTTTGACGACGCTCAGGACGATTATTTCTCGCTTATCAACCCTTGGACGGGCAACGCGTTCGCCCTCCCCGCCGTTCTTTCGGAAGAAGACGCCTATTACGCGGGGGGACTGCTTGACGTAATGGGTTATTACTCGGTCGAAACGGTGGCGTACGAATACGTTCAGCGCACGCTGAAGTACCAGAAGACGCGAGACGATGACTCGGTGGATATGATTCAGCTTATCTTTGACACCCGCGGCTGTGACATAGGCATTATTTACAACATCGGGCTGTCGAGCGGGACGAGTCTCCCCACCATGCTTCAAAACCTTATGAACTCCCCGGGCTCCACTTTTACCGCCGCTTATGAGGCGATCGCCACGGCGGCGCAGCTGGATTTAGACGAGGTTATTGATCTTTACACCAAAAACGGTTAAGGTGTTTTGGGTTTTGGTTTTTGTTTTTGTTTCTTTACCCGCTTTTCTTTTTCGCCTTGAATTTCGCCTGAGTAAAGCGGCGTTTGGTAGATATCTTTAAAAGAATCGACTTCATGCGGGCTTTCGGGGACATGCGGGGTAAGCCCCGTACATTCGGTTGTGGACGCCACGCTTTTTGTTAAGCTGTCGTCGTCATCGCCGGGCTTTTTCGGCAGAAGCACTTTCTCATTTTGCATTTTTTTACCCTTCCTTTCTATATTAAATTTTTGTTTTTTTCAGGAGACAAACACATGGATGTTCAAACTACCCCAAACGTGGAAGTTAAAAAGGTCGTCACCAAACGGGAACAAAAGCAGTTTTTGTCCTTTGTGCTGAATTTATACAAGGACAACGCGTATTTTGTTCCCCCTATTTACGGGGATGAGAAAAAAATATTCAAAAAGAGTTATTTTTACTACGAGACGGCAAGGGCGGAATATTTTCTCGCTTTCCGCGGCAAAACTGTTGTCGGCAGGGTTTCCGTGTTGGTTCAGGACTTGGCAAACAAAAAATACGGTGAAAAACGGGCGCGGTTCACGCGTTTTGACTGTATTGACGACAAAGAAGTCGCCTGCGCGCTGCTGAAAGCCGCCGAAAATTGGGCGAGAGGTCAGGGAATGGACACCATTTGCGGACCCATGGGGTTTTCAGACCTTGAGAGGGAAGGGCTTTTGATAAGCGGTTTTGAGGAGCACCAGACTTTTGAGGAACAGTACAATTACCCGTATTATCAGGCTTTGATCGAGAGCTGCGGCTATATAAAAGACGTGGATTGGTTTGAGCTCAGGCTGACAAAGCCAAAAGACGAATATTACGAAAAGCTCCGTCAGCTAAGCGAGGCGACGCTGAAAAAGTTCAAGCTTCATATAGGGAGCGCCAAGACTAACCGGGGTTATATAAAAAAGTATCTCACCGGGGTTTTTGACCTTCTTGACAAAGGGTATTCCGGGCTTTACGGCACTTTTCCGCTTACCGAAAAAATGCGCATTAGCATCGCGAACAGCTTTAAGCTTATTATAAACAAAAAATATTGTATGGTTATTTGCGATGAAAACGAAAAGCTTGTGGGGTTTTCCCTTGGAATCCCCGGTATCGGCAGGGATCTTCAGAAAAGCGGGGGAAGACTTACCCCTCTTTGCGTACTGAAACTGCTGAGGACGAAATACTTCCCCAAAACCATTGACTTGGGGCTTATCGCGCTGGTGCCGGAAATGCTTAACTCAGGGGTGAATTCCGTTATGATTTACGAGCTGGCGCGGATAATGAAGACCACAAATATTGAGTATTTTGAATCAAATCTCACCCTTGAGTCAAATGAAAAAGTCAGATCCCAGTTTAAATATTTTGATTATGTCATACATAAAGTAAGACGCTCGTTTGTCAAACCGTTGCTATAAGAAAACAAAAAAGCCCCGATAAAGGGGCTTTTTTGGGGGGACGCTCAATAATTTTCGTAAGCGTCTATAACTTCATCAATAGCCAGATTAATACTGTCTTTCATGGATTCAAGCGTAGAAGAGATATCGGTGGATTTCTTTGATATCAAAGTCGTGAAAATGTTGTTAAGTCCCGAAAAGCCATAGACAATGGCGGGGTCGTATAAGATATTGTTGAATATAAGGTCAAGCATGCGCTCGGAAGCCTCGTCTTTAATATCCTTACCCTTAAGCACCACGTTGTAATAAGCGTTGGAAATATTGTTTTTGCCGCCGATCGCCATGAGTTCGCACATATAAGCGGAAAATTCAGGATCCTTTACGCAGAGCGGCAGGCATGTGCCGTATGCCGAATAAGCCGAGCATTTTGTAAAATAGCCGTCCTGTTCCTCGTCATATTTCGCGGCGGGGATAATGCCGAACTGCGCGTCATACGGCCTTAGCTTTTTAATGGCAGAGAAGTGGAACAGCATAAACAGCGAGCGGTCTTCCCCGAAAACTTTAACAATCATTCCGTAAATATCGCTTCTGTCGGTCCAGTCGGCAACCGTGGCAAGCCAAGTCTTTGTCTCTATGGAAATAGTCAGCACCTTTTGGGCGACGTCGATTGATCTCTGCGTGCTCCCCAATGAAAGCATGGGCTTGTTGTCGGCGTCTTTGGTGACAAGCTGTTCGCCCGAACCGTAGAAGAAAGACGGACCGGTGTCAACGCAGCCCCAAAGGTCGTTTTCGTCCATAACGCCGTCGTCAACGAGCTGAGTCGTGATTTCTTTGCTCATGGAGTAAAGCCTATCAAGCGTCCATTTTCCCTCATCGACGATTTGATATAAGTCAACGCCGGGGAAGTGGTCGTTAAGCAGCGTTTTGTTAAAAGCCACGCCGGAAGACACGATCTTTTGCATAATAGACATATCGCCGGTGGTGAAATAAACCCTGTCGCCGATCGACATGGATTTTGTCGCGTTGTCATCCCACCAAGGCGCGTCAAGATCGATATAATCGGAAAATTCGCAAAGGTCGTAAAGCACGCCCTCCTGCGACAGCACCGCGCAGGCGCTCATAAAAGGCATCGCGGCGTCGAACATATCGCTGTACGCCGACATTTCGGCTCTGACCGTGGCAAGCACGTCCGGGACGGGGATAGCTCTGACTGTAATGCCGTAATTGTCGGATATCCAAGCATTTCGCGTGTTCACTCCGTCGATGATAGCTTGGTCGGTGGTGTCGTAAAGGGGTTCGATTTCTTCTGAATAATAGGTTTTTTGGGATTCGTCGGAATAGACCAGTACCCGGAACTCTTCGTATGATTTCCAGTCGTCATCAAACGCCGGGAGGTGTTTGGCGGAATATATTCCCGCCTCGTCCCTATACGGGTCGTCTTCGGTGCTGACCGGTTCGCTGGTTTGGGAAGCTTCTGAACCGGCGGGAACGCTTTCTTGGCCGCTTGAGTTTTCATTGCCGTTATCCGCGCATCCGGCAAGAATGGCGGAGATTAAAACAAAGCATAACAGAAGGCAGGCAATTGCTTTTAGTCGCATAAACAAAACCCTTTCTTTCAGTTGGTTTTTACTAACGCTTTTGGGAAAACAAACTCCCCGTAAATGTTAGCCAAATGTGATAAAACCATAAATTTTTGTATAAAAAAGTATATCACGCTCAAAAATATAAAATGTTAAGTTATTGTAAATTTAAAGAAATAGTGGGTTTTATTTGCGCAAAACCCGGTAAAATTCCGAAATAATAACGGCGGATTTATTATTTTTAACGGCAACCCCCGGCAGAGCTTGTTACAGCAAATTTATGGCCTTTATATTTATTCGATCAGTAAATTACAAAAGGAGAAAAACCATGTGCTGCAGATATTATGTACCCGAAGAAATGAGCGAATTTATGATTTTAAAATATCTTGATTCCCTTGAGCGGAAGAGAGCGAAAAGCGGGGAGATTTATCCGACTGACCTTGCCCCGGTGATTAAATGGGAAAACATGCCTGCCGTTTCCGCTATGCGCTGGGGTTTTAAGATTCCAAAAGGGGTGGTTTTTAACGCGAGAGGGGAAACGCTTGAGGAAAAAAACCTGTTTCGCCCTCATTTGGAAAACAGAGTGGCGGCGTTTTGCGGCAAATACTATGAATGGCGGGAAAAAGTCAAATACGCCGTAAAGCGGGAAAGCGGCAGGGCTATCTTCCTCACCGGGTTTTACCGACCCGGGGCCGGAGGGGAGAATGAGTTTACGATAATAACCGTCCCGCCGAAAAAAGCCATTTCGGATCTCCACGACCGTATGCCGCTGGCGCTTGATGAAGAGATCGCGATAGAGTGGGTGAGCGGGAGATTGAGAGATATATCCGAGCTTTATTCCCACACCCCGGACGACCTTTACTTTGAAAAAGCCATATAAAAAAGCGAGCAAAGCTAAGCGGCACATATTACCGCCTTTTAAATATACTGAGAGTGACAAGCGGAAACGGGAAAAGCATTCAATGTGAAAGCAAAATTTATGCGAAAAGCATATCTTCGGATGATTTTTGTCTTATTTTAAATTCTGTTTTGGTGTAAAGTGTCACCAACGGTTCCTTCTTGTCATAGTATATAGAAGGAAGGAGGATTCACTATGGGATGCTTTGATTCGTTCTTCGGTGGCCAGAACAGCTGTTGTTGGATTATCATTCTTATTGCGATTGTCATCCTTTGTTGCTGCTGCTGCTAAGAAAACATAAAAACGCCCCTTTGCCCGGAGGGGTGTTTTTTGCCACGCAGGGCGCACCTTTCGCATAAAGGCAAATCGTTGTAAAAAACGGGGATATTCAGGGCTGTGAAGGACCGGAAACACAAACACTCTTCATTACTCCTTGCCTAAAGCAAAAAAGCAGGGAGGGTTTTTGGTCTTTAATATTCAAGGCCAAAACATATTATAACATAAAAAACAAAAGATAAAGCAAAAAAAATCTGTTTATAAACCGACCGCCCGCGAAAGCGGGCGGCCTTTTGTAAGACTTGTTTTAGTTAAACTATACCTCAACCCATACGCCGGGGGTGGTCAAGGCCTTGTTTCCGGCTTCGATTATCCCCATTATGGCGACGGTTTCGTCGTGCGCCGCCTTGATGTCGCCCGTTCTGAAGAAGTCGCACATCGCGGTTATAAAGTTGGGGAAGTAATTTGACATCTTAGGAATGATATTTGTTTTGCCGTCAGCATAGCTCACCGTCATTGAAAAATCAATTCCTACCCAGCCGTAATGCGACATAATCGCTCGGCGGCCGCCGGAAAACTCAATTACAAGCGACTCGTATTTGCCGGCGCCCACGGACATAAGCCTTTTTACGTCGCTCCCCATAAGTATCACAATCGGCTCGATTTGATGAATGGCGTAGGTGTCAAAGCTCCCCGGCCCGCGGGAAGAAACAAAGCAAATATCATCTTTGGCAAAGCCCGACAGCTCTTCCGAAAACCGCAGCGCGGAGCTTGAGAAGAACGGGGTGGAGTGGGCGGCCGCCAAATCTACAAGATCTTGGGCGACTTCTTTTGACAGCGCGAAGGTCTTGTCTACATAAACGCGTTTTCCGCTTCTCAGCGGTTTCTGGCAAAGGTCCCAGTGGCGTTCGGGGTGGTCGGGGGAGAGGACTATAATAACGTCGGATTTTTCCACGATTTCGTCAATCGTACCGCATTTTTGAACTCCGAACTTATTACACCACTCGTCGGTTGTCATCCCGCCCTTGGGGGAATCGATTTCGCCGTAGGCATAAGCTACCTCAAACTCGCGCCCGGCGGCGTCTTTAATAAATTTGGGGTAGTTGAGCGCGTGCCATTCGTCAAGAAAGTAATCAATAAAACCTATTTTTTTAATCCTTGACTTTTCTTTCAAAAAATCCACCGCCTTTTTAATGTCGTCATAGGGGTTTTCCCCGCACTCGCGCTCGATTGTAAGAAAACCGGTGTATCCTATATCGTCAAGCGCTTTTAAATATTCGTCATAGTTGACCCCGCCCTCGCCGAGCGGAAGCTCTTTAAAATAGTCTTCCATTCTCATGTCTTCAATTCCGCCCTCGGCAAAGAAGGTGTAAATGAGTTTCGGCCGGGTTTTTTTGATAAGCACTCCGTCTTTGGCGTGGGTATGGACGATAAAGTCCCCAAGCGTACGCACGGCTTTCGCGGGGTCTTCGTCGGTTACCATAACCAAGTTCGCCGGGTCAAGGTTTACCCCGATACCCTTTGAGCCCACATCAAGAATAAAGTCGCGCAGCGTCTCGGGCTTTTCAGGGCCGGTCTCAATGGCAAAAGTCACGCCGATTTTCGCGGCGTAGTCGCCTATCTCCTTGCAGGCGTTTTTCATCCTTTGGTAGGTTTCGTTTTTTTCTTCCGGCACAACCCCGATATGGGTGGTAACTACCGTGCTGTCAAGCGCTTTGGCGAGATCCGCGACCTTTTTTGAAGCAGGGATCTTCCAGACGTTTTCCTCGTCCGTCTCAAAGCCGTGCCCGCCGAAATCGCCGCAAACGGCCGCAACCACAAGAGAACGCTCTTTTAGAAGGGTTTTTGTCTCGGCAATTTTTTGTTCGTCAAACTTTGTGTAATGGGTTTCGCCCCCCGTGACATAAAGCTGAATCCCCTCCGCGCCGACGGCCGCCGCCTTGTCAAGGGACTCACCGAAAGAAGTTCTGAACGAATCTGTCATCACTCCTATTTTAAACCTGTTTGCCATGATCTTACCATCCTTTTCTTTATTGATATAATTTATATAAGCCAAGCTTAAAAAGTTCGGTCAGCCAAAAAAACAAAAATTAAAATAACATAATATCAAAGGCAAAGTACATCACCGTGACAATTGCCGCCGCGGTGAGCACTCCAAGCGCGATGGCGGGGAGAGATTGCTTTAATTTAAGGTTAAGCGTTATCGCGATAAGCGCCCCCGTCCAAGCTCCCGTCCCCGGCAAGGGGACAGCCACAAAGACCCAAAGGCTTAAAAAAAGGGTTTTTTTAAGCGAGGCGACTTTCTTTTCGCCAAGATTCAGCATCCACCTGAAAAGTCCGCCGAAACTTTTTTGCCCCGCCAAAAACACAAGTACTCTCCGCCCGTAGACAATTAAAAACGGAATGGGGACTAAGTTGCCGATAATCGCGGTGGTAAGGGTGAGCGGGTAGCCTAAACCCGAAATCAGCCCCACGGGGATCGCGCCCCTCAGCTCAATAACCGGCACCATGCTTAAAAAAAGGACGACAAGGGTATTAAACAACATAGATTTATACTTCCGTTTTTTTCATTGTCAATCTGCTGATACGACATTATTATATACTCAAGCTTTTGTTATGTCAATACTTCAAAAAAGCTTTATCGGCTGATAAATATTTAACAAAGCGGGGAAAACCTCAGCAGTTTCCCCCTCTTTTGGTCATATAGACGTTGATTTTGTCCAGCGCTGTTTTTTCGATTCTTGAAACATAACTGCGGGAGATCCCCAGCGCGGCGGCTACTTCGCGCTGCGCCTGATAGTGCCCGCTGCCGTCAAGGCCGTATCTCATGGCTATTATTTTTCGTTCCCTTTCGTTGAGCGCCTCTCTTAGCGCCTTGTAGACAAGCGTTGACTTGATACGGATATCAATCTCGTCAATTATATCGTCGTCGTCGCAGAGGATATCAAGATAAGTCAGCGGGTTGCCCTCTTTGTCGGTGTCGACGGGATCGTTCAGGGAGTTTTCAAGGCTGTTTTTCCTTTGGGCGCGGAAGTACATAAGTATCTCGTTTTGCAGGCATTTCCCCGCGTATGTAGCGAAACGGGCGCCGTTTTCAATGTCGTATGTGTCAATGGCTTTTATAAGCCCTATCGTCCCGACGGAGATTAAATCGTCCTGATCCTTGTATGAGGTATAATATTTTTTAACGATATGGGCGACAAGCCGAAGGTTATGCTCTATAAGCGTGTTGCGGGCTTTCATATCGCCGTCTTTGGCTTTTATAAACAGCTCCCGCTCTCTTTTTTTGTCCAGCGGCGGGGGAAAAGAACCGGTGCGCTGCGACCTTAAAAATAAAGCCACCGCTTTGGAAAGAAAACTAATAAAAAGCGAAAACATAAAATCCCCCCCGGTTATACTATTCATATTTCGCCCTTAAAATGCCTGTCCGGCTTTTGACGGTAAGAGAAATTGGCGCGGGGAATTTTTTACAAATGAAAAAACCCGCGTTTAACAGCGGGCTTTTTATTTGGGAAGACTTATCAGGTTTGAAGTTCCAGGTAATTCACTACGTCGCGAACGGTGGAGAGCGAGGGGAGCACTTCGTCGTCAAACTCAATGTCAAACTTTTCTTCGCAGATAACCACAAGGTCGGCGAGCTCAAGGGAATTAAAGCCTAAATCCCTTATAAATTCGGCGTCCGGATTGATATCCGCGGGGTTGATGCTCATTTCCTCAATGAGAATTTCTTTTAGTTTTTCATACATGCAAAATACCTCTATGCTTGTGTAAATTAGAATAACTTAATTAAAACAATTGCTTTAGACTTTGTATCTTATAATTTTTTTGGAAGAGGTTTTATCAAATTCCGTCTTTTTAATTTCAATGTGATGCACTTGCTTAAAAGCGGGGAGCTTGCGGTTGACGAGCGCGACCTCGCTTTTAAAACGGTCTTTGATCTGGTCGTCGGTAAGCCCTTCGAGAAGTTCATAGTTGGGGTAAATAACGGCCGTTATCATATCCTCGCCGTTAATATTGCGGGCTATGACGATACATTCTTTTATTATGTCCAGCCGATAGAGATATTCCTCAATTTCTTCCGGATAGATGTTTTTGCCGTTGTCAAATATTATTATATTCTTCTTTCGCCCGGTTATGAATAAAAATCCGTCCTCGTCAAGATAACCGTAGTCGCCGGACTTAAAGAACCCTTCTTTATTAAACGCTTCCGCCGTCGCAGCCGGGTTTTTGTAATAACCCACCATAACTTGCGGGCCTTTTATGCAAATTTCGCCGATCTCACCCGCGGGCAGGTCATATTCCTCGCCGTTTTCATCTTCCGCCATTATTTTAATTACACTGCCGGGGATAGGTATACCCACCGACGCGTACTTGACTTTCTTCCAAGGGACAACGGTGACAAGCGGGGAGCACTCGGTAATTCCGTACCCTTGGGTGATAAGAATTCCGAATTCCTCAAAGCGTTTAATATATTCGGGGTCAAGCGCGGCGCCGCCCGAAACAATGGTGTCAAGCCTGCCGCCCAAAAATTTATGAATGCTTGAAAAAACATAACGCCTGACGTCCACGCCAACGCGGTTAAGGTTTTTTGTCACAAAAACGCCGCCCTTGACAATTGCCTCGCGGTTGGATTTTTTGATTTCGCTCTCGATCTTTTTTGACATGGTGGCGATAAAAAGCGGAACCAAAGTCATGGCGGTGGGGCGGAAGATTTGAAGGTTCCTTGTAAAGTATTTAAGGTTATTATTTATGCAAATGGTCGCGCCGATGGAGGCGGGGGTTAAAAGCCCGCAGCAGGTCTCATATGTGTGGTGGTAGGGGAGCACCGAAAGGAGAACGGCGTTTTCGTCCACGTTGACCATATTGGCGGCGGCCTGAACGCAGGACAGCAGGTTGTCTTCGGTGAGCATAACGCCCTTGCTTGTTCCCGTGGTACCCGAGGTAAAGATAATCGCGCACACTCTCGCGGAGTTGGAACGGATTTTTTTAAACGAAAACTTGCCGGAATCAAGGGCTTTTTCACCGGCGGCAATACATTTGCGGAACGATGTAAAGCGTTTGTCATCGTGTTTATCGACGTTTTCAAAATTTATAAAAGAAAAGTCAGCCGGGGAGCTTTCCGCCATTTTAACCACTTCGGCGGAAAAATCCGGTGAGTAAACAAGCGTGTCGACTTCGGCGAGATCTATGAATTTTTTTATTTGCTCAAACTCAATTTCTTTGTCAAGGGGGACAACGGTTTTACCGGCGGCGATAACGGCAGCGTAGGCGACAAGCCACTCATAGCGGTTTTCAGACAAAATGGCAACCCTTGAAACTTCGGGGGAAGTGACGCAAAAGTAAGTTCCTAAGCTTTCCATCATTTCTGTAAAGCGGCGATAGGTAACCTCGCCGACAGTGTTATCATCGCCCTTAATATATTTTAGGAAGGGTTTATCGCCGTATTTATCGGAAAGGTCATAAAACATCTGCCGAAGGTTTAAATGGCGGGAGTATTGGTTTTTAACTAAGTTCATCAAATAAATCAGATCCTTTTTAAGTAAAATAACAAATGCCGTTCCCCAAAAACACATAAAACCGCGCTTTGTGTTCCGCGGCCGGGGCAAGACACAGGTTTTGCGCGTTGGCGCGCTAACCTTCGCGGAGTGTTAAGGACTAAGCCCAACACAGCTTTGCCTACAAATATATAGCTAAATTATAATTGCAAAAAATAATATGTCAAGAGTTTTAGTATATTTTTTACAATTTGCAAAGATAATATGAAAAAGAAAAGCTTTTTGACTGTTTTCATAATAACTGACGGTTAATAGCGTAAAGATCAAAAAAGAGTCAAAAACAACCGAATATCGAAAGGGTCAACTTCTATTATGAATAAGCAAGAATATGTAAAATATGTCGAAGACCGCGAAAAAAAGTCGCCTGTGATTAAAAACAGTATCCTCGCGTTTGTTTCGGGCGGGCTTGTTTGCGTTATGGGGAGGGGTTTCGCCGACCTTTATAAATCGGCGGGGATGGGGGAAAAACCTTCTGTGGTGCTTGCCTCGGTGACGCTGGTATTTTTAGCGGGGCTTTTTACCGGAATAGGGTGCTTTGACAAGGTGTCAAAGTTCTGCGGAGCGGGGCTGTTGGTACCGATAACGGGGTTTTCCAACGCCGTGGGCGCCCCGGCGATAGAGGCGAGAAGCGAGGGATTTATCATGGGGGTGGGCGCGGAAATATTTAAAATCGCGGGTCCCGTTATACTTTACGGCAACCTCACCGCGGTGGCGTACGGGATTATTTATTATATATGCAAATGTTTTGAAGGGTAATGTGTTATGGGGGTTATTTATTTTAACAATGTTTATATAGCGAAAGCCGCGAGCGTTGTGGGAAAGCTTGAAAACGAGGGGCCGCTCGGGGAATATTTTGATTTGTTTGAAACCGACCCTTATTTTTCGCAGGATTCATGGGAGCAGGCGGAAAGCGAGATGGTTCAAAGGGTAATAAACCTGCTTTTGTCAAAATCAAAATTAAAGGCAAAAGATATTGGCTTACTGCTTGGGGGCGACCTTTTAAACCAGTGCACCGCTACGGCTTTTGCCGCACAAAGCCTGCCGATACCCTATCTCGGGTTGTACGGCGCCTGTTCGACTATCGCGGAGGGGATAATAATAGGCGGCATGTTTACCGAATCGTTTAAGGTGAATAACGCCGTCGCCGTGGCATCCTCCCATTTTTGCTCGTCAGAGCGGCAGTTTCGGTTCCCGCTGGAGTATGGAAGTCTCCGCGCGCCCGTTTCTCAAAACACCGTGACGGGCGCGGGGGCGTTTTTGCTTCAAAACACTCCGGCGGAGGTTAAGCTTTCTTCCGCCGTTATCGGCAAGGTTAAGGAAAACGGCATAACAGACGCGAACAATATGGGCGCCGCCATGGCTAACGCGGCGGTTGACACCATACTTCGGTTTTTTGACGAGACCAAAGAAAACCCCTGCGACTACGATATTATTTCCACCGGGGATTTGGGGAGAGAGGGGAGCGAGATAGCCGCCGAGCTGTTCGCTAAGTGCGGGCTTGACCTTTGCGGCAGACTCACCGACTGCGGAATGCTTATTTATGACTATGAAAAGCAGGACGTCAACTCCGGCGGATCGGGCTGCGGGTGTTTGGCTTGTGTTTCCGCCTCGCTTTACTTTGACAAGCTGCTTAGGCGCGAGGTTAAAAAGATACTTCTCATCGGCACGGGCGCGCTGCTTTCGCCCAAAACGGTGCTTCAAAAGCTGCCGATCCCCTCTGTCGCGCATTTGATAGGATTGGAGAGAGTATAATATAATGGCTGACTCATTAATGGAATATTTATATGTTTTTTTAATTGGCGGTATGTTTTGCCTTATCGCTCAAATTTTAATAGACAAAACAAAAATAACTCCCGCGAATATTCTTGTGCTTTATGTTTGCGCCGGAGTGGTTCTCACGGGAGCGGGGGTTTATAAGGGACTTGTCGACTTTGCCTCGGCAGGGGCGACGGTGCCGCTGACCGGGTTTGGTTTCACGCTTGCCGAGGGCGTAAAAGAATCGGTCGACAAGGAGGGGCTTCTCGGGGTTTTAATGGGAGGGTTTACCTCAACCGCGGCGGGCGTCACGGCGGCCATAGTGTTCGGCGCGGTCTGGGCGGCGGTGTTCAAGCCCACCGATAAAAACGCTTAGGAACGCGTTCTTCCCGCTTTTTTTGGCGGATAAAAGGAAATGTTAACCACAGTTAATAATTAACGAGATATGAAAAAAGCATTGACAACGCTGAAGAAGTATGTTATCCTGCTGTTTGAAAAGGAAAAATTAAGGAAATCTTAATGTTTTGACAAACACATTAAAAGGTTTAATTAATTTATAATTAAAAACAGGCGGGGGAGAATATGTCGGGGAAAAAAGTAAAAAAAACCAGCCGAAAGGACAGAAAAGACGCCTTTTTGGTTAAAGATATTGACGGCATGCACGCTTTCATGCCGTACATATTGCCAAACCGCGCCGATAACGAAGCGGTTTTAAACGAGATACTTGACCTTTCAAAGGTTAACGATTTTTTAGCCGAAAAAAAATTGTCTGCTCCGGAATTTAAATATACGGTGTTCCACTTTATTTTAGCCGCTATCGCCAAAACAATTCAGTTCAGGCCTTACCTGAACAGGTTTTACTCGGGTCACAGGCTTTATCAAAGGCGGGACATTTCTTTTTCATTTGTGGTGAAAAAGCTTTTCACCGACGACGCGGCGGAAACCCTTGTCATTATGAAATACGACCCGGAAAGCGGCGTTTCACCCCTTGAACAGTTCAACAGCAAAGTAAAAGAAGTTGTGACAAAAGTCAGGAAGACAGAAGAAGCCTCCTCAACAATGGATAAAATCGCCTTTCTCGCAAAAATCCCCCGTCCTGTTTTAAGGTTAGTCATGAGGGTGCTTAACAGCCTTGACTACCGCGGGAGAGTTCCAAGCTCCCTTGCCGACGACGACCCATACCATGTCACGGCATTTGTCACCAATTTGGGAAGCATAAAAATGCACGCCAGTTATCATCACCTTGTAAACTGGGGAACAAATTCGCTGTTTTGCGTAATAAACGCAAAACAAAAGCGTCCGTTTTTCAATGACGACGGCACATATGAGATGAAAGACTCAATCGAGCTGGGGCTTACGATTGACGAACGCATCGCAGACGGCGTTTACTTTGCCAAGAGTCTTCGGGTGTTCCGCCACTTTTTTGAAAACCCTCAATTGCTTGATTTGCCGGCGAGCACATTTATTGAAATAGACACAAACCTTAATAAATAAAGAGAGACACAGACATATCGAAAGGAGTAGAATTAACATGTCACTAAAAGCTCCGTGGCTAAAAAATTACGGCGACATTCCTTTTGAGCTCAATTATCCCGACTTTTCAATGTGTGACGCCATTTATGAAATGGTTAAAACTTACCCGGAAAACGTCGCCTTGTCATACATGGGGAAAAAGATTACCTATAAAACGCTCGGCGAAAAGATTAACGAGACCGCTCGGGCGTTTTACGCCGCCGGAGTCAGGGAAGGGGATGTTGTGACTATTTGTCTCCCCAACCTGCCGCAGTCGATTTACTGCTTTTACGCGATAAACCGATTGGGCGGCATCGCCTCAATGGTTCACCCGCTGTCCGCCGTGGGGGAAATCACTTTTTATCTAAAAGAGGCAAACAGCAAATACGCCGTGACGCTTGATTTGTTCTACGGCAAGTTTGAGGAATCCGCAAAAGAATGTAAGCTAAACACACTTATAGTCACGTCTGCCGCCGACGAATTAGGGGTAATTAAAAAAACCGCTTTTAAGCTCACTTCGGGAAGAAAAATCAAAGCCCCGCCCAAAAAGCCGGGCGTGCTAAACTGGAACGAATTTATAAAGCAAGCGGATTCGCCGGAAGCAAAGCAAATCGCTTTCCCGGCCAAAAGAGGCAACGACCCCGCGGTCATTTTGTTTTCGGGCGGGACTACGGGGGTTTCAAAAGGTATACTTCTGTCAAACCTCAACTTTAACGCGCTCGGGCTCCAGACAGAAGTTATGTCTTCTTTTAAAATCGCGGGAATGTCCGTTTTGGCGGCGCTCCCCATCTTCCACGGGTTCGGGCTTGGCGTGTGCATACATACCGCCCTTATGGGGGGCGGCACCTCAATACTTGTCCCGCGGTTTAACGTTAAGACTTTCGCTAATATCATTAAAAAAGACAAACCCAATTTTATTGCCGGAGTTCCCACGCTGTTTGAAGCGATAAGCAGAAACGGCTATTTTGACGGCGTGAAGCTTGACTTTTTAAGAGGGGTTTTTTCAGGCGGGGACACCCTCTCGCCGGAGCTGAAAAAGCGGTTCGACAAATTTCTTGATGACCACTCCTCTCCCGTACATATTCGCGAGGGCTACGGGCTTACCGAAAGCGTCACCGCGTGCTGTCTCACCCCTTATCACACGCATAAAGAAGGCTCTATCGGGTTTCCTTTCCCGGACACTTATTTTGTCATCTGCAAGCCGGAAACAACCGAGGAAGTCGAATACGGCACAGAGGGCGAGATCTGCCTTTCGGGTCCGACCGTTATGCTTGGCTATTTAAACAAACCCGAAGAAAACGCCGATACCCTAAAAGTTCACAAAGACGGCCGCGTCTGGCTCCATACAGGCGACCTCGGCGTTATGGACAACGACGGGTTTATTTATTTTAAACAGCGGCTCAAACGCCTTATCATCACCAGCGGCTACAATGTGTATCCCTCGCAAGTGGAGTCGGCGCTTGACTCGCACGAAGCTGTCGCTATGTCCTGCACCATAGGTATTAAGGATTTATACAAAGTCCAAAAGGTGAAGGCTTTTGTGGTGTTAAAAAACGGCTATGTTCCCTCGGAGGAGCTTAAGCAAGATATTTTAAACCACTGTAAAAAGCATATAGCCAAATTCGCGCTCCCCGCCGAGCTTGAGTTCAGGGACGACCTCCCAAAAACTTTAGTCGGTAAAATAGCGTACACGGAACTTGAAAAAGAAGAGGCGGCAAAAGCAGTAATATAAAAAAACTTCCGGCTCTGCCGGAAGATTTTATAAAGACATAAAAAAGCGAGACACAATGAAAAACATTCAAAAATTAAAATTTGAAACAATAATTTTTGACCTTGACGGCACGCTTACAGATTCGGCGGAGGGGATTATTAATTCGCTGACATACGCTCTGAACGCTAAAGGGCTGCCTGTCCCGCCGGAAAAAGTATTACGTTCAAAAATCGGCCCTCCGCTTGAAGAAAGCTTTTTGGAGTTTGGAGTTTCGCCCGGGGAGGTTACCGGCGCAATAGAGCTGTTTCGCGAATATTACGCCGAAAAAGGAATTTACGAAAACAAGACATACCCCGGCGTGGAAGACTGTCTTAAAACATTAAAGGCGTCGGGCGCAAGGCTTGCGGTGGCGACCACAAAATCAGAGAAATTCGCGAAAAAAATAATAAGCAGGTTTTACCTTGACAAATATTTTGAATTTTTGGCGGGCTCAAACATCGACGGCAGCCGAACCGAAAAATCGGAACTCATTGCTTTCGCGCTTCAAAACCTCGGCGTTAAAGCGGGGAAGAACGCCGTCATGGTCGGCGACAGGTTCCACGACATAGCCGGGGCGAAAAAAGCGGGAGTTTCATCGGCGGGGGTGCTGTACGGCTACGGCGGCAGGGAAGAGCTCATTAGCGCCGGAGCCGACATACTTGTTCCAGAAGCCGCGATGCTTGCGACCTTGTTAACATAATGTCATATACAAGTGAGAGATAAAAAAGTTTTAAGCCTTTCTTCGCTATTTGTGTTTTCGTTTTTTCCGATCGTTTTAATCGCGTTGATTTCAAACGCGGTGTGTTCGATAAGCCGAAAGAACGACGAGATAAGCCCGGAAACCGAAAGGGAACTGCCAAGTTCAAAAAAACAGCACACAAGGTTGAGTTTAACAATCGCGTAAGCCGCCGCTAAACCGCCGAACGAAACTTCGGCGAAACCGGCGGTTTTTGTGTCCCCGCTAAAAGGGAAGTCGGTATAAAAAATATGGTTGGCAAAGAGGTTTTCAAAAGCCGTCTCCCAGTTTTTAAAGGAAGTGTAAAAGCTCTCCCGCGCGAAAAGGTATTTTTCTTCTCCGCCGCTAAAGCTGCCGTCCTTATCTAATCCTAATACCTCAAGCGTTTTTTTGCAATACTCCGAAACGCTTGGGCTGTTTAGCCCCAAAGATTTTGTGAGAAGCACCGCGTTAATAAATCCATTTGAAAAGTCGTGCTTAGAAAATCCTTGCGGCATATCATAAACCCCGCCAAACAAAGCTTTGGCTATATCATAAAACTTTTCCTCAATGGTTTTTGTTTTAATTTGGGTTTTACATTGCGTGATATTTTCTTTTTCCCTGAACTTTTCCGCAAACTGCCTTGATAGGGATATTTCGTCTTCCGAAAAGCAGGTAAAAACGTCCGGCGAGAGCGGAAGATCAATTTCCTCAAAGAAGTTTTCATCGCGGCTGCCGAGCAACACCTCAACCGTTTCCTCACAGCTGTTGGCGCAAGCGCATTTAAGTAGCATCCCCGCTTTTTCGGCTTTTCTTGGGTAAATCCTGCAAATCTCAGGCAAAACCCCCTCACCGAGCTCTGCTTGCAGCAAACACAGCCCATTCTCGCCGTGAAGACGGCATACCCCGGTATAGTCTTTGTCGATAATGGCGTAGGACGCCTTGGTGGGAAAATCCTTGACCTTAAGGGCGAAATCGAGTTTTGATTTTAAACTCTCGGAAGCTTTAAGCCCTAAAAGTGAAAAATATTCTTTTTCGCTGATTGAAACCGTCCACCCCTCACAGCAGGAATGCCCGCAGGCGCCGCCCTTGCAGTGAAAATTTTTTAAATAGCTTGGCACTGTATAATTCATGCTTTTGTTTTATGTACTTCCGTTTCGGCAGGATAAATTATTTTAACGGCAGATTATACTCCTTTGAAAAGCGAAAATCAAGAACCCGAAAGGGTTATTTTTTTGCTTTTTTGTAAACAAATTTTGTTTGAAAATCGGGTATGTTAACCTCTTTTATTAACTAAAAAAACGCGTTTCCCTGCTTTTTGGCCACTCGGAAAACGCGTAAATTACCGTTATAAACTTAAAAAAGGAAGTTAAAAGATAAAAGATTCGCTAAAGAGCTTTAAAGTTTTTAGTTTCCCCCCGGGCCGTCCCGTCTTTCCCCGTGGGAAGCGTCGGTTTGATTTTTATTAAAGGGATAACCCGAACCCTCCCCGGCGTTTTGCAGCGTCCACTCGTTGTCGGTGGCGGTTTTTTTAGGTCTTGGAGCGCAGTGCGGACAGGGCTTTGATTCTTTTGACTTTTTTTCTGTCTGTTCTTTTCTTACAATTTCTTCGTCCATATCTATATTTGCCTTTCTTTTATTACACATTTTTTTGGCGCTTCGCGCTTTTCTTATTTTCCCAAAATCCCTCGGTTTGATACGCTTTGCCAAAAAAGCGCCGCTAAACTTGAAATTCGCCACAAAGTTGCGCTTTCTTTGACTTTTTTCGACAGCTTCGCATATCCTTTTAACAGCGGAGAAATAAAGCGATTCCGCGCTTATGTTTGCCCGTGCCCCGCAAGGCAGGGGCAAAAACGAAAAGTAAAATGAAAGGATATGATCGCATAGATGACGCTTTTTGATTTACAGCCCGGGTTTGAGGAAGATTTAGGCCCCCTAAAACCCGCGCAAAGAATAGAATGCCCGCGCCCGGAGGAGCTGACGAAAGAACAGGAAAACAAAAATCAAGGAATTGATAAAACCAAAAACAACGTTCCGGATCAAAACAGAGACCGAGACCCGAATAATCAAAACAATCAAATGATACCGGGGCAGTCGCTGGCGATGGCGTATGTGCCGTATCAGGAGTTTGACGACCTCTTTACTTCTTATTCGGACGCGCTCGACAACGGGTCGCTGTTTAGAAACCTTGTAAAAACATTTTCAGGGAGCAAGGTGATACGAAGATGAACATGACAAGAAGAGAGCTTTTAAAAAAGCTTATGGACATTGACTTTGTGATACATGAAACCGTGCTTTATTTAGACGGTCACCCAAACAATAAAAAGGCACTTGACTATTACAAGACAGTTCAGGAAGAACAAAAGGAAATCTACAACCAATACGCCACGCAGTTCGGGCCCGTTACGGCCGAGAACGTAAAACAGGACACCTGGACTTGGATAAACGAGCCCTGGCCCTGGCAGAACGAAAGGGAGGGCAATGAGTAATGTGGGAATATGAAAAGAAATTGCAGTACCCGGTAAACATTAAAAATCCAAACCCCGCGCTCGCGAAGATAGTTATGACGCAGTACGGCGGCCCCGACGGCGAGCTTGGCGCGGCGCTGAGGTATTTGTCGCAGAGGTACACAATGCCGTATAAAGAAGTTGTCGGCATACTTACCGATATTGGCACGGAGGAAATGGCGCATCAAGAAATTGTCTGCACCATTGTGTATCAGCTCACGCGGAACCTGTCTCCGGAGGAAATAATGGCGGCCGGCTTTGACGCATATTTTGTTGACCACACCACCGGAATTTACCCCGTGTCGGCCGGCGGCATACCGTTTAACGCCATGGCGTTCCAGTCAAAGGGAGACCCGCTGACAGATATATTTGAGGACATGGCCGCCGAGCAAAAGGCGAGGACCACATATGACAATATCCTCCGCTTCGCGGACGACCCCGACGTAATTGACCCCATCCGCTTTCTCCGCCAGCGCGAGATAACCCATTTCCAGCGCTTTGGCGACGGGCTTAGGGTGATTCAGGATAACCTTAACTCAAAGAACTTCTACGGCTATAACCCGGCGTATGACGTAAACCTCACAAGGTCAAGCTCGTAAAAGTGTATTTAAATATATAAATATTAAAGCACCCTCGGACGGGTGCTTTTTTTAGCTTTTTCCCCCGCTTTTGGCTTTAATTGTTTTCGGGGGGGATTTATTTGATTTGCTTTTGCTTTTGTCATTTGTTGTTTCGGGTCTTTTCATTCCCTGCTTTGCCATTTCAATTTTCCTTTCCGCTTATTAAAAGCGTTATAATTTTTCGTTATATTGTATTTTGGCTTTTTAAGCGCGTTATTAATCATTCTTTGACAATATACTCCCGTCTTTGTCAGTTTGGGCTGTTTTCCCATATACTCAATTATAGAGAAATAAAGGAGCGATTTGAGTGAAAATATACATTGACCAAGGGTTTAACCCAAAAGGGTATGATACGAAATCGTCGCCCGACGGCAGGGAAGAAGAAGATTTAACCTATGAAATCGGCGTTCACCTCGCCGCTTCGCTGGAGGCGCGGGGGTATGAGATAAAATTGTCGCGCTCGGATGCCGCTACCGAACCGGTAATGGCAAAACAGACTTCGTTCGCTTCCCGCGCGGCGGACGCCAACGACTGGGGCGCCGATTATTTTATTAGTCTTCGACTTGCCTCGTCAAGCGACCCATACGCCAACGGTGTAGAAGCAATGGTGGCAAAACCGATGGGAGAGATAACAAAGCTCGCCAAAAACGTGCTTGAGGGGTTCAGCCAAGTTTCAAAATGTCAAAACCGCGGCGTTAAGGCAAGGGGCGACGCTCTGCTACATAGACTTAAAATGCCCGCGATGACTTTGAACATGGGGTTTATTACAAATAAGAGAGATTTTACTTTTGTGTCAAACAACCCGGAACAATGCGCTGTCGGGATCGCGAAAGGCATTGCCGAAACATTTGAGAGAACGCCCGGAGGTGAGGAAACCTTGAAAAGAAGCCCGTTCTTCCAGCTTTACCCGCAGGGGAGGAGAAATTTTTGCAATTTATATGTGTTTGTGGGAAAAGAAGACGATAAAACTTCGGGCGTTTCAAACGCCGACCTGCTTGTGTATTACGGAACTCATGGCAGGCATATGCCCGTTTACCGCGGCAAGACAAACGCAAGGGGTTTATCAATCCCCATAGAGCTCCCGCTCAACCTCTCCGAGGAAGATAAACCGCCTTTTATGTTTTGCGTTTGCGTGCGGCACGAACACTTTTTACCCAAAAACCAATGGGTCAAGGTTAAAAACGAAAGGGTTTTAAGGACAAATATTTATCTCTCCGAGCGAAGACTGCGTATGAAATAAATTTCAGCCAAACTCAGAAAGCCTTGTCACCGCCACATAAATATTTGATATCTGGTACCATGTGGCAAAGTCGACTACCCCGGAGAGGGGGAGATAAAATATCTGCTGGAAGGTTCTCACCGATTCTTCGGTCTTGGGGCCGTAAATTCCGTCGACCGCAAGCTTGGGTATCATGGGGTAGTTGTTTGAAATACTGTTGAGCTGAGTTTGAATAAGCCTTACGTCAAGGCCTTCCGAACCCACCCTCAGCGGCTCGCCGGGGTAAGACATGGGCACGCCCTGAACTTTTGCCGCCTGCGCGAGGTAAATATCGTTCCCGTAAAAGTTGCGGAGTATCGACAGCGCGTCAAGACCCGAATCCCCCAACTGCTTTGAACCCCACTGCGACATTCCCCGGCATGTTGACCTTACTCCGTCGCAAAACTGGGTAAAAAGGGGCTGGCGGATTCCCGGCCGCGTTATGTAAGTGGTGAAAATTTCGTCGACTATCCTTTGGATATTCCTGTAAAGGTTCCGCCCGTGGTCATAAAACTGGTCATAAGCGGTGCTGTTTGTGATTGTAAAAGAAAATCCCTTTCCGCGGTACCATTCGGTATACACCCTGTTGAGGGCGAATGAAAGAATGGCGAGAATGTTTGCCTTAATTGTTTCGGGAGTCCAAGTCGAGTATATCTCGCAGCAGGCGACGTTCGCGATATAATCCTTAAACGGCACCCAGACATTTTTTGCCGTGGCGTCGTTGGGCACTCCCAAATGCACCACCATAAATTCGGGGATAACAGGTTCGGACAGCACAATAAATCCCCTGCCGTCGGGGAGCGGTTTAACCTCTTCTTCGGGAATCTTAGGCGGGAAGTCGCCAAAAAGCGTGTTTGGCGCTATGTTGATAAGCTGAGTTTCCTCGTCTTCGGTATCGGGAATCGGTATCATCTTCACTTCTTGAATCGCCGTTGTCCGCGGGAGTATTTGAACGCCGTCGACGAACACTCTTTCAAAACCGGGCGCCACAATATCGACGTTGTATACGGAATACGGCTTGATTTCCGACGGCTCTTGGGAGAGCTCAAACGGCGGGGCGCCAAGCTCAACCGTGACCGTCTGCCCAGCGGAATCGGTGTCGAGCTCTTCAAGCAGCTTGTCGGCTTCGTATATCCGCACCTTTGCCTCCGGAACGGGCATGGAATTGCGGACGGCGGTGACGTTTACGTTGAGAAGTCCGGTGTCTGTCAAGTTTATTTGATTGTTCAAAAAATCACCTCTATAAAAAAGTAATATGCTTACATATATATAAATATGTCCAACCCGTTATTTTATTCCGTTAAACCAAACCGCGCCGAAGGAGACTGAAAATGGATACGCAAGAACGCCTGCTCAGGCAGCTGCCGGGGCTTAACCCCGAAGAACAAGTGGAGGTAATCATTAAATATCACGGCAGTCTTGCCAATATCGCGCAGTCGCTATCCGCGGAAGCGGAAGAGCTTAACGAAAATTACGCCATAATTGTTATCCCCGTCTATAAATTACCCCAGCTCTTAACCATAAACGAAGTGGAGTTTTACGAACTCCCCAAAACATTGACTTTTCAGCTGAGGCGGAGCCTTAACCTGACGGGGGTGACAAACGTTCAGCAGGAGAGGGGATATAATTTAAACGGCGCGGGAGTGCTTGTGGGGATAATTGATTCGGGTATCGACTACACTCACCCCGACTTCAGGACATCCGACGGAAAAACCCGAATACTTTATATGTGGGATCAAAACGCGGAAGGCTCGCCTCCGCACGGCTTTATAAGCGGGCATCTCTACACAAAAGAAGACATTGACCTCGCCCTTACAAGCGACGACCCCGCCGCTGTTGTGCCGGAGGTTGACAACCTCGGCCACGGGACGGCAGTCGCGGGAGTCGCGGCGGGAAACGGGCGTTCAAGCAACGGCGAGGACAGCGGGGTCGCCCCCCAAGCCGGGATTGTGGTGGTTAAGCTAAAAGAAGACGTCGAGCCCGGGTTCGCCAGAAGCACCGCGATAATGCGGGGGGTTAAGTTTTGCATTGATATGGCGGTCGGTCTTGAAATGCCCATCGCCATTAACATAAGCTACGGAACCAACGACGGCGCTCATAACGGCACGTCTTTGTTTGAGGGGTACCTTGATTCGGCGTCCACTCGGTGGAAAACGGTTATTTGCGTGGCGGCGGGGAACGAGCGTTCCGCGGGGCATCACTATTACGGAGTAATTGCTCAAAACGCCACCCAAAGCATTGAGTATTCCATAGGTGAAAACATAAGACAGCTCTACCTGACGTTTTGGAAGAATTTTGCCGACACCTTTGAAATAGAGCTGATATCCCCCTCTGGGCAATCGTCGGGCGTTATCAGCGCGGTAAACCGCGCCACACGCGTTGTGCTTGACAACGTGAGGGTGACGGTACTTTTCGGAATGCCCACGCATTATAATTTCAGTCAGGAAATATATATAACAATGGAGGGCATAGGCGGCCCCATGAGACCGGAAATCTGGCGGCTCACCGTAAAAGGGATAATTATTGTCGACGGCAGGATCAATATTTGGCTGCCAATGACAGATATGGTGACTGAAAAAACCGCTTTTTTAGTGCCGAACCCCGAAAACACCCTTTCAATACCGGCGACGGCGTTCAGCGTTATTTCGGTTGGCGGATATTCGGGGATACAAAACACCTGCGCGTTTTTTTCGGGCCGCGGGCTCCCTTATATTGTTTACGGCCAAAAGCCAGATCTTATCGCTCCGGGCGACACGGTGCTGACCACTTCCGTGGGCGGCGGGTACGACACGTTTACCGGAACGAGCATTGCCGCGCCGTTTGTCACGGGAGCCGCCGCTCTTATGATGGAGTGGGGGATTGTGCGCCAAAACGACGTGTTTTTATTCGGGCAGAAGGTAAAAGCCTTCCTTTGCAGGAACGCGAATAGAACCTTCCCGGTGAGCTACCCCAACTCATCATGGGGGTATGGGCTTTTGGATCTGATAGCCACGATGGATAACCTTATATTATACCGTGAATAAATGCTGAAAAATAAATTTTTCAGCTGCAAGTTTTTATCTTTGTGGTTTTGAAACCACAATTTCGCTAACGCGAAACCGGCAAAAACGTTGCGGCGCCCAAAATATATATATTATATTTCTTTTTGATTATATAGCATTTTCGATATTGATTTAAACGCGCAAGCCGCATCCATCAGCGTAGGGCGGGGGCTTGCTCCCGCCGAAAGGCCGAGGTATGTTAACCTCAATAGCGTGAATATACATTGGCAAAATTACACATTTATAAATTTTTATATAGTCATACCTGTTAGAGTATTAATTAAAAGTCATGTCATAAAAATACCGGGTCAACGAATAAAACAAACAGAAAGGCGGACGCTTAAATGGATAAACTATCAATAAACAGCGAAAAAAATCAAGAGCTTTTGCGCAGGTTGCTTCACGACCCGGAAACGGTTGATTTTATAGTTCAAAAAAACTCTTTTACCGAATCGATTCTCCAAAACCACGAGGTCGCGATCGCGTACATACTAAACGGAAGATACGCCATAGCTTACGCTACCCAGCAGGTTTACAATGAGGTAAGGCATAGTTTGGGTACGGGTTCGGCAAGCTTTAACTCAATTGTGCTCGGGTTGTTAGGGAAAGCCAGTCTTCAAGGCAGCGGGATTGTTCAGGTTCAGGAACAGCCCTTTTTAAACCTTAAAGGTCAGAACGTGCTTGTCGGCTTTGTGGACACGGGAATCGACTACACCCTTGACGTGTTTAAATATGAGGACGGCACAAGCAAAATAGCCTATATTTATGACCAAAGCGAAACAGGGCCTCCCCCCGAAGATTATTATATCGGCGTGGAGTACACAAACGAGCAAATCAACGAGGCGTTGCAAAGCGACAACCCGGCTTCTGTCGTGCCGCATACAGACGAGTCGGGTCATGGGACATTTTTAGCCTCAGTGGCGGCGGGAAGGGAAGTCGGGGATTTCTTGGGGGCCGCTCCCGACGCGGAAATAATTATGGTCAAGCTGAGAAAGGCGAGGCCTTATTATTTGAATTTATTTTCTGTGCCGCCGGAACAGGAATTCGCTTATGAGTCAAGCGCGATAATGCTTGGCGTGGATTATATATTAAGCAGGGCGCGAATGCTTAAAAAGCCGGTCGCCATTTGTCTCGGGCTCGGCTCGAATTTTGGGAGCCATGACGCTTACACCTTGTTTGAGGAATATTTAAGCGATATTTCCGGGCTCCCCGGCGTGTGTTTGTGTATCGCCGCGGGGAACGAAAGCCAAGCGAAACATCATACCGAGGGCACGATAAGCGCTCAGGGCGAAACCCAAAACATTGATATCAAAGTCGGGGAAAACGCGGGGGATTTTCTTGTCGGGGTCTGGACGAATGTCTCCGACAGGGTTTCGGTAGCGGTGAGGTCCCCGACGGGCGAGTTTGTCCCGAGAGTCCCCCCGATAGCGGGGAGAACAAGCGAAACAAAACTGAAGTTAGAAGACGCCGCGGTTCAAATAGCGTATTTTTTCCCGTTCGAGGGCACGGGAAGCCAGCTAAGCGCCGTCAGAATAATTAACGCCACGCAGGGGATCTGGACAATTACCGTCTTTGGCGACTTGATTCTTGACGGCACATATCACTCTTGGCTTCCGCTGACAGGATTTGTCTCCCCAAACGTGGAATTTTTATCCACCAACCCCAACTTTACCGTGACCGTCCCGGCGACGATGAACGGCGCGATTGTCTGCGGGGCGTATAATTACCGGACAAACAGCCTTTATTCCGCCACTTCGTGGGGGCCGTCAAGAACCGGCGAGTTAGCCCCCGACCTTGTAGCGCCCGGGGTGAATATAAGCGGTTATTTCCCGTATGGGCTGGGAGCAATGGACGGAACGAGCGTCGCGGCGGCGATAACGGCTGGGGCGTCCGCGCTGCTTTTGCAATGGGGGCTTGTGAGAGGCAACGACCCGACTATAAGCTCTTATCAGATAAGGGCGTACTTAATACGCGGGTGCAACCGAAGCGAAAACATGGTTTACCCGAACAACCGCTGGGGGTACGGCAGCCTTAACCTGCTAAATTCTTTTCAGCTAATGCGCGAAACATAAGGCGGGGTGAAAAATGGGATTAAGAGTTACCATTGAAGTTGCCTTAACGCTGATAGTTTTGACCATATCCATATGGAAGACTTTCAGGGTGATACTGCGGCTTTCAAAAGATAAATTGCTTTATCCGATGATACTTCAGTTTATAACCGAAGCGGAAGCAACGCATAAAAGCGGCTCGGAAAAGTTAAGCTATGTCCTTGACAATATCGGCGCTTACGCCAAGGAGCAGGGGTTGGAGCTTGACCTTGATTACATAAAGGACCTTATCGAAAGAATAATAATAATGACAAAAAAGGTAAATGTAAGCGGATAGGATTTTAAAAACCCTGCCGCGAACACAGCCAAAATAAGTTCACCGGCATATATTGCTAATGAGGTGAAGATATGGCCGGCCGCAGTTTTATGGCGTCACAGCTTTCCGAATTGTTTAGAAGAAACCCCGACGCTTACGCGTTGATTTTGGGTTCCCCCGAATACAACCGAATATCCGGAAGAGCAGAGTTTTGGCAAACCCAAAACGGCGTGGTGGTGGTCACATACCTCACAGGGCTTCCGTTTCTGCCGGGGCGTTGTTCGGAAAACATTCTCGCGTTCCATATTCATGACGGCAAAGGCTGCGCGGGGGATACAGATGACCCTTTTAAAGACGCGGGGAGCCACTACAACCCCTACGGATGCCCCCACCCCGCCCACGCGGGGGATATGCCGCCGCTGTTTGTTGCGGGGGGCTACGCCTTTTTGGTATTCCTCACCGACAGGTTTAAATTAACGGAAGTCATAGGTCTTCCCGTGGTAGTACATGAGAGCAAGGACGATTTTACTACCCAGCCGAGCGGAGGCGCGGGTAAAAAAATTGCATGCGGGGTGATAAAAAAATAAAAGTTATGCCAAGGGCCGCCGTGTGGCGGCTCTTTTTAATGTTGTTTTGTTTATAATAAGCTTATTTTTTGTAGAACAACACAAAGTTTTTAAAATGGCGCGGAGAGTTTTACATAAAAAAGCTATTTACAACAACTCGGGCGAATGATATAATAAAATGAGTAATTTTACGGGGAGGTTCTCATGAACAGAATAATATACAGGGAAAACCTCAATGATTTTGTCACTTTAATGAAAGTTGACGCGGAACTGGTTGCAAAAAAAGCAAAGCCCGGGCAGTTTGTAATACTCCGCGCGGAAGAAGACGGCGAGCGGATTCCCCTCACCATAGCGGATTATGACAGAGCCGAGGGCAGCGTCACTATCATTTTTCAAATAGTGGGAGCGACTACTGAAAAACTAAACAGGCTTGGCGTCGGCGACTATATTGTAGACCTCGCGGGGCCTTTGGGGAGAGCGACAGAGACTTCCGAATATAAAAGCGTCGCCGTTATCGGCGGCGGGGTGGGGAGCGCAATAGCGCTTCCGATAGCAAAACAGCTCTATAACGAAGGGGCGGCGGTGTACTCGATCGCGGGGTTCAGAAGCCGCGAGCTTGTGATACTTGAGGATAGGTTCCGGGAAATTTCGGACAAATATATACTAATGACAGACGACGGAAGCGCCGGCGAAAAGGGGCTTGTGACCGACGCGCTGAAAGTTCTTATCGAGAGCGGGATAAAGCTTGACTGCGTTATCGCGATAGGCCCGCTGATTATGATGAAGTTTGTTTGCCTGCTGACCAAAAAGTACGGGATAAAAACTATAATTTCAATGAACCCCATTATGATCGACGGCACGGGAATGTGCGGGGGGTGCAGGCTTACCGTGGGGGGCGAGACAAAATTCGCCTGCGTGGACGGCCCCGATTTTGACGGGCATCTCGTCGATTTTGACGAGGCGATGGCGCGTTCGGCCATTTATAAAAATCAAGAGCGAAGCGCCCACGACGACATTTGCAACCTGTTTAAAAAGGAGGCCGATCAATAATGGCCAACCTGTCTAAAAATAAAAACCCGATGCCGGCGCAAAACCCCGAAGAGCGAAATAAAACCTTTGATGAGGTCGCCCTCGGCTACACTGAAGCGCTGGCAAAATCAGAGGCCGAGCGCTGCCTTAACTGCAAGAAACCCTACTGCGTGGATGGCTGCCCCGTTAACGTGCAAATCCCGGAATTTATAAAAAAGATTGCCGACGGTGACTATGAGGGCGCTTATTCAACAATTAAACAAACAAACACCCTCCCCGCCGTTTGCGGCAGGGTTTGCCCGCAGGAATCCCAATGCGAGGCCGAGTGTATAAGGGGGAGAAACGGCGAACCTGTCGCAATAGGCCGCCTTGAGCGTTTTGCCGCCGATCGGCATAACGCCAATAACCCGGCTAACCCGGAAAAACCCACCCCAAACGGACATAAAGCCGCCGTTGTCGGGTCGGGGCCGGCGGGGCTCGCCTGCGCCGGCACGCTGGCAAACTTAGGCTGGGACGTTACGATTTATGAGGCGCTCCATACCCCGGGCGGGGTGCTTGTGTATGGAATACCGGAATTCAGGCTCCCCAAATCGGTTGTTAAAAAAGAAATCGACGACCTTATCCGGCTCGGCGTGAAAATTGTCACAAACGTGATAATTGGCAAAACGCTTATGGTGGAAGAACTTTTTGAGGACGGTTTTGAGGCGGTATTTTTGGGGAGCGGCGCGGGACTGCCGAAATTTATGGGCATCCCCGGCGAAAACCTCAACGGCGTTTATTCCGCCAACGAATACCTAACAAGGGTAAACCTTATGAAAGCCTATAAAAATTCCTCCACGCCCGTGCTGCGGCCAAAAAAAGTCGCCGTGGTGGGGGGCGGGAACGTCGCCATGGACTCCGCGAGATGCGCTTTACGAATGGGCGCCGAGGAAGTGCGTATAGTTTACAGGCGGAGCGGGGACGAGCTCCCCGCGCGGGCGGAGGAAGTCGCCCACGCTAAAGAAGAAGGAATTATTTTTAATTTCCTTACAAACCCGGTTGAGATAACGGGGGACGAAAAAGGCTTTGTAAACGGGCTTGTCTGCGTGAACATGGTTCTCGGCGAACATGATTCCTCCGGCAGGCGGGCTCCGGCGGCGAAACCCGAAACCAAACACACCCTTGAGGTTGACTGCGTGATAATGGCGATCGGGACAAACCCTAACCCGCTTATAAAAACAGCTCTTCCCGGGATAGAAACCCATAAGTGGGGGGGAATTATAACCGACGATGACGGTAAAACCTCAAGTGAGAACGTCTACGCCGGCGGCGACGCCGTTACGGGGGCCGCGACAGTTATTCTCGCCATGGGCGCGGGCAAAAAAGCCGCTCTCGCCATTGATAAAGCAATAAGGGGCAAAGAGCGGTAAAAAAATAAGCCGTAAATCACTCTTTACGGCTTTGAAATTATTTTAATATGCGGTTCAGGCAAAATCCTCAAGTTTTGACTCACTTAGCTCTTTAAGATTGTAAAAGCTCCCTTTTTTATTTATAAGATCGTCATAAGTGCCGCATTCGGCGATTCGCCCGCGTTCCATCACAACAATGCGGTCGGCCGAACGGATTGTTGACAGCCGGTGAGCGACTATAAACGTGGTTCTCCCGCGCTTGCCCTTGTTTATCGCCGAGCCGACGTGAAACTCGGATATGTTGTCAAGCGCGGAGGTCGCCTCGTCAAGGATAAGTATTTTCGGGTTCCTGATAATTGCCCGAGCAATCGTTATTCTTTGCTTTTGCCCGCCCGAGAGCTTCCCCCCGCCCTCGCCGACTTCCGTCTCCAGCCCTTCGGGGAGTAAAGGCAAAAATTCCTTTACGTTTGCGGTCTCAAGCGCTTCTTCAAGCCGGGATTCCGTATAATGCTCAAGCCCATAGGTGATGTTTTCCCGTATTGTCCCGGGGAACAAAATGCTGTTTTGGGGTACCACCGAAATATGGTGCCGGTAAGCGGTGAGGTTAAGGTCTTTTATATCTTCGCCGTCAATGGTGAGTTTCCCCTCTGTCGGGGTTAAAAACCCGATAATCATATTTACTATAGTCGATTTGCCCGAGCCCGACGGACCCACAAACGCGATACACTCGCCCGGGCTAACGTCAAGCGAAAAGTTGTTTATCACATAGCTTTCGGCGTCATCGGGGTAGCTGTAAGACACGTTTTCAAAACTCACCCCGCCTTTTATGCAGCAGGCTGAAAGCTCCCCCTCTCTCTCGACATCCCCCGAAACCATAACTTCCGAAACCGAGCTAAGCGACTCCGCGCCCGTGATAAGGGAGGGATAGGCGTTGATAATAGCCATGACGTTGCCGTTGATCCCCCCGAAAAGGGATTGATACAGCACAATATCCCCCACATTAATAACGCCCCTGATGGCAAGAAACGCGCTGAAAACCAGACAAAGCGCGCTGACAATGTTGCTGATAACCCATGACCATGAGCCGAAATAAGCGTTGGTGTTATCGATTTTCAATCCCTTGCTCATAAGGCGTTCCATATAGCGCTCAAAAGAAGATATCTCGGTTTCCCCAAGCCCGTGCGCTTTGGTGACGGGGATAAGCGTGAGCATTGAGGTAAACTTAGCGGAGACGTCCTCGTTAGCCAGCCGGAAGTCGCGGTTTTCGGCTCTTATGCGTTTTTCAAACGCCTTGGCGACAATTATGTTAAGCGGCACCACGGCGATAAAAAACAAGGTCATAACAGGGGCTTTGAAAGTGGAAATACCCACGGAAATAATCACCCCGATAAGCGCCGGGACAAGCACAAGCACAAAGTTGCGAACCATCGCGTCGACAGCCTCAAGGTCGCGGATAAACTTTGACTGGAGTTTTCCCGATTCCATTTCTTTGTGATATGTTATTGAAAGCCGCTGCAGTTTGCGGACAAGCGCGCTCTTTAGCCCGGCGTTGACCCGTCGCATCACGCCGTTGATTATCCGGGCGTAAAGGACATGGGTGGGGACGTTTTGTAAAAGAACAACCGCCAACACCCCGCAGTAAATTATAATTTTCCCAAACGGATTGCTTTCGGTTTTACCCATTGCGAGAGTGATTATCTGCGCGGTGATAAGCGGTATTATCCACACCGGCGACGCCTTAATTATGTAAACAAACTGAGCGGCTATAAGCTTTTTGCTGTTCATTTTATAAAGCCTATATAGTATGCCGCTTTTTCCCTTTTTAGGGCGTGTTTCGTCGGTAAATAAATGCTCGTAGTCGGGTATCACGTTTTCCGCGGAGTGTTTTTTGTGTATATCCGAACCTGTCTGTTGTTTGTCCGCCATAAGTTTCCCTCACAGTTGTGACCGCTTTAGCTGTATTCGTTTTTCTTGCCTCTCAAGCGGATTATAGCATCGCGGACTTTAAAAAGCAATGTCACTTGTGTCACAAAAACAAAGAGCGGCGGCGTATGTTTAGTTAATTTCTACCAAATAAAAAGGGTGGGTTCAATGTTAAAACAAAAAATCAACATTCAAAGGCTAACCATAGCGGGGCTTCTCGTCGCGGCGGGGGTTATTCTCCCCTACGCCACCTCTCACTCGTTCGGCGTTAAAGGCACTATTTTCCTTCCCATGCATATTCCCGTCCTCTTGATGGGTCTTTTATGCGGCCCGATGTACGGAGCCATGGGCGGGGGGCTTATCCCATTTCTAAGCACTATGCTGACAGGCATGCCGGCGATGTTCCCGACCCTGCCGATGATGGTGTGCGAGCTTGTCACTTATGGTCTTATAAGCGGGCTTTTACTTTATAAAACAAAGCTTGGCGGATATAAATACGGCGTTTACCCGGCGCTTATAATAGCGCTGTTTTCGGGGAGAGCCGTTTACATGGGCGTGTTTTATATCTTTTCGCTCTTTATAGCCGACCTTAAATTCCTCGCTATCTTCCAGACTTTTGCCACCGGGCTGCCGGGAGTGGCGGTTCAGTTGGTTTTTATCCCCCCAATCGTTAAAATAATTGAAAAGTCGCCAAAACAGCATAAATGCGCCGTCAGGTTATCGGCGTTAAGCCTTATCGAGCGCGGCGCGGGCTGTGTGGTTATTAAAGACGGCAAAATCGTCAAGGTTAAAAACGAGCGCGGAGTCGCCCCCGTTATGGAGCTTTACGAGAAAGGCGAACTGAAGGGCGCGTATGTGGTGGATAAAATTATCGGCAGGGCGGCGGCGATGCTGCTGGTCCTTGGCGGCGCGGAGGGCTGTTACGGCGTCGTCATGTCAAAGGGCGCGAAAGAGCTTTTAAAAACCCACGGTATCGGCGCCGGGTATGAAACGCTCGCGGAATTTATTCAAAATCGAAGCGGCGACGGCGTCTGCCCAATGGAAACCGCCGTTAAAAACATCAGCGACCCGAAAGACGGCTATACCGCGCTTAAAAAGGCGCTTGAAAGCATTAAAGGCGAATAAATAATTTTAAATATTGAGGTAATTCTATCAGCAAAATACCTCGCGCTCGAGACTGCTTTTTTGGCTGACTTAATAAAAAACCCCTCTTCATTATATCAAAGTTAAAAATTAACATAAACAAAGCGCGCCCCATTTTTATGAAGCGCGCTATTTGTTTTATTTTTTTGCTTATCTTTTATTTACGGCGAGTGCCACTTATATTCGTAAGCGGTTTCAACCGATTGATTTCCCGCCCCCATGCCGGTGACAATATAGATTTTATCCCCGTCTTTATAACCTTTTGGCATAACGCCGCTTACCGTCACGCTCATTCCAAGATAACCCGTGTTGGTATCATTTTTATAAGTGTTTATAAAAGATTTCGTATGCTCGCCGGTAATATCGCAAAGTGTAATATCAGTGCCGTATGAAGCAAAAGCGTTATCCTTATTTACCGGAGTAATATACGCCCCCAAACTGGCGCCGAGGTGCAAGCATATATTTGAAGAAGTTTCCGCCGATACCGTCAAGTCAATCACAACCGTTTCGCCGCCGTAATAACGGTCTTTCGGTATGGAGGCAATCGCGGTGTTATTTACAAACTCGCCGTGACAATCGTCATGTGTGCTGCCGATATAGGAGTAATGTCCGATAAATTTGCAATTGAAAGTATATGTGCCGTTTCCGCCGCTCCAAGCGCTGATATAATTAGGATTTGAATCGTCATACGTTATATAGTCGCTTTCAAAGCTTCTTACAAACTGCCAATACCCCTCTCTGATTTCAGCGGTTTTTTCAAGATAACCCTGTTCCCGCATCCAGCCGTACAACCCGGCTCTGTCCTTGCCGTAAAGCAACCACATTTTCACGGCGAAAACCAGATTGTCCTCAATCTTTTTCTCGCTGTTCCCGAAAACGGACAAATCGCCGCCGGCTATGTCGATGATGTTTTGACGGATTTTCATAAGCGAGTTTATTCGATCCGTAAGGCTTATATGGTGAGAAAACTTCAAAATGCAATCGGGGTCAAGGAGTCCGTAACTGTCGAAAAGCGCGAGCAAGTTTTCGATTCTTGTTTTTTCCGCTTCTATTTCGGCGTTTTGAGTGTATATCCTTATAAATTTTCGCTTCACATCATTTAAAACAGCGTTGTTAAGCTTTTCTTTCAGCGTTTTGTCTTTATCTATTTCCTTTAAAGTCTTGCCGTTCGCGGCGGCATAAGCCGTCCTGTATTGAATCTGCAGCGAGGTGAGCCCGCTGCCCATGTTATGGAACACCATATCCCAGCTGTCGTCGGTAATTAAACCGTCCGGTGAGATTTTCTGGTCAAGATAAACCTTGTAGGCGTACTCGACGGAATAATCCTGCCACATTTCCACTCCCGCTTTTGTTGCCTCGACGACAGCTTTGCCAAGCCTTGCCGCGGGGAGGAAGTCCATGGCGGAATAAACAAATTCTTTATACGCTTTGCTGTAATCGCCGC
>Ga0265294_10000282_pt1 | contig 66811 bp, 56 predicted proteins | sample MunlanPumphouse3_FD_192504 | JGI IMG/M metagenome (GOLD analysis project Ga0265294, IMG submission 192504) | Groundwater microbial communities from a municipal landfill in Southern Ontario, Canada - Pumphouse #3 | ecosystem: Environmental > Aquatic > Deep subsurface > Groundwater | place... | reverse complement strand
CATATTTATGGACAAATCCTTTTCTGCAGTGAATGCACTTTTTTTATTCATAACCTTTCATTTGATGCAAAGATAGTAACCATAAGGGAAAACTAAGGGTAAAACCATTAAAAATGTCCATTAAGCCTAAATTTATGAATTGTTAAACTATCATTCTGTAAAGCAAATGTACATGATATTGTTAGAGCAATTCCATTTGTAAAATATATACTATCATTAGAAACTCTATATTTTACAATATAATCATCTCCAAAATAATTTTTTACATAGTAATCGTTAGCAAAAATAATAGTATCATTATCTGCTCTAAAATCATCAGTAATCCAAGTCCCTAATAATTTGTTTGTATTAGGATTCGTATTATTGTTTTCATCGTCATCTTTGCAATTACAACCACATATTATTATTAAACCTAATAATAATATGCTAATGATTTTGTTCTTTTTCATAATATTGATTTTGAGAGTGAAAAATATAATTGTTATGACACTGCAAAGAAAGTAATTATTTTTAATACAACAAACAAAAAAGATATACAATTGAGTGGGAAGCACCACTTATGCGTCACTTCACCGTTAAATTAGCAAAAGCTAAATAAACTTTTAGCCTATCTAACTTAATAGATTAAACAAAAGCACCTCAAATTCTAATTATTTGAGGTGCTTTTTCTATTCTTTACTCCCAGGTTTATCAAATTCATAATGTTTATTAAATAAATCAATATATTGTTTGTCATATTCCTGAACCAAAGAGATTTTCTTGTCTAATTTCTCTTTCAACTTATCTTTATCAAACAACTCAATAAGTTTTAAATAGCCGTCTTGTTTTTCTTCTTGCATAAAGGAGCTAATAAGTCCTATTATATCTAATTTATCATCTTCAATAACATTCTTTTTAGCTTCTAAAAAGTTTTCTGGCATAGCGAAATTCCAATATTTTAAGATAAATACTTTGGTTCTTGGACTCTCAATATTAAATAAACTAATTTCGCCATTTAATGAGATGTATTTATTAATAATTTTTCTAATCAATTCATCATAATCATTTTTACAAACATATGCGTAATTATTAACCATTTGCAAAGCAAGTTCCATAGAAAAATTAATATCTGCTTTATCAACTATACTATTAGCTATCTCGAAAATCAATCTATAATTAAGCTTCACTGCATCATCTACTTCTTCAAGTAAATTTCCAAATATGTTTCTATCAACAATTGAGCAAAAATAAATTCTATCTTTTATTGCATTATCCATTAAACTAAATGCAATTGTTATATTTGAAATTAATTTCTCATAATTCTCTATATCTCTATATCTAACAATTGTATCAATAGTTCTTCTAATTTCATCAAATCCATATTGCTCGTTATACTCATTAAGTTTTAATACAATTTCATTGATTTCAGCTGTTCCTATAAGTTCTGTTAGCGTATTAATTTCTTTTTCTGGAATTTGATTATCTGGTGTAGTATAAAGAAAATACTTATCAAAGAAATTAGGGTCACATAATTTCTTGCGGTTCTTAAGTCCGCCAATGTTCAAATAGTCATTTAATAATATATCAATAATCTTATTTATATATATAGCCTTATTATAAGTATTATTTATATGAATTGATTCTATGTTCTTTTTTCTGATGTCTTCTTTTTCTTCATCTTTTTTGTATTTCTCTGCTAAGTAATAATCGGTAAAAAACGGATTAGATATAAAAATATGCCTACGATTCCTTATTTTATCATAAGAATCATAACTAAATTTCTTTAATGCTTCCAATAAAAACAAGTCAGATAAATCAACTTCCTTATATAATGTAGGAACAATATAATTGAGAATATTTACATATTGTATTATATCTCGCGGAGTTAAAAATAATGGATTTACATAAGTTTCTAAATTATATTTTAGATCTTTTATATTGATTTCTTCTTTTGGATTTTTCCAAATCCTACTTAGTAATTCATCAATATGAATCTCTGCAAATTTATTAAGATGCATTTTTTGTATAGTTGGTAGATGTAATGGAAATTGTATAATCTTGTCTAGGAAGCTTTTCCCTGAGTTTTCTTTCTTATCTGAGAAATATGAGTTTATTGACTGAGTGACTATATGATAATCCATAGATAGAATATATGTTGTATTATCAAAGTCTGTATTTTGTCTTATTAATTTTAGAACAGCATGAATTTCTTCACAATCTAATCTATCTAAATCATCTACAAAAACAACTAAATGTTTACCTGAATTTTTAATAGCTTCATTTACCTCATCTTTTTGTTTTGAAATAGGTTTGTTGTTGTCAATTCCCTTTATTGCTTTAATTATATAGTCTAAAAATTCCCCTATTAATGGTACACCAGAGAGTCCTAGAATGCCTTTAGTTCCTAATGAAATGACACTTCCATATTTTTTAATTAAATTGATAACTTTTTTATCAAAACTTTCTGCACAAATTGAATTAAAAAAATCAAGTAGTACTGATTCTTGATCTTTTAGAAACCAAGGATTATATCGAACTAGAACAATGTTATCTTTCTTGCTTAATAATTCACTCTCTACCATATTCAAAATAGATGTTTTCCCTTCTCCCCATTTACCATACAAGCCGATAGTAAAACACTTTGGATTATATAAATCTTTTCTGTAATGAATGTAATCAGTTAGGTTTTTTACAATCTCTCCTCTTCCAAAAACATCTTCTTCTATTTTTGTTATAGGATTTCCTTCTAATAAATTTATAGGATGATTTTCTTTCATAACAATCATTAAAGGTTAAAATATAGTGTCATTAAATCAAAATTAAAGTCTTATGACTGTGCAAAGGAAAACAAAATAAATGACAAATCAAAATAATTTCCTCACTTGATTCCTGCTTAATATGAAGTTAGAGGACTGAATTTTATACTATTCTGGTAATTCTGTAACTATTCAAGAGGTTTTTTCTTGTATCTTACTTCCCTGACCTTGTTGTCGCCAAGAACAAATTGTACATCTTTAAACCTTTTCTTTAGATATTTTGAGGGCTTGAAAATTGTTCTAAATCTTTTAATAGTCCTAGTAGTAACTTTCTCTGGGCTATCCATCGACAATGCATCAATTGCAGGATAGAAAGTCCCTAAAACTCCAAGCGTTACAGGATGTCCATTTTCCAGCATAAACCAAATTGCAGGTTCAAGTTGAGCAAGCACTCCCATAATATCACCCCTACTCATAGTACTTTGCTTCTCAATTATCTCCGAAATCATTTCAAGGTCAGCATTGGTTTCGATTTGAATATTAGCAATATACCTATCCACCGGAATTGAGTTTATTGTAATTTTCTTCTTTAATCTAAAATATTTTATTGGCATATTATTTGATTATTAAATGATTATTTCGAATGATTAAGTTTTCTTATTTTACTATTATGCTATCTTATTCTATTATTATTACTATTATACTATCTTATTTTACTATAACGTTATCTGATTGGGTTATTATATGTAATTTTTGAATCTATATAAGCTATTTCTAATTCGTAACAAGCTTTTTTTCAATCTACATAAGCTCATTTTAAATCCTTATAAGCTCTTTTTAGATTTTCATAAGGAGTTGAGACCCAAAAACTGCCGAGTTTTACCCCAAAAACCGGCGGTTTCTAATCAAAAAAAGTCTTTTTTCAGTCAAAAACCGGCGGTTTTTGGGGCAAAAAATGGCGGTTATTGTATGCAATTACCTTGTAAAGATTCAAAATGAGCTTATGCAGATTCAAAATGAGCTTATAAAAATTGAGAGATACCTTATCTAAATCAATTTAAAGCCTTATTGTTTTATGAATTTCTTTGTTATTAGTTTGTTTTCTTTTGTTGTTATCAGGCAATTATAAACTCTAGCTTTTGTTTTGTTCCAATTGATATTCCTTTCCAATTGATATTCTTATTATTTGGTTGGTTTTCTTAAATAAGGCTTAGACCAAAGACGTCATAACTAAGAGCTAAGCTATTTCAACACTGCAAAGGAAAACAAAATAAATGAAAAAACAAAACATTTCCCTTTTATTGGATTCCTTACTTAGGAACTTACTGAACCAAGAACAAATCCAGCTTATAATCCAGCAAATTACTTATGCTTTTATATTATAGTTGGAATGTCAAGTAATAAAATTGTAAATCAAAGGTGTCAGGTTGCGACTTCCTTTCTTTGTTTTCCATGCGAAAGATTTTCTATTTAATAATTATTTATTGCCTTTTTATGGATTGTGAGCTTAATTTTCATAATTTTGCATCTTAATATTTAGATTTTTACAGACAAAATAATTCTTATGGATATTGATAAAGGATATAAAAAAACTGAAAGATATAACCCAGAAACCCTTGAGAAATTAGCTCATCACTATAAAGAGATTTTAACTTTGATTGGGGAGGATGCCTCTCGTGAGGGGCTTTTGGATACTCCTATGAGGGTTGCAAAGGCTATGCAGTTCTTCACTCACGGTTACGATGAAGACCCTGTTGAGATTCTTCGCTCTGCTACCTTTAATGAGGACTATAAACAAATGGTTATTGTTAAGGAGATTGAGATTTATTCTCTTTGTGAGCATCATATGGTTCCTATGATTGGAAAGGCTCACGTTGGCTATATTCCTAATGGAAAGATTGTTGGACTTAGTAAGATTCCTCGTGTTGTGGAGTGCTTTTCTCGCCGACTTCAGGTTCAAGAGCGTTTAACTAAGCAAATTAAAGATTGTATTCAAGAAACCCTAAACCCACTTGGGGTTATTGTTGTGATTGAGGCAAGACATCTTTGTATGAGTATGCGTGGTGTTCAGAAACAAAATTCTGTTACTACGACTTCTGACTTCACTGGTGCTTTTCTTAAGAGTGAAACAAGAGCGGAATTTCTTCAGCTTATAAGTTCAAAGCTTTCTTAAAAAAGAAACAACCCTACGCTTTTTGCATAGGGTTGTTTTATTTTTATTTCTCTAATTCTTTTATCCTTTTTTCAAGTTCGTTTATTTTTGCGGCAAGATCTGGAAGCTTTCTAAAGAACGAATAGCTTTTCATATATGGTCTTGCATCCCAAGAAGGTGAGCCAAAAACGCTTGAATTGTCTGCAATATTAGACATAATGCCTGACTGAGCTCCAATCTTAACATTGTCGCCTATTGCTATATGTCCTGCAAATCCAACTTGACCTCCAATAAAACAATTCTTACCTATTTTTGTTGAACCAGAAACTCCTGTTTGTGCAGCAATAACTGTGTTTTGATCAATTGTTACATTATGTCCTATTTGAATAAGGTTGTCTAATTTTACTCCTTTTTTAATTATAGTGCTTCCCATTGTTGCTCTGTCTATTGTTGTGTTTGCTCCAATATCGACATTATCTTCTAAAATAACATTTCCTATTTGTGCAATCTTCTTAAAAGAACCATCTTCAAGGGGAGCAAAACCAAAACCATCAGCTCCGATAACAGCTCCTGAGTTAATGCTACAATTATTCCCTATTATGCAAGAATGATAAACCTTTGCACCTGAGAAAAAGGTGACATTATCGCCTATTTGAACATTGTCACCAATATAAACATGGGGATATATCTTTGCTCCCTTGCCTATTTTCACATTTTCTCCAATAAAGGCAAACTCTCCTACATAAGGCTCCCCTTCGATTGAAGAAGACTTTGAAATAAATGAAAGAGAAGAAACTCCTGTCTTGTTTAGCATATATTCATTATAGATATCTAAGACCTTTGCAAAACAACCGTATGCGTCATCTACTTTTATAATTGTTGTCTTTAGTTCTTTATCCGGTTCAAAGCCTTTATTCACAATAACCACTGAAGCTTTTGTGTCGTAGATATAATGTTCGTATTTAGGGTTTGAAAGGAAAGACATCCCCTTTTCTGTTCCTTCTTCAATCTTACAAAGAGTGTTAACGATAGCATTTTCATTTCCCACTACCATTCCTCCCAACATTTGGGCAATTTGTCCTGCAGTAAATTCCATATCTTATATTATAATTTTATTCCTTCTGCAAAGATATAAAAAAGCTAAGACCTAATCATTTTTTTTGTTAAAAAGGCTTGTGGTTTTGGTAATATGGAAAAAAGTTGTAATTTTGCAACCTGATTAAAACAAGGTCTCTTGGCCGAGCGGTTAGGCACCGGTCTGCAAAACCGTCCACTCCAGTTCGAATCTGGAAGAGACCTCAAGAAAATAATCGTTTCAGCCACCTCACAAGGTGGCTTTTTTGTTTTTATATTATAACATTTATTGTATTTTTGCGTATTGTTATCAATATATTAACCTTATCATTTTAAAACTCCTTTTTATGAAAGACTTAAAAACGGAAATGAATTCAGCTAGAGAGAAACTATTCAAATATTCTATTCTTAGTTTATTAATTTTAGCCCTTCCTGCAATTGCTTTCTCTTTAATTCAAATTATTGAATATGGATTTGATATTAATTATGTTTTGTTTTGTAGCATGTTTATACTCATTTCGGTTATTTTCCTTTTAAGAAACAAACTATCCATTATTCTAAAATCTCATATTGTCGGTTCATTATTCCTTATTTCAGGATTTGTAGGGAATTTATACTTTGGATTTTCTGGTGGTCACTTCTTATGTCTTATTGGTATTGCAATAATTACTGTTTTATACGGTAAAAAATTAGGAATAATCTATTCTATTATTGCCCTCTTAGGCTATATTGTAATTGAATATTCTATTTTAAACAAGCTATTTGTTAGAGAAATAGACTTTAATGCTTTTAACGCTAATTTTATAAGCTGGATATATGCATTATTTACTATATTTATTACAGCAATAATCCTTATTAGTTCAATAAGTTATTTCAATAAAGCTTTTATTAAATTGGTAAAAGAACTTGATAAGAATAATATTGAACTCAACACATTAAACTCTGCTTATAAGGATGTTTTTGTTAAGGTTGAGGAAAGTGAACATAAATACAAATCAATTTTTCAAACTCTTCATGAGGGGGTTATTCTTACTGACAAGGAGGGTAATATTATTGACTGCAATAGAGCTACAGAAAATATTTTAGGAGCTTCAAAAGAAGATTTACTAAGTGTTAATTTGCATTCAAAAAACTTTAGCTTTATTTATCCTGACCTAAGCCCTGTTCCTGATGATGAATGTCCGGGTATAAAAACATTGGAAAAAGGAGTTTCTATTTCTAATTTTGAAGTTGGATTACAACAAGAAAACCAAATCAAATGGATTGGACTAAGTTCAGAACCGCTAAAAGTTGAAGGCTATGGAGTTTTCCTTACTCTTCAAGATTTAACTCATGAGAAAGAACAAGAACAAGAGTATTTATTATTCAACCGTTACTTTGAAACTTTTTTGGAACATATAACTGATTATGTACTCTTCAAGAATGAAGATGGGAAAATAGTTTTTTGTAGCCAAAGTCTTGCAACACTTACTGGCTATAATAGTTGGAAAGATATTATTGGTAAAAGCTATGGAGATCTTGTCCCTGAGGATAGAGCAAAAGAGTATCAAGAAGAAGATGATAATGTTTTTCAAACAGGCAAGCAACTAAAAGGGAAGATTAATTTGTTCTGTGATGTTAATGGAGAAACGAGACAAGAACAGACTAATAAAATTCCTTTGTTTGACGATAATAGGAAAGTTATCGGAATTATTAGTATAAGCAGAGATATTACAGAGATATTGAAGGAAAAAGATATTATTAGAGAAAAAGAAGAAAAGATAAACCTAATATTAAACTCTACTGCTGAAGGTATTTATGGATTAGATAATAATGGGAATTGCACATTTGTTAACCAAGCTTGCCTAAATATACTTGGCTATTCAAAAGAAGAAGAATTATTAGGTCAAAACATGCATAACCTAATTCATCATTCAGATATTGAAGGCAAACCTATCAAAACGCAAGATTGCACTATTGAAAATGCTTTTAAGAACGGTAAAGGTATGCATTCGTCTGATGAGGTGTTTTGGAAAAAAGATGGTTCAAAAATTCCAGTTGAGCTCTTTTCTCACCCTCAAATACATAAAGAAGAAGTTATTGGAGCTGTTCTAACCTTCATTGATATAACTGAAAGAAAAGAAAAAGAAGAAAAGATAAGCCTACTATTAAACTCAACCGCAGAAGGTATATATGGAATAGATAATAATGGGAATTGCACATTTGCTAATAAAGCTTGCCTAAATATTCTTGGCTATTCAAAAGAAGAGGATTTACTAGGTCAAAACATACATAACCTAATTCATCATTCAGATATAGATGGAAATCCTATGAACATACATGACTGCATTATTTACAAAGCTTTTACAAACAATATAGGCATGCATTCGGCTGATGAGGTGTTTTGGAGAAAAGATGGTTCATATTTCCCTGCAGAGTATTTCTCATACCCTCAAATACACCAAGGAGAAGCCATCGGTGCAGTTGTGACTTTCTTTGATATATCTGAAAGAAAAGAAAAAGAAGAGAAAATCATTGCCTTTACCAAAGATCTTCAAAAGATTAACTTCGATAAGGACAAGTTTATTGGGATACTTGCTCATGATTTAAAAAATCCTTTCACATCAATAATAGGATTCTCTCAATATATTTTAGATAACTTAGAGGAAATAGATAAGGAGAATATAAAAGAATTTACAGGTATCATAAACGAAAGTTCTGAAAAGGGATACAAACTAATGGAAGAAATACTTGTTTGGCTTAGAGTTAGGTCAGGTATAATGGATGTTGACAAAAAAGTGTTTGAACTTAAAGCAGTTGTTTTACATACATTTAAGAATTTAAACACACATGCTCAAGTTAAAAATATAACCCTTTCTTGTTCAATTCCAGACAACTTATATATTGAAGCAGATATCAATATATTGAAAACAATATTGAGAAACCTAATAAGTAATTCAATCAAGTTCACCAACAAAAATGGTGAAATCAAGGTTGAATCAAAGGAAAAAGACAATAAGATTCAAATAACCATCTCTGATAACGGAGTTGGAATGGATCAGGAATATGCAAATCAACTATTTATTAGCGATTCTAACGAAACAAAAGTAGGAACCCAAGGGGAAAAAGGCACTGGATTAGGGATATCGATTGTTAAAGAACTTATACAAAAACATGAAGAACTTATTTGGGTAGAATCAGAATTAGGCAAAGGAAGTGATTTTATTTTCACCATGCCAAAGGCTGAACACAATAACTAAAATCTAAATTTACAATATGAAGAAAATTGTATATTATTTTGTTTTCTATTGTCTATTAGTCCCATTATCTCTTTTGCCGATGTGGTTTCTATATGGTGTTTCTAATATCCTAAGACCAATACTTCAATATTTATTAAAATATAGGGTTATGGTTGTGGAAACAAACCTCAAGAAATCCTTCCCAAATAAAACAGAAGAAGAACTTAAAACAATAAAAAAGCAATTCTATAACCACCTCTCAGATGTCTTTATGGAGGCGTTGAAGATGCTTACTATCTCTAAAACAAATCTAATGAAGAGATATTCTTGTCAAAATAAAGAGGTTCTTGAAAAGTATTATAACAAAAACCAAAGCTTAATATTTGTATCATCTCACCATAATAATTGGGAGTATATGGTCTTATCGCTTGGTATGCAGTTCAATTTCCAAGGTGTTGGTGTTGGAAAAAGAATGAGTAATAAAGTTTTTGGAGACCTAATGCATAAGAAGAGGACACGTTATGGAACAGAGGTCTGCTATTCTGATAATGTTAAAGCATTAATTGAGCAAAAAAAACAAGAGAAAACGCCTACAATATTTATGTTACTTGCAGACCAAAGCCCAAATGATAAGCATAAATGCTATTGGACAGAGTTTCTTAATCAAGACACACCAGCAATTTTTGGTCCAGAGAACTTAGCAAAGAAGGAAGGCTTTCCTGTAATATATTATAGAGTCAGTAAAGTTAAGAGGGGTTATTATTCATTTGAGTTAATCCCTCTTGAAGACGACCCACAAGAAACCCAGTATGGAGAAATAACTCTTAAATATCTTAGAGAATTAGAGAAAACAATAAAACAAGCGTCCCCTTATTGGCTTTGGTCACACAAGAGATGGAAACATAAAAGACCAGAAAACATATATCAAGATAAATTTATCAATAAATAAAGCTGATTTTCTTAGTCTTTGATTTAACACATACCAATATGAAGAATAACAAACCCACTTTTCAAGATAATATAGATAATCCCATCAAAACTATTTCAGTTGAAGAGTTTGAAAAGGATGATAATATATTATTTCATGCCTTTTGTGAGAATTCTCTTACTGGTGTATTTATTCTAAATGAAAATAAGTTACAGTATTCTAACCAAGCATTTAATGAAATATTTGGATACGAAAAAGACGAACTTATTGGTATTAGTCCTGAAGAGATAGTAATAGCAGAAGACCAAGCATTATTAAAAGAAAAAAAGAATCTTAGACTTTCAAGTGATTTTACTCCTATTAAGTATGAAATCCGTGGGAGAAAGAAAAATGGAGAAATTGTTTATTTAATGATATTTGCAAGCATTGTAAAATTTGGGAATACTAAACTTTTACTTGGGAATATCCTTGATATAAGCCAAAGGGCACGATTGGATATAGATACAAATGAATATAAAAGTAATCTTGAACAAAAAATTATTGAGAGAACAGAGCAGCTATATAATTTAAATAAGAGCTTAGAGAAAGAAATATCGGAACGAAGAGATATAGAAAATAAGTTAGTTGAGAACCAAATAAAATATCGCACATTAATCGATCAGTCAACAAGCATTGTATTAGAATTAGACCCTGAGGGAATTATATTATTTATCAATGCATTTGGGAAAAGACTATTTCATTTTAAGGATGAAGAAATTGTTGGCAAGAATATTGTTGGCACAATTGTCAATGAGTTTGACTCATTTGGTTATGACCTAAAGAATAAATTAAGCATTGTTTCAAAAAATCCTGAAAATTATTATAGTAGCGAGAACGAAAATGTAAAGAAAAATGGAGAGAAGTTATGGATTGCATGGACAAATAATGGAATTTACTCTCCAGAGGGGAAGCTAATAAAAACAATCTGTTTTGGAATTGATCGCACTAAACAGAAAGAAATAGAAAGAAGGCTTGAGGGGCAATATATACAATTACAAAAGGAAATTTCAAGACGAAAAAAGGTAGAAGAAGAACTTGAAAGGCGAGTATTTGAAAGGACTGAGGAACTAATAAATACCAATAATTCACTTAGTTGTGAAATAGAATTAAACAAAAAAATACAGAATGATTTAATAGAAAAAGACTCTGGACTTCAATTAGCAGCTCAATCTGCTAAATTAGCCGTTTGGGAATTGGACATAGAAAGTGGTAATCTGACATGGGGTAATAGAGTATGCGAAGTTTTCGGAATAGAAAATTCAGAAAAGAATAATTTGAATTCTTTATTCGACTTAATCCATCCTGATGACAAAGAAAAATTCAAGGAAACTAACCAATTAGCCATAAAAGGGGAAAAAGAATATGATACAGAATATCGAGTTATTCACAAAGATGGACGTATTATTCATATCAAATCGCAGGGAACACTAATAAGAAATAGTGAAGGAAAGCCTCTAAAGGTTATTGGAGTTGGTAGAGATATAACAGAAGAACTCAATTCAGAAAAAGAATTAATTGCAGCAAAAGAAAGAGCCGAAGAAAGTGACAAATTAAAATCTTCATTCTTACGTAATATGTCACATGAAGTAAGAACACCTCTTAATTCAATAATAGGATTTACAAAACTAATCTCACAAAAGGATAATAGCTTAGAAGATCTAAAAGAGTTCTCATCACAAATAGCTAACAATACAGAAAAATTAATTATTATCATTGATAACATAATTGAGATTTCTAAAATTTACTCCAACCAAATAGTACCTCAAATAAAACCATTTGACCTATTATCGCTTATAAAAAACATTGTTTATGAACAAAACTTTGTCGCAAAAGAAAAGGGAATAATCATTAATTGCGAGATAAATCACTCTTGTGATGAGTTTATTCTTAATTCAGATGAGGAAAAAATAGGAAAAGTAGTAAATTATATAATAGATAATTCTATCAAATTTACTCAAAAAGGAGATGTCTTAGTTAAATGTATGATTGATAATTCAAATGCTGAAATCAGCGTAATTGATAAAGGTATTGGAATTCCAGAAGAGATGAAAAGGGTTGTTTTCTTCCCATTTCGCCAAGTTGATTCTGAATTGACAAGATCTTATGGTGGTAATGGATTGGGCTTACCAATTGCTAAGGCATATATTGAACTTATAGGAGGAAAAATCTCTTTAGAATCTGAATTAAATAAAGGAACAACGGTAAAGATTTCAATTCCAGTATAATCCTTTCTTTGATTTAAAAAATTAGATCTTTGATTCAAGAAATTCTTTCAGCGTATTAATTTACTGTTTCAGCGTTTGGCTTTCTAATAAAAGAAATAGCTTAGATGGACTTGAAATCCTGTCCAAAGAGCATTTGAATTATTCCTCATTTTATTAAGTCCAAAAATATAAACTCCTCCTAATTCCCATCTATGATTAATATCATAACCAAGACCTAATTGAAATCCAATATCAAAGGCATTTAACCTATTATCCGAAAAGGTTTTTTCAGTTACCTTACCAAAGTAATTAGTATCTAATGGGTCTCTTAAATCTTCAAATATTGAGTTTCCACCAATTCCATAAGTAAAATATGGTGCAATTGAAATGATTAAACCTCTTCCAGCCCTCTCATCTCCAAATTTCATTAACATTCCTGCAACTCCTTCAATTAAATATGCATTGATATCATCCCTTTGGGAGAAAGGCATTTCAGATTGATATCCTTTGTTTAGAAATGATATTGAGGGTTGGAAATACATATTATATACTAATCTCTTCTCTGCAACAAATCCTGCCTTCCATCCTATTTTATATTCAGAACCTTGACGAATATTTGTTCCGTCATAATTTGCTCCAGCTCTTATTCCATATTTCCAGGCTTGATTGGAGGTCTCAACTGTGCTTTTAACAGGCTGAGCCATTAGGTTTATGCTGAAAAACAATAGGAATAAAGAGGTTAAAGTTATTAAGTGATTGAACTTATATGATATTATTTTTCTCATTTCTTTTCTTCTATCTGGTAAATTGTTTTAATTAGGTTTTCCCCTGAGCCAATCCTGTATCCATCTGAAAGAAATACTATATTACCTTCTTTTGTGATTAAAAGAATTATTGGGAGATTATCTTTTATATCTTTCTTTGTTGCTTTGAGAACTTGTTTTAAAATCTTATTCCCTTTATCTATTGCAAGGACAGATTGCTCTGGAAGGTTTTTATAGGTTTTTTCAGAAAAATCTCCTCTTAGTTTATTCTCTGGAACTAAGAAAAGGACTCCCCCTTGCCACTGTTCAAATTCTTCTTTAAATAATGGAATATCAACCATTATATGTTTTGTTGGCTCCGAATTAGGGTCGATAATTGCAATAACTAATCCCTTATCGTTTGAAAGCTCAGCTAAGGTTGTCTTTTCTTTATTTTGAAGATTAACATTAGTATTCATCTTCATCACACCTTCAACAACAAGATTTTGAGAGATTTCTCTTAGCTCTACAAATAAATCAGAAGTCCTACCTGGTTTAAGATTAAAGTAGTTTGTCTTAATATAAACCGTTCCATCATTTGCCCTATTGCCTGTAAGTAAGCGGTAGTATCCAGACTCTAAGTTTAATTTCTCTGGAAAGTCCTTAAATTTTGGGTCATATTCGTAGTCAAGCGTTTGGAACTTACCGTCAACAAATTTAGCAAGAGTAAAATGGGTTGAATACTCTGGTTTAATCCTATTTGTGGTAGTATTATTATAGACATTCAATATGCTTTTTCCGTTATTCTTAATATCAGCCTCTCCACCCTCTTCTTGTTTATTCTTGTGTAAAGCAGTAATCCATTCTCCATTCTCATAATACATAGCCTTGCCTGTTGCCCAGTCGTATTTTGCAGGAAAGAATAATGTTCTTGAAATTGCAACAAAGAGAATCTCCATAGAAACCTCATCTGCCTCCTCTAAGCGAATAACACCCTTAGGAGAGATTTGGCAGCCGTAGTAATTATCTGTTTTATTTAAGCTAATATTCTCTTCAATCCACTTTCCTATTTGAGAAGGTGAACTAATATCATTTTCAAGGAATATCTCATTTTTGTTTTCATTTATAAACTCTCTCCAACTTGTTATTAGCTCCAATTGTATTCTTGGATTAAGGATATAGTTATCAATTATCTCTTTTGGGTAATTGAGGTTTGGTTTAGTTTTTAGATAGACATCTAAATGACTTTGGAGGATTTCTTTTGGAGTATCTCTTAAATCCTTCTCATAAATAACCTTTAAGATATCTAATGCCTCATGAGTCTTTTTGTTTTCTCTAAGAAAGGCTTCGATATCCTTATAGTTTCCCCAGCTATTCTTAATTATGGTTGAAACATCGTTTGAATCAAAAAGGGGAAACTCAAAACTAAGGTTCTTAATATAATCATCATTTGGGAATCTTGCAATATAGGCATTTCTAATTGAGTCTTCGTAGAGTAGGCGTCTTGCATTTACTTTTACTTTCTCTCCAGAAATTGTAGTTATTGCTCTTTGAATAGGAGGAGTAACTTCAAACAATTCCTCATATTCTCTATTTTGATTAGGCATTATGACAAGAGAAAGAGTATCTGTATCCACTACTGTTATCTTCTTATAAGCATAATCACTGTTCTTATTTGCCCAAATCACTAAATCGCCTAAGCCTGTTGTTAGATAGGTTAAGCCTCTTTCATCTGTTTTTGTTTGAGCAATAGGATAAAACTCTGCATAATTATATAAGCCAAAATCAACATCACAATCTTTGACAGGATAACCCTTAGAGTCATTTACCCTAACATATATCTTTTTTGTTTGAGTGTAGTTTGGCAAAAGATTAATTTTAGAGTATAGTTCTGTTTGGTAGTTTACCTCTTCTGCTCCTTTATACTCTCCCCCAAAAACAGTAGTGTGAACCATCATTGTTCTTTTTGCAGGAGCGTCAAACCATGCTATATTAAGTTCTGGTTCTGGTTCACATGCTCCAAGGTGGTACCAAGTGCCGTCAATCCAAACCTCAACCCATGCGTGATTGTCGTCTGTATGAGCCCAGCGAGGAGTATAGCACTGTCTTGCAGGAATTGAAACAGCCCTAAGAGCAGTTACCGTAAAGGTTGATTCCTCACCACAACGCCCATGAGAGGTTCTTATGGTTGATAAAGGAGAAGAAGTCCTGCCATCAGCTCCCTTATAATTTACATATTCATGACACCAGTGATTAACTTCCAAAGCAGCGTCATACATAGTCATATTCTTTATCCTATCCTTTAGCTCATTACAGAAAACATGTCTTGAACTATCTAAGTTTTCATTATTTACTCTATAGACTAAAACAAAGTGACGGAATATCTCTTCTGGAATTGTTTTTCCCCAATCAAAATAATCTCTTGCCTTGAAAGCTGTTTTAATCTGAGAGGTGAAAAAAGCCTCATCGTAATCTGCAATATCGCTTAAGGGCATATAAGCCTTAAGAAAACCCATAGCCTCTTCTTCTTTTTCAGATAAAGAATCATTTGTTTGAGAATTAGCACTCAAAGAAAATAGAAACGAAATACAAAATAGTAAATAAAACTTCCTCATAGACATAGTAAATTTATAGATTTAGATTTAATAGATAGGCCTTATTTTGTCAAAATCTTATTATAATCACTTGGGCTTAACAATAGCTTAACAGCCTCTTCAACTTCGGTGTCTGATTGCAAAAGAGCCTCTATCCTTCCTTTTTGATAATAGTATCTAACAACAATTTCTGATAATAGTATATCCTTTATATCATCTTTGAACTTGATTAAATCACTGCTCTTATCCTTTTCAATCTTCTGCTTTAAGTCTTCAATAGTCTTTTCAATCTCTTCTCCATATAGCTCTTTCTTTGACATTGATTCCAATTCACTTAACATCCTTTCAGTCATTGTTGAATAGGAATAATCCTTATCTTTAATAAAGTCAGTGAATTGATTATATATTTTGTCTGTTATCTCAAAGTCTTTAGCACTTGGAATTGTTGGGTTATTCTTCACAAAGTCTGAAGCAAATTCAAAAGCAAGGAACTTAGTGATTATTGTCATTATTAAAGGGCTTGCATATTTTGGCTCCACCACAACATCTGGCTCAATCCCAAATCCATCATAAACCGTTCTTCCTCCCTTTGTTTTGAAAGCAGTTTTCAGAGAATCTGGTAGTTTCATTGCCCTGCCATTTTCGTCCCTATGCGAATAGTCAATGGCTTGAATACAACGACCACTTGGGATATGGTATTTTGAAATCGTAACCTTCATTTGAGCATTATAGGTTAGAGGGATAATGTTTTGAACTAAACCTTTGCCATAAGTTCTTTGACCCATAATTACAGCACGGTCTAGGTCTTGGAGACTTCCTGCAACAATTTCAGAAGCCGATGCAGAGTAGTTATCAACCAAAACAATAATTGGAATATTTAAGTCAACAGAAGGATAAAGAGTTTTGAATGTTTGGTTCTTTTCTGCAACCTTTCCTTTTGTTGAAACAATGTTTTGACCCTTATCAACAAATATATTAACAATATTAACAGCATCGGTAAGTAAACCACCACCATTTCCTCTTAGGTCAAGAATTAAACCTTTAATATTAGGATTTTTATTTTTCAGCTCCCTAAAAGCATTAGATACATTATTTGCAGCGTCTTTCGTAAATTCATTTAGTTTAATATAGCCTATCTCATTCTTAACCATTCCATAGTAAGGAACATTTTCAAGAGTTATCTCTTCCCTCTTAAAGATTTTCTCAACCTCTTTACCATCTCTTAAAACCTTAATCCTAATTTCCGATCCAGCTTGTCCTCTAAGAAACTCTCTAACCTGGTCTGAGCTCTTGTCTTTTGCAATTTGACCATTAACCTCTAAGATTATATCCCCTGCCTTCAAGCCTGCTTTGTCTGCTGGCAGTCCTTGGTAGGGTTCTGATATAATTACCTGTCCGTTTTGTGTGTGAATTAAAGCTCCAATCCCTCCATACTGACCCATAAGCTGTAATTTAACATCTTCAATATCCGATTCAGGGATATAATTAGTGTAGGGGTCAAGTTTAGCCAACATCGCATCAATTGCGTTTTTCATTAGCTCCCCTGGGTTAATATCATCAACATAATTCAAATGAAGATTTTTATAAACAGATGAGAAGATTTCAAGGTTTTTTGATAGTTCAAATCCCTTATCTTCCTCTTGTGCTTTAAGAGTTGGAACAATAAGGATGAATGAAAGCAGAACGAGTATTATTCTTTTATGTAGCATAGAACTATATTGTTAAATTTGTAGCAAAGATACTCCAAACAAACAAATCTAAACTAAGTTTTATTGTTTTAAATGCACTTTTTTAATTAAAAAGTTTCTAATTAGTGATTTTCTTCCTACTTTTGCAAGCTATTAGCAAAAAGTATTAGAGAATTTTATATAACAACAACAAATAACATTTAGTAATGGCGATTATTGGTAGAATCAGAAAAAGAGCGGGAATAGCAGTTGCAATCATAGCAATAGCTATCTTATCATTTGTTTTCAGTGACATATTTACAAAGAACACAAGTGCACCTAATAACATAGCAACAGTTGATGGTGTTGAAATCACAAGGAACGAGTTTGAAGAAATGTCTCAAAATATTGAAACAAACATGAAACAACAGTATAAGACTGATGCTTTAAACCCTGAACAAAGCTATACTGTACGTCAACAAGCTTATCAAGAACTTTTAAACGAAAAGCTATTGTCAGCTGAGTATGAAAAAATTGGTATTAGTGTTGGGAAAGAAGAGTTAAATGATATGTTCTTCGGAAACTTCATTCATCCAATGGTTATTCAAAACTTCTCAGACCCTCAAACAGGAAACTATAACAAACAAGCAATATCACAATACATTGCACAGTTTGATAAACTTCCTGCAGAAGAACAAGCATCTTGGAGAAACTTTGAAAAATATGTTAAGAAGAGCCGTTTACAAGAAAAATACGAGAAACTACTTGCTAAGAGTATGTATATGCCAAAAGCAATTGCAGCACACCTTAGCTCAGTTTACGACAAGACAACAAACTCTCGTTATACACTTCTTCCTTTCTCAGCAGTTGCAGACAACACAATTAAGATTGAAGAAGCTGATTACAAGAAATACTATGATGAACATAAGAATGAATTTAAACTAAACGAATCAATGCGTGATGTTGAGTTTGTTAAATTCCCAATCGTTCCATCACCAGCAGACATAAAAGCAATTAACGATTCAGTAATCTCAACCTATGCTCAATTCCAAGAGATATCTTCAATTGAAATTCCAGGATTTATCTCAAACGTATCAGATCAATACTATGACAGTAACTACTATAAGAGAGAGCAATTTGAACAAATAATACCAGATTCAATACTTTCAAAAGCAAGCATAGGTAGTTTCATCGCACCATTCCAAAACGGAGGAAACTGGGTAATGGCAAAACTTACAGCAATGCAAGCACGCCCAGACTCAGTTCGTTTCTCCAGAATTCTAATCCTTAACAGCACAGCAGGAGGAGAGATAAAAAGAAATGAAGAAGCAGCAACAAAACTAAAAGATAGCGTTTATTCAATAGTAAGTAAAGATGCAGCAGGATTTGAAAACAACGTAGCAAAATACTCTGACGACCCTGAGGCAAAGAAAAACATGGGAGATTCTGGCTGGCTTTTAGATGGTCAACTTCAATCAGACCTTTACAACTTAGTTAACACAACTCCAATGAACGGAGTATTTACTTATGAGATACCAAACGGAATGGGATATATGTTAATTAAAGTAACAGGAAAAACAAACCCAGTAAACAAACTACAAGTTGCAACAATTGTTATGGAAATACGCCCAAGCGAAAAAACAGTTAATGAAATCCGTGATAATGCAAACAACTTCTTAGGAGCATCAACCAACATGGCAGGCTTCACAACAGCAGCACAAAAACAAAACCTAAACATCCTAACCTCACAACTTAGAGATATGGACTTCCAACTAAACGGAACCCCTTATGCAAGAGAGATAGTACGTTGGGTATTCAACAAAGACACAAAGAAAGGCGATGTTGCACCAGAAATATACGAACTAACAGATATGTTCCTTGTAGTAGGAGTAAAAGATATTAAAGAAAAAGGCATCTTACCACTTGACCAAGTAAAACCATTTATTGAAAACATGGTAAGAATGGATAAGAAAGCAGAAATCTTAATGAAGAAAGCAGACAAGTTAATAGCAAGCGAAAAAACACTTGACGCAATATCATTAAAAGAAAACACAACCGTTGACACAGCAGCAAACGTTTCATTTGGCGACCCATACTTCGTTCAAGCAGGACCAGAAATGAGAGTAATCGGAACCCTTGCAGCAGCAACAAAAACAGGAATCCAAAAACCAATCAAGGGATATAACGGAGTCTATATTGTAAACGTTGATGCCATTAGTAAGAGAGAAACCAAGGAAGACCCACAAATGATACAACAATCATTTGATATGAAGAATATGCAAAAGACATCACAACTTCGTCTTCCACTTCAAGTACTTCAAGAAAAAGCAAAAGTACAAAATAACTTTAGCTTCTTCTTCTAAACCAAAAACACCCAAACCCAAAATAAAGAAAAAGGACAATCCCACAAGGTTGTCCTTTTTTCTTTGCCCATTTCCTAGTCCAAAAACAAAGAAACAAACTCCTAAATCGCCACTTCAATCAAAGAATCATGCCATGATACCGTCAACATCATGCCATGATAGTTCCCAATTCATGGCATGAAGTTGGTCATATCATGGCATGAATTGGAGATCGAAACGAAGATTAAAAAGTGTAAACCTTCGTTTCCTCCGTACAAATCAAGGTTTAAAGATTTCGAACTAAGCATAAATGCAATTTACATTTGTTTTTATCGTCCTGATTTTAGTTTGTAAGAAATAAGTATTGAGTGAGATTAATTTATTTAAAGTTTTTCTTGTGGTTTATAGTGTTATTCATTTGCTAAACCCTAAGTTATCAGATTTAATAATCAATTTGTACAATTATTTATTTCTTTTTAAGTATCTTTGCTTTCTATAAATTATAATGATGACTAAGAGACCGGAACTACTTAAGAAAGGAGATAAGATTGGGATTGTTGCAACTGCTCGTAAGATTAGTATTGAGGAGGTGGGGGCTACGATTAAGCTACTTGTTTCTTGGGGTTTGGTGCCTGTTATTGGGAAAAGCATTGGTTTGAAAAAGAATCAATTTGCTGGTTCTGATAATGAGAGGGCTAAGGACTTGCAATCTTTCTTAGATAATAAGGAGATAAAAGCTATCTTTTGTGCAAGAGGGGGTTATGGGACTGTTAGGATTATTGATTTGCTTGATTTCTCTTTATTTATTCAAAACCCTAAATGGATAATAGGCTATTCTGACCCAACGGTCTTGCTTTCCCATATCTATTTCAACTATAATATTGAAACCATTCACGCAATTATGCCTATTAATATTACGGAGGATGATTTCTTTTCAAATGCTGTGATTAGTTTAAAGAAGATATTGTTTGAGGGAGAGAACAAAAACTATTATAAGAAGTATATAATGAATAGGAAAGGCAAGGCTGAGGGAGAACTTATTGGGGGAAACTTATCGGTTCTTTATAGCTTGCTTGGTTCAAATAGCTTTGGCGACACTAAAGACAAGATTTTATTTATTGAAGACTTAGACGAGTATATTTATCATATCGATAGGATGATGCAGGCTTTGAGAAGAGCAGGTAAGTTAAAGGATTTGAAGGGTTTAATTGTTGGAGGAATGACTGATATGCACGATAATTTTATTCGATTTGGGAAAGCTCCACATAGAATAATTATGGATACTGTCCAAGACTATGATTTCCCAGTTGCTTTCAACATTCCAATTGGACATATAAAAGAAAACAACCAAGCTTATGTTATTGGAAGAAAAACTACCTTGACTGTAGAAAAATTTAAAGTAATTATAGAGCAAGAATAATATTATGAAAGCAAAGAAAACTGTTCAGTTTGTTAGATGGTTTAAACCATTATTAGATGTATTATTAGAGCTTGGGTCAGCAACTCCTAATGAAGTAAGTCAAAAGATTGCAGATAAAGAAAACTTAGATGAAGAGCTCTTAAATAAGAGGTACCCTAAGAGCGGAGCATTGATATTTAATAATCAAGTTGCATTTGCCCGTCAATATTTAATTTGGGAAGGTTATTTATCTTCTTCTTCTAGGGGAATATGGACTTTAACCGATAAGGGAATTGAAAAAGCTAAAAGTTTTAATGATGATGAAGCTCTTAGAATATATAAGAAATGGACAACTCTTAATAGAAAAATTAAAATAGAAAAAAAAGAAAAAGAAAAACCTACTGAAAAAATAAATATTGAAGAGCCAGAAGAAAATATCTTATTAAAAAACACTTCTTTATTAAGCATTATCAAAAAAGTATCTCCCGAAGGATTTGAAAAATTATGTGGAGAATTATTAAGAAATTACAACTTTGAAGATATTAAAATTACTCAACTATCTCATGATGGTGGGATTGATGGTTACGCTACTCTTAAAATAAATCCATTTATTAAATATCAAATAGCTTTCCAATGCAAAAGATACGAAGGTTCCGTTCCAACAAAAGATGTACATGCCTTTTGCAGTGTTGCAGAGAATAAAGATAGGATGTTATTTATTACAACAGGAAACTTTTCAAAAGAAGCTCGAAGAATTGAAGAAGATAAAAAATCTAAATTAGAATTAATTGATGGTCAAGATTTAGAAAAAATGTTTCAAGATATTGAATTAGGTGTAACAGCTAAAACAGTATATGAACCAGATATTTCTTACTTTGAGAGATACTTTTAATTTATTGAGAGGGATAAAGAAAATGGATACATCGTATGTTTTTGGACAAAAGGGAGAGAGGTTAGCCTTAGAGTATTTGATTGAGAAGAATTATATCATCTTGGAAAGGAATTATAGGAGTGGGAAGAATGAGATTGATATTATTGCAAGAAATAGTGGAGAGGTTGTTTTCATTGAGGTTAAGACAAGGAGCAATGATGTATTTTGCGAGCCTGAATCTGCGGTTACAAAAGAGAAACAAAGAGCAATAATAAAGGTTGCCAATAGTTATATAGTGAGAAACAACATTAACGAAGAAGCAAGATTTGATATAATAGCTATTGTTACAAATGAAAGTGGCACAAAGATAAATCATATAGAAAACGCCTTTACACCAATGCCTTATTAGAGAAATGGAAGATTCAAATAGATTATATTATAGTATTGGAGAGGTTTCTAAGGAATTGGACGTTAGTTTACCTACTCTTAGATTTTGGGAAACAGAATTTTCTCAAATCAAACCTCATAAGAATAAGAGGGGAGTAAGGTTCTATACTAAGAAAGATATTGAACTCCTAAAGCAAATCCACTATCTGACTAAAACCTGTGGATATACTATTGACGGAACAAAGAACTATTTGAAAACTAAGGTAACAACAGAAACTAAGGACGAGAACAATACTGTTAATGTTGAGCTTGTTCGTTCGCTTAATGAAATAAAAGAATTCCTCTTAGAGCTAAAAGATAACTTATGAACATACTAATACTTTGCACAGGCAATTCATGCCGCTCACAGATGGCAGAAGCTTGGCTAAAACAAATAAACCCTTCCCTAAATGTTTACTCAGCAGGAACAATACCTGCAAATGAAGTTCACCCATTAGCTATTAGGGTTATGGAAGAAAATGGTATTGATATTTCTTCAAATAAGCCAAAAAGAGTTGATGAGTTCTTAGATAAGGAATGGGATTATGTGATTACTGTTTGTGATAATGCAAAAGAGAGATGCCCTTATTTTACGGGTGAAGCTAAGAACTTCCTACACTACTGTTTTGAAGACCCATCCAAGGCAGAGGGAGAGAAAGAGTTTATCTTAGAAGAGTTTCGCCGTATTAGTTTAGAGATAAATCATATGTTCTTCTTCTTGAATGAAAAGGTGTTTGGGCAAGAGGGGATTATATGTACAAAGCATGAATGTGAGGGATTTGAACAGTAAACAAGGAATTAATAAGATAGATAATAATAATAAAAGAATATAATGAAAAAGAATATTGCATTAATGGCTGGGGGGAATAGTGAAGAGGCTGTGGTTTCTCTTCGTTCTGCAATTCAGGTTGAAGAAAACATTGATAAGTCAATTTATAATGTTTATAAGATTATTCTTAAGGAAAGAGATTGGTACTACGAACTTGAAGGCAAGAGATATAATATAAATAAGGATGATTTCTCTCTAAGATTAGAAGATAAGAAGATTAGTTTTGACGGAGTGTTTATAATAGTCCATGGCACACCAGGCGAAAACGGTCTTTTGCAAGCTTATTTTGAGATGATGAATATTCCTTTTGCTTCTTGTAGCTCATTGGTTTCTGCAATAACTTTCGACAAGGTTGTTTGCAATGCTGTTGTTAGGGAATTGAATGTTGTTAGGGTAGCAAGGAATATTAGCTTCTATAAAAACAATCAAGTAAGTGTTGATGATATTCTTATGAAACTTAGTTTACCCCTTTTTGTTAAACCCTCAGAAGGGGGTTCAAGCATTGGTATGACTAAGGTTAAGAGAAAAGAAGACCTAAAAGAGGCAATAGAAACTGCATTTAAGATTCATGAAAGAGTGATTATTGAAGAGTTTATTAAGGGTAGGGAACTTACTTGTGGGGTTTTGGAAACAAGGAATGAGGTAATTGCTTTTCCAATAACCGAAGTAATTCCTGTTAATGAGTTTTTCGACTACCAAGCTAAGTATGACGGTTCAACAGCAGAGATAACCCCAGCAGAGATTGAAGATAAGGTTAGAGAAGAAGTTCAATCTACTGCAAAGAAAATCTATAAGCAGTTAAATTGTAAGGGAGTTTGTAGGATAGATTTTATATATGATAGCGAGAAAGAAGAGCTATTTTTCTTAGAAGTAAATACTATTCCTGGTCAGTCTTCACAGAGCATTGTTCCAAAGCAAGTTCAAACAATGGGATGGACAACAAAAGACCTTTATTTAAGGATGTTAGAAGAGATATTCTAAAACTATAATCTAAGATGAAAGAAATAAAACTTAAAATATTTATAATAATTGCTCTCTTACCTCTATTATCATTTTCACAACCTAAGAATGTGATTTTAATGATAGGAGATGGAATGGGACTTGCTCACGCATACGCAGCATACACTGTAAACAAAGGGCAGTTAAATATGTTCGATATGCCAGTTACGGGTTTCTCTAAAACTTATTCGGCAGATAAATATATTACTGATTCAGGAGCAGGAGGGACTGCAATGGCTATTGGAAAGAAAGCAAATAACGAATCCATAGGGCTTGACTCTCTTTGGCTTCCTCACCCAAGCCTTATGACACTTGCAAAGAAAAAAGGACTTGCAACAGGGATTGTGGTTACTTGTGATATAACTCATGCAACGCCTGCAAGCTTTTATGCAAATGTTAAGCATAGGAAGATGGATGAAGAAATAGCTCTTGCACTTTTAGATGAGAATGTTGATATTTTTATTGGAGGAGGGTTGAAGAACTTCCTTGCAAAAAATAGAAAAGACGGACTTTCTTTAACTGATAGCTTAGAGAAAAGAGGCTATAAGTTAGTTTATAATTTAGATGAGCTTAGTTCATTGAAAAGAAATAAAGATAAGAAAGCAAATCATGTTGCAGGATTACTTTATGATGGACATCCACCACTAGCAAATAAGAGAGACGATATGCTTTCAAAGAGCTTAGAGAAATCTCTTGAACTTCTATCTGCAAACAAAAAAGGTTTCTTTATGATGGTTGAGGGGTCGCAAATTGATTTCGAGGCTCACCTTAATAGGTTTGATAATATGGTTGAGGAGGTTCTTGATTTTGATAAGGCAGTTGGCTTAGCTATTGAATTTGCAAAAAGAGATAAAAATACTCTTGTTATTGTTATTGCTGACCATGAAACAGGTGGGCTAGCAATTAATGGAGGAAGTATTGAGGAAGGAAAGGTTAAGGATAAGTGGACAAGTTTTAATCATACTGCTATTATGGTTCCAATTTATGCATTTGGCGTTGGAGCTGAAAATTTTACTGGAGTAATGGAAAATACTGATGTTTTTAAGAAAATCTCTTCATTATTGGATTTGTAATTGTAACTTTGCACGATAATAATTAATAATATAACATAAAAATATAAAGATGACAGACTACAATTTAAAGTATAAAGTAGCTGATATTAGCTTAGCTGACTTTGGTAGAAAAGAAATTGATATCGCAGAAAAAGAAATGCCAGGTCTAATGGCTCTAAGAGAAAAATTCGGTAAGAAAAAACCTCTTAATGGAGTTAGAATTACTGGTTCTCTTCATATGACTATTCAAACAGCAGTACTAATTGAAACCCTAACTGCTCTTGGAGCTGACGTTCGTTGGGCTTCTTGCAATATATTCTCAACTCAAGACCATGCAGCAGCAGCAATTGCAGCAGCAGGTGTTCCTGTTTTTGCTTGGAAAGGCGAAACCTTAGAAGAATATTGGTGGTGTACTAATCAAGCTCTTTCTTTCCCTAATGGAAAAGGGGCTCAAATGATTGTTGATGATGGTGGTGATGCTACTCTTTTAGTTCATAAAGGATATGCAGCAGAGAAAGATGCTTCTATTTTAGATAAAACTCCTTCTTCAGCTGAAGAGGCTGTTATTCTAAAGACCATAAAAGAAGTCTTAAAAGAAGATAATCAAAAATGGCATAGGACAGTTGCAGAACTTAAGGGTGTTAGTGAAGAAACAACTACTGGTGTTCACCGTTTATATCAAATGATGGAAAGAGGAGAACTTCTTATTCCTGCAATAAATGTTAATGACTCAGTAACTAAATCAAAATTCGATAACCTTTATGGTTGTAGAGAATCACTTGCTGACGGAATCAAGAGAGCAACAGATGTTATGATTGCTGGAAAGATTTGTGTTGTTTGTGGTTATGGCGATGTTGGTAAGGGTTGTGCTCATTCTATGAAAAGCTATGGAGCAAGAGTTATTGTGACTGAAATAGATCCAATTTGTGCTCTTCAAGCTGCTATGGAAGGATTTGAAGTTACAACACTTGAAGATGCTCTTTCGGAAGGTAATATATTTGTCACTACAACAGGAAACAAAGACGTTATCACTGCTAAGCAAATGTCAAAAATGTCTGATGAAGCTATTGTTTGTAATATTGGACACTTCGATAATGAAATCCAAGTTGAGAAATTAGAATCTTGGCCAGGAGTTAAGAAATTAAACATTAAACCACAGGTTGATAAATATACTTTTGCAGAAGATGGTCATTGTATTTATTTATTAGCTGAAGGTCGTTTGGTTAATCTTGGTTGTGCAACAGGACATCCTTCATTTGTAATGAGTAGTTCTTTCACAAATCAAACCTTAGCTCAAATTGACCTTTGGGAAAATGATTATGCAGTTGGCGTTTATCGTTTATCTAAACAACTTGACGAAGAGGTTGCAAGACTTCACTTAGAAAGAATTGGCGTTAAGCTAACTATTCTATCAGATGAGCAAGCTGAGTATCTTGGAGTTCCTAAAAACGGTCCATATAAAGCAGACCATTATAGATATTAGTGAAAAATATATTTAGAATATTCAAATATATCAAAGGTTACAAAAGAGAAGTAATCTTAAACTTAGTGTTCAATATACTCTATGTTTTTGCTTCTCTTTTTTCCTTTGTTATTGTAATTCCTTTTGTTTCCGTCCTCTTTGGAATCATTAAAGCTCCAGCAATTTGTCCTGAATTTGCATTTAATAAAGATGTGATTATTGATTATTTTGCGTTTAACCTCAATTATTTAAGCCTAACTTATGGTCTCTATACTTGTCTTGCAGTACTAAGTGTTGTTTATTTAGTCTTTGCATTCCTTTCTGCCCTATTTCGTTACTTAGCTATGTATTTCTTAGCTCCTGTTAGAAATGGAGTTGTTAAAGATTTGAGAAATGATATCTACCATAAGATAACAACCCTACCTCTTTCATTTTTCTCTAACAAAAGAAAAGGCGACTTGCTTTCAAGAATGAGTTCCGACCTTTCCGATATTGAAATATCTGTTATGAGTAGCTTGCAAATGTTGGCTAAAGACCCTGTTATGGTTATTGTCTTCCTAATTGCCTTAGTGATTGCGAGCCAAAAACTTGTAATCTTTATTGTCATTATACTTCCTTTGGTTGCTATACTTATCAAACAAATTGGAGCAAGTCTAAATAGGAACTCAGAAAAAGGTCAAAAACAAATCGGAACAGTTCTTTCTACAGTTGAGGAGACCCTTGGCGGAGTAAGAGTTATTAATGCCTATAACGCAGGAGATATTATACAAAAGAAATTTGAGCAGGAGAATAATGCCTATGCTAAACTGATGACAAAAATCCTTAGACGCAAAGACCTATCCTCTCCTCTTACAGAGATTTTTGCAATCTTTGCATTAGTGGTTGTTGTTCTTTTTGGAGGAATTATGGTAATTAATGGAGAAATCCACCCAAGCATTCTAATAGGTTTTGTACTCTTGTTTGCAAGGATAATAGCACCACTTCAAAGCGTTACATCAGCGTATTATAACCTTAAGAAAGCCGAAGCAGCAGCTCATAGATTATATGAAATCTTAGATGCACCAGAAAGAATAATTGAAAAGCCAAATGCAATAAAAGATATTATTTTTGAGGATAAGGTAGAATATAAAAATGTTTCATTCTCATATATTGAGGAGCAAGGGAAAGAGAAACTTGTTTTAGATAATATAAACCTTGAGATTGAAAAAGGACAGACAGTTGCAATAGTTGGACGCTCGGGTGCAGGCAAAAGCACACTTATAGATTTGCTTCCAAGATTTCAAGACGCTTTGAAAGGAGATATAACAATTGATAGCATTTCAATTATGGACTTTAATATCAATTCTCTAAGACATAAAATAGGAGTTGTTACTCAAGAGAGTATATTATTTAATGATACCATTTTCGGGAACATAGCCTTTGGAATAAGTTCAAGCCTTGAAGAAGTGCAAAAGGCAGCAAAGGCAGCTAATGCTCATGATTTCATTGAGAAAATGCCAAAAGGCTACTATACTAATATTGGAGATAGAGGCTTAACTATTTCAGGAGGAGAGCGTCAGAGGATATGTATTGCAAGAGCTATTCTGAAAAATCCAGCAATATTACTCTTAGATGAAGCAACCTCAGCCCTTGACACCGAAAGCGAAAGATTAGTACAAGAATCCCTTGAAACAATTATGAAAGGTAGGACAACCCTTGTTGTGGCTCATAGGCTTTCAACAATTCTTAACTCAGATAAAATCATAGTTATGGATAATGGAGAAATAGTAGAGCAAGGGACACACCAAAGTCTATTAGCTAAGGAAGGCATTTACTCAAAACTTATAGCCCTACAAACTCTCTAAAAAATAAGACTGCGTAATAATTTTCTGAAACGCCACTTTAAAAAATTCTTTCTTTGATTCAGTAAATTCTTTCAGCGTTTCATTTTTCTCTTTCTTTGATTGGTAAACTTACTAATTATTTACCTTCCCATTTATTCCAATGTATGTTTTCTTCCTTGTATTTTTGCTTTGGTTTTTCCTTACCAGTCTGCCATCCAATCGGGATAACACATAGTGGAATTATATGTTCAGGAAGTGAAATCTCTTTTCTAACAGTTTCCATTCTTTCTTTCTTTGGATAAACTCCTGTCCAAACTGCACCAAGCCCTAAGCTCTCTGCTGCTAATAATATATTTTGAGTTGCAGCACTACAATCTTGTATCCAATATTCTTGTCCTTCGCCCTCTAATGCTTTTTTCATATCTCCACATACTATTATTGCTGCTTGTGCTTGTTTTAACATTTTTGCATAAGGCAGTAGGTCTCCAAGTTTATCCAATGTTTCTCTGTCATCTATTGCAATAAAAGCCCAAGGTTGAGCATTAACGGCTGAGGGTGCTGACATTCCTGCCCTAAGTAGCTTTTCTAAATCTTCTTTTTCAACTTTTTGGTCGGTATATGTTCTAACACTCTTACGCTCTGATATGTTTTTAAGTACTATTTCTGACTTCTCAGTATTTTGTGCAAAAGCTGTTGAACTAACTAATAGTAAAGCAATTAATAATAGTTTGATTGGTCTCATTTTAATGTGGTTTTATGTTATATTTATCTTTAAGTCCTATTTTATTCTCTGGCAAATATAGAATTAATTTTTTATTTCTCAAATTTATGGGTAAGATTTTCTGCTCTGGGTTCAAATAATGAAAATAAATATGTACTTTTGTAAGTTATAAATTTTAATATGAAAAGGTTAATTGTATTTCTTCTTGGCGTTTTGTTTATAAATACTGCTTACTCTCAAGGAAATGCTCTTGAGAAAGTGAGAAATGCAATATCTATTTCGGGTGAGGCTAAAATTCTTATTCCAATTAAAGAGATTAAGGACATAGATTTATTAGCAAACACAATTAACTTAGACTACCCTAAGGGAGAGAATTTGCTGGCTTATGTTAATGAAAAGCAGTATAGTAACTTCCTTAAATTAAATCTTAAACATAGTTTTTTTGAAGAGGATAACTCTTCAAAGGCACTAACTATGGCAACCACTATGTCTCAAATGAGTAATTGGGATAGGTATCCAACATTCGAGGTTTACGATTCTCTAATGAGGAGATTTGCTCAGACTTATCCGAATATTTGCAAATTAGATACTATTGGCTTTTCTGTAAAAAATAGATTAATACTCGCACTAAAGATTTCATCTAACCCTTATCAAGATATCGACAAACCTAAGTTTCTATATACATCAACAATGCACGGTGATGAGCTTGGTGGCTATGTTTTTATGCTTCGTTTAAGTGATTGGCTTTTGTCAAATTATGGAATAAATCAAAGAGCAACCGATATAATAAATAATACACAAGTTTATATTAATCCTCTTTCTAATCCTGACGGAACTTATGCTGGATATGGAGGGAATGCTAACGTCAGTTATTCAACAAGATCTAATGCAAACAATATTGATTTGAATAGAAACTACCCATGTCCCGTTGCAGGGCCTCACCCTGACTCACTCCAGTGGCAGGCTGAAACCCTTGCTTTTATGGCTTATGCAGATAGCAATGATTTTGCCATGTCTGCAAATCTTCATTCGGGAGCTGAAGTTTTGAACTATCCCTACGATTCTTATTATCCTTCCGCAAGAACTCATTCCGATGCAAATTGGTTTATTGATGTATGCAGTAATTTTATTGATTCCATACCCTCATCTTCTCCTTCATCCTTATTTACAGATGTTACAAACATAGGATATACTAATGGAGCAAATTGGTATAGGGTTTCTGGTGGAAGACAAGATTATCAAACCTATTTTAAATATGGAAGAGAAATTACATTTGAAGTTTCTTCTGTCAAAAGACTTTCAACATCTTCGTTAAATAATTATTGGAGATATTTAAAGGGAGGACTAATCTCTTATATTGAATATTGTCAAAAAGGATTAGAGGGTTATGTTAGAGATAGCGCAACAAATGAGCCAATTAAAGCAAAAATTTGGATTGAGAATCACGATGGATTTAACTCCGAAGTGTTTACAAAAACAAGCACAGGCTACTATTATCGCCCAATATTAAATGGCAGCTACACAATTACGTATAGTGCTTTTGGCTATAAGAAGAAAACAATTTCAAATATTCAAGTTATTGGTGGACAAATGAATATTCAAAACGTTATGCTTGCAAAAGGCGATATTGGTTTGGAAAAAATAGAAAACGAAAGCCCGTTTAATATATATCCTAACCCTTCAAAGGATATGCTTAACATTAAACTTAACCATTATAAGGGCGAAAAAAACTCCTATTCCATTAAAAACTCCTTAGGAATTGAAATAATAAGTGGGAGTATTATAGATAAAACAACGAATATAGATATATCTAATCTTAATAGGGGCATATATTTTATTAGCCTTGGAACAAAAGTCGTTAAGTTTATTAAAGAATAAAAATATTAATCATATACTATGAAACAACTAATCATAATAATTACGCTTTTCCTTGCCTCAATATCTTCAAGTTTTGCTCAAGAGAATGGAGAAGTAATTGTTGGACAAGACAAACCAATATCTACTCCTTTCTGTACTGCGGCTTTGGGATGGACTTTCCCAGATGCTGACATGGCTGATAAGTATGAAAGCTTTATGAATTTGAATGCCAATCTTGGATGGAAGACAAAACAAAACTGGTTATATATTGTGGAGTTTGGCTTTGGATTTGGTAGCGATAATGCAAAGAACAAGGATCAAATACTTGCAGGAATTATGACAAGAGAGGGAGATCCTTTTGTTATTTCAAGAGAAGGTTCTGATGCAGGCGTTGTTGGATATAATAGAAACTTAAGCATTATGGGAAAAGTTGGAAAGGTTATCCCTCTTTCAAAGAAAAGACCAAATTCAGGTATAATGCTAACCTTAGGACTTGGAATGATTCAACACCAAATAATCTACCAATCTACCTTGGAGGTTGCAGAACAATTGGAAGGCGATTATGCTTATTTATATGATAGACAAGTTAGGGGAGTTATGGCTTCTGGATTTATAGGATACCTTCATATGAGTAAGAAAAGCTATACTAATTTTTACGTTGGTTTAGAGATTGATCAGGCTTGGACAAAATCAACAAGGGATTACCAGATAAACTATAACCTATCTAAAAATAAGATTTTTCAAGACAGGATGTTTACTCTAAAAGTTGGTTGGATGTTCCCTTTCTTTGGTCGTGACGCTGATAAGATTTATTATTTCTAAAATATGAATTGTATTTATTCTTTTTTTATCTCGTTCTATACATTACTATTATTAGTAGTATCTCCTTTCAATAAAAAGGCCAAACTAATTGTGCAAGGACGCAAAAATAGTTTTAAAGAACTTGAAAAGAAAATAAAGAAAGACGATAAGGTCGCTTGGTTTCATGCAGCCTCACTTGGCGAATTTGAACAAGGCAGACCTTTAATTGAAGACTTTAAGAGAGAAAACCCAAACCATAAGATACTCTTAACCTTTTTTTCATCATCGGGCTACGAGATAAGAAAGAACTACGATAAGGCAGATATTGTTATTTATCTTCCAAGCGACACAAAGAGAAATGCTAAACGCTTCATTAAGCTTTCACATCCTGAATATGTGTTTTTCATTAAGTATGAGTTCTGGTACAATTTCATCAAAAGAGCAAAAAAGTCTGGTGCTAAGGTTTTCCAAGTCTCACTAATACTTCGCCCCAATCAATATTTCTTTTCCCCTTTTGGTTCTTGGTATAGGAAACAACTAAAGAACTTTGATTTCTTCTTTGTTCAAAACAGACAAACAAAAGACCTACTAATGTCAATTGGGTTTGAGAATACTAAGGTGACAGGCGACACTCGTTTTGATAGGGTTTCTCAAATTGCAAGTGAGAAAAAAGACTTTGAAAAGATTAAAGAATTTTGCCAAAACGATAAGGTTGTTCTTATGGGTAGTAGCTGGCAAAAGGATGAGCAGTTAATGAAAGAGGCAAAGGAGAAAACAAAATCAGAGTTCAAACTTATTATTGCTCCACACGAAATACACTCTTCTCATATTGAACAAATACTAACTCTTTTCCCTAAGGCAATAAGATATTCTGAGATTGAAAAAACAGATTATTCAAATTCCGAAAACAAAGATAGTATCCTAATAATTGATTCTATTGGCATCTTATCTTCTCTCTATAAATACGCAACTCTTGCCTATATTGGAGGAGGATTTGGAGATGGAATACATAATATATTGGAAGCAGCAACTTTTTCAAAGCCAATTTTATTTGGAACAAACTACAAGAAATTTAAAGAGGCTATTGATTTAGTTGAAAAAGAAGGTGCATTTAGTTTCTCGGATAGTGATAAATTATCTCAGTTAATTGATTATTTATTATCAGATAGCGATTATTACAAAAAAAGTTCAGATATTTGTCTAAGTTATATCTCAGAAAATAAGGGAGCTTGCAAAAAAATTCTGTCTGAGATTAAGAATATTGAAAATTAGGAGGATTATATTGAAAAAGGTCTTAAATATAAAAGCTTTTTTACTTATTGCTACAATACTCTTTGTGGGTTGTAGCCCCTATAAACATATATCTAAGAATGGGTATCTCCTTTCTAAGAACAAAGTATCGGTTGATACTAAAACCCTACCTAAATCTGATTTTGCTAATCTAATTAAACAAGACCCCAATAGCTCTATCTTAGGAATTAAACTCGGTATGTATATCTATTCTATTTCACCAAGAGGAGAGGATTCAACTGTTAGTTTTATTTCTCGAAACATTTATAGAAAGGTAGGACAAAAACCAGTTGAGTTTGAAAAGGATTATGCCTACCGTTCAACTCAAGATATGAAGAGCTACTTAAAAAACAAGGGTTGTTTTGATGGAGATGTTAAAGATAGCATTGTTTACTACAAAAGAAAGGCAAAGGTTTTCTATACAATTACGACTGGTAAGAGATATAAGATAGATACTTTTTTTGTTAGTTCAAAAGACACTGCAATCTTAAGCTCTGCATTAGAAATTATGAACTCTTCCCCTATTAAGAAAGATATTTACTACGATGAAGATTTATTTGATGACGAAAGAAATAGACTTACAATAGAGTTAAACAAGCAAGGATACTATGATTTCACAAAAGACTATATCCTTTTCAATATTGACACAAATAATAATAACTATTCAACAAAGGTTAATTTAGAAATAAAGAGTAAAGACTTAAAAGTAGAAGAAAATAAGGATAGTTTGGTTGATTTTATGACAAGCACGCCACCTGTTTTCAAGAAATACAAGATTAGAAACATATATATATATCCCGATATTGCTTATCAGCAAATTTCAGACAGCAATGCAGTTATAGATACTAACATAATCTTTCATCGTCAAAAAGAGAAGTACGGATTAAATAAGTACTATGTTATCTACTCTCCTCCTGAGTCAATGAGAATTAAAACAATACTTAGGACAGTGATGTTTCAAAGGGATAGTTTATATTCTCCTATCTATGCAGAAAGGACTTATAACGCACTTAATCAGCTAAAGAACTTTAAGTTTATTGATATTTCATATTCTTCAGTCCTTTTTGACAAAAATCAAGAAGCATTGGACACATCTCTCTTAGATTGTTTTATTAAGCTATCCCTAACCAAACCAGTCCTTTTGACTACTTCATTAGAGGCTAATTTCTCTACGGTTAATAACTCCTTAATTGCAAACAATAATTCTAATTTTGGGATGGAATTAAACGCAGGAGTCCAACATAAGAACATATTCAAAGGTGCTGAAATCTTTTCTTTCAATGGTAAAACTGCCTTTGAAATAAAGAGTGATATATTTAGTAGTCGTGTAGATACAATTAATAAATGGTCATTGGTTAATGCCTTTGAGACTGGGTTTGATTTTGGAATTGAATTTCCTCGTTTCCTAATGCCTTTCGGAACAAATTTCTACTCAATGCAGTTCCTCCCTCACACAACAATTAAAACTGGGTATAATTTTCAAAAAAGGAATTATTTCGAGCGTTCTATTTTCAATCTAAACTTTGGATACAGCTGGAACTATTTAACCGAATACAACCATGCAATCATACCTATTGAAATAAATCTTGTTAAAATGAATGTTACAAGTCAATATTACGTTGACTATATCAAGACATTGGATAAGAGGATTAGATACCAATATTCCGACCACTTAGTTACTAACTCTCGTTATAGTTTTCTGTATAATGGTCAGGAGCTAAACAGAAAAAAAGACTTCACCTATCTTCGTTTTAATATTGAATCGGCAGGCAATCTTATATACCTTGTTGATAACTTATCAGTTTCCTCAAAAAATGATGCCGGTCAATATACCATTTTCGGAATCCCTTATGCACAATACCTAAGAACAGATATTGACGTTAAGAAATATCATTATATTAGCGAGAACCAAACCCTTGTTTTTAGAGCTTACGGCGGTATTGGTTTGCCTTATGGAAATTCAAGTGGACTTCCTTATGAGAAAAGCTTCTTCTCAGGTGGCAATAACAATCATAGAGCTTGGGAGTTAAGAGAAATTGGCCCTGGTTCATCTAAAATTGATGATACGCAGCTTAGATATGACCGCTCTGGTGACATACAAATTGGTGGAAACATTGAATACCGTTTCTCAATCTTAGGTCCTTTGGAAGGAGCTACCTTTGTTGACATTGGGAATGTTTGGACTCTCAAAAAACAAAGTGATATGCCAGGTGGACAAATTAAATTGGATAGTTTCTATAAGGAATTAGCAACTGGTCTTGGTTTTGGTATTAGATTAAATATTCAATTCCTTATCATACGTTTCGACTTTGCAATAAAGGCTTGGGATCCTTCTAAACCAATGAATGAAAGATGGGTTATACCTCAAACAAAATTCAACAGCATTAATATGAATTTCGGTATCGGTTACCCTTTCTAATACATAAGCATAGAGAACCCATATTTCTGCATCTCACTTGCTTTTTCCCTATTTTGCTTTATATAATTTGTCTTGTCGTTTGTCTTATATTTATAAAGATATTCCTCCCCGTTCTTATTCCAAATATAGAAGTACTCATCATCTATTACTCCAAGCTTATCGTCTGCTGAAAAATATCCATACTTTCTGGGATAGGTTTCGAAGTCAATGCCAAGTGTTTTCGTGTTTTCAATGCCTAAGTAGGAAGAAACCATTGCAGAGATATCAATTTGAAGTCCTATATTCTCCACTTTCTTTGCCCCAAGCTTTGAAGGACAATAGAAAATTAATGGGCTATGGTGATAGGAAAGAGGAAGCTCATAATTTGTTGTTCCCTTATATGCTCCATGGTCTGCAATAAAAACAAAGACTGTGTTTTCAAACCAAGACGTTTGCTTAGCTTTTTCAATAAACTGCCCAATTGCCCAATCGGAATACTCAACGATTTTATCTTTTATGTCTTTCGATTTTGTTTTAAAAGGGATATTATCTGGCAAAATATAAGGTCCATGATTTGATGAGGTCAGAAGGGTTGCAAAGAATGGTTTTCCTTTATCCATCTTTCCAATCTCCTGAATTGCTCTACTAAACATAATATGGTCAGGAACTCCTAAGGTGCTTTTTACTTCATTTTTTGGATAGTCCTTAACAGATACTATCCTTTCAATGCCATTTGCCAAAAGGAAACCTCCAATATTGTCAAACTGATCGTCATGTGTTGTGAAATAAATAGTAGAATACCCATTTTCTCTAAGCAAACCAGGCAGTCCTCCTTCCATTTTTGGAATTATGGTAAGGTTCATTGAATGTTTATCTAAGAGTGCAGGCTGACCAAAGAGGCTTGAATAAACTCCATTATAGGTATGTATGCCAGCAGTATAAACATTCTCATAAGAAACAGAATTATTAATTAGGTTATCTAAATTTGGAGTAAGATTTAAAGTATTTCCAAAATGCCCAATATTGCAAGTACCCATTGCCTCCATTATAATAAGGACAACATTCGTATTTTTATCTAAGACAATATCTCTTTTCTCTCCAGAGGCTCTCATTCTCCTAAATTCATTTTCCACATAAAGCTTAGCCTCTTTCTTATCCATCAAATTAAGTGGCTTATTTTTTTCTTTCATCTTCTCTTCAAGACTCTTAATAAATGTAAAGTTTGGATTAAGTCCCATTTGATTGATTAGAGGATTGCTTGAAAAATAAGCAGTCCCAACTTTCATAGGCGATTTTTTTTCAATCCTTCCCCTCATACCCAAAAAACAAAGTCCTATTAGGATTATAAAAATAATGGAATTGATTATATAGGTTTTTAGAGAGGGCTTAGAATCAATTTTTTCAGTCTTAAACCTAAGGAAACGTTTATATACTTTTAGCATTAGCCAAGAGTAGAGAACAATTATGCCAATAAAGACAAAGACAAAGACAATATAAGAAGGCTCTTCAAAAATCATCTTAAAAACAAATTGAGGGTTATCCATCCAGGTTAGGGCTTGAATATTAAACCTGTTGAAGAAATACTTGAAATATGGTATATCGACTGATGAGATGGAGAAGAAAATGGAATAAACTACAACAAGAAAGTAGTGATTTACCTTATAGAATATCCTATTTTTGATATTGAAGAAGTAGGCTATGATAAAACTAATCAAAATTGGTGAAAGAGCAAAGCAGGAAATGAGGGTATCGAACCTAAAACCCATAAAGAAAGCCTTGAAAAGAAGTATTAATCCTCCTTTTTGGCTTAGGATTTCACTTATAGAGTCAATATTTAGGGGTAAAATAAAGATTCTAAACAAGAAAAAGAAGGCAATTCCAATCAAATAAGCCCAAAACAAATAGAGAACTTGCTTTGGAAAAAAGTATATCTTAGTCATAAAACAACATATTAATCAACAAAATTACTAATTTCTTTGATTAAATCGCAGTATTAGGATAGAGAAAAATGAATCGCTGAAAGAATTTATTGAATCAAAGGAATAAAAAATTAGATCAAAGATCTAAAAAATCCTTTCAGTGATTCATTTTTTTAATTATTGTCTAATGCGGCAACTGTTCCTGAAGAATATTGGAAGGCTCTGAGGTGGAATAATTCCATTACTGCAAAGACGTGGTCAAAGATGTCAGACTGTACTTTTTCATATTCTATCCAGCTTTGCTTTGCTGAGAAACAATAAATTTCAATCGGCACACCTGTTACACTTGGTTGAAGTTGCCTTACCATATGTGTCATCTCAAGATTTAAATCAGGACGTGTGTTTAGCCAAGAATCAAGATACTCTCTAAATGTGCCTATATTTGTTAGTCTTCGTTTGTCAAGTAAAGTATTATGTGAGGCATTATGCTCTTCAATGAATCTAAGCTTTTCTTCAAGGTAGTCTCTAAGTAGTTCAGACTTTCTAAGAGTTTCTATCTCCTGTTCTGTCAAGTAATGGATTGTGTTTATATCTATATTGATAGAACGTTTTATTCTCCTACCTTCTGACTCCTCCATCCCTCTCCAGTTGGTGAAAGATTCAGATACTAATTTATGAGTTGGAATTGTGGTAATGGTTTTGTCCCAGTTTTGAACCTTAACAGTGGTTAGGTTGATTTCCAGAACATCTCCATCAACCCCCCTATTTTGCATAACTATCCAGTCCCCTATCTTTACCATATTGTTTGCACTTAGCTGAATGCCTGCCACAAAGCCAAGTATTGAGTCTTGAAAAACTAAGATTAGAACTGCTGCAAATGCTGTTAGTCCTCCAAGTAATATGAGTAGGGATTTTCCTGTGAATATGCTGATTACTACTATTAAGGCAACGCACCATATAAATATCATCAAGACTTGCGTAAAGATTTTTAGTGGTTTTTCTTTCGATATTGGGTAGCTTTCCCATATCCTATTTACCCCATCAAGAATAGAACCAATAAGCAAGACAGATGCAAAGGTTATCCAGGCTGATATGAATTTGTGGATAATGTCCATATACTGCCAGTCGAGTGAGGTTAGCCCTATTTGAATTACTATGGCGGAAATTAGATATCCAAGACGGCGGAAGAATTTCTTATCAAAAAGGAGGTTATCCCAATCGGTTGAGGTATGTCCTGCTATTTTAATAATTAGATGTGCAAGGTATTTTCTTGCTATCATATATGCTATCCAGCCAAATAAACCAATAAGAAAAAGACTTATTATGGTGTTTAGGAAGATTAATAATCCCTCTGAGTGGAGTCCGATATTCTGTAGAATTGGTTTGAAATCCATATTTTTTTAGTGTTAATTAGTTTTACAACTGCAAAGATAAGGAATTTTCTACTTTTTTCAAAATGGCTTTTACTGAAGTCCTTTATCTGATTTTAGTTTAAGTATTTTGGCGTAAGAGTTAGAGATTTTTCTTTCATCTACCTTGCCCTGTTTAACTAATTGGAATATTGTTTCGATTGCTTTATAGCCTATTTCCTTATCGTAGTTGTCTCCGTTATTTGAAAATATAAACATATCAACTCCTGCATTTATTGCTTTTTCCAAACAAGTTTCAAGGTCATATTGTTTTGCAATTGCCCCCATTGCCATATCGTCTGAAACTATTATACCTTTGAAGCCCATTTGAACTTTCAACATATTGGTTAGGGTTTTATAGGACATTGTTGAGGGATAGAGTGAGTCGAAATTTGCATTAAAGACATGGGAAGTCATAACCACATCAACCAGTCCTTCTTCGATTAGTTCTTTGAAAGGGACTAACTCTTGAGCGTCGTAGGTGCTTGTTATATCTGCGATTCCTTTATGAGTGTCTGATTTAGAAGAGCCATGACCAGGGAAATGCTTAAGAGTTGTTGTTATTCCTAATTTACTATGTTCTTCTATTACAATTTTGGCGTGTTTAACCACCATTTGAGCATCACTACTAAAACTCCTTTCTAATTTCCCGATTATTGGACAGTCAGGATTAATGTTTACATCAACAGAAGGTGTGAAATTAAGATTTATTCCTAAGGATTTGAGATTTCTTGCTGAGCGTGACGCCCATTCTTTTGTGAGAGATGGGTTATTATTGTCGCCTAAGAATTGTTGGGATACGCTTGGTGGAAATCCATACTTTTCTTTCAACCTACTTACCTTTCCTCCCTCTTGATCAATTGAAATAAAAAGGCTTTTATTGCCCAGCTTTTGAAGTTCCGAACAAAGAGACCTTAGCTGATCTGGGTTTTCTATATTTCTTTTTGGCTTTTTACTCGGCACATCGTAATCAAATAATATAACGCCTCCTATCTTTTCTTTTGCAATTAGTCCGTATATTTCACTTTTGGGGCTAAGCTCCATACCCCTAAAGCCAATAATAAGCATCTGTGCTATTTTCTCTCTAAGCTCTCTATCCTTTTTTGAATTGTTTTGAGCATTAAGGATGAAAGGAAAGAGGATTATTGTTGTTAGGGCGAATAGGGTTGCGATTCTCTTTATCATTATCTTGTCTTATTTGGTTGATTAGTCTTCTCTTATTGTTGGCAAAATTAAGAAATTTCTCCTTTACATCATTGTTTTTCCTATATTTGCATCTTCAAAAAACAGAAAAACTTATGAAAGAGAAAAAAAATAGTTTGATTTTTAGCTTGTCCATAATTGGTATCCTTTATTTTATTTTTGGGTTCATAACTTGGCTAAATAGCGTTTTAATTCCTTTCCTTCGTGAGGCTTGTGAGCTATCAGATTCTCAGGCTTATTTAGTTACATTTGCTTTCTATATATCCTATTTCGTTATGGCTCTGCCTTCGTCTTGGGTTTTGAAAAAGACTGGATTTGCAAAAGGAATGGCTCTTGGACTTATGGTTATGGCTATTGGCTCATTGGTTTTTATTCCTGCTGCAATAGAAAGAAACTACATTATTTTTCTTGTCGGGCTATTCCTACAAGGAACTGGTCTTGCACTCTTACAAACTGCCGTAAACCCTTATGTTACTATTCTTGGCCCCATTGAATCGGCTGCAAAGAGAATGAGCATAATGGGACTTTTCAATAAAATTGCTGGAATGATTGGCATTTTGTGGCTTTCTAAGGTCTTGTTTTCAGATATGACTGCTCTAAGTCAGCATATTCAAACCCTAAGTGGTGATGCAAGGATTTTAGAACTTAACCTTCTAACTCAAAGAATAATACCTCCTTATATTGCAATTGCAATTGGATTATTCCTTTTGGCAATAATGGTTCTTTTGGCAAAACTTCCAGAGGTTAAAAATGAAGAAGAAATTGAATACGATGCAATCACACATAAAGAAAGAAGTATATTTAGTTTCACATATCTATGGTTGGGAGTCTTAGCTCTCTTTCTCTATGTAGGAATTGAAGTTATTGCAATTGACACTCTTGGACTCTATGCCGTAAGTCAAGGAATTGCAAAAGATATTGCTCCTATGCTCGGAACTCTTAGTCTTATTGCACTAACAATTGGATATATATTAGGAATAATACTTGTACCTAAATACATATCTCAAAGCAAAGCTCTAACAATATGCTCAGCCTTAGGACTTGTCTTTGTTATAGCAGCTATTATGACACAGGGCGTTCTTTCAATAGTATTTATTATTCTTCTAAGTTTTGCTCATTCTCTAATGTGGCCAGGAATTTGGCCTTTAGCTATAGACAAACTTGGAAAACACACAGCTGTTGCTTCTGCCCTTTTAATTATGGCTATTGCAGGTGGAGCAGTTATGCCACTAATCTATGGAGCTTGGGCAACAGAAATTGGCAATAGACAAATACCTTATTTAATATTAATACCTTGCTATCTATTCATTGCCTTCTATTCAATAAAAGGTCATAAGATGGGGAAGAAAATTACAGAAAAAAGATAAATTAATGGCAAAAACAAAGATACATTGTTCATTCTGTGGAAAAGCAGAAAATGAAGTTGCTTTTATGGTCAATGCTTATGAAGCAAACATTTGCGATAGTTGCATTGATAAGGTTCACGAAATGAAGAGAGAGGACAAGCAAACAAAGAACTCTAAATACGTTGCAAGCCTTGAAATAAAGAAACCAAAAGAAATAAAGGAATATCTTGACCAATATGTTATTGGACAGGAGGATGCTAAGAAGGTGCTTTCAGTTGCGGTCTATAATCACTACAAAAGACTTAACCACACAATTAGTAGCTCAAATGATGCAGAAGAAATTGAGATTGATAAGTCTAATATTATAATTGTTGGACAAACAGGAACAGGTAAAACTCTTTTAGCAAGAACAGTTGCAAGGATGTTAAATGTTCCGTTTGCAATTGCTGATGCTACCGTTCTAACAGAGGCAGGCTATGTTGGCGAAGATGTTGAAACTATATTGACAAGACTACTTCAAGCCTCTGACTATGATGTTGAGAAAGCAGAAAAGGGTATTGTATTTATTGATGAAATAGATAAGATAGCAAGAAAGAGCGATAACCCTTCAATAACAAGAGATGTTAGTGGAGAGGGAGTTCAACAAGCTCTTCTAAAACTTTTGGAAGGAAGCATAGTTCACGTTCCACCACAAGGAGGAAGAAAGCACCCAGACCAAAAGCTAACAGCTGTCAACACAAAGAACATACTTTTTATATCAGCGGGAGCGTTCAACAATATAGATAGGATTATTACTACAAGACTAAAGGCAAATGCAATAGGGTTTAAGTTCAATAAAAACTTAGATGAAGATGTGGATAAAGAGAATATCTTAAAATATATACAACCTCAAGATATTAGGAAATTTGGACTAATACCTGAGCTTGTGGGAAGGTTCCCTGTCCTAACTCATCTTGACCCACTAAATGCAGAAGCACTAAAGAGAATACTTACCGAGCCAAAGAATGCGATAATAAAACAATATAAGAAACTCTTTGAAATGGATGGAGTTAAGCTTAAGTTCTCTTCCGATGCCTTAGACTTCTTTGTTGAAAAAGCAATAGAGTATCAACTTGGAGCAAGAGGTTTAAGAGGTTTAATAGAGAATGTTATGACAGACCTAATGTATGAAACTCCAGAAACTGATAAGAAAGAAATAACTATAGACCAAAAGTTTGCTAAAAAAGAGTTTGCAAGGTTTGAAGGGAAGTTCAATAGTATGGAAAAATAAGCTTTGGCATAGTTATTGTTAAACTAAAAGAATAAATACTGAAAGATATGAAAAAGCTTAGTTTAATAATAATATTCTTGTTCTCAATACAAATAATTGGTTATAGCCAACAAAACAGGATAGTTACTTTTGCTACCGTTATGGATGGCGACACAATTCCTATGAGCTACTTAAAAGAAGTAAATATATCGGGATATGTTGCTCCTCTAACCGATGCTGAAAAAGCGAAATATGCAAAGCTAATACGCAATGTTAAGAAGACCTATCCCTTTGCCAAACAAGCAGGAAAGCTACTTGAATCTTATAGCATAGCAATGAAAGACAAGCCTGAGAAGCAAAGAAAAGGACTAATGAAACAAGCAGAAGAAGAAATTAATCTTAAGTTTGGAAACACTCTAAAGAAGCTTTCAAGAAGCCAAGGCAAGGTCTTAATAAGATTGGTTGATAGAGAAACAGGCAGCGATTCCTATACCATAGTAAAGGAGCTAAGAGGTAGTTTTAGGGCTTTCTTCTATCAATCCTTAGGAAAGATATTTGGCTATAACCTACGCTCAAAGTACAACCCACAACTAAACGATGAAGACCGAATAATAGAAAAAATAATCTACGCAATAGAAACAAATAATATATAGAAATGCGATACGGATTTTGCCACATAGCAATTGTTCCTATTAGGAAAGAAAATAGCGAGAGAAGTGAAATGATAAGCCAACTAATCTTTGGCGACTGCTTTAAGATTCTTGAGCAGATAGAAGACAAAATCCTAATCGAAAACTTTGATGACCAGTATGTGGGTTGGATTGACCAAAAGCAAACCATCGAAATAAGTCAGACAGACTACAATGCCTACACTTCAACATCCAAACAAATAGTTACCCTAGATCAAACTTATATCAGTCAAACCAATCAAAAGACAAAGCAGAGAATAATTTATCCTATATATTTAGGTTCCCAGCTTATAGGAGAGAAATTCCAATTAGGAGATATAATTTTTCAAATATTAGAACCTAAATCTATAAATAAAACAAAAACCAATATACTTTCTCTTATTACTATAGCCCTAAAATACGTTTCTGCTCCTTATTTATGGGGAGGGAAAAGCCTTTATGGAATAGATTGTTCAGGCTTTACTCAAATGTGTTATAAACAAATTGGAGTAAATCTACTAAGAGACGCCAAAGACCAAATAACCCAAGGAGAAGAAGTAAAAACACTCGAAGAAGCCGAAAAAGGAGACTTATGTTTTTTTAATAACACAGAAGGTAAAATCACTCATGTAGGAATATATATAGGATCCAATCTAATCATTCATGCATCTGGTCAAGTAAGAATAGACCAAATTGATAATAAAGGAATACTACCTCAACATTCTTCCACTTACAGCCACCAACTAAATAAAATCAAAAGATACTTATAGGGGTTTTAGTTTTCTAAGTCTTTGATTCAAGAAATTAGATCTTTGATTCACGAGATTAGTTCTTTGATCTAATTTTTTATTTCTTTGATTAAGGAAATCCTTTCTTTGATTCATTAAGTCGATTCTTTGACACTGTAAATGCTTTTTAATTCTACAGATTTTTTTGCCCATTTTCGCCTCTTTTTGACGTTTGTTTCACTTACTTTTTGCAATCTATTGAAAATGAATCTTGTTTCACCGTTTCACACCCCCTTAGTAGAGTGAAATGATGACACTCAGTAAATGTTCTTTAATAGGTTCAGAGTTGCACTAAGACAAGTTAGCTTAGTGCCAACCTCTGCCCCTTGATTTATTAAAAAAATATTTGAAGTTCGATATTCTTATTGTTTATAGTCTTGTCTTATGGATATATTATTACTATTTCAATATTATTAATGGATATAGGGAATTTATCTATTTACTTTGCAATCAATCAATAAAATAAGATAATATAACGACTCGTTTTTTAACTTTAATACGCATACTCAAAGGCAATTAAAAGTAGTTTTAAGAGGAATTAATATTATTTTATTGTAATTTTGCATCTTGTAATTTTATCTACATAAAGTTTAAGATATTATGTCAACTATTATTTTCTCAATTTTGGTTTTGGTCTTGACTGCAACCTTAGCAGCTATAATTCTTTATTTTGTTGCCCAAAAGTTTAAAGTAATTGAAGACCCGCGAATAGATACCCTAACAGATATGCTCCCAGGAGCTAATTGTGGGGGATGTGGTTATGCAGGCTGCCGTTCAATGGCTGAAAACATTGTAAAGAACAATTCCCTTGATGGTATGCGATGCCCAGTTGGAGGGAATATAGTAATGGAAGATATCGCAAAAATCATGGGCTTGGAAGCAAGTAAAGCTGCTCCTCAAATTGCAGTTATTCGTTGTAATGGGGGAAAAATCAACACAACATCTAAAGTTAAGTATGAAGGCGTTCAGGATTGCTTATATGCTCACCTAAATATGGCATCAGAGGGAGGTTGTCCTAATTCTTGCTTAGGTTTAGGGAACTGCGTTGCGGTATGTCCTTTCGATGCAATACATATTGACCCAATTACCCTTCTTCCAGTTGTGGATGAGGAGAAATGTGTTGCTTGTGGTGCTTGCGTTAAGGAATGTCCAAGAAAGGTTATTGAGTTAAGGAATAAAGGAATAAAGAATAGAAGAGTATTTGTAAGTTGTGTAAACACTGAGAAAGGCGTTATTGCAAAGAAAAACTGTAATGTAAGTTGTATTGGTTGTGGTCTATGTGTAAAGGCTTGTCCTTTTGAAGCAATAACCCTAACAAATAATCTTGCTTACATTGATTTTAATAAATGTAAGCTTTGCCGCAAATGTGTTGAGGTATGTCCAACAGGAGCTATTCACGAAGTCAACTTCCCTCCAAAAAAGGAAAAAGAAACAATCGAGACTCCTAAAGCAAATCAAGTAAATTTAACAAAACTATCAAAGCAATGAAGACATTTCGCAGGGGTGGAGCTCACCCAGAAGAAAATAAGTTAACTAATGATTGTTCAATTGAAGTTTTTCCTTTACCAAAACAGGGCGTTGTTTTTGTTTCTCAACATTTGGGAGCACCCTCAACTCTTATTGTTCAAAAAGGAGATAGAGTAAAGACAGGACAACTTATTGCTAAGGCAGAACAGTTTATTTGTGCTAATACACATTCTCCATATACTGGAATAATATCTAAGATTGATTTTGCAACCGACTTCACTGGCTATAAGAAACAAGCACTTTATATTGAAGTTGAAGAAGATGAGTGGATGGAGGGGATTGATAATTCAACAGATATAATAAGAGAAATTAAGCTTGACTCAAAAGAGATAATTGAAAAGATAAAAGAAATGGGTGTTGTGGGTTTAGGTGGAGCTGCCTTCCCTACTCATATCAAATATATGGTTCCTCCTGGCAAAACAGCTGAATTTCTTATTATTAATGCGGCTGAATGTGAGCCTTACCTAACATCCGACTATAGATTAATGTCTGAAAGCGTTGAAGAGTCCTTAATTGGGATTCAAATAATGAAAAAAGCATTAGGTGTTACGAAAGCCTTAGTTGGAATTGAAGAAAATAAGCCAGTTGCTATTAAGCGAATGACAGAATTGGCTAAGCAATTTGATGGGATTGAGATTGTCCCACTTAAAACAAAATATCCTCAAGGAGCAGAAAAGCAATTAATATATGCACTAACCAAAAGAGAGGTGCCAAGTGGTAAGCTCCCTATTGAAGTAGGTTGTGTAGTAAATAATATTGGAACAGCAGAAGCAATATATCATGCTGTTCAAAAAAACAAACCACTAATTGAGAACGTCCTAACCCTAACAGGAAAGAGTGTTAAACAAAGAAAGAACCTATTAGTAAGGGTGGGAACTCCAATGCAATCGATAATAGATGCTTTCGGAGGACTTCCAGAAGATACAGGTAAGGTTATTAGTGGAGGGCCAATGATGGGAAAAGCAATTAGCGACCTATCAGCTCCAACTGTTAAAACGACTTCTGCAATCTTAGTTATGTCAAATAAGGAATCTTCTCGAAAGGAAGAAACGAATTGTTTGCGTTGTGGTAAATGTATTACTGTTTGTCCAATGGGCTTAGAGCCAATAACTATTGCTCAGTTAGCAGAGAACCGTCTTTGGGAAGATGCAGAAAAAGCATTTGCAATGGACTGCATAGAATGTGGAACCTGTCTTTATACTTGCCCTGCTGGACGACCTCTTCTTGATATGCTTCGTCTTTCAAAAAACAATATTTCAGAACTAAGACGTCAAAAGTCAAATAGATAATTAATAAATGAAACTTATTAAAATAATATTATTCATATCCTTAGCTCTTTGTTGCACACAAGTTTCTGCACAACAAATAGGGAAAGAATTATATATCGATAAGGTTAATGATTTCATGGTTTCCTATCCTGACACTTGGCAATTGGAAGAGGGTCAAGAAGGAGAGATAACAATTTATAGTCCTTTTTCAGAAGAGTATTCAGAAGATGAGATGGACTCTGAGAGCGATATTGAGATTATTGAAGAGAAGATACAAATCAGTCCAAGCCGCTGGGATGAAGGAAGCTTAGAGGATTATCTTGATGCAAACTTTCATTCAATTGATTGGTCTGAGTTTTTCAATGATTTTGTGATTGAGAAAGAAGGAAAAGAAACGATTAATGGTAAAGAAGCTATTTGGTTTATGGCTAAATATTATGTTGGAGATGAACCTTGCATTAGCTACTTCTATTTCATTAAAATGTTTAACAAGGTTATATCCTTTACCTCATTTTGTAAGGAGGAGGATTTTGAATTAGATTATAAGATAAAATATTTAGAGATAATACGTTCCACAAGGTCTTATTTAGACTCTAAGAGATAGAACAAGAATATATAAATAAACTTTTGAAATATGGCATTATTAACTGTTTCGGGTTCACCACACGTTCAGAGCAAACAAACCACAAAAAGCATAATGTGGACGGTTGTTATAGCCCTTTTGCCTGCCCTATTGGTAGGAGTATATTATTTTGGCTTACCAGCCTTAGTAGTAACTCTAACTTCTGTTTTCCTATGTGTCTTATTTGAATGGCTTATTCAGAAATTCGTTCTTAAGGTTACTCCAACAATTAAAGACGGCTCAGCTGTTATAACAGGCATCCTACTTGCTTTCAACCTCCCTTCAAGTGTTCCAATTTGGATTCTTGCAATTGGAGCTTTGGTTGCAATTGGAGTTGCAAAAATGTCTTATGGAGGCTTAGGGAAAAACCCTTTCAATCCAGCACTTGTTGGTCGTGTATTCCTTTTTATATCTTTCCCAACTAAGGTTGCAATGTCTGAATGGCCTCTACCAAAAGCAGGAGCAATCTTTAATTCCCCCTTTTTAGATGCAACAACAGGAGCAACACCAATTCTTGCCCTAAAAAACGGTCAAGCTGTTGATTTATGGAATATGTTTATTGGGAATATAGGAGGATCAATAGGAGAGGTTTCTGCTCTTGCTCTTATTATAGGAGGTCTTATAATGTTATTTAGAAAAGTAATAACTTGGCATATACCCGTATCATTCCTACTTAGTGCAGCAGCATTAGCTCTTGTTCTATGGCTTGTTGACCCTAGTCAATATATGAATCCTGCATATCATATGTTAGCAGGAGGTCTGATGTTAGGTGCGATATTTATGGCAACAGATATGGTAACCTCGCCAATAACCTATAAAGGACAGTTAGTCTTTGGATTTGGTTGTGGTGTTCTAACAATAATATTCCGTAGCTTTGGACCTATGCCAGAGGGAGTCTCATTTGCAATTCTTATTATGAACGCAGTAACTCCACTAATCAACAAAGGCTTCAAACCAAAACCTTTTGGCTACTAAACTAATTTTAAAGAAAGAAAAACTATGGCAAAATTAGAATCGTCTTTAAAAAATATGATATTATCTCTAAGCATAATATCTCTTATCTCCTCTTCTTTGTTAGCAGGAATCTACACCGTAACAAAAGAACCTATTGCAACAGCTCAAAGCAAAAAGCAACAAGATGCAATAAAGGATGTCCTTCCAAACAAGAATGCAAAAGTAGGACAGCCTGTTGAAATTAAGCTTGAGGGAAGAGAAAAACCATTTATAATTTATCCAGCAAAAGAAAACGGAGAGCTTGTCGGAGCGGCAATACAAACTTATTCAACAGAGGGATATGCAGGCACAATAGAAATAATGGTTGGAGTTGATGATAAAGGAAACATTTCAAACTATACAGTCCTATCTTCTGCTGAAACCCCAGGCTTAGGTTCAAAAATAGACCAGTGGTTTAAATCAACAAAAGCAAATCAAACAATTATAGGAAAGAATTCTACGGTAAACTTCACCGTAAGTAAAGATGGTGGAGATATTGATGCAATAACAGCCTCAACAATATCCTCAAGAGCTTTTCTTTCTTCAATAAGAGATGCCTTCCAAGCTTATAAAACATATCAAGAACAAGAAAAAACCAATAGCCATGAGTAAGTTAAGTATATTATCAAAGGGAATAATAAAGGAAAACCCAATATTTGTACTCTTAGTTGGAATGTGTCCAACCCTTGGAACAACAACCTCTGCAATCAATGGCTTAGGAATGGGCTTATCAACAGCCTTTGTACTTATATGTTCAAATATAGTTATCTCTGCAATCAAAAGCTATATACCAGACAAAGTTAGAATACCAGCGTTTATTGTTGTTATAGCATCATTTGTAACTATCTTACAATTATCAATGCAAGCATATGTTCCAGCATTATACGCAAGCTTAGGAATCTTCATCCCACTTATTGTAGTAAACTGTATAATTCTTGCAAGAGCAGAAGCCTATGCCAACAAAAACACAGTATTCGACTCAATGCTTGACGGAATAGGGATGGGACTTGGTTTCACCTTAGCCCTAACCATACTTGGATCAGTAAGAGAAATATTAGGTGCAGGCTCAATCTTTAACTACAAATTCATAGGCGACCACGACGGAATCCTAATCTTCGTCTTAGCACCAGGAGCATTCATTGCCCTCGGTTACCTAATAGCAATCATAAACAAACTAAAGACCAGCAAGGCATAGCAATAATGCGTATTATTCATATCTCCGACACCCATAACCTACATCGAAAGGTTAAAAACTTACCCTCAGCCGACCTAATAATTCACTCGGGAGACGTTTCTTTTGCAGGAACAGACGAAGAGCTTATGAATTTTATTAACTGGTTTAGTAGTTTAGATTATAAATATAAAATCTTTATAGGAGGCAACCACGATTTTTGTTTAGAAGGGGAAAATATAAAAACCATTCAAAACTTATTACCAAATAACTGTTACTATCTTGACAAAAGCAGAATAACTATTGAAAATATAAATATCTTTGGCTTACCATTCTTCGTCTCAGAAGCTATGTCTGCCGACTACGAACAATCAATAAAACTTATCCCCAAAGATACCAATATCCTAATCTCACATCGCCCACCCTTAGGCATATTAGACTGTTCAGGCACAATAAACTACGGTTGCCAAGACTTACTAAAAGCAATCTCAAAAATCAAGCCTCGCTACAATCTCTTCGGTCATATACACGATGCATACGGAATAAAAGAAACCCCTCACACAACCTTTGCCAACACATCCTTAGTAGATGAACATTATAATCTCCTAAATACTCCTTTTGTATTTGATTATAAGTAATGTTGCAATTATCTCAATTTGCTATTTCTGTCTTTTTGTTTTATTTAATAGCCCCTAATCTGATATATTCTCAGAATCAAAAATATCATCTCTCCACTCACCATCAATATAGAACCAACCCCACGACATTATAACATCTTCAATATAAGCAATAAGCCGATAAGGAATTTAATAGTGTTGCTTTTCCCATTCATTCTCTATATTATAAATACCATTATTAGAAAGTAAGCGTTTAAAAAGTTCTTTCTCTTTTTCCCAATGTCTATCCTGCTTCATCTTAGCAATTATTGCTTTTTTGATTTCAGGATCATTAAATTTAAATAACTCTTCAACTATTGTATAATAATCTTTTGCCCATGAATCTTCAAAATCTTGTTCTTTCAAATACTTAAGAAGAGCTACTTTAATATTATCTGCATATTCAGCTTTATGCCAAGTAGATAAATATAAAACTGCATCCATATTTTCTCTTTCAAATGCTAATATTGAAATCTGAGTTTTATAAGGTTCTACGTAAATTCTATTATCCAATGCTCTTTTTATAAGCAACCAACTAATAGGGGTTTTACTATATATGATAATACTGTCTAGTTCAATTAGTATCTTGTCTGTTAGTGTTTTTTTAATATACATTCTACCCCAATATCTATGATATAATGAAGAAGAAATATAATCGTTCATGTTTATGCAACCACTAAAATCTCTGATCTCTCTGTCTTCTAAGATAAATTTTTGAAAAATAGTTTTCAAATCTTTATAATTATTGTCTGCTAAAGCCCAAGTCGCATAACAAGCAACTGTTGCATTTTTATTATCTGTCAAAAGCACTAACTCTTCTGTTGTAGCAATGTCTTTTAGTTGCTTAAAGTTTTTATAATTATCACTTTCCGAAAATTCAATACCAATGTATTCATGTTGAACTACATTTATTTCAGCAATTCTATCAACTATTTCTCCCAGCTTATCTGTCTGCCCAAATGATATATTAACACTCAAAACTGTTATTAGAAAAAACATATTTGTTATTAATATTCTTGTTGCTGTTGTTCTATTAGCCTTGTTCATAATGTGTTATTATCAATTAATTACTTCAATATTCCTTTTCCTCCCTATGTATTAAACGTTTGAATTATACCCTTTCGGGTACGAATACTCAACAATTACTATAAACTATACCTGATAGGGTATAAATAAATGTAATAATCGTGTTTTATTTTATAAGAATCTTTAGATTTATTCATTTTCTTCAACATAGTTGTTTGCAATAACTGTTCTAATTTTCCCTCTCCAAACCCAAATCTGTAGTCCTAATGTTTCAATTTCATATACAATTTGATTTTGTCCTCTGCCATTTACTAATAGATATGATTTTTCTGATGAATCTGGGATAACATTATATTCAGATAGAAAGTTTTCAAAAGGCATAAGAATTAGGTTTTTATCATTAAGATAACATGATTCGCTACAACAAATAGATTCAATTACATCATTTCAACCCATAAAACCATACCTTTTACGTTAAAGTCATAACTATCGTAAGAAAAATCCGTTTCTATATGATGCTCTTTGGTATGATGTAAATAAGTGTAGTTTTTTATTCTATCATTAATATTAAATATACCTACAGATTTTTTGGGAATTAATATTGTTTCACTCATAAATTTCACTTTATTTTTCATTACTCTTATGTCTTTACGGTTGAATTTTTTTGAAATATACTTGTCTCTTGTCGTCTGTATCCTTGTTTCTTAAAGTAGTAATGCTATTATTTGAAAAATCTATACTGCTATAGTCTAATTCATAAAGTTCTTCGTTCAAATTGTATATATCTGTTATAAAAACCTCCAGCAAATCTTCTCTTACAATAATACAATAGCTATATCCCACAAGAAGTTCGTAAAAGTCAACTATATAGATATTCGTATTCTTATATTTTACTTTATATATAGCATCTAAACATTCTATTGCTTCTCCATAACTGAGGCATTTCAAAATAGAATCCCCTTTAATAAAATATAATGTGTTTTCAATCCACTCTATTTCTTTATCACTTGTATCAGTTTTCAGCATAAATGGAGTTAAAGCTCTTAATTTTATGCTTATATGTTCTGTTTCTTCTTCACAATCAAAACTAACCAAAGATTGAGCATTAGAAAACAAGCAAAGCAAAATAAACGATATAAAAACAAGTCCTTTATTTAATGTTATTATTTGTTGATGTTTCATTCTGTTTAGTGTTTTTAATTTTACCTTAGTATTTTTAATATCTTTTTTATTCCATTTCCTTTATATTCCTATACGCGTCATCTATTATCTCTTGTGGGTAGTTGTTTAGTTCCAATATCTTTATTGCATTGGTGTCGTAGCTCTTGCCTATGTTGAGGGTGTAGTTAAATGATATCTCCCCTTTATCTACACTCTCTGTGAAATATCCTCTCTCAAAATCATCGTCAAGCAGTTCTATAAGCTCTAAATCGTGGGTAGAAAATAGTATAATATGGTGTGTTTTATTTAAGTAATGGAGGATAGATTTCGATGCTGCTATTCTTTCTCTTGTATTGGTTCCTTTGAATAGCTCATCGATAATAAAAAGATATCTCTCCTCTTTTGAACAGGCATCTATTAGAGTTTTTATTAGAGAAACCTCTTCAAAGAAAAAGCTTTTTGAAGAAAGAAGGTCATCTTTTACTCGTATGGAAGTTAGGGTCTGCATTCTTGAGACCTCAAATTTCTTAGCAAAACATGTGTTTAAGGTGTTTCCAAGTATATTATTTATTGCAATTGTCCTAAGAAATGTTGTCTTACCTGACATATTAGAGCCTGTAATAATTAGGCTTTGTTGGTTTAGGCTTATGCTATTAGGTATGCAATCTTCAACCAAAGGGTGGATAACAGCCTCACAAACTAATGTTTTATTATCCATTGTAGACTTTGGTTTACAGAAGTAAGGCATTTGCTCTCTTAATTTCAAAATAGATAAATAGAGGTCTTTCTTTCCAATTGATTTATATAATATAGATATATGTTCTTTTTGTGTTTCAATGCCAGTTAAGACTTTGTGCATTGCGATTAACTCTATAAGGAAGAATCCTTTTAATAGTTCAAATGGGGCCAAAAAAACAGCCATTAGTTCATTTGCGTTTGTTTCATTAACATTCCCTATGCTCATTGGTCTTAACCAATGTCTTATTTTTGATAATGCCCTAATGCTCTCTCTTGTATCGTCTTGTTCTATTAGCTTTATAGCTGTTTTTTCTATCTTAAGAGATATATTATATAAGGTTTCTAACTGAGATATGGAGTCGAGAAATACGAATAGTTTCCTTTTATTATAATAGTGAATTGCAGTATTTGTTATTGCAATAAATATAAACAATAAGAGAAATGAAGGGTTGAAAAACGATAATATAAGTGATAAAACGGCTGAGAAAGAGAGTAGGTAATAAAGCTTTATATACTTGTCCAAAGGAAATGCAGAGCCTATGAATAAATGCGGTAACTGTAATAGCTTAGTAGATTCTCTCTTTTGTAATATCTTTTCTAAGGCATTTTTTTTCTTTTCACTTGCTATTAGATAATCAACATTCTTTTCAATAATATCAATATCTTTTTTACTTACTTTTTGACTTATTATATGATTATAAAGATACTGTTTACCTATAATAGAATTTGCCCTATCAACCTTATAGAAGACATCATTCAAATCCAAATCAAGAACAACTTGCTTATTTGCCTCCTTAAACTCCTTATCATTCTTAAGCTCATAAAACAAAGATAAATCCGAAATATCAATATCCTGAGATTCAATTTCTTCTTTCTCTTTTCTAAATAACCCCTTTATATATGTAATAAGACTATTCATAATTCTTTTACTTCAAGTAACTAATTCAACCTTAGTCGTCGAATCTTTCACGCTTCAAAGATAGGAAATTGTTTTGGATTTCTTATAGGTTTAAGGCTTGAATTAGCAAGAAATTGAATATGATAGATAATGAGAGTTGAAATATCAAGTAATAATATTGCAAATCAAAGGTTTAGTTTCTTAAAACTAAGGATTAATTGAGTAAGGTGCCTGGTTACTTATAGTAAGGTGGCAGGTTACTCGAGTAAGGTGGCGGGTTACTATGTGTAAGGTGGCACCTTACTGAAATGAAACGCTATTTTAGGAAATCCTTTCTTTGTTTTAGAAAATTATTACGGCGTTTTAATTTTTTATTCCTTTGATTCAGCAAATCCTTTCAGCGTATTAATTTGGTGGATATGCATTTTGATTTTTTGAAAATAGAAAGAGACGCGATAAATCGCGTCTCTACAGTCTTGTTCTTATAATTATAGGATTATCCTCTCTTTTTATTTGCTATATAGTTTTAAGGATATGTAGATTGTGCGAGGGAGCATTGGGCCGTAGATATAACTTGCATCTCTGTCTATGGTTTGGTCGAAGTCTCTTTGGTATGAGTTGAATATGTTTTTTATGCCTCCGCCAATTTGGAACATTAGGTCTTCTTTTAGTTTGAAGTCATAGGATGCTACAAGATTTAGGTCAAAGAAATGGGGTGTTGTTTCTAATTTGTCTGTTGGTATGTAGCCAGCGTAATGTGGGACTATCATTTGACCGGTATAGGTTCCTGATAGGGATATGTTCATTGGCTTTATTGGTGTTAGGCTTAGGGTTGCATAGGCGTAGTTGTCTGGGGTTCTAAGCATAGTCCTTGTTGCCACTACTGATGTTTCTTCTGACCATTTCTCTTTATCGTTATACTTGCTTTGTTGGTAGGTATAGCCAAGTGTTAGGGTGTATTTGGCTTGGTATGAAAGTTTTGCTGTTATGCTTACTCCTCCTATTTTGGCTCCTGATGCGTTATAGCGGAGTTGGGTTAGGGTGTTGGAATCTGAGCCTGGGTCTGAGTCAACTACCTTTAGGGCAAAGATATCTGTTAGGCTGGTGTAGAAGCCTTCTAATAAGAAGTTTGCTTGGTAGTCATCGCTTAGCTGTACATAGTAGTCGGAGGATAGGCTAAAGCTGTGTGAATATTCTGGTCTTAGGTTTGGGTCAAGTGTGGTTCTAACTGTTTGTCCTCCAAGTTGTGTTGCGTGAAGGTCTTCGTCATAGGATTGTGGTGCTCTGTAGCCTGAACCATAAGATGCTCTAACTTGTAGGTCTTCGCTTGGAGTGTACATTATGTTTAGCCTTGGTGAGAATATTGGTGATTTAATTAGGTTGTGTTTGTCAAGACGTGCTCCTACAACAAATCTAAAGTATTTGGCTGTCCATTCTGCTTGTGCAAATGCTCCAATAACATTGGTTGATTGTTTTGTTCCTGTCTTATAACAAACTACACTGTCCTCTAACTTATTCCCACTATATTCTACTCCATAAACTAAACTTGCTGGAAGGAATAGTAGTTTCTCTATTTTATTATAACCTTGTGTTCCTAATAGAAAAGTGACATCATTGCTTCTTCCGTATGCTCTTGGGTCTTTATGTGATCCAAAATATGATTCTCTGTCAATATATTGTGCTGAACTATAGATTGAGTATTTGCTGTCTCCATCAAGACTAATATAGTCGTAGTTTAGTCCTCCTGAATGGATTTTATGGTCTGTCATCTCTGTTATGCCTGATAGGTGTGGTGGTTGTTCAAAGGCATCTCCTCCACGACGTGTTTCTTGCATTGTGTGGTATTCCAAGGTTATCTTTTGGGTATTGGATAGTTTATAGAAAGATCTTGTTCCAAATGAGAAAGCATCTAATTTACCTATTTCAGAAAACCCATCATTGTCATGATCATAAGGGGTTTTCTTTCTAAATGTTTGGTAGAATGAGGCTCCTGATTTATTGTTTTTACCAATAACAACTGCGTTTGCATTAAAGTTTTGTGCATAAGACTTCATTCCTACTGCTTGAAGGTCTGTGCCTATTGAATAGGAAGGGGTGAGGGGTTCTTTGGTTATTATGTTTATTGTTCCTGCAATTGCATTTGAGCCATAGAGTGCTGAACCTGCTCCTTTAATTACTTCAATTCTTTCAACCATATTAACAGGCATTTGTTCAAGGCCATAAACACTACCAAGGGCAGACATTATTGGTTTGGAGTCAATAAGGATTTGAGAATAAGGACCATCCATACCATTAATTCTTACCTGGGAGAAACCGCAGTTTTGACAGCTATATTCAACTCTTACTCCTGATTGGAAAGGTAGGGCTTGGGAAAGGTCTTGTGCATTTGTTTGTTGGAAGGTCTTCTCAGACATAACATTTACTATAACTGGTGCTTCCTTCCTACTGGTTTCTACCCTGCTTGCCGAGATAACAACCTCATCCATCATAACCCTAGATTCTTTTAGTTCGATGTGGGCGTGAGTTGCTTTGCCAGCAATCACTACTATATCTTTTTCATATTTCTCATACCCTACATAAGTTATAACTAAGGTGTATTTGCCAGGTTTAAGCTTTCTTATAACGAAATCCCCTTCCATATCGGTAACGGTACCAATTGAGGTTCCTTTTATGCCAACAGAAGCGTAGGCTATTGGCTCTTCTGTTCTTGCATCAAAGACGTGTCCTTCTATACTGGCGTGGTCATCCTTATCGGCAATTGGTGCAGCATAAGAGTAAAAGCTCATTAGTAAGGCTATGATAAAGAGTATCTTTCTCATTATTTCTTGTTTTTATATGTAATTTATGATTAGAACTTTTTAGCTTAATATTATTCCTTTTCTTTGAAATAACAATAATAAATTCAATCCCTAAACGTGTTTATTTAACTTGCAAAGATATATAATTTATTCTATCTAAACTAAGTTGCAAAGTCGTGAAAAGCTCTCTAATAAAAAAAGAGGCAATGTTATTTGATAAACAATTGCCTCTTTAGTCTTAGTTAAACTAAGTATTGATTAGTGTGTTTCTGCTCCTGCAGGAACTTTTAGAATTTCTCCATGGTCTTTTACAATCATTTCTAACCATTTTGCTCTATATGGTTTTTGATCAGGGAAAACATTTTGTCCTTGACGATAAGGGCTTTCCATAAATCTACCATCTTTTTCCTTCTTAACATTACCATCAATATATTTTACTAATAGGTATTGGCTAAGTTTCTTCCAAGTTTTAAATGTTTGGTCTGATTTTGTAATTGAGAATTTTGTTATGTCGCTTCTCATTTGGTCTGGTGAAACTGATTTTAATTTATTGTCAAATTCTGCAACTTCTTTAATAAAACCTTCTTCTAATTCTTTTTGCACTTTTCTAACATCAACAATCATATCATCATATCTTAGATAAGCAAAGTTTGTTACTTGATTAAATAACCAGAAAGCAGATGTTTCAGAATATGTTACCATATCTCCATTTCCTTCACGGAAGTTTTCAGGTGCTCTTGATATATTTGTGTACATAGGAACAAAAACTGTTGAATATGTATCATCAACTCCAAACCAAAGAATTCCTTTTGCTCCTTCTGGCATCCAGCTTCTTGATTGTGCAACTAAAGCAAAGCCTGTTTGTTGGGTTGAAATTGCTCTTTCATTAACATAACTAACTCCATTAACTTCAAATCCCATTGGTCTCCAACGATAAGGACAAGCATGAGGACCTGCTCCAAGATCATTTGTCATATCCATTGGTGTGCCTTGGTAATGATCTCTCATTAGTTCCATAACATCTCTAACAGATAATTTGTTTTCTGGTTTAATCCAAAGTGGCATACGGTTTTTTAGGTTATGTCCCATTGCGTAGTCTTCATACTTAACAATTGATTTGTCGCAACGTAGGAAACCTGCATAAACTCTTGCTTCGCATCCTCTTGCAGCACTAAATGTTATTGGTGCATAAGTATCGCTAAATGAAAAATCTTTGTCTGCTCCATCATAATATCCTTTTAATCTTGCAAAGCTTACTACATCATGAGAGTAAATTACTTCTACCTCTGGACGGAATATTTCTTTTAAGTTCTTTGAAGAAATTGAAGTAAAGCTTTTCTTAACTTCTTGAGGGAATTGAGTTATACGAGCATGATTTGCGTGTCCTGAAATATATCCATCAGGTATTCTCATTGCTACCCAAACTGCTCCTTGTTTCCAATCCTTATGAGTTTTTCCTTTATTGTCAAGTACAGGATATCCTTTTCCAATCATTTCAAGTATCCAAACTTCATTTGCATCAGCTATTGAGAAAGATTCTCCTGCTGAGAAATAACCATAAGTGTCAACTAATTCTGCCATTTGTTTAATTGCCTCACGAGCATTTTTAGCTCTTTGTAGGGTTAGGTAAATTAATGTACCGTAGTCAATGCCTCCTGTTGAGTCTTCAAGCTCTGCTCTTCCACCATAAGTTGTCTCTGTAATGGATAGTCCCCACTCATTTGAATTACCAACTGTTGTGTAGGTTTGAGCTATTTGAGGAATCTTTATCAGTTTTTTACCTGAATCCCAATCTACAATTTGTAGCATTGTTCCTGCTGGATATGTTGCTGCAGCTCTATAATATAGCTCACCATATAGGGTGTGTGAGTCTGCTGCATATGTAATCATTGTTGAACCGTCTTTTGAAGCACCTTTTGTTACAAGGAAACTCGTGCAAGCAAAAGCCGAAACAGATGAGCCTACCAAAACAACAGTAAGCATCACTGAAAGTAATTTTCTGAATTTGTTCATTTTATTTCTATTTATTATTAATATGTTTTTGTATTTAAGTTCGCAAAAATAAGGAAAAAAACTCTAACACACAAGTATTTCCATTTGCTATCTAATTATTGTTCCGATATGTTCGCCAATAACCACCTTTTGAAGATTGCCTTCCTTGTTCATATCGAAAACATAGATAGGTAGATTGTTTTCTTGACAAAGGGCAAAAGCAGTCATGTCCATAATTTTCAATTGTTTTGTAAGGGCTTCTTGAAAGCTTAGTTCAGAATACTTCGTTGCTTTTGGGTCTTTCTCTGGGTCTGCGGTATAGACTCCATCAACCCTTGTGCCTTTTAGGATAACATCAGCCTTTATTTCGATTGCTCTAAGAGAAGAAGCTGTGTCGGTTGTGAAATAAGGGTTTCCTGTTCCTCCTCCAATAATAACTACCTTACCTTCTTCCAAAGCCTCAATTGAACGGCGGCGAGAATGTTCCTTACAAATAGGTTCAATTGCAAGACCAGATAGTAATTCTGTTTTAACGCCTTGTTTTTCTAATTCCCCTTGCAAAGCCATTGAGTTGATAATTGTTGCAAGCATTCCCATATAATCGCCTTGAACTCTATCAGTTCCTTGCGCTACTCCTTGAAGTCCTCTAAATATATTACCTCCTCCAATCACAATAGCAATTTCACAGCCTTTTTCTTTAACTTCCTTTATTTCTCTTGCATATTGAGATAGCATTAATGGAGATATTCCGTATTCTTGTTCTCCCATAAGAGACTCTCCACTAAGTTTTAATAATATTCTCTTGTATTTCATAATCTATTATTTTTCTTGTTTATGGCTCAAAATAACATGCATCACCAAATGATAGAAACCTAAAATCATTTTCTAAGGCAAAATTATAACATTCTTTCCATTTCTCACCTATCATTGCCGATACTAATAATAATAATGTGCTTTTAGGTTGGTGAAAATTAGTTACCATTGCCTTTACTATCCTATATTTATAAGAAGGTGCAATAATGATTTGGGTCTGTCCACAAATTAAGTCTTCATCTCCCATTTTTTCGATTATTGCTTGAAGGGCTTGCTTAGGACTAATTAGGGTTTCTTTTTGGTAAGGCTCCCATTGTTGAATATCAATTTCTAAGTCAGTGTCTTTGTTTTCAATTAGCTTAACTCCATGCCAATAAAGACTTTCTATTGTTCTAACTGAGGTTGTGCCCACACAAACAATCTTCTTATCAATATGATTTATTAAATCCTTAATGACCTCCTTTGTTAATGTGACTTTTTCGGTGTGCATTACGTGCTCAGAAATTGAGTCGGTGCTAACAGGCTTAAAGGTTCCAGCTCCAACATGAAGAGTAACAAAGCTTGAGTTTATTTGTTTTTCTTCAAGGTCTAAGAATGTTTTTTGAGTGAAATGTAATCCTGCAGTAGGTGCAGCAACAGAGCCTTCCTCGATTGCATAAATTGTTTGGTAATCATCGTTATCCTCTTTCCTTGCTTCTCTATTCAGATAAGGAGGCAGGGGAATAATTCCCATAAGAGCAAGAACCTCAGCAAAAGAATATTCCTTAGTCCAAGTAAACTTAACTATAAAAGCATTATCAATCTGCACTTCTCTTTCAGCACAAAGTTCAATTATCTTGCCTTCAAATTCAATAGTCTTGGTTAGTATGCCACTTTTCCATTTCTTATTATTGCCAATAAAGCATTTCCATCTTCCTAATCCTTTTTGTGCAAAAGCTATTTGGATTTCATTTGGGTCAGTTGGTTCAAGACAAAAAACTTCAATCATAGAGCCTGTCTCTTTCTTAAAGAAAAGCCTTGCATGAACTACTTTTGTGTCGTTATATATTAATAGAGTATCCTTATCTAAAAGTTGAGGCAACTCAAAGAATGGTATCTCTGAAATTGCCTCATTTTTTAAAACTAAAAGCTTAGCCTTATCTCTTTCCTTTAGAGGGAACTTTGCAATTCTATAATCTGGCAAAGCATAATCAAAGTCAGCAATAGCAATGTCTAATGACTTGCTTATCATTTATGCCTCAATAAGTTTAAATTCGTAATGCTCCATTACTGGATTATGAAGTAATTGATTACAAGCACTGTCAACTAAAGAGCTTGCTTCTTCTTTTGTGGAAGCTTCAACCTCAAGAGTTATATGTTTACCAATTCTAACATTAGATATTTGTTCTAGTCCGATATTCCCCATTGAAGAGGTTACAGCTTTTCCTTGTGGGTCTAATAAAGCCTTTAATGGCATTACATCGATTTCAGCAATAAATTTCATTTCTTTATTTTGTTAATGATTAATGATTCTATTATATAAACTATTATTATCAGCGGAATTGAATATAAATTAAATGCAAATATAAGGAATAATGCAATTATTAGGAAGATAAATTTCTCTTTATTGTCTTTCCATCTGAAATTTTTAAACTTTAGGGCAAAAAGAGGCAGCTCTGCAACAAGCAAAAAAGACATTAGAATTGAGCCAAGAAGAATAACTATTGGGTTTAATAAAACTGCGGTGAAATTTGTGTAAAATGCTTGGCTTCCTATTCCCCAAAGATGTATTGAATTAGTTTCAAGATAATATATTATTGGAAGAGAAATCCATATAAGAGCATTTGCAGGAGTAGGAACTCCAATAAAACCCATTGTTTGGCGAGTGTCTATATTAAATTTTGCTAATCTATAAGCTGACATTAGAGCCATAAGAATTGGGATGAAAACAAGGAAAGGAAATTTTAATAGGAATGGGTCTGATAGTGAAAACTCTTTAAGTAAATCAACCGTAATTAAACTTGGGGCAACGCCAAAGGTAACGAGATCTGCCAAAGAATCTAACTCCTTTCCGAGATTAGAATATGCTTTTAAGGCTCTTGCAGCTAAGCCGTCCATAAAATCAAACACAGCTCCAACAATAACCAAAACAGAAGGTATGATTAGGCTTTCGGTTGTGTAGAGAGTGTAAATAGCGAGTATCCCACATAGCAAATTTAGAAGAGTAATTGTATTAGGAATTTGTTTTTTTATCATTTTTCTTTCTTATTTCAAGCTTCAAAATTACTCAAATATTACATATCATCGAATTATTTCGACACTTTTTGTATATGAATTAGGGTTATATTCTTATATTTGCACATTAAAACATAATTAGAACTAAAGAAATGAAAAATAAAATTACTGCCCTATTGGGTGTATTATTTGCTTTTATATCACTGAGCTTTGTGTCTTGTCAAGATGATAAAACACTAGCATCAGAAGATTGGAATGGTAGGTGGAAACTTAGTGAAGAGGTTGTTTTCCCTCAAACTAAAAATAGCGAAAGTCTTATAAAATCAATTACTGGAACAATTAAGATTGATCCTAATGACAGTAGGCAGATACTAATAAGTGGTGATTTATTTGGACTACAGCCAAGTCTTTCAATAAAAGCAGCAGTAGTTACCACAACAGCTTCTTTCGAAGAACAAGTAGCGGGATATAAGATGAAAGGAACTGGAGTTTTAGTAAGTAAAGATACAATTAAGTTTAAGTTTACTATCACCACCGATTCAGGAGAAACGAAGGCTTACGAAAGAACTGCAACAAGAATTTAATAAAAACCAATATATTATGACAGATTCATCAAAAAATTTAATCCAAGAGTGTACAACGAATATGCAAGGAGCAGTAAAGTTTCTTGAAGGCTCTTTGAATAAGATTAAAGCAGGCAAGGCATCTCCTTCTATGCTTGAAGGAATAAAAGTAGATTATTACGGGAATATGACTGACCTATCTCAGGTAGCAAACGTTTCTACTCCTGATGCAAAACAAATCGTTATTCAACCATGGGAAAAGGCTATGCTATCACCAATTGATAAAGCTATTTTAGCAGCTAATCTTGGTTTTACTCCAAAATTTGAAGGAGATATGCTAAGAATCACACTTCCTCCTGTTACCGAAGAAAGACGTAGAGAGCTTGCTAAGAGAGCAAAAGCAGAAGTGGAAGATGCAAAAGTAAGTATCAGAAATGTTAGAAGAGGAATAATTGACAAGATAAAGAAATCAAAAGATCAAGGAGTTTCAGAAGACGAAATAAAGGTTGTTGAAAAAGAAATCGAAGCAATTACTGAAAAAGAAATCAAGAGCACAGAGGAATTATACGTTATCAAGGAAAAAGAAATAATGTCAATTTAAGCTGATGAATATTCCTTTTGCCCCTCCATTTATTGACCAAGATGTAATAAATGAGGTTAACGATAGTCTTAATTCAGGCTGGATAACAACAGGTCCAAAAGTTGCAGCCTTAGAACAAGGCCTACAAGAATATTGTAAGGCTAAGAGAGTGAATTGTGTTAATTCTTGGACAAGTGGCACAATTCTAATGTTGCGATGGTTAGGACTTAAAGCTGGGGATGAGGTTATTGTTCCTTCCTACACCTATTGTGCAACTGCAATGGCAGTTATGGATGCTAATGCAAGACCTATTATGGTTGATATAACAAGAAACCTTACAATAGATGTTGAGAAAATAAGGCAAGCCATAACTCCAAGAACAAAAGCAATAATCCCAGTAGATTTAGGAGGTGTTCCTTGCGATTACGAAAAGATTATGGAACTAATATGTTCAAAAGAAATCGTAGAACTTTTCGTTGCAGAATCTGATAACCAAAAGAAATTCGGCAGGATAATGGTTCTTTCCGACTCTGCTCATTCTCTTGGGGCAACATTTCAAAATAAAACAATAGCTCAAATGGTTGATGTGAGTGTTCTTTCACTTCATGCCGTTAAAAACCTAACCTCAGCAGAGGGAGGAGCTATTTGCTTGAATCTTCCTCAGCCTTTTGATAATGATGAAACATATAAAGATTTAAGAATATTATCTCTTAATGGTCAAACAAAAGACGCTTTCACCAAAACCAAGGCAGGAGCATGGCGTTATGATATCATTGCTCATGGTATGAAGATTAATATGCCCGATGTGAATGCAGCAATAGCATTAGCTCAACTTAGGAAATACGATTACTTGCTTAATGAGAGAAAGAGAGTTTATGAGAGATATTCAGAGCTTTTGAAGGATAATCACTGGGCAATACTTCCTCAGCAAGACACAAGTTCTCTAACAACATCTTACCACCTTTATGCTTTAAGGATTAACCCAATAACCGAAGAACAAAGAGATAAACTAATTCAATATATGGCAGACAGGAATATAGCAACCAATGTTCACTATATACCAATGCCGATGCTAACTCTTTTCAAGAACATGGGCTATAAGATAGAAGACCACCCTATTGCTTATGAGACATATAAGAGAGAAATATCCCTTCCTATCTATCCTCAACTAACAAACCAAGAAATAGATTATGTGGTTAAAAACCTTGTAGAGGGATATTATGCAATAACTCTTTAAGATGAAAAGGTTATTTGATTTTCTCGCATCCTTGTTTGGGCTAATCATTCTTAGTCCTTTGTTTATAATTATAGCTTTATTAATAGGCTTAGGAAGTAGAGGAGGAATATTTTACAAACAAACAAGGGTGGGGAAAAACAATAAAGACTTCAAGGTTTATAAGTTTCGCTCAATGGCAATTGATGCTGATAAGAAGGGTTTATTATCTGTTGGCAAAGACGGAAAAGATCCGAGAACAACCAAGATTGGATTAGTTATTCGTAGGTATAAATTGGATGAACTACCCCAACTAATCAATGTTCTTAAAGGAGAAATGTCTTTGGTGGGTCCAAGACCAGAGGTAAGGAAATACGTTGAATTGTACTCAGAACAAGAAAAGCAAGTCTTGAAAGTAAGACCTGGAATAACCGATATAGCCTCTATTACATTTAGAAACGAGAACGATCTTCTTTCCCAAAGTTCTAATCCAGAAGAGTATTATATAAAAGAAATTATGCCAAAGAAACTCGAACTAAGTTTGAGCTATATAAAAGACAGAAATTTCTTCAGTGATATAAAACTAATAATGAGAACAATATTTGGATAAAACGTCCTGGTTTTTTCTTTCGCTGTTTCAGAAAATCCTTTCGCTGTTTTAATTTATTAAATCAGCGTTTTAATTTTTTATTCCTTTGATTCCGTAAATTCTTTCAGCGTTTCATTTTGCCCTTAGTTTATCTTCTGTTTTTACCTTGTTACTATCCTATTTAATTCGGTAGAAATGATTTGTTTTATCTTTTCCAGAGTTTTTTGTTCCGATAGTAAAATTAGCTGATTGTCAATATCTGTTTCCTCTCTAAGCTTTTCCTTTACAGCATTTATTTTCTTTTCTAATTTATTTAGCTTTAAGCTCAGAAGACTATCCTTTAAATCAAGATTAAGTCTTTCTGTGCATTCTGGGTCAGGTGTTGCAATCTTCCATTTCGATTCCCATAAGCCACTAATACAATAATTATTCATCAAAAGAGTAGTTGCAAGATTTTGAATAGCCTTATCTTGATTATTTGTGAATAGATTCAATTCAGGCATCTCTCCTTTTTCAAATAGATATTCTTTATATAAATCAAAAATCTGTTGGTATAGTTGATTGTCAAAACAAATTTGGTCTGTTGAAATGTCTCCAACAATATAAGCCGCTAAAAGATAGTTCTCATCTTTCTTCTCTCCATCCTCTCCAATTATTGTTTGAGTGATTTCTTTCTCGCCATAGTTTAGCAGAAGGGCTATTATTTTTCTTTCTTGAGCTTCATCAGGGAAGGTATCTGCCAAAATTTGTTTTTCTGCCTTTGGAGAAGAAGTATAATTAGACCCATCATCATTTGGCATAAAGAAATCATCAGGAGGAAGGTCGGTTTTGGGTTCTTCTTTCTTGAAATTATCGTCTTTCCTTTGTTTGAAATACCTTTCTCTTAATACTTTATTGAGTTCATTATTAAGAATTTCTTCCTTCATATTAAGAATTGAGGAGCATTGTTGAACATAGGCAGCTTTCTCAATATTATCTGGAATAAGGCTTATTGTATTTAGTATTTCTTTTATTAAAGCACTGCGTTTGAAAGGGTCATCCTTTGCTTCATCTAATAGCAAATAGGTTTTGAACAAGATAAAATTCTTAGCCTGATCTGTGATAAATGCTTTAAATTCTTCTTGAGGGAGTCTTTTAGAGTAAGAATCAGGGTCTTCTCCATCAGGAAACAAAACAATCTTTACGTTTAATCCATTTTCAAGGAAAAGGTCAATTGCTCTAAACGCTGCTTTAATTCCTGCAGAGTCGCCATCGTAAAGTATTGTTACGTTTTTGGTATATCGTTTTATTAGTCTTATTTGCTCAATGGTTAGGGATGTTCCTGATGTTGCAACAACATTTTCAACATTGTTTTGAGACAGCATAACTGCATCCATATTCCCTTCAACCAAATAACAAAGCTCTTGTTTTACTATTGCATTCTTTGCCAAATGAAGCCCAAATAGCACCTTGCTTTTAGAATAAATATCTGTTTCTGGAGAGTTTACATATTTTGCTTTAGTTTTTTCTGAACTAAGAACCCTTCCTGTGAAACCTAAGGGGCGTCCTCCAATATTATATATAGGGAACATTATTCTCGAACGAAACCTGTCATATTGAACATGTGATTCCTCTTTCGCTATTGTAAGTCCTGCCTTAATCAATATGTCTTCGGTATAGCCATTCTTTTTAGCATGCTCAGTAAATTCAGACCATTTATCTTTAGAGTAACCTAAACCCCAACGTTTAATTGTTTCTTCTGTAAGTTCTCTTTCACGAAAATAAGTTAATCCGATGTTCCTAC